>ENA-OOXJ01002065-OOXJ01002065.1-human-gut-metagenome-genome-assembly--contig:-NODE-2065-length-11008-cov-4.000456_pt1 | contig 11008 bp, 9 predicted proteins | sample MGYA00241587_ERZ501343 | MGnify/ENA primary metagenome ERZ501343 (study PRJEB25962, sample SAMEA2042918) | human gut metagenome | biome: human gut; feature: human-associated habitat; material: faeces... | reverse complement strand
CTCGACCACCTCCCAACGTATCGGCGCACACGTACAAGGCACAAAGGAGAAATATCCCGCCCCAGCTATACGGCCGGGCGCAGATATGCGGTCAGGGCGTAACCGTATTGCTCGCCGTAACGGACGAGCGAGAACGCTCCCACCTCGTCGAGGACGTACAGCTCCGCCCCGGCGGGAGCCGTGGAAAGGGCCTCGGCGCCGACGTCGGGGGCCGCGCGGAGGGAGATGAACTCCTCGCAGTCGGCCTCGGCCACGGGCAGGGGCTCGAGGGCCTCCACGACATCGTAGGCGTCGGTGTCCGTGTAGTGCCACCACTCGGCGGAGTAGCCGGTGAAGCCCGCGCGGGTCATCGCGTCCTCAAGAAGCCGAGCGTTTGCCGCGGCGGCCTCGGAGACGTCGGAGTAATCGCGGTCAGCGAGGGCGGAGAAGTCGTCAAAGCCCGAGGGCAGCTCGACAGGCTCGCCGTCGAGGGTCGTAATTGTTATGTCAACTGTATTTCCCCGACAGTGTCCGGAAAAACCGTTGAAGGGGTCCGCCACATAGCGCGCGTCGGGGCAGGCGCGCCAGAGGGCAAACTGCGCCGCGACAGGCCGCCAGGCGTCCCAGATAGTGAGCGAATATCCCAGTTCCTCCAGCTCGTCCTGCACTTTTGAGAGCTTTTCCGCAGTTCCCCGGCGCAGATACGCCTCCGCGCTCTCATAGATGACCTCGCCCGTAAAATTCTCCGCCGCGGTGTAGCGGATGTCGAGGCGGATGTCCGGTATTATGTCAACTACACGCACCATCTCCCCCGGCTCGGGCGTCGGAGTCGGCTCCGGCGTCGGGGACGGGCTAGGCGTCGGCATCGGCGTGGCTGTGGGTTCGGGTGCTGTTGTTATGTCAACCTCCACCCCGCCGCAGGCGCTGCACAGCAGCAGGCAGAGCGCCAGGGCGAGGGCGGCGGTGCGCCTCATGAGTTGAACTCCAGCACGTCGTAGCCCAGCTCATCCGGGCGCGTCAGGTGCGCGTCGAGGTCGATGAGCTCAAGGACAATGGTGCAGGAGGTGCTCACCTTGGCGGACTTCACATGCCCCGCCCAGCATCTTCCCGAGTTCTTTTGGGGCGAGTCAAGGAATTCGTATTCAGATGCGCACGGGGTGCTTATTGTAACGGTGAGGTCCACTGTCTCGGGTCCAAGCACAAAGCCGGTGATCGAGGCCATGACGTAGTCCTCCTTTTCCGGCAGATACCACATCTCCGCATACTCTGTGACGGGACCCGGCTTCTTTCGGTTGAGTATGCCGGGGCGGCGGTCGTTGAAGGTGTAGAGCTCGGCGCTGTTGCTCTGCCCGTGTCCGATGACGGTGGCGAAGCGGATATTCTCGAGCTCCGCCAGCTCACGGAGCTTTTCGACCAGCTCCTCGCCGCGGTCGAGGCGGGCGACTATCTTGTCGCCTTTGCGTCTGTATTCCATGCGCTTCTCATTTCCTTTCGGCGGGTATAAAAAGAGCCCGGGGGGCCGGGCTCCTGGGGTTCAGAACTTGAAGAGATTCAGGCCGATCTCGTCGGAGAACTCGCGGCCGACCTCGCCGTCGATGACGTCGATGACCAGCTCGCAGGTGGCGCTCACCACCGCGGCGTTGAGGTGGCCCGCGTGGCACTCGCCCTTGACCGGGCTGCCGATGACGGCGTGGAGGTGGAGATAGGGCTTGCCGTCCTGGCGGGAGAGGCTGCCGGTGACGGAGCCGAGCTCGTAGTCCGTCGCGTTGTAGACGGTCTTGTTATAGAACTTGGTGTGCGTGTCGAACACGCCGAGCGTCACGTCGTTGCTCGCACCGATGCCGCTCACGGACGCAAGGCGGATGTCCTCGGCCTCGGCAAGCTCCAGCAGCTTGGCGCAGACCTCCTCGCCTTTGTCTATGCGCGCGACTATCTTATTTCCAAAACGCCTGTATTCCATTGAAAAGTCTCCTTCTTCTTGTTAAGTCAATGTGTAGTTGCTCCAGAGGCCGTCGACGTAATCATCGGAGGTGAACAGCAGGCTCACAGTCTCGATCTCATGGCCGGAGCCGAAATCGATGAAGGGCACCCAGAGCACGTCGCTCATCAGCAGCTCCACGCCATGGCCGAAATTGTCCGGATTGACAAAGGCCGGTATGTTCATCTGCCCCTGAAATTTGCGCAGTATACTTTCAAAAAAACCGTATTTCGGCCAGGTCCACACGACATATTCCCTGTCCCCGACGCGGATGGTCCCGTCTAGCTTGTCCTGGGCAAGGAGCGAGCGGGATATGCTGAGGTCAAATTCGGCGCCAAGCGAGCCCCCGGCCGGGTCGGAGCAATATAATTCCATGCTTGCCGCTGTTTTTACCGGGATGTGGTACCACACGAGCAGCGCTGCCGCCACCACGATCACGGCGCATATGGCTATGGTCCTTTTCTTCTTGTTCATGCGGGAACGCCCCCTTTTCCTTCCTGTACGCTCATGATATCAAAATTTTCCTGCCGGTGCAACGCAAAATGCACCAGTCCGCAGACTGGTGCATTTCGTGTTGCGGCATTTCGGCCGGTTTATTCAGCAGAGCTTGGAGCCCGCGGGGATGGAGTCGTCCACCATGATGAGCTGGACGGCCTCCTCGCCGTGCTCCTTGTGGACGGCGGAGATGAGCATGCCGTTGGACTCGAGGCCCATCATCTTGCGCGGGGGCAGGTTCACGATGGCGATGAGGGTCTTGCCCACGAGGTCCTCGGGCTGGTACCACTTGTGGATGCCGGAGAGGATCTGGCGGTCCGTGCCGGTGCCGTCGTCGAGGATGAACTTGAGCAGCTTGTCGGACTTCTTCACGGCCTCGCAGCTCTTGACCTTGACGGCGCGGAAGTCGCTCTTGGCAAAGGTGTCGAAGTCCACGGTCTCGGCGGTCTGGGGCTCGATCTCGACGGGGGGCAGAGCCGCCTTGCGGGCCTCCTCCTCGAGCTTTTCGAGCTCGGCGAGCTCCTTGTTCATGTCGATGCGCGGGAAGAGGGTGTCGCCCTTCGTGACGGTGACGTCGGCGGGCAGGGCGCCCCAGACGGCGGCCTTGTCCCAAGTGGTCTCCTCGCCCTTGGCGCCGATCTGGGCAAAGGCCTTCTCACAGCTCTCCGGCATGAAGGGCACGAGCAGGCTTGTGCAGATGCGCAGGCTCTCGAGCAGGTTGTACATGACGGAGGCAAGGCGAGCGCGCTTGGCTTCGTCCTTGGCGAGGGTCCAGGGGGCGGTCTCGTCTATATACTTGTTGGCGCGGGAGATGACGCGGAATACCTCCTCCAGCGCGCCCTGGGTGCCGAAGTTGTCCATGAGCTTCTCGTACTTGCCGCGCAGGGACGAGGCCATGGCGATGAGCTCGGCGTCCTCGGGACCTTCCTCGCGCTCGGTGGGCAGCGTGCCGTCAAAGTACTTGAGCACCATGGCGACGGTGCGGGAGAGGAGGTTGCCGTAGTCGTTGGCGAGGTCGGAGTTGATGCGGGCGATGAGCAGCTCGTTGGAGAAGTTGCCGTCCGAGCCGAGGGGGAACTCGCGCATCAGGAAGTACCTGAGCGCGTCCACGCCGAAGCGCTCGGCGAGGATATAGGGGTCGACGACGTTGCCCTTGGACTTACTCATCTTGCCGCCGCCGAGCAGCAGCCAGCCGTGGCCGAAGACCTTCTTCGGCAGCGGCGCGCCCACGCTCATGAGCATGGCGGGCCAGATTATGGAGTGGAAGCGGACTATCTCCTTGCCGACCATGTGGACGTCGGCGGGCCAGTACTTGTCAAGGCCGTCGCGCGCGTCGTTCATGTAGCCGAGCGCGGTCATGTAGTTGAAGAGCGCGTCCACCCAGACGTAGACGACGTGGCCCGGGTCAAAGTCCACGGGGATGCCCCACTTGAAGCTGGTGCGGGAGACGCAGAGGTCCTCCAGGCCGGGGTCGATGAAGTTCTTTATCATCTCGTTGACGCGGCTGGCGGGCTCCAGGAAGGTGCCGGAGAGCAGCAGCTCACGCACCTTGTCGGCGTACTTGGAGAGGCGGAAGAAATAGGCCTCCTCCTCGGCGTACTTGACCTCGCGGCCGCAGTCCGGGCACTTGCCGTCCACGAGCTGGCTCTCGGTCCAAAAGCTCTCGCAGGGGGTGCAGTACATGCCGGAATACTTGCCCTTGTATATGTCGCCGTTATCGTACATCTTCTTGAAGATGCGCTGCACGGCCGCGACGTGGTAGTCGTCAGTGGTGCGGATGAAGCGGTCATTGGAGATGTTCATGAGCTTCCAGAGGTCGAGGATGCCTCCCTTGCCCTCCACGATGTTGTCCACGAACTGCTGCGGGGTCACGCCCGCGGCCTTGGCCTTTTCCTCTATCTTCTGGCCGTGCTCATCCGTGCCGGTGAGGAACATAACGTCATAGCCGCACATTCGCTTGTATCGCGCGATGGTGTCCGTCGCGACGGTGCAGTAGGTGTGGCCTATGTGCAGTTTGTCGGACGGGTAGTAGATCGGGGTCGTGATGTAGAATGTGCCTTTCTCGCTCATTTGCGATACCTCCGTTATATTGTCCCATACCGGGGCTTTGCTAAATTAAGCCTTTTCCAGACGTTTATAGTATAACAATCCGGCTCAATCGTCAAGCGCTGAGGGGCAAAAAAAGCTCCTCTCCGCCGTTTTAAGGGCGGAGAGAGGCGTGATTTCGGCGTTTTTATTCCTCGAGCAGGGTGATATCGGCAAGCGGTGAGACGTAATCGGCCCAGGCCGTGGTGTAGACGTCGGGCGCGCGCTTGACGTTGACGGACGTCCCGTCCACCCCCATGGTATAGAGCGCGCCGCCGTCGGACCTCGCCGAGTAGAACTGGTCCGCCTCCTCTCCGGCGTAGACGCCCAGGGGCGTGCCCTGCTCGTCCACGCGCAGGATGTACTCGGCGGTGTGTATCAGGTATTCCTCGTCCTGTGCGATCTCGACGACGTAGACGTCGTACTCCCCGCCGCCGCAGCGCAGGAGCCTCAGCCCGCCCAGCCAGATGCCGGGACTGGAGGGCTTGAAGGGTATGCTCAGCTCCCTCCCGTCGGGCAGGGTGATGTCGAGGGCCATGGAGTCGGAGACCACGGTCCCTGAGCCGGTCATGCGCGAGGACCACGTCGTGCCGTCGGCGATCATATATTCTTCGGTCGATCTCACGCTTGCCTCGGGGTCCGCGAGGTCGAAACTCCAGAATCTGCCCCCGGCCTCGACGCGCAGTTTCCCGTTTTCCGCCGTTATAGAGACCACGGCTTCGCTGCTCAGTTGTTCCATGAAGGGCAGGCTCTCTGCCGTGCCGTCCGCGTACACGGCGGCAAAGGCGGGCATCCTCGTGTCCTGCTCGACGCCGAATAAGTACACGTTCCCGTCCTCGACAGCCATGCGTATAGCGTAGAGGCCCGTGACGTCGAGCGATATCTGCCGCTCCAGCTCGCCGTCGGCGTAGACATACGCGCTGTTGTCCGCGGTGTTGAGGATATAGACATTTTCCCCGTCCACGTCAAAGCCGTCAGGGCCGAGGAGTTCCCCGCCCTCGTCGATATAGGCCGGCATGAGCTCGCCTCCCGTCATCTCGCTTTCCTCGACCCACTCGATGGGCGCGCTGAGCACGGTCTGCGTCTCCGTGCCGGTCCCCGGCGGCCAGGGGGCTGCGGAGGGCTCCGCCTCCGGTGTCTCAATGGGAGAAAGCGTGGGAGTGGGCGCGGGAGTGTCCGACGGCACGGCCTCGGGAGCGGCGCAGGCCGCAAGCAGCATCAGGGCGGCGAGTGCCGGGATGAGCTGTTTTCTCATGTCGTCTCCTCCTTTTTTGATGCTTTATCTTTTTTAAAACGCACAGTTTGGCGGCAAGTATCACCATCTATAATCACATGGTAAGCCGCTCCATTTCCCGCGTCAAGTTTTTCCTCCGGCGTATTACACATAACGCGGGGTGTATATTGAAAATTGTCAAAAGCGTGTTATAATAATAAGACTGCAAAATAACCTTATATATTATTTCTCGGGAGGAATACAAATATATGTCCAAGAAGCAATTCAAGGCCGAGAGCAAACGCCTGCTCGACCTCATGATCAATTCCATTTACACGCACAAGGAGATCTTTCTGCGCGAGATAATCTCCAACGCCTCGGACGCCATAGACAAGCTCTGCTACCTGTCCCTGACGGACGACAAGGTCGGCATGAACCGCGATGATTTCCGCATACTCGTCTCCATGGACGAGAACGCCCGCACCATCACCGTCTCCGACAACGGCATCGGCATGACCAAGGAGGAGCTTGAAGCGAACCTCGGCGTCATCGCCAAGAGCGGCTCCATGGCCTTCAAGGGCGGCCTCGACGGCACCACCAAGGAGGGCGCGGACGTCGACATCATCGGCCAGTTCGGCGTCGGCTTCTACTCCGCCTTCATGGTCTCCGACAAGGTCACGGTCATCACCCGCGCCTACGGCTCCGACCAGGCCTACAAGTGGGAGTCCGAGGGCGCCGACGGCTACACCATCACCGAGTGCGAGAAGGACGGCGTCGGCACCGACGTCATCATGCACATCAAGCCCGACGACGACAACGAGCGCTACTCAGAGTATCTCCAGCTCTGGAAGCTCATGCGCCTCATCAAGAAGTACTCCGACTACATCCGCTGGCCCATCCAGATGGACGTGACCAAGCCCGAGTACAAGGAGACCGGCGAGAAGAACGAGGACGGCAGCCCGAAGTTCGAGACCGTGAACAAAACCGAGCGCGAGACCGTCAACAGTATGGTGCCCATCTGGCAGCGCTCCAAGTCCGAGGTCTCCGATGAGGACTGCATCAACTTCTACAAGGAGAAGTACCACGACACCACCGACCCCGCCGCCGTCATCCGCGTCAACGCCGAGGGCCAGGTCAGCTACAAGGCGCTGCTGTTCATCCCCGGCCGCCAGCTGCTCGACTTCATGAGCTCCGACTACGAGCCGGGCCTGCAGCTGTACAGCTCCGGCGTCATGATAATGGAGAAGTGCCCCGACCTGCTGGCCGAGAGCTTCTACTTCGTGCGCGGCATCGTGGACTCCCCCGACCTCTCGCTGAACATTTCCAGGGAAATGCTCCAGCACGACAGGCAGCTGCGCATCATCGCCCAGAACCTCAACAAGCGCATCAAGAACGAGCTGCTCAAGATGCTCGAAAACGACCGGCCGAAGTATGAGCAGTTCTACAAGAACTACGGCCGCCAGCTCCGCTACGGCGCCGTGGCCAATTACGGCCAGAACATAGAGTCCCTGCGCGACCTGCTCATCTACAACGTCTCCGAGGACAAGACCGCGACGCTCAAGGAGTACACGGACCGCATGCCTGCCGAGCAGAAGTTCATATACTACGCCGTGGGCGAGAACGTGCACAAGATACTGCGCCTGCCTCAGGCGGAGCTGGTGCGCTCCAAGGGCTTTGAGATACTCTGCATGACCGAGGAGGTCGACGAGTACATCGTCGAGCAGCTCGGCCAGCATGCGGACAAGAAGTTCTGCAACATAGTCACCGGCGACCTCGGCCTCGAGACCGAGGAGGAGAAGGCCGACATGGAAAAGCGCGAGGCCGACGTGAAGAACGTCCTCGACTTCGTGAAGGAGACGCTGGGCGACAAGGTCGCAGTCGTGCGCCTGAGCCGCAAGCTGGTCTCCGCGCCCGTGTGCCTGACCACCGAGGGCAGCATAACGCTCGAGATGGAGCGCTATTTCAAGCGCATGCCGGACACCGGTATGGAGCCGCCCAAGGCCAGGCGCGTGCTTGAGCTCAACGCCGACCACCCTGCCTTCAAGGCCCTTGAGGCCGCCGTTGCGAGCGACCCCGAAAAGGCCAAAAAGCTCGTGAACATCCTGCACTCCCAGGCCCTGCTCATCGCGGGCGAGGAGCTCGAGGACCCCTCCGCTTACGCCGAGGACGTCTGCTCGCTCTTTTAAGGTTTGAAGTTCAGCCGACCACAAGGAGGCACACACATGGACAAAACCCTCGGCATCTACATCCACATACCCTTCTGCGCCTCCAAGTGCGGCTACTGCGATTTCTACTCGCTCGCCGGCTGCGACAGGCTCATGCCCAAGTATCAGGACGCGCTGGTGGAGCACATCCGCGAGAGCTACGGCGCGATGAAGAGCTACTACATCGACACGGTGTATTTCGGCGGCGGCACGCCCAGCTATTACGGCGCGGACAGGCTCATCGAGATCTGGGACGAGCTGCGCGGCTCCGGCCGCGTGCTCAAGAGCAGCGAGGTCACCGTCGAGGTGAACCCGGACAGCGCCTCCTTCAAGGAGCTTGAAAAGCTGCACAAGGCGGGCTTCAACCGCATCTCGCTGGGCGTGCAGTCCGCGAACAACGACATTCTGAAGCTCATAGGCCGCCGGCACAACTGGAAGCAGGTCGAGATGGCCGTCCACGCCGCGCGCGAGGCGGGCTTTGACAACCTCAGCCTCGACCTCATCTACGGTCTGCCCAGCCAGACCAAGTCCGACTGGGCCGACACGCTCATGCGCGCCATAGAGCTCCGGCCCGAGCACCTCTCCTGCTACGGTCTGACTCTCGAAGAGGGCACGCCCATGTACAAGTACCACGGCTCGCCCTTCCTCCCCTCGGACGACGAGCAGGCCGACATGTACCTCTACGCCTGCGACATGCTCGAGCACTACGGCTACGCGCAGTACGAGATCTCGAACTTCGCCATCAAGGACTTCGAGAGCCGTCACAACATGCGCTACTGGACACTGGGCGAGTACCTCGGCTTCGGCGCGGGGGCGCACTCCTGCATGGGCGGGGCGCGGTTCTCCTACGTCAAGGACGCGGACCGCTACATCATCGGCGTCATGCGCGACCTCAACATCGTGGACGAGTACGAGCGCATCACCCCCGTGGAGCGCGCCTCCGAGTACGTCATGCTCGGCATGAGGACGGCGCACGGCATAGACGGCGAGGAGTACACGAGGCTCTACCGCTCCGACTTCACCCCGCTGCAGCGGACGCTGGAGGAGTTTGAGAAAAAGGGCTGGGCCTGCAAGAACGGCGAGGACCGCTGGCGCTTCACCAGCTCCGGCTTCCTGCTCTCCAATCTGCTCATCGGCGCGCTGCTCGAGGCTCAGTCCGGCAGCCGCGTGGCCGTCAACCCCTGGATGAAGGAGGCCTTCGACGCCGAGGAGAAGACCGAGCTTCCGCCCGGCGACGAGGAGCTTTTCCGAGACATGTACATGAAAGGCCGGGAGCGGGAACAATAAATAACCGGCGCCGTCAAAAGCGCGTGGGACAAAATTTTACGATATAAAGCCGAGGATAAAATGAAAAGAGAAAATCAGAGCAAACACCTGGCCCCCAAGAAAAGGCGCGCCAGGAACACCGCAAAGCGTGTTACGATAGTGTGCGTCGTGGTGGTCGCCCTGCTGCTGGCGGGCGCGGCGGGCTTCGGCGTTTACGTGTCCGGTTCGGACACCATATACCCCAAGGTCAGCGTGAACGGCACGGACGTCGGCGGCATGACCGCCGCGCAGGCCGCGGATGCGCTCACCGCCGCAGGCTGGGGCGAGGGCGACAAGACCGTGACGGTCTCCCTCCCGCTAGAGCACACGCTCACCGTCTCGGCCGCGGACGTCGGCGCCGAGGTCTCCGCCAAGGAGGCCGCCGACGAGGCCTTCGACTACTGCCACGGCGGCAACATCCTGACGAACACCATGGCCTACGTCCGCTGCCTCTTCTCCGGGGCCGAGGTCGAGGTCAAGGCCAGCGTTGACGAGGCCGCGCTGAGCGAGCTCGTGCGCAGCGAGGTCACCAAGGTCAAGTCCGGTCTCATGACCTCCGGCGTCGAGATAAAGGGCGACACTCTCGAGGTAGTCAAGGGTGCAAGCGCGGTCGAGATAGACGAGGGCGAGCTGCTCAACCTCGTCAAGACCGCTCTGGAGGACATGAAGTACGGCCCGCTCGACTACGAGGTCGAGGTGGACGCCTCCGTGGAGCTCGACATAGACGAGCTCTATAACTCCGTCTGCTGCGAGGCGGCGGACGCCTACTACGACAAGGAGAAGAAGGAAGTCGTCCCCTCCGTAACCGGCGTGGACTTCGACAAGGCAGAGGCCCAGAAGCTCTGGGACGCCGCCGAGCTGGGCGACACGGTCAAGATCCCGCTCACGCTGACGGAGCCTGAAAAGACCACCGAATACGTAGAGTCCCGGCTCTTTGCCGACGACCTGGGCGAGACGGTCACGACCTCCCTCGCGGGCAGCACGCAGAACCGCATAACCAACGTCAAACTCGCCGCGGCGAGCATAGACGGCATCGTCCTCGCCCCGGGCGAGCAGTTCTCCTACAACGACGCGCTGGGCGAGCGCACCGCGGAGCGCGGCTACAAGGCCGCGGGTGCCTACTCCGGCGGCCAGGTAGTGCAGGAGATAGGCGGCGGCATATGCCAGGTGAGCTCCACGCTCTACTACGCGGCGCTGCTTGCGAACCTCCAGATAGACACCCGCACCTGCCACTACTTCCCCGTCGGCTATCTGCCCGCGGGATTGGACGCCACGGTCAGCTGGGGCGGCCCTGAGTTCAAGTTCACGAACAACCGCAACTGGCCCATCAAGATAGTCGCCTCCGTCGACACGGCGAAGAACACTGTCTCCGTCCACATTGTCGGCACCGACGAGGACGGCAGCTATGTGCAGATGACCTACGCCACCTGGCTGGTGTACGGCAACAGCGAATACCCCGAGACGGCCACCGGCTACAAGGCCGCGACCTACCGGAACGTGTACGACAAGAACGGCACGCTGCTCTCCAAGGAGATAGAGGCTTACAGCGAGTACCACTACCATGAGGAGGACATCGTGTACCCGACGCCCACCCCGAGTCCCACTCCGGAGCCGACGCCGACCGAGCCCGTCACACCCACCGACCCCGTCGATCCCGGCCTGCCCACGGACCCCTCCGTCCCCAGTGACGACCCGGGTTATTACTTCGCCACCTGAACCAAACGCCGCCCCCGGCCGGGGGCGGCGTTT
>ENA-OOXJ01002061-OOXJ01002061.1-human-gut-metagenome-genome-assembly--contig:-NODE-2061-length-11018-cov-2.114658_pt1 | contig 11018 bp, 9 predicted proteins | sample MGYA00241587_ERZ501343 | MGnify/ENA primary metagenome ERZ501343 (study PRJEB25962, sample SAMEA2042918) | human gut metagenome | biome: human gut; feature: human-associated habitat; material: faeces... | reverse complement strand
CCTTTGCGTTGACGTGTTGCCTAAGCTTTACAGCTGGTACAGCGTGGTGAACTTGTCCTGCAGGTAGCTGCAGTAGTAGCGGGCATCGAACGCCATGCCGCATGCGCCCTTGATGAGCTCCGGCGCGTCCTTGGCGCGGCCCCACTGCCAAATGTGCTCGCCCAGCCAGGCGCGAACGGGCGCCAAATCGCCGCTCGCACAGGCGCCATTGAGGTCGACGCCGTCGCGGCACATGGCCGGCACAAACATGGCGTCGTAGGCGCTGCCCAGCGCATAGGTGGGGAAGTAGCCAAACGAGCCACCGCTCCAGTGCGTATCCTGCAGGCAGCCGTGCGTGTCGTCGGGAACGGAAATGCCCAGGTACTCGTTCATAAAGCGATTCCAAAGCGCGGGGATGTCCTTGGCCGTGGCCTCACCGGCAAACAGCATACGCTCAATCTGGTAACGCACCATAACGTGCAGCGGATAGGTGAGCTCGTCCGCCTCGGTGCGGATCAACGACGGCTGCGCGATGTTCACGGCGCGGTAGAGCGCGTCCTCGTCCACGTTGCCGTAGACCTCGGGCGCGTGGCGGCGCAGCACCTCGAGCAGCGGTCCCATAAAGGCGCGGCTGCGACCCACGGTGTTCTCAAAGAAGCGGCTCTGGCTCTCGTGGATGCCCATGGAGGTGCCGCCCTCCAGGCAGGTGCGCGCATAGGCGGGGTTCACGCCCAGCTCATACATGGTGTGACCGGCCTCGTGGATGATGCTGTAGACGTTGGAGATGCAGTCGTCCTCGTAGATGTGCGTCGCGATGCGCGCGTCACCCACGGCAAAGCCCTCGCTAAACGGATGCTCGGTAAAGGCGAGCGTGGTGTCGTTCAGGTCCAGACCGACGAGCTTCATAAGGTCGAAACTCATGGCGCGCTGAGCGGCCTCGGGCACATGGGCATGCAAAAAGTCGGCAGCCGGCTGCTGGCCGCGCTCGCCGATGGCGTGTACGAGCGGCACGACCGTGGCCTTGACCTCATCGCAAAACGCATCGAAGCTCTTGGTGGAAAGGCCGCGCTCGTACTGGTCGAGCCACACATCGTACGGGTCGCGCTTGGGGTCCATGAGCTCGGCCTGATGCTTAAGCTGGCCGACGATTCTATCCACATAGGGCTCAAAGCTCGCCCAGTCATTGGCCGTCTTGGCCTTGTGCCACACGGCGTCGGCCTCGCAGGTGAGCCTGGTCCAGGCCTCGGCCTCCTCGGTGGGAATAACGCTCGCTTCGCGCTGGTCGCGGCCGAGCACGCGGATCTCGTCGAGCAGCTGCGGGTCGTCGATCTTGCCGCTGGCGACGGTCTCGCGTGCCAGCGAGTGCACAAGTTCGACAGACTTTTCGCTGGTCAGGAGTTTATGGTGCTCGCCGGCAAGGGTGCCCATGGCATCGGCGCGCGCTGCGGCGCCGTTGGCGGGGGCAATGGTCGCGCCGTCAAACTCGGCAATCTTGAGCAGGTACTCGCGGGTCCACAGCTTGCCCTCGAGCTTGCGGAATTTTTTGACGGCCTTATCGACCTTCATGCCTTTGGGCGTCTTGCCTGCTACGGGTTCGACCTTCTTATCGTGTTTCTTTCCCATACCATATCCTTGATCTCGCAGGCCGCGCGCCACGGGCGGATGTGCGGCCAGTTTGCACAGCTACCTGTCTTGTACCCAGCACGAACAAAACGGAACGCGGCGATACGCTCGCAGAATGTGTTATCCTATAGCCCAATGCGTTGACGGAGAGGGTTTTGCCCGCCGCGTCGCCGGCAAGAGAGGGAAGGTCATGGGCTGCAAGCCTTCCTGCGGCGGCAAGGGCCAAGCGTTCACTCCCGAGCAGCGACCTCAACGGGCGCGCGGCCGGCGGCGGCGATGTCCCCAGTAGGGAAGCCGTGAGCCTCGCGACAAGGGGCACAGAGTGGGCACGGCGGGCCAGACATCCGCCGGGTCAAACAAGGTGGTACCGCGGAATTCAACCGTCCTTGGGCAATGCACATGCCCGAGGACGGTTTTTTTGTTACCGAACCGGGCCGCGTTTTCGCAACGTCAGACGGCGGCAGCCGCCTCGGCAAGCGGGGGAGCGCGAGAGACGAAAGGGAAGACATGAGTCTGATTGATGATCTGGTCAAACTCGAGGAAGAGGCCAAGGAGCTCGTCGCAGGCGCCGACGACGCCGCAAAGCTCGAGGCCGCGCGCGTTGAGCTGCTCGGCCGCAAGGGCCGCATCACCGGCCTGATGCGCATGATGGGCAAGCTCGCCCCCGAGGATCGTCCCGTGATGGGCAAGCGTGCCAACGAGATGCGCCAGCTGATCGAGGGCATGCTCGACGAGCGCACGACCGAGATGAAGGCAGCCGCCCTCAAGCACGCTCTGGAGCACGACGCCGTCGACATCACGCTGCCGGGCATCCGTCCGCAGATCGGTCACCAGCACCTGATCAAGCAGATCATCGAGGAGGCCGAGGACATCTTTTGCGGCATCGGCTACACCGTCGAGTCCGGCCCCATGGTCGACACCTCCTACTACAACTTCACCGCGCTCAATGCCCCCATGGATCACCCGAGCCGCTCGGCCCGCGACACATTCTATGTGGTCGACAACAACCCCGGCAGCGTCGCGCACCCCGAGGCTCACGCCCACGGCGAGTCCGACGTGCTGCTGCGCACCCAGACCTCGGGCGTGCAGATCCACACCATGGAGTCGCAGAAGCCGCCCATCTACATGATCTGCCCGGGCACCGTCTACCGTCCCGACACGGCCGACGCCTGCCACCTGCCGCAGTTCAACCAGATCGAGGGCCTGGTCGTCGACGAGGGCATCACCTTTGGCGATCTTAAGGGCACGCTCGACTACTTTGTTAAGTGCATGTTTGGCGAGGACCGCAAGACGCGTTACCGCCCGCACTTCTTCCCCTTCACCGAGCCGAGCTGCGAGGTAGACGTGAGCTGCCACGTGTGCGGCGGCAAGGGCTGCAACTTCTGCAAGCACAGCGGCTGGATCGAGATTCTGGGCTGCGGCATGGTCGACCCCAACGTCCTTATCAACTGCGGCATCGACCCCGAGAAGTACACCGGCTTCGCCTTTGGTATTGGCGCCGAGCGCGTCGCGGCCCTGCGCTACGACCTGCCCGACCTCAGAACTCTCATGACGGGCGATATGAGGTTCCTCAATCAGTTCTAAATCACCCGTTTTATCAGGCATTTCTTTCTCATAAGGAGTAATCAAGTGAGAGTTTCTTACGACTGGCTCAAGACCATGATCGATATTCCGGAGGATCCCAAGACCCTTTCGGACGAATATATCCGTACCGGCACCGAGGTCGAGGCGATCGACACCGTGGGCGAGTCCTTCGATCACGTGGTGACTGCCAAGGTGCTCACCAAGACCCCACACCCCGATAGCGACCATATGTATGTGTGCTCGGTCGACGTGGGCGACAAGAATCTCGACGCCGACGGCAACCCCGCCCCGCTGCAGATTGTCTGCGGCGCGCAGAACTTCGAGGCCGGCGACCACATCGTCACGGCCATGATTGGCGCTGTCCTGCCCGGCGACGTCAAGATCAAGAAGAGCAAGCTTCGCGGCGTCGTGTCCATGGGCATGAACTGCTCCGCGCGCGAGCTCGGCCTGGGCGGCGACCACTCCGGCATCATGATCCTGCCCGAGGACACGCCCTGCGGCATGCCGTTTGCCGAGTACGTGGGCTCGAGCGACACCGTGCTCGACTGCGAGATCACGCCCAACCGCCCCGACTGCCTGTCCATGATCGGCATGGCCCGCGAAACCGGCGCCATCTTCGACCGCGATTTCCACGTTGAGCTGCCCGCCATCAAGGCCGAGACCGGCCGCGCGACCGACGACGAGCTTTCCGTCGAGATCGCCGACGAGGGTCTGTGCGACCGCTATGTCGCCCGCATCGTGCGCAACGTGAAGGTCGGCCCCTCGCCCGACTGGATGGTCAAGCGTCTCAACGCCCTGGGTGTGCGCCCGCACAACAACATCGTCGACATCACCAACTACGTGATGATGCTCACCGGTCAGCCGCTGCACGCCTTTGACCTTGACACCTTTGCCGAGCGCGATGGCAGGCGTCGCGTGGTGGTTCGCGCCGCCCAGCAGGACGAGAAGTTCACGACGCTCGCGACGGCGAGGAGCGCGTGCTCGACGCCGGCATGGGCCTTATTACCGACGGCGAGCGCCCCGTGGCGCTGGCCGGCGTCATGGGCGGCATGGATTCCGAGATCGAGGACGACACCGTCGACGTGATGGTCGAGAGCGCCTGCTTCAACGCCGGTCGCACCTCGCACACCAGCCGCGATCTGTCGCTGATCTCCGATGCCTCCATTCGCTTTGAGCGCCAGGTCGACGAGACCGGCTGCGTGGATGTCGCCAACGTTACCTGTGCGCTCATCGAGGAGATCGCCGGCGGCGAGGTCGCTCCCGGCTACGTTGACGTTTTCCCCGCGCCCAAGACCATCGATAGCATTAAGCTGCGCCTGGCCCGCGTGCACGCCATCTGCGGCGCCGACATCGAGCCCGACTTTATCGAGCGCTCGCTCACCCGTCTGGGCTGCACCGTCGAGCGCGATGGCGAGGACTTTATGGTCACCCCGCCGAGCTTCCGCCCCGACCTGCCGCGCGAGATTGACCTGATCGAGGAGGTCCTGCGCCTGTGGGGCATGGGCCGTGTGACGGCGACCATCCCGGCTGCCAAGAACCACATTGGCGGTCTGACCCGCGAGCAGAAGCTTACCCGCAAGGTCGGCGAGATCCTGCGCGCCTGCGGCCTCAACGAGACCACGACCTTTGGCTTTGCCGCCCCGGGCGACCTGGAGAAGATCGGTATGTCCACCGAGGGCCGCGGTTGCCCCGTGGTGCTCATGAACCCGCTGGTGGCCGAGCAGACCGAGATGCGCCGCTCGCTGCTGCCGGGCCTGCTGCAGTCCGTTGCCTATAACGAGGCCCATGGCACGCCCAACGTGCACCTGTACGAGGTCGGCAGCCTGTTCCATGGCCGCGAGAATGCCAGCCTGCCCAAGGAGACCAAGTCCGTGGCGGGCGTGCTCTCGGGCCAGTGGAGCGAGCAGTCTTGGAACATGAAGTACCGCAAGCTGCGCTTCTTCTTTGGCAAGGGTATCGTCGAGGAGTTGCTCGCCCAGCTGCGCATCGAGAAGGTTCGCTTCCGTCCCGTCGAGGGCGAGGGCTATGCCTTCTTGCAGCCGGGTCGCGCCGCCGAGGTTCTGTCCGGCGGTACGGTGCTGGGCTGGGTCGGCGAGATCCACCCCGAGGCGCGCGAAGCCATGGGCATCGACGAGGTCGTCGTTGCCTTCGAGCTCGATCTGGACAAGCTGATCAAGGGCGCCCGCAACCAGGAGAACTACCGCGAGTTCTCGCAGTATCCGGCTGTTGAGCACGACCTAGCTATCGTGGTCGATAACTCCGTGACCTGCGAGGACCTTGAGCGCCGCATTACCAGCGCCGGTGGCAAGCTGCTCGAGGGCGTGCGCCTGTTCGACGTCTACCGCGATCCCATCCGCATCGGAGCAGGCAAAAAGTCCATGGCCTTTGCGCTTACGTATCGCTCCGACGACCACACCCTCACCAGCGAAGAGGTCGAAAAAGCGCACCAGAAGATCGTCACCAAGGTGTGCAAGGGCGTAAACGGCGAGGTCCGCGGCTAGGTCCTGCACTGGGTATGGGCCAGCGGTGGCTGCCGCCGAGCTCTACGTGACTGCCATGCTCGGTATAAAGCACTGCTGAGCCTGCATATATGACACGCGCATTACATAACGGCGTGCTGCTTTGTCGGCAGTGCGCCGTTTTGCTATGATAGCCCGCGGCGTGTTACGAATTTGACAATACGTAACACTGGCAAGGTGATTTAAGCGGCGTTGCAATTCCGTGCGCCGACAACCGGGAGGCGTACATGCACATTCCAGATAATTATCTGTCCCCGCAGACCGATGCCGTCATGGCGGTGGCAATGGTGCCCGTTTGGGTCCACTGCATCAAGAAGGTGCGCGCCACGCTCGATCGCGAGCACATGGCTTTCCTGGGCATCTGCGCCGCATTTTCCTTCTTGCTCATGATGTTCAACGTGCCGTTGCCCGGCGGTACCACTGGTCACGCCGTTGGTGGTGCGCTCATCGCACTGCTGCTGGGTCCCGAGGCCGCGGCTATCGCTGTCTCGGTCGCGCTGGCGCTGCAGGCGCTGCTGTTTGGCGACGGCGGCGTTCTGTCGTTTGGCGCCAACTGCTTTAACATGGCCTTTGTGCTGCCGTTTGCCGCTGCTATCGTGTTCCGTGCGCTCAACAGCCGTCTGCACGACAAGAGCTGGGGCACCTCGGTTTCTGCCATCGTGAGCGGTTGGGTCGGCCTGTGCCTGGCGGCCCTGTGCGCGGCAATCGAGTTTGGTATTCAGCCGATGCTCTTTACCAACGCTTCGGGCGCGCCGCTGTACTGCCCCTTCCCGCTGTCCGTGGCTATTCCGGCCATGTTGATCCCGCATATGCTGGTTGCCGGCGTGATCGAGGGCGTGGCGACGGCCGCCATCTACGGTTTCATTAAGAAGACGGCGCCGAGCATTATCGTCGGGCCCGAGGCCGTCGATGGCCAGCTTGCCGCCGATGGTACCGCCAAGAAGACTTCCCTGATTCCCACGCTCATTCTGGTCGCCGTGCTCGTGGTGGCCACGCCGCTGGGCCTGCTGGCCACCGGAGACGCCTGGGGCGAGTGGGACGCCGAGGGCGCCGCGACTGCCGTTCAGGAGGCTGGCGACGACAGCCTGCAGGCTTCGGTCGGCCTCGATACTCCGACCTTTGCCGACGCGCTGCCCACGGGTGATTACCTGCAGGCCTATTCCGAGGAACAGGGCCTTGGCTTTGCCGGCCAGGCTGCCATGTATATCCTTTCCGGTGTGATTGGCGTGGCGGTGCTCACCATCGCATTCCGCCTGATCTCGCTGACGGTTAAGGAAAGCTGAGCGCATGCAAATGGTCGAGCTGCCTAGCTGGCTTGCGGCCGAGGAGCGATACGAGCCCGCGGGGACTCGGCATCGTGTGATGCAAAAGAATGTCCTGCACCTGGCGAGCCTGCTTGAGCGGGTTCGCCTGGGTGGAGGTGCGCACGAGGGCGGGTCGATGGTCGACCGCGCCCTTTCTTGCGTTTCGGCTCCGGTGCGTCTGGTGGGGATGTTCGTTTGCGTCCTGTGCGTGTGTCTGACGCAAAGCCCGCTGTACCTCATGTTGATGGCGGCTATCGTGTTGGTGCTCGTTGCCGTACGCCCCGTACGCGGGCTGCGGGCAACCTTTGTGCCGGCGCTCGGCGTCACGGGGCTTGCGGTGGTTCTGGCACTGCCTGCCCTGCTGCTGGGCGCGTCTGCCACGGGCGCCATGCTCAAGATCGCGCTCAAGACGTTTATTAATGTGTCGCTGGTGCTGGGTGTTTCGTGGACGCTCACCTGGAGCCGCATGTCGGCGGCGCTCAAAATGCTGCACCTGCCCGACGAGGTTATCTTTACGTTTGATATGGCACTCAAGCATATCGAGGTGCTGGGACGCACGGCGCACGATCTGTGCGAATCGGTCATGCTGCGCAGTGTCGGTTCCGCGCCTGCGGGTTTTTCGCGCACCGATTCGCTGGCGGGTATCATGGGCATGACCTTTATCAAGGCGATGGAATGCAGCCGCGCGATGGACGAGGCTATGCTTTGCCGCGGCTTTGCCGGTGCGTATCCGGCGCCCGCGCGCGCCGGGTTTGGCTGGCGCGATGTGGTTTACGCGGCCGTTGTGGCGTTGCTCGCCGTGTTGTGTGCGGTGTTGTAGCGCGGACGGTCGAACCGTCGGTGTAAGTAGGGAAGGGCGACGTTTTGGCAAACGATACGAATAACGCGATGGGTGCGAGCGGTGCTGCCGGCGCCGAGGTCACGCCGCTCATCGAGTTTCGCGACGTGGTGTTTTCCTATGCGGGCCATACGGTTGTCGATGGTGTGTCACTGCAGGTCGATCGTGGTGAACTCGTTGCCCTGCTCGGTCCCAACGGCTGCGGCAAGACCACGATCATGCGGCTCATCAATGGTCTTGAGCTCGCGGACGCAGGGGTATACCTGTTTGACGGACATGTGATCGATGCGACGTTTCTAAAGGATTCCGCGGCCGCTCAGCGTTTTCATCAGCGCGTGGGCTTTGTGTTCCAGAGTGCCGACGCCCAGCTGTTTTGCGCTACGGTGGGCGAGGAAGTTGCTTTTGGCCCGGCTCAAATGGGGCTGCCGGCAGACGAGCTCGAGCGTCGCGTCCGCGATGCCATGGAGCTGTTCCAGGTTGCCGATCTGGTCGATGCCTCGCCCTATCAGCTTTCGGGCGGGCAAAAGAAGCGCGTGGCGCTGGCTGCCGTCGTGTCGATGAACCCCGATATCCTGGTGCTCGACGAGCCTACCAACGGACTTGACGAGGACTCGTGCGACATCGTGGTCAACTTTCTACTGGCCTATGTTGCTGCCGGCAAGACGGTCTTGATGAGCACACACCATCAGGATTTGGTGCGGCGCCTGGGTGCCCGCGCCATCTATATCGATCGATATCACCATGTGGTTGAGGCGCCGGTGTCGTCGTATGGAACCGAGAGCGGCGCTGCGGAATAGTTGCTGCGTAGAGCGTGCGTAGCCGCCCGCGCGGCTTTGCCGTGATGGTATAGTTATCCAGGTTTTTATGGGGGTGGCTATGCCAAGCTGGAACATTCATATTGCTCAGACGGAGCGTTTGCTGGAGCGCACCGGTGCGCTTGCCAAGAGCGTGCGCGACCGCAATGCCTTTTTGTTTGGCTGTGTGGTTCCGGATATCTTCGTGGGCTATATGGTCCCTGGCATCGCCGATCCCATCCCGTATCGCATTACGCACTTTGCCAAGCCTGAGCCCATCCCTAAGCCGCGTGAGCATGAGTTCTGGGATACCTATGTGGCGCCGTTGCTCAAAGGCGCACCCGCGGGCGAACCTGCTGAGGCCACCTCGATTGTCGAGGAACGCGAGCGACTCAATCGGGTGCATTATCCCCAACGTTACAAGGACGCCGAGCCGGTTGCCGGCCCCGGCGCCTGTGAGTTTTCGCTTGCGTCCGAAGATGTGGCGCAGTCGCTGCTCGATCTGACGCTGGGCGTTTGGTCTCACCTTGTGGCCGATACCGTGTGGAACACCCGCGTGAACCAGTACCTGGAGGCGCACGGCGGCAAGCCGTGCGAGGAATTCCGCATTAAAAAGCAAGGCGACTTTGACTGGTTTGGCAAGACGCTCGGCATTGTTTCGATTCCGCGCGCGACCGATCGCCTCTATACTGCGGCGACGCGTTTTGGTCAGTATCCCATCCATAAGGAGTATGTGCTCAAGACCATCGGCGTTATGCACGAGATTGTACGCGAAAACCCCGGCGAGCCCGATCATCCGCCGTATCGCCTGCTAACTGAGGAGTTTTTCGATGCAACGTTTACCGAGGTCGTCGAGCTAACCGAGGCGGGTTTTGCCGCCCGTGTCGAATCGCCCGATGTGTCTGCGCTGCCCCTGATTGCTAGCTGCTAGCTGGCCGGCCTGGCAGTGAATAGCTCAACCCAATCGACAAGTAGCTCTTGCCGCAGGGCATCTTCGGTGGTGCGTTCCTGATCGGTCTTTGGGGTGTAGGGAAGTCCAGCCTTTTTATGGATGAGCTCGGCTATGTGGTTGAAGCTCTTCTTCTCCTTGATCTGGTCATAGGTAATTTGGATGACGTCGTAGCCCATGCTTGTGAGTGCGGTGGCGCGCTCGGCATCGGAGAGGCTCGCGGCTTCGCTGTCGTGGGCGGAGCGGCCTTGGCATTCAAGGATGACGCCCATGCTGTCGGTGGCGCTTTCGATGAGGATATCGGCGTAGCAGCAGGTTTTGTCATACAGCGAACGCGCGGCTTCGCTGAGCGGGATGCGCGCGTTATTGGTGATGTCGATGCCCAGACCGCCCTCATCGCGGGGGAGCGAGATGAGAATTGACGTCTGGACTTCAAAGGGCGAGGCGGTCTGTCCTGTCATGCGTTCGGCGGCCCAGCGGAGCTGCTTAACGCCGCGCAGGCCTGCGGCCTGCTTGGCGAACGCGGCGATATCCGCTGCGGCAAGAAGCGGCGTGCGCTTCCACAAGTTGGTGTCATTGCCCTTGGTGTCGTTAACTCGCTCCCAGCCGCAGCTGGGCGGAATGAGCTTAAGCGAAATAGCTTCATCGAGTTGTTGTTGCGTTCGCTCGCAGGGCTTAAATACTGCAAAGGAGCCGCACATCTCGTAGCAGGCCACGAGTAACTGGCTGCGTGAGACCTGCGTGGCAAGGCTGAGCAGCGTGAACTCCGGGGACGTGACATCAAATCCATGCTCAGTCTGCCTAAACGACCCAGGAGGCGGCTCTTGGGTCAGGAGGTGCGATTTAAACAGGCTTCGCGACCCGGATTGTGCCCGAGTGAATACAAGCCTGTGAAGCGGTGCGTGAAGCAGGTCTTTTACAACCGAATGACTTCCGAGGCCGCAACATCTGCGATCCATACTGCCAAGGCTAATGGCGGGGTAAAGGCCTAATACCTGTGGCGGGATACGGTGATAGTAAAAAGCGGATTGACCGCATAGCGTCAGGTCCATGACGTCCTCCTGGTCGAAATATGCTTTTGGACCGTGCGATGCCAGTGTCAATTCGGAAGTATGCGGCAAAATCTAAACCCTGTGAGCAGACCTGGCTTTTGAGGCTAGTTTATCAGGCATTTTGCTGCGAAAAAACGAGGTGTGCTCGGTGGTCTCAGAATTTGCCGCATACTTCCGAAAGCCAGGTCGATCTGGCTCTTGCTAAAACGATTTATCAGCGTCGGTTAAGGTGTGGGTTTGCCACCGGGCGAACACTTTTAGCGCTTGGGACTTTATTTTATGGGCCTCGAAGGGTGGATTTCGTACTTTTGGTAAAGAAATGAGTGCGTGTTTTGCTGTGCGCCGGCATTGGCACAGAAAAAGGGCCCGGAAGGCT
>ENA-OOXJ01002060-OOXJ01002060.1-human-gut-metagenome-genome-assembly--contig:-NODE-2060-length-11021-cov-1.780139_pt1 | contig 11021 bp, 8 predicted proteins | sample MGYA00241587_ERZ501343 | MGnify/ENA primary metagenome ERZ501343 (study PRJEB25962, sample SAMEA2042918) | human gut metagenome | biome: human gut; feature: human-associated habitat; material: faeces... | reverse complement strand
CGAAGGAGCCTTTATGCAGAAAGGAGCATTGAATGACAAGACCAAAAAAAGATGAATCACTTACCAAGACCAAAGACGTTCACCTGCGTATGAGCGAGACGGAATATGAGATACTTTTGGAAAGAGCCACTGCATCCAACATGACTGTTTCTGATTTTATACGCAATGCTTTGGACAAGCAGAATGTTATTATCAAATATGAGATTATTGCAGATGTCAAAGAAATAAAAAAGCTGATTGGTGAATTGGGTAAGATAGGAAGCAACCTCAATCAGATTGCCCGATATTTTAATCAAGGTGGAATTATCTCCTCAGAAATGAGAACAGAAATTAAAAAATCTCTCCGGGATATTTATGAGATGAAATATGAAGTAATGGGAATGGCAGGTGGTTTCCGTGGCAGTGATTAAACATATCGCAAGCAAAAATGCTGACTATGGAGAATCCGAACGGTATCTCATCTTCCAGCATAATGAATACACCCAAAAGCCAATCCTCGATGATGAGGGGCATATGATATTACGAGATGAATATTACCTGGATGGTCTGAACTGTGATCCGTTTACCTTTGCATCTGAATGTCAGGAACTAAACAGTTATTACCATAAAAATAAAAATTTCAATGAGATCAAGTCTCATCATTACATTATCAGCTTTGACCCAAAAGACAGAGAGGAATGTGGACTGACTGGTGAACGGGCACAACAGCTTGGACTAACTTTTGCAAAGAAGAACCTTCCCGGTCATCAGGCTTTAGTTTGTACTCATACAGACGGTCATAATGGAAGCGGCAATATCCATGTGCATATTGTAATCAACAGCCTTCGGAAATATGACGTACCCCAAGAACCCTATATGGAATTTGACTGTGAATCAAAAGCCGGATATAAACACCACCTAAGCACAGCCTACCTTGCTCACTTAAAACAAGATGTTATGGACATGTGTCAGAAAGAGGGCCTGCATCAAGTTGATCTGCTCTCTCCTGCTGAAAGAAAAATCACGGAAAAAGAATACTGGGCACAGCGTCGTGGACAGGAAAAACTTGATAAGCTCAACCAGAAAATGCTTGAAGATGGTATCACACCAAAAGAGACTCGCTATCAGACAGAGAAACAGTTTCTCCGGGATGCTATTGATGATGCTGCAAGCACCGCCAAGTCACCAGAAGAGTTTGCACAAATCCTCGATAAAAAATATCATATCATCTTCAAGATCAGCAGAAACCGGTACAGCTATCTTCATCCAGGCAGAAAAAAATATATCACTGGGCGAAATCTCGGAACACGATATGAAGAGGATTTTCTATTACAGGCATTTAAGGAAAATGCAAAATCACTCTCCGATAGGAAAATGGAAATTGAAGAACCGCAAGTCACAACCACTACAAAAGATTTGCAGACAACACTTTCGCCTGATGCATCCGATATTCCTGTACCGTTCATTTTCATAAAATCAGATCTCCGACTTGTGATAGATTTACAGACCTGTATCAAAGCACAGCAGAGTGAAGCCTATGCTCAAAAAGTAAAACTCTCCAATTTGAAACAGATGGCTCAGACGGTTGCCTATATTCAGGAACATGGATATGACTCTCTTGAAGATTTCCATACAGCACTTGACCAGGCATCCGATCAGACCAGTGCCGCCAGAAAATCTTTAAAGGATACAGAACAGCAGCTTAAAGATGTGAATGAACAGATTCATTTTACCGGACAGTACCTTGCATACAAAAACGTATATGCCGACTACCGTAAGAGCCGCAATAAGGATAAATTCTACGAAGAACACCGGGCAGAGCTTTCTCTTTATGATACAGCTCTCCGGACACTGAAAGAAAAATCTGCCGGAAATAAACTGCCTTCCATGAAAGCCCTCTATGCTGAAAAAGACCGGCTTATTGAATTGCAAGATTCACAACGGGAAGATTTTTCTAACCGCCGGGATTATGAACGGGAGCTTCGTACCGTGTCTGCCAATATTGATATGATCCTTGGGAAGAATCACGAGCAGGAACAGCAGATTGAAAAAGAACAGAATTTATAAGCATAAAAAACGAGTAAATTCTTTGATTATATGAATTTACCCGTTTTTTTCTATTGTCCTTGAATTTTCTAATACAAAATTTTATTTCAATAACCACTTATGTTGCCTTTTTCTAAAAGAATATCCTTTCATTATAGATACCTTAATCTTATTCTACCTCATTTTCATTGTCTTCTTTTTGATTTTCCATATCCTCATACAACATTTTTAACAATTCATCATAAGACATCTTACATCCAGGGCACCTTCCCATAAGATCATGATTTCTACCACACTGTGGACATTTTATTTCATCATTTAATTTACTATATTTTCTGTATCCGAGATCCTCCTGCATAAAACGAGCTACCAAGCTTATTCCTATATCATATAATTCTTTACTTTTCTCCGACAGTTTTGGTCCCGTTATTGGGGTATATGTAAACCGGGCATATAAAATAAAATGCTTACATAATCTAAAAATAGTATCTGACGCATATAACCTAAGCTTTGGTGAAATTTCCATATATTTTTGATTTTGTTCATCCAACCACTTTTTATACTCATCATTTCTTTCAACAAATTCTTTTGAATAATCAAATCCTCTTCTGACTTGAAGCAATCTATCTAACACAGCTATATAAACTTGTTCTTTCTTTTCGCTATATATCCTCTCCTTTTCTTCTTCTTTATCTCTTTTTTCTTTTTTCATATCTATAAATTTATTAATCATTTGAAAGGTGCAAGTCACGAAAGCAGATAAACCTGCCGAAATAATTGCAATTACTATAGGATTATTCATATTTTCTCTACCTATTTTTTTAATTATTTTATACCAAGTATATTATAACTCATGCTATATTTTTCCAATCCATTACCTAAATTTTATATTTCTCACAGCAGCATAACTATTATCTGCCAACCCCAATGACTCCATTTTCTGCACAATTTCTCTTTGTGACTGTTCTCCTATATTTGAAAAACTCTGAATCCATTTAGGCAATCTCAAGGCATCCAGCAAATCACCTACAGTATCCACTTTGTGTCTCTTTAGTGCGTTGTATATTCGTGTATTAAATTTCAGAAATGAAATTGGCTCTTCTAAAATGTTCTCTGGCAAATCTGGATGTAATCTTTTAGCATTTTCTATACTTCGTTCTTTCTGCACAACTAAATTTCTATTGTGATTTTCAAGTCCTTCCACAACATATATTATATACTGCGGTTTTGCCAAGTATTTTACTCCCATCAAAATCATTCTGTGAACTCTATCCGCTTCCAGATTCATCCTTTCAGCAATCTTCTTTTCTGAAAGGCTTTCTTTATATCTAAGTCGAATCACCGTTTCATATTCCTCTGGAAAACATGACAGAGCAAACTCCAATCCTGCTTCCTGATCTGGTGACAATTTCTGAATCCTGTTACCCTTTAATTCCTTACTCCTCTGCACAACTGCATCCCACAGATTTTCTGGATACTCATATTTTTTCTTACTCATATATGTTACCTCCAAAATCATTTTCTACTAATCATGCATGGCAACATATAAAAGGTCATAAAATTTATAAAAAATTATTTTCTTCTTTGCATTTCCCTACTAGCAGTAAACTGTTCTTTCTTATTCACTTGCGTTGAATTATTTTTCCTATCAATAAAAGCATCTGCAATTTCAATAAGTACAAGCACCATCACTGGGGTTCTCCCTCCAAAGGCTAAATCTCCTATAAGAATAAACTCTTTCCTGGTGAACGCCAATATAAGTGATAACACCAAAAAAGTTATTTTCATAAAGAAAGCCATGTTCTGTGCATCTTTACTCTTTGATATTGAAAATTTATAGTAAACAAGACCCATAAACATAGCCGTCAATAATATGAATAGATTTCGTAGCATAATATATTTTCTCCTCCGTAAAATTAAACTAATTGCCGCCTCTATCATATATTATAAGCACTGATTTCTTTTTTTCAACAAAAATGGCCCTGCCACATAAGTAGCAAGACCATTTCCATTGAAAATTACTTCTTCTTCCTTTCCATCTCTTCTTCCACTGCCCTCTGTTGCTGTGGTTGTCCTTTGCTCTGACTGGCTATCTTTTGCTGATGCTTACGAAGCCGCTTCAGCACTGATCTCCGGGGAGCATTTTTATCTTTTTTCTTTGGAGTATTATTCATCAGTCCATCAATCATGTTGTAATTGGCTTCTTCTGCCATCTCCGCACTGCGAAGATATTCTCCGTTGTCCATGACCTTCTGCCAGTTTGCCAGCTCTGGTTTCTTTTTCTGCTGCTCTGATGACTGCTGTATCTGATTTGGTTGCATTTGTGATTGCACCTGCTGTTGTTTCTGCCGTTCCTGTTCATTCACTGCCTGTTGCTGCATAAAGTTCTGAATGTTCCGTCTTGCTTCTTCGTCAAAGCCATTATAACAGTCATTCATAACTACTGCACCATCTTCACTGAGAATCACATAGGCGGCTCTTGTCCCATACTCTTCATGTTCCATCAGGAACCATTTCTTCTCGTTCATCAAAATATAATCCTGAGCAAGCCATGTACCTTTCTTTCCTTCGATTTCATATCCGGTTGTATCAATGGAAAGTCTGGTATCAGAGGAACTTTTAATTGTGAGAAATTCTGGAACAATGATGAATCCATCTTTATTAATATAGTAAGCTGTGGTTTTTCCCTCATCCGTGATTACCAGAACATCGCTGCATCCGATGGAATGACCTTTGAAGTTCTTCGGTCGCTGTTTCTGCAGGCGTATTTTTATATCCGCCGGAGTTTCCCCCGGCTGGATTCTTCCAATGTACACCTGCTGATAGTTCTCAATGCTGACGCTCTTTCCTTCGCTTCTCAGCTTTTCATAAGAACGGAAACGAACATCACGATACTCTGGTGTTTCTTTTACCTGATATACTGCACACTGACTTGTACTCATTCCTCGTCCTCCTCTTCCAATTCCGCTTTATAATCTTCCAGATCCATAAGAAAAATCTCATAGCCTTCATCACTCATGCAGAACAGCTTTCTTATAGTATTGCAGACCAGCCCGATCATATCCGCATCCCCTTTCAGAAATGGAATGATATTGTCGATGGCTTCCATCGTATCATTTCTGTTGCCTTTATCAAACATTGCGGTCACTAAACATTCGTCTGTATCAAAGTTCATTGCCAGATCCATCATAATTCTACCTCCCCCTTCTTACGTGCTTTGGATTTTTCAGTTGCCGTTTCTTTCTGCTCCTGTGCTTTTGCTCTTGCCTGAAACTCTTTCAATGACTGCAGCACGGATTTTTTCAGTTCTCCTTTTCCGCCCTTTGCAGGCTCTTTGTTTTGTTCCCAGTTTGGTTCTACTGATACAGATTCTTTCTTGACTGGTACTTCTGGAACTTCCTGTTTCACTTCCACAGTCTGTTCTGCTTCCTGCACTTTTCCATGTTTCTCATTCAGATACTTTCCCATATCGTTGATTGCTTTCTGTACCAATGGACTTTCCTTATAATGAGGAATCATATCTATCAGTTCCCTGTCTACTCTGTCCCAACACATCAGTTCGTACTCTCCAGAATAATCTTTATCCCCGTCCTGCAAATCAAAACCAATCCCTTTGCCTCCATGCATTCGTTCTGCCGGAATACTTTCATAAATCTTAATCGCTTCTTCCAGAGTAAGATTATTATGGTATTCTCCCATGACCGGAAACTCCATGCACTCTGCGACATAAAAACTGATCGTAGCTTCTGGTTGCTCCTGTTCTGGCTGTTTGTCAAAGATAGAAAGTCGCTCTGTATCTTCCAAACGGGAAAGTAAAGAACGGGCAGTTATCACATCGCTGTCTATATCGGATTCCTCGGATACCTCAAGCAGCCAGTCCTTGATAGCTTCTGTTTTCTTATTCAAAATATCCTCCGTGAGTTTTTCCACCTGTTCTTCTCTATTTTCAATCGTATCGTTATACTCATAGGTATCAACGTCATAACTAAAATTATCCAGGTCCGAAGCGAGTTTTTTAATCTCCTGCTGATCAAGGTAAGCATCTGCTTCCTTCATATATTCTGCCAGAGTGATTCTTTCTTCTGCGATAGGATTGATGTCCACCTTAATACCTGCCATTGCTATACCATGAGCATTTAATTCATTGAAGAAACTGTCTTCACGGATATTGCCACGATAAGAAAGCACTACATCAAGGTCAGAATCTTCCCGGTAAAGGTCTTGTCTGCTTCTGGAACCATACACTCTTGCAGCAAGCAGCTCTACCTCCTGTTCCATTCCCATATCTTCTAATACTGCCTGTGCATGATACAGGACACCTCTTTCAACTTCTGCCCTGCTCAGGCTATTTAATGCCAGTTCATTTCTTCCAATCTCAGAAGTCGCACGAAGTTCCCCCTCCTGCAATAAATCCTTAGAGTGCTGGATCGTCATTTCTTCAAATTCTTTATAATCCACTTTGACACATTCCAGGTCATCCATTCTTTCACTTTTAAGGATTTCATAAGCAGCTTCCTGAATGGATGCGTCTGGATTATCGTAATCACCACCCTGGATTTCATGCAGATCAGAGTCATAAAAAATAAACGAATATCCTTCTTCTGTTGCCTGTATGGTCAGATACCCTTTACTCCTGGTAAACTGCATTGCGATTCCTTCATAGGTTTGCATTGCTTCTTCCCTGCGAAATCCTTCAAAAATACTTGCCGGGCAGTTTTTTTCTAATTGTATCCGCTGCATCTGTTCTTCCTGAACTTCTTCCACATCTGCCATCAATTCTTCATAATTCACTACTTTTGCGTCTTCCAATGAGTACCCTTTATCTTCCAAAATATCACTGGCAGCTTCATCTACATAAATTGTCGGATTGTCATAGATTCCTCCATCATCCTCCTGATAATCTTCATTGTAAAATGTATAATCATAGCCATCTTCTGCAGTCTGGATTGTAAAGTATTGTTTTCCAATCTGATATGCAATCTGTACCTCATTCCAGTCCAGCATATTTTCCATTTTATTTACCGCTTCATATATTTCCGGATTCAGCCACCCTCCGATCTGTTCATATGCATGGGTCAGCTGATCTATTCCGTTTTCACATCGGATAAAATCCATGCTTTCCTGCATTGTTTCCGTATTCTGGATACCAAGCACTTTTTCCTGATGATTTGGCAGGCGTAAATATTCCTGCATCGCTTCATCCAGTGATTCATACCGGTTTACTTTTACTACACCCTCTGCATTTACATCTTCCATCACATAAAAATTATCAACGTAATGGATCTCTGGCATTTTCAACTTTATGCCTTCTGGCAGCTGCACCTCACTGACTGCATGGAAATTAAACCGGACATCCGTTCCAGATTCATTTTTTCCTGCCATCGTTTCTTCCCAGGTATCTTTCTGTACTGCCTGTATTTCTTCGATTGTAAGTGTCTGTCCACTCCGCAGGGTTACAACAGAATCTTTCGGGAATTCCGTCAAGTCATAAAGTGTTGTTCCATTTTCCTGCAGATATTCTGATACAGTTTCTAACGCTCCTTCATCAAATCCATTCCATAAGTCCTCCGCTACAAGCTGTCCATTTTCTGCTACGATAATTCCTGCCACATCGGAGCCAAATTCATCATGTTCCATTAAGAAGAACTTCTCCCCCGCATATTCCTTTTCATCAACCGTATGCCATGTCCCGTTATGTCCTTCTGCTTCATATCCTCTTGTCTCTGCCGTGATTGTCACTTCGTTTTCTCCTATCGCCTGTTCTATCCTCTGCATCCGGATCTCAGCTCTTGCCATGTCGATAAACCCATCTAAAACTGCCGGGTGGCTTTCGATCACATAATCCAGGTTCAGATTTCTGCCCCGGCTGATATTTTCCGGGATTTCGATATGCTCCGCCCAGTCTTTGTTCTGTCTGGAAAATCTTCCATCATGGGAAAGTTCACGGATGGTATTTGCCATAACAAAATTCATACGTTCTTCCCCGAAGCGTTCCACGACTTCTTTTGCCGCATCCTGCTTTAAGTGCAGCCCGTCAAAATTCTCCCGGATGGCTTCTTCGATTGCTTTCTTACAGTCCAGGTTTAACTTTCTGGAATCCAGATAAGCATCCACATCCCGTTCTCCCATTGCCTGTTCCAATGTTCCTTTATAAACTGGCGGATATGCCCTGACGGAATTATGTTCCAGCATGTTCATTCTCTGCTGGACAAACTCCGGAAGTTCCTGAAATCCAAAAGAATCTACATAATAGGCTGTAATCTCTGCACCCCTGTTTATCACGATCACATCACTTACCGATAAGGAATGACCACGGAAATCTTCCGGTCGGTCAATGTTAAAGCGTTCAAATATATTGTCTAACGTGATCGTTGGCATCCACGGTGCTGCATAAACCATCCGGTAATCCTTTCCATCAATGGTATAGCCCAGACTCTTTGCGGATTCTATTCCCATAAACTGATAAGTATGCTCATCTCCACTATCCATCTGATAAATGGCAAACCTTCTGCTTTCTCCATGCAGAAGAAGTGTCTCATCAATCTTTTCCGCACTGTCCTGTTCCAGTTTTTCCTGTCTGGCGGCAGCTGCTTCTCTTTCTTTATGTACTTCCCATTCTGCTTCCGTGATACCAAAAATACCGTCATGTCCCAGGATTGCATTTTCTGTTTCTGCAAGAATCTGTCCTGCCTGCTCTGGATTGTCTGGATTTCCATGTAAGAGAAAAACTTCCGCACCCTCACGATACAATTCTACTGCCCTGTTTTTTTCAAGAGGATACATGTGTTCCAGGCGGATTCCTGCTTCGTGCATTTCTGTAAAACCGATCATGCCATCTGGGAAATTGTCAATCTGTGCCTGTGTTTCATTCATAAGGCTTCTCGTATATTCACTTCCCGGTCTGCGGATTGCAGTCATCATACGGTTCACCAGTCCAAGCACTTCGTCTTTGTCATCCATCTTATATGCAAAATTCACAATAAGATTTCTCTGGGAATCTGTGAAGTTTCCCGTATTGGCAGCTTCTGCCGTTTCAATCAGACGGTGAGCATACTGCATGGCTGTTTCTTCTGCAATCTCTGGTTCCTTGGCTGGGAAGTTTGCCCTTGCTGCCTGAATCACTTCATACACCAGCTTTGAACCAGCTTCATCGTAAGATTCCCTCATATCCCATACCAGGTCATTCAGTCTTTCCACCTGTCCGGGGAAAGTTTCCGCATATTCATTTACAAATGCCTTTTCTTCTTCTGAAAAAATATTTCTTGGAAACTCTGCTTTTTGCACGATCATCTCTGCCTGCTCTTTCGGAGAAAGATCAGAAAAAGAAGTAACTCCTATGTCAGCATCATACTCCACATCATAAAAATCAATCGGATAGTTCTCTCCGTGCCCACTGCTGTCATACAGTGGTGTGACGGCAGCACCTTTTTCTTCCAGAAAACTTTCCAGAGGTTTCTCATTCTCCTCTATCTCACCACTTTCCAGAAGGCTGACATATTCTTCCACATTCTGTTCTAACTGTTCCCTGCTCATATTTTCGATCAGATCATAAGTAAACTCGGAACCCATGCTGCCCGAAAGATGCAGGATCAAATCTTCCTTATGGAAGGTATCCCGGATTGGTCTTTCCATTTCCAACTCGTGCATCTGTGCCTCGATATTCTCAACGACTTCTGAAGATGTTTTTCGTATGGTATCCATTGATGCTTTCAATGCCTTCATATCCCTGCTCTCGCACCAGCTGGCGATATAGGTAAACGAATATTCTGAAGTATCCAGACCAAAGTGGTTGCAGACAATATAGGCAATACTCTCCGCTTCTACTTCTTTTGTTGGAATTTCCGCTGTGATCACACCTGCAGCTTCTACAGATTTGATCTCGATCGGCATAGAAGGCTCCTGCTCTTCCTGCACTTTCTCTTCCGGTTCCGGTACTGCAAATCTTGCATTGTATTTTTCCTGCTGCTCCGGCGTCAGAGGTGCGTGCAGCATTTTAAGTTCTAACGCTTTTATGACATACTTGCCTTCTCCAAACCATAAAACCAGTTCATCACATTCTTCCACACATCTTGTGGCAAGTCCGATCCTGTGATACAGATAAGCCAGCTCATATGCCCATTTTTCCCGATAATCTCTTTTCTTATATTCCTCAAGTACAGCGATGCGTTCTTCCAGACTGACATCCTGTGCTTCATACAGCCTATACTGTAAAATAAAACGTCCTGTATCTCTCGGCGCGATCTGGATAAATTCTTTATAGTATTCAACAGCCTGTACCGTTTCTTCCAGCTTGATCGAAAGTTCACAAAGCGAATACACGATCTTACGTGATCCCGGCTGCAGATCATAAGCTAATAATAAAACTTCTTTACTTTCTTCGTATCGTCTGTTGATCTTATAAAGCTCACTTACCTTGCAGAGCATTACAACGCTTCTGACCCTTCTCCAGTCGATCGTATCTGCTATTTTTACTGCCTGTATGTAGTCCTTCTGCTCGATCAGCGCATTGATCTCCTCTGCCCTGATCCGATATTCGTATTTATCCAATTTCTTTCACCTCAATTTAATGATAAGAACTGTTTTTTTAACATTCATATTCCGTTTTAGTTTAACATAGTCATATACCTGTGTCAAAATAATAACCATGTTTTAACTGTGAATTTTCTGTTGTTCTTTTGCCATGGAAAGCAACAAATTGGAAAGGGCTGCAAACTGGGAAAGTGTCAGTGCTTCTCCCCTGATCGTAGCAGGCAGGTTCATCTCGGAAAGTGCCCAAAGAACCTGCTCCTTCTGTGCCACACCACCGTTTGTCAGGCCGTTTACGAGTGTTTTCCTTCTCTGGTTAAAGCTTGCCCGGATCAGAGAAAACATATGATGTTCATCCTCTGCAAAAACAGGTGCTTCTTCATATCTCGTCAGTCTGATCACCGCGCTTCCCACATTCGGTCTTGGGATAAAGCAGTTTGGCGGAACATTTGCAACTATTTCCGGCTTTG
>ENA-OOXJ01002058-OOXJ01002058.1-human-gut-metagenome-genome-assembly--contig:-NODE-2058-length-11041-cov-13.131167_pt1 | contig 11041 bp, 7 predicted proteins | sample MGYA00241587_ERZ501343 | MGnify/ENA primary metagenome ERZ501343 (study PRJEB25962, sample SAMEA2042918) | human gut metagenome | biome: human gut; feature: human-associated habitat; material: faeces... | reverse complement strand
CGCATTTCCGTCCCACCTTCCGAAGGTGCGCAATCGCCTTGGGCCCTCTGTAGCGTCTGTACCCGCGTTTCCGTTTCCATCCGCCTCTTCCCACCTTCCGAAGGTGTGCGGATTTCCCGCATTTTCGTCTCACCTTCCGAAGGTGCGCAAATCCCGAATCGCCTCCAGGCGTTCTGTCGTAGCCTTTGTACCGTTTATGACATCCTCCCCATCAGAAGGTGCCGGGCGAAACGATATATTGCCACCACCTTCTCATTTTCGTTATGTGCCAATCTGCATCAGAGGTGGCTCTCGGCGGTCCTGCCATGGTTCCCTGCCGAGAAGGTGACGGTGAAAAGCCACATCCGTCGGCACCTTTTCGGCAGCATTGGATACAAAGCACATCTGCGAGCCTTTTGAGCGGACCGGTACCGGTTACTCAGTAGGAAGGTGCCGATCAAAGCGCTGTTTCACCTCCACCTTCTTGATTTCGTTATAAACCGGCTCACTTCAGAGGCACTTCCTACCAACTTTGCCCGAGTTGCCCTTCCGTCTCCTTGCCGCAACGGCAGCAAAAGCCGTGATTCGGTGCCGTTGTGGAAGTGCCTTTTTCGCAGTACCCCTGCAGTAGGCCTTCTGGACGGCACTGCCCTTCCGTCTTCTTGCCGCAACGGCAGCAAATTCCGCGATTCAGTGCCGTTGCGGTATTCAATTAAGATGTCAAAAATATTGACAATTTTCAAAAAATTAGACACTTTGTGTGTGAATAATAGACAATTAGGGAATTTTGAGAATCAGTTAGATCGCAGAGAATCAACAAGTTACGTAAAAAGACATGATTATTGTTGTAAGTTGTGGAGTATTAATATTTTAGCGACTAAAAACATGAAAAAACTCCTGATTCTACTGACAGCGGCAGCGGCTGTTCTGATGCTGCCTTCCTGTGTCCTTCACCGGCTGGTTCACTACGGGGTGCAGGATATTTACGATATCGATGCATTCCCGAGGGATACGATACACCGTGGCGATACGGTCTGGCGCTTTGCCGAGCAGGCACCTGAGGACCGGATTATGGACCAACTCCGTACACAGTGGATACGTGTAGACGGCCTGGATACGCTGATGTACCGCACAATGGATTCCGTCATGAGGGAGCACTCCTCAATGGTATCTGTCATCGTTGTGCAGAACGACACAATAAAGTTCGAGCATTATTACAAGGGGCTGGACACCTCGAGTGTGACGACCATCTTCTCGGTTTCCAAGTCGCTGACGTCCATGCTGTGCGGAGTGGCGGTCCGGGAAGGTTACATCAAGAGCGTGCACGATCCGGTGACGGATTATATTCCGGAGCTGAGGGATGCCGATCCTATGTTCAGCAAACTGACTGTGGAGCATCTGCTGAATATGCGTGCCGGTCTGAAATTCAAGGAGACATACGCACCGAACCCGTTTACTGCGATGGCCCGTCTATACTATGGGGCCAATCAGGAGAAGCAGATACGCAATCTAAGGTTTGAGGAGGAGCCGGGCGACAGTCACTATTACAGCAGCATGACCACGGCTATCCTCGGAGTCCTGATAGAGCGGGCTACCGGGCGGAGTTACGCGGAATATATGGAGGAGAAAATCTGGAAGCCGCTCGGGATGGAGTACGATGCCTATATCAGTCTGGATGATGAGAAGCACCGCTCGCCCAAGGCATACGGAGGCATCAATACCTGTGCAAGGGACCTTGCCAAGATAGGGCGGCTGTACCTCAACAAGGGCAATTGGAATGGAGTGCAGATCCTCGATACGGCTTGGGTGGAGAAATGCTGGGATAAGGAGGGCCTGACCATTCAGTATGCCTATTCGTATGGCTGGTATCCGGATGAAGAGTACATCATGAGAGCCGATACTGCTACGCAGTCATTCTCGGATTCTCTGTCTGTGGCGGTGCGTTTCGATGAGCTTGGCATACCGGAAGACAAAAGAGTGTATTATTTCTATGAGAATGACGGACGCGGAGGCCATTGGGAGGGCTCGTATGTTACGGGAGGATATATGGCTGTGGGTATCCTGGGACAGACGATACACGTGCTGCCGCAGTACAACGCCGTGATAGTAGGCTTGAGTGAGCATTCAAGTTTCGATGACAATATCGTTGCAAATTTTGAGGTATATCCGAATCTCAGCTGGTCCGATGTCCGTAAGAAAGAATCCGAAAAAGCAGACAATGCCGATGAAAACGACAGCACTGAAGACAGCGGCGATTAGCATCGTCCTCCTGGCCTGCGCTGCGGCCTTCTGCCCTTCCTGTGTCCTATACCGCGCGGTGGCGTACGGAAGCGAGGACATTTATGACTACCGCGTATTTCCTCAGGATACGGTCCGCAGGAGCAGCCGGCCCTGGCATTTTGCCGAGCAGGCTCCGGAGAAAAGGTTGCTGGACACTCTTGTCTGGGATGCGGACCGGTATGTGGATACTGCCATGAAATATCCCGGGCGGCCGGTGACGCTCGGAGAGCTGATGGAGGACGGTGGACCGGGCTCTATTATTGTCATTCAGAACGATACGATAAAGTTCGAGGAATACTACGGGGGTTTTGACCGCTCGACCGTCACTACTGTCTTCTCGGTTTCCAAGTCCCTGACCTCCCTGCTGTGCGGAGTGGCTGTACGGGAGGGATACATCCGGAGTGTGGATGACCCGGTGACCGATTACCTGCCGGAGCTGCTGGATGCCGATACGATGTTCCGGCATTTGACTGTGGAACATCTGCTGCAGTGCCGCTCCGGACTGAAATTCAACGAGAACTATTCAGTCAATCCGTTCAGCGGTATGGCCCGCCTATATTACGGACCCAACGCCATGGCCGTTGTAAAGCGTCTGAGATTCAGAACGCGGCCAGGGGAGAAGCATTATTACAGCAGTATGGATTCGCAGATTCTCGGCCTGGTCATCGAGCGGGCTGTGGGGCGCAGTTATGCGGAATATATGCAGGAGAAGGTATGGGAACCTCTCGGCATGGAGTATGATGCCAGTGTGAGTCTCGACGACTCCCGTCACCGGGTGGCGAAAAGTTACGGCGGCATCACTACCTGCGCAATCGACCTTGCCAAAGTAGGACGGCTCTACCTGAACATGGGCAATTGGAACGGACAGCAGATCATTGACTCCGCCTGGGTGAAGAAGAGCATCTGCAGGGACAATCTGAATTATTTCTATGCCTATTGCTGGTACAATACTTCCCGGCATATCGTGAACAGCGAGGGTACATCCGAATTCTTCGGGGACTGGCACGAGGTGGCGGAGAGGTTCGATGAACTGGGTGTTCCCAAAGACGGAAGGATGTTCTATACTTTGGGATGGAAAGAAGGGGACAATGCTGTAGGCCATGCACTCGGTCCCGGCTATCACGCAGAGGGTCTGTACGGTCAGTATCTCTTTATCCTGCCGGAGAAAAACCTGGTGATCGTACGGCTCGGCGAGCGGAAGCAGATAGATTATCCGGAAGTATTTGACAAGCTGGCGGCAGAGTATCTTTCCACAGCGTTTTAGCGCTTATTCTTATGCCACAACGGCAGCATTTCCCGTGTTTTCCTGCCGTTGCGAACAGGTATTTCCCTAGCACCCTTGTTATAGGCTCTGTGGTGCGTATTGCATCTTCTTCCTCCTTCCACAACGGCAGCAAATCCCGCGATTCGGTGCCGTTGCGGTGAAGAGCCGGTTTCCCGATTCCGGTAGGGAGCGCTATTCCTTGCGCAGGGCGTCGACGGGGCTGGTGTCGGCGGCGCGGATGCTCTGCCACAGGACGGTGAGGGTGGAGACGGTCAGGGTGATCAGGCAGGCGATGGCGAAGATCCACCAGTACAGGTCGATGTGGTAGAGGTAGTCCTGGAGCCAGGCGTGCATCAGCAGCCAGGATACGGGTATGGCAATGAGGAAGGCCAGGGCCACTAACTTGACGTAGTGCATGATCAGTTCGTGGAGGATGCGCTGTCTCTCTCCGCCGAATATCTTCTTGACGGCCACATTCCTGCGCTCCTGCAGCATGTAGTAGGTGCTCATGGCCAGCAGGCCCAGGGAGGAGAGCAGTACGGCTATCACCGTGAATATCAGCACGACTTTGAGTGTCTGCTTCTGTTCGCTGAAATACTCCTCTATCTCGTTCCCGATGTATTTGGCCTCGAACTGGCGGTCCGGGCGTATCTCATGGAACGCTGCTGCTATCTGCTCGTATGCCTCGCGCGGGTCTCCGTTTATCTTTACCAGGACAGTCCACGGGAACTCGTCTCTGGGGTAGGTGTGGTAATTGTAGATCATCGCGGAGGACTGGGCGTAGAGCAGGGGGCGGATCTTGAAGTCATAGTAAACACCGCCGATAGGGAACTTGTCGCTGTTTTCAAAGATCACTTCCGGGGCGGACTCGTCCAGCCCGAGCTCGCGGAAGGCGTACTCGTTGAGCCACCAGGAGGCCTCGGCGGTGTGGTTGTCCTGCTTTTCCCTGATGCCCAATATCTCGAAATATGCGTCATCCCCTTTGAACTGCTGGAAGGAGACCAGGCCCCCGTTGTAGTGCCGGGTGCTGTTGTTGGTGCCGTACAGAGGAGTGCCTTCGCCCAGACCTACGGCATCTACACAGCTCAGCTCCAGCAGTTTGTCCCTGAATACGAACGGCCCTGAGGACTCGTCGAAGAGGTCTGTGCTGACATTCAGGATGTTCTCCGTATTATAGCCGAGAGGTGCATTGATCATCGCCCTTATCTGCAGGGCCATGGTCAGCACTGCCACCAGCATCACGGCTGTGACCGTGTTCTGCAGCACTATCATCACCTTGCTGTAGACCGAGCGGGTCTTGGTCCGGAAGGTGCCGCGAACTACGTCGATGGGCTTGGAGGCGGAAATGAGTGTGGCCGGAACGATGCCGGATACCACGCTGAGCAGGATGGTCAGGAGCACCACTGCGCCCGCGCTTGCCGCCGATATTTCCTCGAATATCGAGAAATCATAGCCTAATAGCCTGGATGCCGCCGGAGAGAGGGCCTCCGCCAGAAGGACTGCCAGCGCCATTGCCGTGACGCACAGGATGCCGGTCTCCCCGAGCATCCGCCCGATGACCTGCCCGCGGGAGTCGCCGAGCAGCCGTCTCGTAGCCATTTCCTTGGCCCTGAAACCCGCCTGGGCCGTCGTCAGATTGATGTAATTGAGCACCGCGAAGAGCAGCAGCACGATGCAGACCGAGAGCAGCAGCATGACTAAGGACTTGTCTCCGACATTCAGCCCGCTCCAGGTCGTGCCGCCATAGAAATACAGCTCGTTCAGCGGAATCAGTTCCACTTCCTTGCTGGCCCCGCCCTTGTACGTCCACCATATCTCCTTGAAGTATTCCAGCATGTCACCGGTCTTGGATACGATGTCGGCCCCTGGCCATGTCATGATGAAGGTGATGACCGAGCCGCTGTTGCTCAGATGCATGTTGTGGGACTGATTGAGCTTGGGGAGCCATTCGCCTCTGACGATGATGTCGCAGTAGGGTATGGTGGAGTTGTCGATGTCCTCCATCACGGCCGCCACATTGACCTCGATATCGTGTCCCATCAGTATCAGGCCTACGGGCTGTCCGATGGGATCCTGGCCGTGGAAAAGCGTGTTGGCCATCTTCCGGCTGATGACCGCGCTGTTGGCATCTCCCTTCCAAGCCTCGTTGCTGCCCTCGGTTATCCTGAACGAGAACATGTCGAAGAAAGAGGTGTCCGCTATGCCCAAAGTGCCGAGCACCATGTTCTCTCCCGAACTTATTTCCATGGACTGTTGGCTGGAGAATGCCGTGGACGCCTCTATCTCCGGATACCTCTGCTTCAGGTAGGTCTGCAGATAGTAGGCGCTTTCGTACTGCCGGTCACTGGCTACCACGTAGATACGGTCAGCGTTCTGCTGGAAGTTGTCGGTGCGCAGCTGTTTGGTCACGTAGCAGGCCAGCAGGAGCACGAATGCCATCGATACGGTCAGTCCGGTGATGTTGATGGCCGTGTAAAGTTTGTTCTTTTTCAGAAAGTTTAGAAACGAGTGCATGGTGTACGGTTTTGTATGTCAGTTTTTTCGGTGCTTCTGAAATACTGATGCACGAGAAAAGACCAGGCCCTCCCCTTACGAGTATCAACTCGTTACTTCGTAACTCGGTGATACTCAGTAACGGGTCCCTCCCTCTAGAGCCGAGGGCGGCTAGTCTTTTCTCGTGCATCAGTATTTCAGAACAGGTCGATTAAATAACGTAAAAAGGAGCGGAAATGTTGCATCCGCTTCTGTGCACTTTGACGCAGACGGGCAGAAAAGTTACATCAGAATCCGTTCAGCGGCAGCAATACCGTTGGGATGAGGAGGAGGAAACCGAGGACAATGAGCAGTAGGATGAACTTCCATATCCAGCGGACCCACTTCGCGTAGGGGATGCCGGCTATGCCGAGGACGGCGATCAGGACGCCTGAGACCGGGGTGATCATATTGGTGAAACCGTCTCCGAACTGGAATGCGAGCACGGTGGCCTGCCGGGAAAGGCCGATGAGATCCGAGAACGGGGCCATGATGGGCATGGTGAGGGCTGCCTTTGCGGTGGCCGACGGCATGAAGAGGTTGATGCCGGTCTGGATGCCGTACATGGCCGAGAGCGAGCCGATCTTGCTGCCCTCTCCGAGACCGGAGGCCATCGAATAGAGGATGGTGTCGATCACCCGGCCGTTCTTGAGGATGTGGATGATGCCGGCTGCCAGACCCACGACGAGGGCTGCGGAGAAAATGTCCTTAGCCCCTTCGAGGAATTCCCGGGCAATGCGGTTGGCATTGTACCCGGCAGCGATGCCCGAAAGGATGCCGAGGGCAAGGAACAGGGCCGCTATCTCCTCTATGTACCAGGAATATCCGAGAGCTCCGATAATCAGGAACAGAACGGAGAACAGCAGCATGGTCAGGATAAAATATCTCACGTTGCGCCTCAGGGCAAAGAATGCGAGGACAATGTAGCAGAATGAGGCGGCGGGCAGAAGCCACGCGGCACGGTAGGAGCCGTTGCCGATGCTGATCTCGCAGTCCCCGGCGTAGAAAACGGAGAACAGCACCGCTGCCGCCGAGGAGATGGCGAAAGCCACCCAGGAGGAACGGGTCCGGAGCACTTCCGGCTTCGAGGAGGCATCAGCTGTCTTTTCCCTCCACTTGGCATCCGCCTCGTACATGACTGACCGCTTGGGATCGCGGTGTATCCTGTGCGCATAGTGCAGCACGAAGATGATCATCGCCAGATTGAGCACGGCCCAGCAGACCAGCCGGTACTCGAAACCCGAGAACATGGGCAGGCCTGAGAGGTTCTGCGCCACCCCGACCGTGAACGGATTGAGGACTGCCCCGGCGAAACCCACGTGTGCCGCCACATAGACCATACACACCCCGACTATGGAGTCGTAGCCCATCGATATCGCCAGCGGCACTATCAGCACCGTGAACGCAATCGTCTCCTCGCTCATCCCGAACACCGCTCCGAATATCGAGAACATCAGCATGATAAGCACTAAAACGATATTGTTTACCCCGACAGCCCGCAGCACCCTGAACCTCTCGAGCCGCGAAGTGAAGGCCAGAAACGAGTGTATTCCGGCATCCACGGCCTTGGCCGAATTGACGATCCAGAATGCTCCGCCGATAATCAGCAGGAATACGATGATGCCCGCCTGAGCCGTGAATCCCTCATAGAGCGAAGTCATGATCTGCCAGGTCTGCGGCACCGATTCCTGCCGGACGAAAGTCACTCCGTCGTCTCCGGTCACGTATTCCCCTCCGGGAACGAACCACGTGGCAGCCGCGGCGACGAGGGTCACGGCGAAGATTATCACATAGGTGCTCGGAAATTCCAGCTTTCGGTTCAGCAGTCTCATTTCTGTAAGGTTATAAATTTGAAAAGTCAAAAATAATATTAAATTTGCGGAAAATAAAAATCCCTGTCCTATGAATATATCACCCAAAGCACAGCATTACATCGATCTTGAAGAACGTTATGGAGCCCACAACTATCATCCCCTGCCTGTAGTCCTCTCCCGTGGAGAAGGTGTCTACGTGTGGGACGTGGACGGCAAGCGTTACTACGACTTTCTATCAGCCTATTCGGCAGTCAACCAGGGGCACTGCCATCCCAAGATAGTAAAGGCCCTGTGCGACCAGGCCCAGAGGCTCTGCCTGACCTCCAGGGCATTCTACAACGACTGTCTCGGTCCGTACGAGGAGATGGCCACGAAGTTCTTCGGCTACGACAAGCTCCTGCCCATGAACTCCGGAGCGGAGGCCGTAGAGACAGCCCTCAAGCTGGCCCGCCGCTGGGGATATATCAAAAAAGGCATTCCCGAGAACGAGGCCCTCATCATCACCTGCGAGGGCAACTTCCACGGACGTACCATAACGATTGTCTCCATATCCACCGACCCGGACAGCTATTCCCAGTACGGCCCCTTCACCCCCGGCTTCATCTCCATTCCCTACGATGACAGCGAGGCCCTGCGCAAGGTGCTCGAGGAGAAGGGCGACAAGGTAGCGGCTTTCCTGGCTGAGCCTATTCAGGGCGAGGCCGGAGTCTATGTGCCGCATGACGGCTACCTGAAGGAGTGCTACGACCTTTGCAAGAAGTACAATGTGCTGTACGTAGCCGACGAGGTGCAGACCGGTATCGGACGTACCGGACGCATGTTTGCCTGCGACCATGAGGGCATCCGTCCCGACATGATAACTATAGGCAAGGCCCTTTCCGGCGGCGTCCTGCCCATTTCGGCTGTGCTGGCCGATGATGAGATCATGCTGACCATCAAGCCCGGAGAGCACGGCTCCACTTTCGGAGGCTTCCCCTTGGCGGCCAAGGTAGCAGTAGCCGCCCTCGAGGTCATCCGCGACGAGCATCTGACGGAGAATGCGGAGAGGCTCGGAAAGATTTTCAGGGAGGAGATCGCCAAGATCAACTCGCCTTTCTTCAAGTCCGTGCGCGGCAAGGGCCTGCTCAATGCGGTCATCACCGAGCCGCAGAAGGGTCTCGAGGCCTGGGACATCTGTCTGGCTATGGCTGAGAAAGGCCTGATAGCCAAGCCCACCCACCGTCACATCATCCGCTTTGCTCCCCCTCTGGTCATCAACGAGGAGCAGCTGCGCGAGGCCACGGACATCATCAAGGACGTATTCGAACATCTCTAAAGACAATAATTCACCATGCAGACGACATCCAAGGTACTGATGGTCAAGCCCGCCCGTTTCGCATTCAACCCGCAGACGGGCGGCAACAATGCATTTTCCCGACCCGGACGCGAGTCCTCCTCCCAGGAAAACGCCCTACGCGAGTTCACCTCCTACGTATCCCTTCTCAGGGCCAATAAGATAGACGTGGTCATCGCAGAGGACACCCCGCATCCGCATACCCCCGACTCCATTTTTCCCAACAACTGGTTCAGCACCCATGAGGACGGCACCCTCGTCCTCTATCCCATGTCCGCAGTCAACCGGAGGAATGAGCGCAAGCCGGAGGTTCTGGAGGTCATCCGCAAGAATTTCGAGGTGCGGCGGGTCATCGACCTGACCTGGTGGGAAAACGACAATCTCTTCCTCGAAGGGACCGGAAGCATGGTTCTCGACCGGGATAACAAAATTGTTTACGCCTGCAAGTCCTACCGCACATCGGAGCAGGTGCTCGCGGATTTCTGCAAACAGATGAGTTATACTCCCGTATTTTTCGAGGCTTACGACCGCAATGGCGTGGCCGTCTACCATACCAATGTCCTGATGAGTCTCGGTACGGCCTATTGCATAGTCTGCACTGAGTCTATCCGTCCTGAGGACCGTGAGAGGGTTCTGACCGCCATAAAGGACAGCGGCAGGAAGATAATGGACATCTCATTTGACCAGCTGGAGAGCTTTGCCGGCAATATGCTCGAACTCAGCAGCCCCTCCGGCCGCCCCGTCCTGGTCATGTCAGCCACTGCCCGCAAGAGCCTGACCACGGAGCAGAGCCGCGAACTCAGCACTGTGTACAAACTCCTCTCCCCGCAGCTCGACTACATCGAGACCCACGGAGGCGGCTCGGCCCGCTGCATGCTCGCGGAGCTGTTCTAACGCTCTTGTCTTATTACGAAGTAGCAGCTGCCTCGCAGGTACTCGGTGCCGTCGGAGTCATAGGCGCAGATTTCCATGTCGTACAGGCCTGGAGTCTGTGGAAGAGATTTTGGAGTCAGGGAGAACAGCCTGGAGATGCTCAGCAATTTCAAATCGTAATCCCGCAATTCCGAAAGTGGTTTTGTGATGGCCCTGGCTTCGTATTCGCTGTCTTCTTCGAGATATTTCTTATTGTAATTGTTATTTATGAAAGGGTAGAAGGAACAGTACGTGATGTCGAATATGTCATTGAGACTGCTTCCCGCCGGGTGCGAGTCGTCCCACGCATTGTCGCAGGTAATGGCTATATCTGTAAGTTCCGTTATAACCGCCCCGGGAACACTGTATATTATCGGTCCTGCAGGTGACCATCTCTCCATTTTCCAGATATTGTAATTGTGATCGTTCCATGCCCTTGAGAGGCTGTCAAAAATTATGGCCTTGCGGCTTTCCGGTTCCAGCAGCCAGATAATTTCCGTAATTTGTGAAAACCCGCTGTTCCTGTCAGAGAAGTACGGGTCCATGAATGGCTTTATGCTGATGGACTCTAAATTCCTGTTGGCATCGAGAGAAGTATCGCATATCCAGTCTGATGTGCTGTTCGCTTCATAATAAGAGCATATGTAGTTTGAAACCCAGAGAGAATCCCTTTTATTGCAGGATTGGGTGCACAATACGCTTAAAAAGAGAATGAGTGTCAGAAACATTAAAGATTTGGGCTTCATGATGCGCAAGGTTTGAGGTTGATGTCCCGAATGTAGTGAATTTACCGGACTGTAACAAAGTTTTAACATTAAAAATCTCCGAAAAATTAGGCATTTATGGATTTTTATGTATCTTTGCAGCCCGTCTAATTTGACGGGAATAATGTAAAGTTAAGATTAACAAACATTTATGCCAACAATT
>ENA-OOXJ01002056-OOXJ01002056.1-human-gut-metagenome-genome-assembly--contig:-NODE-2056-length-11046-cov-2.785643_pt1 | contig 11046 bp, 11 predicted proteins | sample MGYA00241587_ERZ501343 | MGnify/ENA primary metagenome ERZ501343 (study PRJEB25962, sample SAMEA2042918) | human gut metagenome | biome: human gut; feature: human-associated habitat; material: faeces... | reverse complement strand
GTTGGCGGGGCTGCCCTGCATCTGAGTGACGGCGCAGGTGGTGCGCACAAGGGCGTTGAGTTCGCCGCCCATGAGGCGTGTTGCGAGGTCGAGCACCGGCTTGAAGAGCCAGAGATTGGCGAACACCATCCTCACCGGGAAGGTGGAGCGGCGGCCCAGGACGTCGAACATCTCCTTGGCTGGCGGGGTCAGCGTGAAGGGGGCCGGCTTTTTCTCAATGCGCGTTACGGCCTTGGAGAGCTTGCCCACGATGGTGCTCCGGGGGGGAGCGGAGGCGTGGCCTCCCTCACTCTTCATGTCGAGGAAGAGCTGCATCTGCCCCTTCTCGGAGGTGCCGACCAGGGCACAGGGCGCGTCTACTCCCGGGAACACGCCGGTGACGACGGCGCCGCCCTCGTCGAGCACAAAGGCCGGTACAACGCCCCGGCGCTGCAGCTCGTCCACTATGTCGGAGGCGGAGTCGCCCGCGATCTCCTCCTCTCCGGAGAAGGCGAAGTAGAGATCGTGCTCGGGCGTGAAGCCCTCGCCGAGCAGCTGTTCGGCGGCCTCAAGTGCACAGCAGAGCGTACTCTTGGTGTCCAGCGTGCCACGTCCCCAGAGAACGCCGTCCTCGATGACGCCGTCGAAGGGCGGTTTGGACCAGTTGGCCTCGTCCGCGGGCACGACGTCGTAGTGAGCCATGAGGACGGAGGGATCTTCGCTTGTCTTGCCCTTCCAGGTGAAGAGCAGACCGTTGCGGCCTATGCGCTCCGGCGGACAGTGCTCGTGCATGAGGGGAAAGCGCTCACGCAGCAGGGCACGGAATTTCTCAAACTCGGCCTCGTCCTCGAGGCTGTGGTCGAGATTCGAGACGGTGCGGCAGCGTATCATAGCCGCGAGGTCGTCCACTACCTTCTTGCCGTCAACCTCGGCGGCGTCGGGAGCTGGACGCTCCTCAGCCCTGGGCTTGAAGGCCAGGGTCCGCGCGGTGACCACGCCGGCGAGCGCGGCGACGGCTCCGGCAGCTCCGGCGGCAATGAACTTCTTCAATCAGATCAGTCCTTTCTTGTAGAGGATGCGCGCCGCGCCTATGGCCAGCAGGGCGCCCACGGGGACGAGAACGCTTGCGGACGAGGCGAGAGAGGGCACGCATATGAAGAGCACTATCATGAACACCAGCGGGGTCATGGCGACCTTCCAGTTCTTCGCCACATAGACCACCGCGAGCGGTCCGAAGAGCGCAGGCAGGATGTTGTCGAAGGCGGGCTGGAGCGCGGGCGACTCCAGGAAACCGCGTATCTGGCTGAGCAGCAGCACGCCGATGGCGATGACCGCCGTGGTGACGAGGGCGGAGACGGCGATGGCGATGGTGGAGATGACCTCGCCCGCCTCGGTACCCGGTTCCACGTCCGCGGCCTCCATGGCGTTGAGCGCGCAGGGGACCTTCAGGCTGGTGAGGTTGCCGGTGAAGAAGCCGAGGTAGGAGCCGCCGGTGCCGAGCATGGGCACATAGGTCAGCACCTCGATGGTGCCGACGGTCCAGTAGATGGGGGCGACGCCGAGCAGACCTTTGAGCACCCAGGTGATGGGCGGCCAGGCATCGTATCTCACGCAGATGGCCGTGGGCACGGCGAGCAGCAGGGCAAAGCCGGTGAGCATCCACCAGCGGCCCACGCGGTGTTCGTAATCTCTGAAAGCATCGTAGCTGTCCATATCATAAGCCTCCTCAGACGAGAGAATCCACAAGGTTCGTGATGGGGATGGAGAGGAACATGCCGCCCAGCATGCTCAGCGGCAGGGCGTACTGCTCCATCCAGCTCCACTTGAGGACCTTGACGAACACGGCGCACACGCACATGAGCAGCGCCGAGACCACCATGACGAAGAAGGGTATCCAGCCTTGGAGCCCGTCGCGGATGGTGCCGAACACCATGCCGAGGAAGGCGCTTATCATGCCGAGGAAGAGGGCGGACATGAAGATGGAGCCCCACTTCTCATCCTTGGAGCGGATGCGCATGATGCCGTTTTCTATCTTCTTGCCGAAGGCGGGGACGAGGATCGTGCCGGGCACGATGCCGAGCGTCATGACCCAGGCGATGGCGGCGAAGACCTTGGGGTCGGTGATGAGCTGGCTGAGGTCCATGCCGACGGCCTGTGCGGCGCTTGCCGCCGCCGGCGTCTCATATGTAAGCGCTCCGATGACCGAGAGCCGCAGCCAGGGCAGCGGGAAACCCAGCGCCTTGGAGAGCGCGATGACGCCCAGCAGAATCGAGATGGCGGGCACGATGGTGAAAACCGCCGCGGAGACAGCCGTGCGCCTGAGCACCTGGGTGCTGATGCCGAGCTTCTTCGCCCGGCGCCAGGCGAGGACGATGAACCTCACGGACATGGCGATGACAAAGACTATCACCACGGCGACGAGGCAGTACATGAATGTATTGTTGGGATCAAACAAGTCAAAACACGCCCCTCTCTGTTTAAACAAAGCATAGTTTATCACAACAGAGAGGGGCATACAATTCAATTCTTCATTTTTTCTTCAACATTCAGCGCGTCTCAGCCGTATAACTCGGGGTGCGAGGTATAGCAGAAGTACACGCTGCCGTAGATGCTGTCCTTGAGCTCGAGCGCGACGCCGCTGCCCTGCTTTCCGCCGGACTGGAACACGACGGTGGGGTCGTTCAACACCCTCTCGCCCGAGAGCAGGCGGAAGGCGGCCTCCACGCAGTCGCGGAAGGGGAGCAGCACCTCGAACCAGTCCTCGTCCGCGGCGGTGTACTGCCCCGGCTGGAAGGCGCACCCGGCGAGGGTGTCCGGGAACTCCGGCGAGGCCACGCGGTTCAAGAGCACCTCGCCCACGGCCATCTTCCACTCCATCGAAAGCCAGGCGCTGCCCGCCTCGGTGTGTATCACCTTGGCGAGCAGCGCAAGATCTTCATAGCTTATTTTCTCCTCGTCGAGGCCGAAGAAGTCTATCTTCTCGTTCCGGGCGGCCTCCGCCTCCAGCCCGGCCTCCCCGTCGCCGGAGGCGGCGGCCTCGATCATCAGCTCCCCGTAGTCGGTGCCGGGGTCAAAATCCGCCCGGCAGGGCCCGGAGAGCGAGGCGCACAGCGCCAGCGCCGTCACAAAGGCCGTGACCGGCCCGGCGGAGCAAAACTGCGCAAGCTGCTTCATAAGTACCAGACCTCCTTTCAAAGGCCCGGCAATTATAAGCCGTCCGCGCCGCGAAAAAGGCAGAAGGGCGCCGCAGTCTTCCCGCGGCGCCCCGGAGGGGTATTCAGTTGGCGGCGGCAGAGGCCTTGCGGCGCAGGCTCATGCAGTCGGCTATCATGGCGATGAACTCGGAATTCGTGGGCTTTCCCTTTATGTTGGAGACGGTGTAGCCGAAGAACTTCTGCAGCGTCTCGATGTCGCCGCGGTCCCAGGCGACCTCGATGGCGTGGCGTATCGCGCGCTCGACGCGGGAGGGGGTGGTGGAGAACTTGCGCGCCACGGCGGGGTAGAGCACCTTGGTGACGGCGTTGATGGCGTCCATGTCGTTTATCGTGATGAGGATGGCCTCACGCAGGTACTGGTAGCCCTTGATGTGGGCGGGGACGCCTATCTCGTGGATGATGTCCGTGACCATGGCCTCGAGGCTGGGCTCCGCGTGCGGCTGGGCCACGCCCATGCGCCCGGCCTGCGGGCGGCGCGCGGAGGTGAGCTGCCGGACGTTCGCGAGCACCGAGGCCGCGTCGCAGGGCTTGGGGATGAAGTAGCACACGCCGAGCTCGGAGCACTCGGCAATGACTCTCTCGTTCCAGAAGCCGGAGACGACTACGCAGCGCGTGCCGGGGCTGACCTCGGCCACACGGCGCAGCAGACTCAGTCCGTCCAGCTTGGGCAGCATCAGCTCCGTGAGCAGCACATCCGGCCTCAGCTGCGAGACCAGGGCGAGCGCCTCCTCGCCGTCGCCCGTGGCGCCGGCAAGCTCCATGCCCTCGTCCTCCTGTATGTGCGATGCCAGTAAATTCCTCAAATCCTCTCCGGGCTCCGCAATGAGAACGCGCGTTTTGGTTTCCATAATCCGAACCTCCGTTATTATTACAAATCACGGACTGCGATCTATGTTTTTAAGCAGGAAAGCCGTTTTGTAGTAATAATTTAGCACAAAGGCTCTGATATTGCAATACAAAGCTTTCCAAAAACAAAGTTTTTTTGTTTACATAAATCGACACATTCCGACAAAATACCGAGCAACCAAAATGTCAAAAAGTGTCGAATGGTACCCTGCTCGAAAAATGTAAAAAGCGGACGGACAAGGCTGTCCGTCCGCTGTATCTTATTTTTTGCTCCTCAGCGCTCCAGAGGTGAGACTATGAACCAATAGCGCGCGAGATACGCCGCAAGGCGTTCTGCCTTGGCACGGCGAAGGTCCGCCGGACTGCCCGCGGTGAATACAGAGTCCGTGGAGGCCTGGGGACCGAGGCTTGCTGCGAGGTATTCGTACCACTTTTGCAGCCCGAGCACCGTGAGGTGCACGCCGTCGGAGAGATAGCAGCCCTCGCCCCAGCAGGAGTTGGTGTCGAGCAGCTTGACCCTGGTCTCGCCCGCTGCCTCGTACTCCGCCACGGCGTCGGCTATGATGCCGTTTATCCGCTCCGTCGCCACGGCGCCGGTGGAGGAGTCCGGCACGGTCTGAATATGGATTTCGGCGTCCGGCCAGTACTCGAGCATGCAGTCTATGGCGGCGGTGTAGTCGCTCACCACGGAGTAGGTGCTGCTGTTGGAGCCCATGAGAAAGAGCACGCGCGTGAACTTGCCCTCCGTGGCCTCCACCGCTTCGGCGAAGCTCAGGCCCTCGAGCCCGGGGGACGCCTCGCAGTAGTAGGTGTTCTGCTCCAAGGGTTCGAGAGGCCACCAGTCCTCAAAGAAGTAGTTCACCGCGCTGTTCGGCGCCGCCATGTAGCTTGCGCCGCCCAGGAGGTTTCCGGGCCGGAGCCACTGAGCTATGAGCAGGCAGGTCAGCGAGTCGCCCACCAGCACGGTTCGGCTGTCGAGAAACAGCGGCTCGTCCGCCGGGTCCGATGCGGCGAGACAGAAGGCGCCGAGACAGGAGAGCGCGAGGAGTATGCATATCGTTCTTTTCAGTTTCATGTCCATCACTCGAGATACCAGGTGTCCGTACCCTCGTCGAACTCACCGCGCTCGGGCATGTAGTGCCGGAAGGCGGGGTCGAGCAGGAAGGTAGAGATGAGCGTCCCGACGCCCGGGGCGATGAGCAGGGCGGGAGGGAAGTACCAGCAGGCTGCGACCAGGGCCGCCCAGAGTGCAAGCAGCCCCAGCGTCCTGAGCGGGAACCTCACAGCCACACGCAGGGAAAAGAGCAGGATCTGAGCCGTCTTGAACCTGAACCGGCTGAGCACCGGGCAGGCGAAGGCGAGAATGATGAAGGCCACGATGACGGCGAAGAAAAACGTCGCGCGGTAAAAGAAGTCCACCGTCTCGCTCTGCGGCCGGTTGATGACGTACACCGCCGCGAAAAAGCCCACGGCGCAAAAGAGCGCTAGAATGACCGAGAGCGCGATGCCCTGCAAAATGTTTTCCTTGAAGGAGCGGAAATACTCCTTATACGGTCCGCCCCGGCCACGGCGCACGGACTTTGCCACGGAGTAGTAGAGCGCCGTGACCGCCGGGCAGATAGTCACCACGGGGATGCAGAGTATGAGCGTCAGCACGCCCAGCGCAACGAGGTCCACCGCCGCGCTCCAGACAGAAAACGCGCGGTCCTTCATCCCAGCGCCTCCCTTGCCTCGTCGATGTAGTAGTGCACCAGCAGATTCACGCACGCGCCGTAGCTCTGCATGCCGAGCTCCTGGTCGTTGGACTTGAGGAAGGAGTCGTACACGGTGTTCGACGCCTTCTGCGGCACGCTGTCGCGGAACTGGTCCCAGTAGGCCGACTGCGCCTTGAAGTCTGAGCGCACGTTGTCGGAGAGGGTGTAGTAGATCTCGGCATAGGCGTCGTAGTCCACGCCGGCAAGGGCGTTGCCGAGGTAGATATAGGCCAGAGCCGCACCAGCGTAGTTGAAGTCCGCATACTCGGACTCAAGGCAGGCGAGGACGGCCACGAAGTTGCACTCCTGCTCCGCCGCCACGCCGCGCTGGTGCGCTATCTCGTGCTGGCTGGTGGAGGGCAGCAGGAAGGCGGGGGAGTCCATGTTGAGGTTCGCCTCGCCGGTCATGGGGAAGAAGAAGCCCGTGAAGTCGAGGTAGCTCATGATGCGCGAGAAATATATCGGCTTGGGCCGGAGCGGCGCGCCGTCGAGGAAGGGATAGAGCGCCTCCGCGCCCTCAAAGACCTCCGCCGCGCGGTCGAGCACGGACTCGCGGTCGGCTATGTAGGCCCCGTTCTCGTCGCGCGCCACCTCGTCGCCGTATTCGCTCGCGAGGGCGGCAAACCAGCGCGTGACGGTCTCGAGCTCGGAGACCTCCAGCGGCCCGTCGTCCACGCCGGACTGCTCCGAGAAGCTCGGCGCGTAGTAGCAGGGCGTCCACATGACGGTGAGCCCCGCCCAGAACAGCGCCCCGGCCATCGCCAAGGTGAGGACGAGGCGGTAGAGCTGCCAGAGTTTTCCCGGGAAACGTATCATGCGGTAGATGCTCCAGAGCAGATAGGCCGCGAGGCCGATTATGACCACGGCGTAGAAGAGCTCCGCCACCGAGAAGCTGACGTGGGAGCAGAGCCGGGACATGAAGACGTGGTAGGGGCGCGTTATGTGGTCGTACACCCAGACCATGGCCTCGTCGCTGCCGCGCAGGGAGGTGACGGTCGCCACGGCGGCCAGCGCGAAGAGCGCGAGGCCCAGGCGCACGGGCGCCATGCGGCGGACGGATGTTTTCTTGTGAGCAGTTTTTTCCATAGGCACCTTTTAAAAAGGGCGCGGCGGGGCTGACCCGCCGCGCCGGCACGTGGGCTTATTTGAACACCGAGACGTTCTTGACGAAGTATTCGATGCCCGAGTACACGGTGGTCGCGAGCACGACTATCCAGCAGGCCGTGACCGTCCAATCCGGCACGGGCAGCATGAGCAGGATGAAGCAGACCATGGTCGAGGCGGTCTTTATCTTGCCGGACCAGGCGGCGGCGATGACCTTGCCGCCCTCCACGGCGACGAGTCGCAGACCGGTGACGGCCAGCTCGCGCGCGATGACTATCATGGCCGCCCAGGCGGGGAAGAGGCCCGTGTCCACGTACACCAGCATGACCGAGATGACCAGCAGTTTGTCCGCCAGGGGGTCGAGGAATTTGCCGAAGTTCGTCACCTGGTTGCAGTGCCGCGCTATGTAGCCGTCCACGAAATCGGAGACGGAGGCGACGGCGAACACCAGCAGCGCCCAGTACATGTGCCCCGCAAAGTCGAGGTACATCAGCGCCACGACGACGGGGATGAGGATTACGCGGACTATGGTTATCTTGCTTGCGGTGGTGAGCTTCATATGATCCTCCCTCTGAGCTGGCCGTCCTCTGCGGCCTCTACGCGGAATGTCACGATATCTCCGGGCTTGCACTCGCCCTCCAGGACGGCGCTGCCGTCTATGCCGGGGGAGTCGAAGTAGCTCCGGCCCACGGCCAGGCCGGTCTCCGGGTCGATGTAGTCGCAGATGGCCTCTATCTCCCGCCCGACGAGGGAGTCCTCCCACGCGTCCATGACCTCGGATTGCAGCCGCTCCACGAGCGCGGCGCGCTCCATGGCCACGTCCTTCGGCGGGTACTCCATCTTCGCGGCGGGCGTCCCGTCCTCGGGCGAGAAGGGGAAGACCCCGGCACGCTCTATCTTTGCCTCGCGCAAAAACTCGCAGAGCTCCTCAAATTCCTTCTCGCCCTCGCCGGGCAGGCCGGTGATGAGACTGGTGCGCAGCACGAGGCCGGGTATGCGCTCTCGCAGCTTTTTGAAGAGCGCTCGGATGCTCTCGCCCGTGTCGCGGCGGTTCATGCGCTTGAGTATGCGGTCGTTGATGTGCTGGATGGGGATGTCGATGTACTTGACTATCTTCTGCTCCGAGGCGATGACCTCGATGAGCTCGTCGTCCAGTTCGCGGGGATAGAGGTAGTGCAGCCTTATCCAGCACAGGCCGTCTATCTTGCAGAGCTCCCGCAGCAGTGCGGCGAGGCTGGGCTTGCCGTAGAGGTCAAAGCCGTAGTGCGTGAGGTCCTGGGCAACCAGGATGAGCTCCTTGTACCCGCGCTCCGCCAGCTGTCTTGCCTCTGCGAGCACCTTCTCCATGGGCCTCGAGCGGAAGCGCCCGCGGATCTTGGGGATCAGGCAGTAGGAGCAGAAGTTGTCGCAGCCGTCGGCTATGAGGAGGTAGGTCCAGACGTCGCCGGTGCTGATTATGCGCCCGGTCTCGGACACGGCGGCGCAGTTGTCGCCGATGATGACGGGCTTTTCGCCCCGCACGGCGCCTTCGAGCGCCGTGACCACGTCGTCATAGCTCCCGGCGCCGATGACGGCGTCCACCTCGGGCATCTCGGAGAGTATCTCGCCCCGGTAGAGCTCGGAGAGGCAGCCCGCGACGATGAGCCGCTTGAGCGAGCCCGTCTCCTTGAGCTGTGCCGTCTCGAGTATGGTGTTGATGGCCTCCTGCTTTGCGTCCTCGATGAAGGCGCAGGTGTTTATGACGATGGCCTCGGCCTCGGTCTCGTCGTTCGTCAGCTCGTAGCCGGCGTCAGTGAGCTTTTGCAGCATCTGCTCCGAGGCGACCCGGTTCTTCGGGCAGCCGAGAGAGATCATACCGACTTTCATTCGTCCAACTCCAATCCATGACTGAGCCTTTTCGCCGCGGAGGAGACCTCCTCCCAGGAAAAGCCGCGTCTTATGAGCGCCGCACAGGCCCGGCGCAGGTCGTCGCCCTCGGGGGCTCTGCCGCGAAGTTTGGTCTCGAGCAGCCGCTCCACGGTGTCCGCCTGCTCCGGCAGCTCGCAGAGCGCGGCGTCCCAGAGCTCGCGGGGCACGCGCCTTTTTCGCAGTTCCTCGCGTATCCGCGCTCGGCCATAGCCCTTTGCGGCGTAGTGCCGGACGACCATTCCGGCGTAGTTTTCATCGTTCACAAAGCCGAGCTCCGCCATGCGCTCCGAGACCGCCTCGGCGTCGGAGGCGTCCTCGCCCTTTTCGACGAGTTTTGCGGCCAGCTCGGCCTTTGAGTAGTCGCGCTTTTCAAGCAGGCGCAGCGCGCGGGCCTTCGCCCTCTCGCGCGCTTCCTCAGCCATCAAAGTCGTCCGCAGAGATGTCCACAGCACGTCCGGCGGCTATCGCTGCCTTGCGGGCCTGAGGCGTCATCAGCTTGTGCGCGTTGGCGCGTATCTCCTGCTCGAGCTTGTCCATGACCTCGGGGTTCTGCTCGAGATACTCGCGGACGTTGTCGCGGCCCTGGAGCCGCACGTCGCCCACAGTGAACCAGGCGCCCGCCTTGTCTATGAGCTCCAGCTTGACGGCGAGGTCGATTATCTCGCCGACCTTGGAGATGCCCTGGCCGTAGATGATGTCGAACTCCGCCTCCTTGAAGGGGGGCGCGACCTTGTTCTTGATGACCTTGGCGCGGGTGCGGTTGCCTATCATCTCGGAGCCGTTCTTGAGTGTCTCGATGCGGCGCATGTCTATGCGCACGCTGGCAAAGTACTTGAGCGCGCGGCCGCCCGGGGTCGTCTCCGGGTTGCCGTACATGACGCCTATCTTCTCGCGCAGCTGGTTTATGAAGATGACGATGCAGCCCGTCTTGCTCACGACGCCCGCGAGCTTGCGCAGCGCCTGGCTCATCAGCCGCGCCACTACGCCGACGCTGCTCTCGCCCATCTCGCCTTCGAGCTCGCTCCTGGGCAGCAGGGCGGCGACGGAGTCTATGACCACAACGTCCAGCGCACCGGAGCGCACCAGCTGCTCCGTTATCTCCAGCGCCTGCTCGCCGGTGTCCGGCTGGGAGATGAGGAGGTTGTCTATGTCCACGCCCAGTGCGCGGGCGTAGGCGGGCTCGAGCGCGTGCTCCACGTCGATGTACGCCGCCTCGCCGCCGTTTTTCTGGGCGGAGGCCACAACGTGCAGCGCGAGAGTGGTCTTGCCGCAGCTCTCAGGGCCGTAGATCTCGACTATCCTGCCCCGGGGAACGCCGCCGATGCCGAGCGCGAGGTCCAGCGAGAGCGAGCCCGTGGAGATGGCCTCCACGTTCACGGGGATGTCGTCGCCCAGGCGCATGATGGCGCCCTTGCCGTAGTTCTTCTCTATCTGGGCGATGGCGGTCTCAAGGGCCTTCTTCTTGTCGCCCGCGGGACTGGGCGCCGCAGCGGGCGCAGCCTTTTTCTTTTCTGCCATGTCACACCTCAATAAATAATGTATAAATGTATAAAAGTTGAATTATCTGCCTTTTCACGCCTTGGCGGTGACCACGCGCTCGACGCCGCGCGTATCGAGCACGCTCTGCGCGTCGTGCAGCCCGGCCATGCGCATCAGGTCCTTGACGCTGCCCGCCTGGTCCTCGCCGACCTCGAACATCAGCATGCCGCCCTGGCGGATCACGCCGTGCCAGTTCTTGAGTATGGCGCGGTAGAAATCCAGCCCGTCGTCCCCGCCGTCGAGCGCCCAGACCGGCTCGTAATCCCTCACGGAGGGGTCAAGGGTCAGGATGTCGAAGGTCGGGATGTAGGGCGGGTTCGAGACCACGAGGTCGAAGCTGCCCGTCATTATGGGCGGCTGCTTCATCACATCGGCCAGCAGGAAGCTGACCCGGCCGTCCAGGCCGTTGCGCCTCACGTTGCGGCGGCTGACGTCCATGGCCTCCGGGCTGACGTCCGCGAGCACCACCCGCGTCTGGGGCAGTGCGTCGGCAATGGCGCAGCCGATGCAGCCGCTGCCGCTGCACAGGTCGAGGACGCGGGCGTCCATCTTCCTGCCGTGCAGCCAGCTTATCGCCGTCTCTGCCAGGACCTCCGTGTCCACCCTCGGTATGAGCACCGAGGGGTTCACCTCCATGGGCAGGCCCCGGAACTCCCATATGCCGGTTATATAGGCCACCGGCTCGCCAGAAAGGCGGCGGC
>ENA-OOXJ01002054-OOXJ01002054.1-human-gut-metagenome-genome-assembly--contig:-NODE-2054-length-11053-cov-3.380887_pt1 | contig 11053 bp, 8 predicted proteins | sample MGYA00241587_ERZ501343 | MGnify/ENA primary metagenome ERZ501343 (study PRJEB25962, sample SAMEA2042918) | human gut metagenome | biome: human gut; feature: human-associated habitat; material: faeces... | reverse complement strand
GGGGGGCCGCCGCAGCCATCGTGAAAGCCCGCTCCGCGCAGCCCCTGACCACCGTGGGCCGTCTGCTCGACGTGCTCACGCCCCTCATGCCGCGCGACCGCGAAAAGAAAGAGCTGGCCAAGGCCTTCCAAGCCCTGCGCATCGAGGTGAACCACGAAATGGACGCCCTGCACGACCTGCTCGAAGCGGCCATACGACGCCTGCGGCCCGGCGGCCGCCTGGTGGTGCTGACGTATCACTCGCTGGAAGACCGCCTCGTAAAGAACTACATGCGCGCAGGCAACGCCGAGGGACGCGTTGAGCAGGACTTCTATGGCAACAGGCTGGCCCCGCTTCGCCCCGTCAACACGAAGGTAATCGTGCCGTCGGCCCGCGAGCAGGAAGAAAACCCGCGCAGCCGCAGCGCCAAACTGCGCATTGCTGAAAAAATAACCGACTGATACCCGCTGACACCTGAGCTTACAACAGAAACAGGAAGAAATATGGATGAAAAAAAGCGCGAAAACATCGATGAAATCGTAGAAAAAGCCCTCGCGCCCGTACCCGACGACGACAAGGAGGCTCCCACAGCGCCGTCTGAGGCAGCCACGGGCACAAACGACGACGAAACCAACGAAAAGCCCGAGGAAAAACGTGCCCAAGCCAGCTTCAGGCGCCTCACGGGCGAAGACGAGGAGGAAGGCAACGTCAACGTGTCGCTGCGCACCATCCTGGGCGGCGACATCCTGGCCGGCCGGTGGTTCCGCCGCCAGTTTGGCTTCATCCTGCTCCTGGTCTTTTTCGCCATCATCTACGTGGCCAACCGTTATGCCTGCCAGCAGGAAATGATAGACCGCATCAACCTGTCGGACACGCTGCTCGACGCCCGCTATAAAGCCCTCACACGGTCGAGCGAACTGCTCGAAAGAACCCTGCGCAGCCGCGTCGAAGAGTCGCTAGCCGACTCGACGCTGCGCACGCCCACCACTCCTCCGTATCTCTTGAAAATTGAAGAAGAGCCATGAAATTTCCATCCAAAAGCGTAATGCCGCGCTACTTTCTCGTCGTAGCCCTGATGTGTCTGCTGGGCCTCATCGTGCTGTGGCGCGCAGGCTACATCATGTTTGTCGAGCGCGACTTCTGGCTCGAAGCCGGGAAACACTACGTGCGCACCAACCGCACGCTGCCCGCCACGCGCGGCAACATCCTGGCCGACGACGGACAGGTGCTGGCAGCCTCCATTCCTGAATACAAGATGTTCATGGACTTCATGTCGTGGGAAAAGAAAGACACCGCCCGCCGCAACCGCGAACAGCACTGGCGCGACTCGGTGCTCACGGCCGACCTGCCCGCCATCGCAGCGGGCATGAAGCGGCTCTTCCCCGAGATAGACACCGAGGAATTCATCGCTCACATGAAGGAAGGCCGGCGGCGGAAGAGCCACCACTGGCCCGTCTACCCGAAACGCGTGACCTACATACAATATTGCGAGGTGAAGAAGCTCCCCCTCTTCTCCTTCTCGGCCAACAAGGGCGGCTTCCACGTCGAAGACTTCCAGACGCGCAAAAATCCGTACGGACGCCTGGCCGCCCGCACCATCGGCGACCTGTACAAGGGCATCGACTCGGCCCGGTGCGGCATCGAGCTGAGCTTCGACTCCATTCTGCGCGGAAAGCCCGGCAGCTACCGACGGCAAAAGGTGCGCGGACGCTTCATCCCCTTTGTGGAGCGCCCCGCCGTGAACGGTCTCGACGTGCAGACCACCCTGAACGTCAACATGCAGGACATCTGCGAAAAAGCCCTGGGCGACAAGCTGAAAGAGCTGAAGGCCGAAATGGGCGTGTGCATCCTGATGGAGGTGGCCACGGGCGACATCAAGGCCATCACCAGCCTGACACGGCAGGCCGACGGCAACTACCGCGAAACGTGGCCTTATGCCGTCAGCGGACTGTATGAACCAGGCTCTGTCTTCAAGCCCATGAGCTTCATGGTGGCCATGGACGACGGCTACCTCAAAACGACCGACCAAGTGGACGTGGGCAACGGCATCAGGGAGATGTATGGCCGTTTCATGCGCGACCACAACTGGCGCAGCGGAGGCTACGGCGTGCTCACCGTGCCGCAGGTGCTGCAAAAATCGTCGAGCATCGGCGTGAGCCATTTCATCGATAAATTCTACCACGAGCAACCCGAAAAATTCGTGGACGGCCTGTACCGCATCGGCGTGGCCGAGGACCTGAAAGTGCCCATCCCCGGTGCAGCCAAACCACGCATCCGCCGCCCACTGCCCGACGGCAGCAACTGGTCGCGCACTGCCCTGCCGTGGATGAGCATCGGGTATGAAACGCAGCTCCCGCCCCTTTCCACCTTGAACTTTTATAACGGTGTGGCCAACGGAGGCAAGCTCCTGCGCCCCCGCCTGGTGAAGGCCATCTTGAAGGACGGACAAGTGGTGCGCGAGTTCCCCGTGACGGTGCTGCGCGAGCAGATGGCCAAGCCCGAAGTGGTAAAAGACATTCAGGACATGCTGGAATCGGTGGTCAGCGTGGGTCTGGGCAAAAAGGCCGGCTCGCCACAGTTTCACGCCTCGGGCAAGACTGGCACCGCGCAGATATGGACAAAGGCAGGCTTCTCCTCACAATACCTCGTCTCGTTTGCAGGCTATTTCCCCTCGGAAAAACCGCTCTATTCGTGCATTGTCTGCATCCAGAAGCATGCTCCCGCCTCGGGCGGCACCCAATGCGGCCCCGTGTTCCGACGGGTGGCCGAAATGGTCATGGCGCAACGCTTCAACACCGACTATTCTGCCGCCCGCGACACGCTGCACGTGTCGGCCCCCGTCGTGTGCGACGGCAATCTGACGGCCGCGGCAGAGGCGCTGAGCAGTCTGGGCGTGACATACACGGCCCGCTTCGAAAGTCCTACGGGTGAAATCGTATGGGGAAGCACGGAAACGCTCGACAACTCCGTAGAAATGAAGCGCGACGAGACACAGGCAGACATCATGCCCGACCTGGAAGGCTACGGTCTGCGCGACGCCGTGTTTCGCCTCGAAAAGATGGGGCTGCGCGTGAAGGCCACCGGCGTGGGCCGCGTGACAAAGCAGAGCCTGCGGCCGGGCGAGAAGATAACGCGGGGCGAAACCGTGGAACTGACGCTCGACCTGCCGAAAGGCGCCCGGCGAAAGGCTGCGGCACCCGCAACCACCACCAGCACGAAGCCGAAAGCAGCTCCAACGAGCGGCCGCGACACCACGCAGAAGCGCGACAGCGTGAAACACCACTGATGCCCTCGCCCGGGCCAGGCGGCCATTGCAGACAAATTCAACCTAATCCTTCAAGATATACGACAATGAAACTGTCAGACGTCATCAAGAAAGTGAGCCCCGTGGAAACACGCGGCAACTTGGATATGGAAATCACGGGCGTTGCCACCGACTCGCGAAAGGTGGCCCCCGGCAACCTTTTCGTGGCCGTCAAGGGAACGCAAACCGACGGCCACGCCTACATCTCCATGGCCCTGGAAAAAGGAGCGGCCGCTGTCATGATATGCGAACAGCCGTCTACGCCGCTGCCCGAGGAGGTGGCAGTCATACGCGTGGACGACACGGAGGATGCCGTGGGAAAGGTGGCCACACAATTCTGCGGCGACCCGACGGAACGGCTGAAACTTGTCGGCGTGACGGGCACCAACGGAAAAACCACCATCGCCACGCTGCTCTACCGCCTCTTCACGGCGCTGGGCCACAAGTGTGGCCTCTGCTCCACCGTGTGCAACTACATCGACGGGGAGGAAATACCCGCCGACCATACCACGCCCGACCCCGTGACGCTCAACGACCTGCTGGCACGCATGGCCGACGCGGGATGCGAGTATGCTTTCATGGAATGCAGCTCGCATGCCATTCATCAGAAGCGTATCGGCGGCCTGCGCTTCGCTGGGGGCATCTTTACGAACCTTACCCGCGACCATTTGGACTATCATAAAACGTTCGACAACTATCGCGACGCGAAAAAGGCCTTCTTCGACGGGCTGGACAAGGGCGCTTTCGCCATCACCAACGCCGACGACAAGAACGGCATGGTCATGGTGCAGAACACGCGCGCCACGGTGAAAACCTACTCCACACGCACGGCTGCCGACTTCAAGGGGCGCATTCTCGAAGAGAGCATCGAGGGAATGTTGCTTGACATCGACGGCCACGAAGTGAGCGTCCATTTCGTGGGGCGCTTCAACGTGTCGAACCTGCTGGCCGTCTACGGAGCTGCCGTGCAGCTGGGCGTAGAACCCGTCGAGGCCCTGCGCGTGCTGTCGTCGCTCCATCCCGTCAACGGACGCTTCGAGACCATCCGCTCGCCCAAGGGCGTGAGCGCCGTTATCGACTATGCCCACACCCCCGACGCCCTAGCCAACGTGTTAGGCGCCATCCGCGAAGTGCTCCGCGACAAGGGGCAAATCATTACCGTCTGCGGCGCGGGAGGCAACCGCGACAAGGGCAAGCGCCCCCTCATGGCACGCGAAGCGGCCGACCGCAGCGACCGCGTCATCATCACGAGCGACAACCCTCGCTTCGAAGAGCCGCAAGCCATCATCGACGACATGCTGGCCGGCCTCGACGCCGAGCAGGCTGCCAAGACCATCAGCATTGCCGACCGCCGCGAGGCCATCCGCGCCGCCGCCATGATGGCCCGTCCGGGCGACGTCATCCTCGTGGCGGGCAAAGGCCACGAACCCTACCAGGAAGTGAAGGGCGTAAAGCACCATTTCGACGACCACGAGGAGGTGCGCGCAGCCTTCGGCCTGGCCTGACCCATCCACCCAAAGCTACGACGTTATGCTCTACTATTTCTTCCGTTTCCTCGAACAGTTTGGCGTGCCCGGCTCAGGCTTGTGGTCGTACATCTCCTTCCGCTCGCTGCTGGCCCTGATGCTGGCGCTCATTGTTTCCATGTGGTTTGGCGAATACTTCATCAAATGGATGAAACGCCACAACATCAGCGAGGTGCAGCGCGACGCCTCCATCGATCCCTTCGGCGTGCAAAAGCTGAACGTCCCGTCGATGGGTGGCATCATCATCATCGTTTCAACGCTCATTCCCTGCCTGCTGCTGGGACGCCTGCGCAACATCTACATGATTCTCATGATTGTGACGACGGTATGGCTCGGCCTGCTCGGTTTCCTGGACGACTACATCAAAAACTTCAAGAAAAACAAAGATGGCCTGCCGGGCAAGTTTAAGATATTGGGCCAGGTGACGCTGGGACTCATCGTGGGGCTGACGCTCTATTTCAGCCCCGACGCCGTCATCCGCGAGAATGTGGAAATGCAACGCAACGGAACCACCACAGAAATCGTACACAAAAGCGAGGCGGTCAAATCGACCAAGACAACCATCCCCTTTGTCAAGAACAACAACCTCGATTATGCCGAGATCATGGCTTTCTGCGGAAAATACAAGACGCAGGCCGGCTGGATTCTCTTTGTTATCGTGACAATCTTCGTCATTACGGCCGTCTCCAACGGAGCCAATCTGAACGACGGCATGGATGGTATGGCAGCGGGCAACTCTGCCATCATCTGCATCGCACTGGGCGTGCTGGCCTACGTGTCGAGCCACATCGAGTTCGCCAGTTACCTCAACATCATGTACATCCCCCGCTCCGAAGAGCTGGTGGTTTTCATCGCAGCCATGGTGGGGGCGCTCATCGGCTTCCTGTGGTATAACGCCTATCCCGCCCAAATCTTCATGGGCGACACGGGCTCACTCACCATCGGCGGCGTCATCGCCGTGCTGGCCATCATCATCCACAAGGAACTGCTCATCCCCATCCTTTGCGGCATCTTCCTCATCGAGAGTCTGAGCGTTATTCTGCAAGTGGAATATTTCAAGACGGGAAAGCGCAAGGGCATCAAACGGCGCATCTTCAAACGCACGCCCATCCACGACAACTTCCGCGTGCTGCCCGGGCAACTCGACCCCGACTGCCGCTACCTGCTGCGCAATTGGCCCCAAGGCGCCTGGCATGAGTCGAAAGTGACCGTGCGCTTCTGGATTACCACCATTCTGCTGGCTGCCGCCACCATCATCACCCTGAAAATCAGATAAAGGAACCAACAAACCAACACATCATGGCTCGTATTGTCATATTGGGAGCCGCTGAAAGCGGTGTAGGAGCCGCCATCCTGGCACAAAAGGAGGGCTTCGACGTTTTCGTCTCGGACAAAGGCTCCATCCAAAACAAATATAAAGCTCTGCTCGACAGCCACGGACTGCCATGGGAGGAGCATCAGCACACCGAAGGCCTCATCCTCAACGCCGACGAGGTCATTAAGAGCCCGGGCATCCCCGAAGATGCTCCAATGGTGCTTAAAATAAAGGAAAGGCGCATTCCCATCGTCAGCGAGATTGAGTTTGCCAGCCGCTACACCGATGCCCGCATGATTGGCATCACGGGCAGCAACGGAAAGACCACAACGACCTCGCTCATCTACCACATCCTGCGCTCGGCAGGCTTCGACGTGGGACTGGCAGGCAACATCGGTCGCAGCCTGGCCCTGCAAGTGGCGGAGGAGCCCCACGACTGGTACGTCATCGAACTCTCGTCGTTTCAGCTCGACGGCATGTACACGTTCAGGGCCAACGTGGCCGTGCTGCTCAACATCACGCCCGACCACCTCGACCGTTACGACAACTGCATGCAACACTACGTCGACGCCAAGATGCGCATCCTGCGCAACCAGCAGCCCGACGATTGCTTTATCTATTGGGCGCAGGACGACCACGTGGGCCGCGAACTGGCGAAATACGACGTGGAAAGCCGCGTCTGCGCCTTCTCCGACACCGAGGGCCCGGGCTTCGACGCCTTCCCCACCGACGGCACGCTTCACATCACGGCCCCCGTGTCGTTCGAGATGCCTTTGGCCGAGCTTTCGCTGCCGGGACGCCACAACCTGCGCAACTCCATGGCGGCAGCCATGGCCGCTCTGGCTGCGGGCGTCGCCCCGGCCGACGTGCGCCGCGGACTGTCGGACTTCCCGGGCGTGGAGCACCGCCTCGAAAAGGTGTGCGACGTCGACGGCGTCCATTACGTCAACGACTCTAAGGCCACCAACGTCGATGCCTGCCGCTGGGCCCTCGAAAGCATGACCACTCCCGTGGTGCTCATCCTCGGTGGAACCGACAAGGGCAACGACTACAACGACATCAAGGCGCTGGTGGCTGAGAAATGCCGCGCCCTTGTCTACCTCGGGGCCGACAACGGGAAACTGCACCGTTTCTTCGATGAAATGGGCCTCCCCGTGGCCGACACCCATTCGATGGCCGACTGCGTTGAGGCCTGCGCCCGTCTGGCCTGCCCGGGCGACACCGTGCTGCTCAGCCCCTGCTGCGCCAGCTTCGACTTGTTTAAAAACATGGCCGACCGCGGCCGCCAGTTTAAGGCGCTGGTGCGCGCACGGCTCGAAACATCAGCTCCCAACACCGCGACCCAATCATGATACGCCTGAGAGTCAGCAAAATTTTCCAGGGCGACAAAGTGATATGGATTGTCTTCTTTTTCCTTTGCATCATATCTCTTGTCGAAGTGTTCAGCGCGGCCAGCACGCTTTCCTACAAGTCTGGCAGTTTCTGGACGCCCTTCTGGCGGCAGGCCCAGTTCCTTGGTCTGGGAGCCCTCGTGGTCGTCTGCATCCACAACATCCCCTGCCGTTGGTTCAAGCTCGTTCCGCTGTTTTTCCTCGTCCTCACGTGGCTACTCCTGCTCATCACACTGCTCTTTGGCAACGATACGAACGAAGCCAAGCGCTGGCTCGACATCTTCGGCCTCTCGTTCCAGCCGTCCGAGCTGGCCAAGGGCGTCGTTGTGACCACGGTGGCGCTCATCCTCGCCGCCATGCAGCACGAAGAGGGAGCCGACCGCCGGGCCTTCAAGTTTGTGCTCATCATCACGTTCATTACGTGCGGACTCATCGTAGCTGAAAATCTCTCCACGGCGGCTCTGCTTTTCGCCGTGGTGGTCATCATGATGTTCGTAGGGCGCGTATCGCTCGTCCAGATGGGAAAACTGCTCGGCGCCTGTGCGCTTTTTATAGGTCTGTTCGTTGCAGTGATTTTCCTTGTCTTTCCCGACAATCGCGACGCTGAAATTTACAAAACACGGCCATTCCATCGCGTTTTGACGTGGAAGGAACGCATCAACGACCACCGCGAGGCCACCAAGGTAGTATCGCCCAAAGATCTCGACTTTGATAACGACGCACAGGCCATACATGCCAACATCGCCATCGCATCGAGCGGGGGCATCGGCCGCATGCCGGGCAACTCCGTCGAGCGCGACTTTCTGAGCCAGGCCTTCTCCGACTTCATTTTTGCCATCATCATCGAAGAAATGGGCCTGTGGGGAGCCATCATCGTGGTGTTTCTCTACCTGGTGCTCATGTTCCGGGCGGGACGCATCGCCAGTCGCTGCGAACGCAACTTCCCTGCGTTTCTCATCATGGGCCTAGCGCTGCTCCTGGTCTTCCAGGCGTTCACCAATATGCTCGTGGCGGTGGGCATTCTCCCCGTGACGGGGCAACCTCTGCCCCTCATCAGCCGCGGAGGCACCTCAACCATCATCACCTGCGCCTACTTCGGCATGATGCTCAGCGTGAGCCGCTACGCCCGCAAGACCGACACGCGGGCCGAGCAGCAACAAAACACCGACCTGGCCCAGGCTGAGTTTCAAAACGACAAAGACCTGGTCTGAGGCTTATCTATACGAGCGGGCCCGCCCCTTCCAACACAAAGGGCGGGCCCGCTCGGTTTTTTAGCGGAAGGACGCACCGCGGCGTCCACGACGCTTCTCTACCGATCCATCAACATCATCACTACTATGCATACCTCTTCTTTAACCCACAAGCTCATGGCGGCAGCAACCGCGCTGCTCTTTTCAGCCTCGCTGCTAACGGCCCATGCCAAGCGTACCGGTGAGTTTTCTCCGCAGGTTCCCGTGGCCGACAGCCTTGCCGCCGACAGCGCCACGAGTCTCGTTCGTTTCGAGACGACGCTGGGCACGTTCGACATCGCCCTCTACAACGACACGCCGCTCCATCGCGACAACTTCCTGCGTCTGGTGCGCAGCGGCTACTACGACGGACTTCTTTTCCACCGCGTCATCCGTGACTTTATGGTGCAGACGGGCGACTCCACCTCGCGCACGGCCGCCCCGGGCACACAGCTTGGCGAGGGCGACGCGGGCTACACGCTGCCCGCTGAAATCGTCTTTCCCACCCACTACCACCACCGCGGCGCCGTGGCGGCCCGCACGGGCGACGACGTCAACCCCGAGCGGCGCAGCAGCGGGGCGCAGTTTTACGTGGTGTGGGGCACGACGTATGCCAAGCCTGCCCTGTCGCCCATCCGCCGCCGCGTGCGCATGGCCACGGGTGGAAAGGCCCGTTTCACCGATGAAATGGTGGCCGACTATGCCACGCGCGGCGGCACGCCCCACCTCGACGGTCAATACACCGTTTTCGGCGAAGTGGTGCGCGGCCTCGACGTCATCGGGCGCATCCAGGCCGTAGCCACCGACGCTGCCGACCGTCCGCTGACGGACGTACGCATCACGCGCGCCACCATCGTGCGTCAGGCCGGCTCCCAGCCCGCCAGCAAACGGCAGTAGAAAGCGATGGCCCGGCGTATCTCGTCGATGCCAATGTACTCGTCGGCCGTATGCGAGCGGGCCGAGTCGCCCGGGCCCAGCTTTAGCGACGGGCACGGCAGCAAAGCCTGGTCGCTCAGCGTGGGCGAGCCGAACGGACGGCCGCCCAGCGCCACGCAGCGGGCCACGAGCGGGTGGTCGGGCGCGATGTGCGACGAGTTGAGACGTGTGGAGCGGGCCACGACCGCGCTCCGCACGTTTTTCTTGATTTCATCGAGCAATTCCTCGTTCGTATAGAGCTCGTTGCTCCGCACGTCCACGGTGAACGTACACGTGTCGGGCACGACGTTGTGCTGCGTCCCGGCATGAACAACGGTCACCGTCGTCTTGACCTCGCCCAGCAGGGGCGACACGCGGGCAAAGCGGTGCGTTCGGAACCATTCGATGTCGGGCAGGGCCTCGTAGATGGCGTTCACGCCCTCGTTGCGTGCCGCGTGGCCCGAACGCCCGTGGGCCGTGACGTCGAGCACCATCAGTCCCTTCTCGGCTATGGCCGGCTGCAACCCCGTGGGCTCGCCCACGATGGCCACGTCGGGCCGTGGCAACTGCGGCAGCACGCTCTCGATACCGCCGCGGCCCGACACCTCCTCTTCGGCCGAGGCCAGATACACCATATTATATGGGCGCTCCGCAGCTTCGAGCACACGAAACGCCTGCAAGAGCGCCACGAGGCCTCCGCCGCAGTCGTTGCTGCCCAGACCATACAGGCGGTCGCCCTCGCGCTGCGGCACGAAGGGGTCTCTCTGCCAGCCCGCCACGGGGCGCACCGTGTCGATGTGGGCGTTGAGCAGCAGCGTGGGACGCCCGTCGGCAAAGCCGCGCGCCACGGCCCAGCAGTTGTGGCCGCTGCGCTGCACGTCCAGCCCGGCCCGGCGCATAAAGGCTTCCATAAAGTCGGCAGCCGCCCACTCGTCGCGGCTCACCGAGGGGCGGGCTATCAGCCCCGAAAGCAGCCCGACGGCCTCGGCCGTAAGCGCTTCCAGACGTTGTTCTGAAAGATCGATGTTCATCTGTCTCTGTTGTTTTGATGGATGTCTGCCGGCAAAGATATGCTTTCCCTGGCAAATGCAGGCACATCCCAGCGGCAAGCGGGCCACATTTTCCACGCCGTGCGCCCCCGCCTGCCGCCACCGAGGTGCGCAGGCGCTGTTTGGTGCCGCCGGGCGCGCACAAGGCGCACATTTCGAGCAAAATGTTTGGCCGGATCGGAATTTTCTTCGTATCTTTGCCGCGTCATCTGGCGATGATACCCAAGTTTGTTCCATGGTGTAATGGTTAGCACTAGAGTTTTTGGTTCTCTCAGTCCCCGTTCGAATCGGAGTGGAACAACTTACAGCCAAGAGAGCCTTGCCCCGTGGGGCAAGGCTCTCTTT
>ENA-OOXJ01002052-OOXJ01002052.1-human-gut-metagenome-genome-assembly--contig:-NODE-2052-length-11066-cov-3.151576_pt1 | contig 11066 bp, 10 predicted proteins | sample MGYA00241587_ERZ501343 | MGnify/ENA primary metagenome ERZ501343 (study PRJEB25962, sample SAMEA2042918) | human gut metagenome | biome: human gut; feature: human-associated habitat; material: faeces... | reverse complement strand
GGTTCAATGAGGATACGGTCGGGGTGATAGGTATCCATCACCTGCCGCAGCGCCTTGCCGAAATCGCCCACCAGACTGCAGCAGATGCAGCCGCTGTTCATTTCGGTAATGTTAATACCCGCTTCCTGCAAAAAACCACCGTCAATGCCGATCTCGCCAAACTCATTTTCAATGAGGACGAGCTGCTCGCCGGTATAGGCCTCAGCGATCAGCTTCTTGATGAGGGTCGTTTTGCCAGCGCCCAAAAAGCCGGAGAAAATATCAATTTTAGTCATAAAAGCATCTTCTTTCCATGAGAATTATTTGCCGATATAGTATTATACTACTTTTGTCAACTTTCTGCAATATCTCAGCACTCCCCATTTCGCATGTCACTTTCCGATAACAAGCACAAATTTTATATGGTTAAAAGGGCCACGGAATATCCCTATCCCATGACCCTCCCCACGCTCTTACTTCTATTGGGGTTATATTTCATCATCTTCGATCTTTTCCTCGGGCAAAACGATCCCCTGTGCGGCGAAGTACTCCAAAAGAAAATCAACAAATTCCTGCAGAGCCGAAGAATGTGGAAGATTTTTATTCCAAACGGCTTTTACTGCACAGTTCTGTGGCGGATTAAATGGCAGTACTGCAACATCATCCCAGTCCCTCACAAAATCCTGTGGAAGTAATGCACATAGTATACCTTTGGACACCGCTTCCCTAATAAGGGAGCTGGTGTTGGTGCACAAGCGGATCTGCAGCGGCCAATCTACCGGCAGCTTACTGTTCAGCACTGCAATAGGGCGCTGACGGATATCCAGGAAAGTCACTGAATCCTGCTGTGCCAGCGGATCATTTAATGAAGTGCAAAAAATGTTTGCTGTTGGATAGATATCAATGGATTCCATTGTATTAAAACGCTCTTTAATATCTAAAGGAGTCAATACAATATCTATGCTGCCATCATTTAACCTTTTAATTGCATCATAACTGGAAATCTCCAGCACAGAGAGTTTAATGTGTGGGTGCCTTTTCTTGAGCGCTTCATATATCTCCAGCGGGAAAACATTCCAGCAGGAAATTGCAAGACCCACCGTTAAGGAATGGTTTTCTCCTGTTTCCTTGAGGCTGCTGATTTGTGCCAATAGCGCCGAATAAAACCCCTTAAATTGCGAAAGCAAGTTACGGAGAGTCTTTCCATATTCGGTCAGCTCCATACCATTTCGCCCACGCACAAACAACTGAATGTCCAATTCATCTTCCAGTTCTTGTATCGCTCGCGAAATTACCGATCGGGAAACATATAATTGCTGGGCAGCAGCAGTCACATTTCCTGCTTGACATACCGCTTCGTAAAATTCAATCTGTTTGAGGGTCACTGTCATCAACTCCTAAACTCTTGATAATCTTCTGCGGGTGATTAACGATGAAATGCAAATACAATATCGCATTTAAATTATAGCACTAATATGGAAGCAGGCGCAAGTATCAACTGTTTTTCCGGAGAGGATCATACACCATAAAGGCAGTAGCCAACAGTGTATATACCCCCATCAGGACATAGATCGGTGTAAACAACTTTTCCCCCGTTATAATTCCCAGCATATTTAAATAATAAGCCGATGCAAACCCGCCTAAATTGCTTACGCCTGTTGCAATTGCGATCGCAAGAGAAGATTGGTTGGGCGAAATATACATTCCCAATATGGCATAAGCTGATGTGATCAACAAAACGGAGGTCATTCCCATTATAGCAGATCCAATCATTAGAATTTCCGTCTGTTTTGCAAAGCCTAATATACCAGCACCTGCAGCGGCAATAAAGTATCCAAATACAAGAGTAAGCCGTTTTAGCTTATAAAAAATCTTTCCAAAGAAAAACCCAATGAGACAACCACTGGCACTATAAAGAGAAAGTGCTGTCGCTGCCACGGTGGCGCCTCCGGCATGGCGATGTTCAAACAACAATGAGATATTCATCAGGATAGGATAACTAACCAGCTGCTGCAGAAATAGCAGAAAAGCAGTAAGGGCGGTTGCGATCCTGCCTCGATGATCAAATCCTGCCGATTTAAGTAGTGAATGCCGATAACCGTTTGGTACCTCTGCTGTTGCTGTCGGAGCACAGCAGCTTTCTTCCGGCTCTGGTTGGAACACCAAAAGAAGCAGGCTGAATAAACCGAGTAGATGCGCTAAAAAAGTATAGTTCCAGCCATACTCTGCCAACGAACCAGCCACCATCTGTAAAAGAACTCCCCCGAAATTACTGATAAGATTACCATAACCCAGCATATCGGCTTGTTCTTTTCCGGTATAGTACTGCATAACAAGCGCATTTCCCAATGAGGCACGCAGACCTACTCCAATGCCAAAAACGGCACGGCAAACCAACAATACTGTAAAGCTTTCAGTTAAAAAGAAAGGTGCGATACCGCCTATCAAAAACAGAAGGATCCCTACAAGAGAGATCGTCCTATAACGAATCTTTTTGCCGGCAACGGCGCCTGCCCACAGGGTAGTCGGAACGATAAACAATGTAGGCAGCGTAGAAATCAGCGCATAATTATTTGACGGAAATTGTGCAGCCAGTTTAGCCATCGCAGGAGAAACCGTTGCAACCCCCATTGATGTAAAAAAAATCGCAAGCAGTGAGATCGACTGTAATGGTGAAAGAACCCCTTTTTTTGTAAAAACAAACATATATACTTTACCTTCAGTAGATTTGATTAAATAGTGGTACCGAATATACTAATAGGGAAAAGCCCATGCATCAGCCGTAGGCTTTTCCCTATTGTATTCTATTGGGTCATCGTTCACATCTGCCACAATTATCACAGTAGCCCTTTGTCTTGCAAGCTGGCAGGTGTAGTATTTCATAGAAGTCTTCAGCAGAAAGACCCGGCGTTCCGCCGTCAGAAACACCTTTTGAAGTCGGCTCCTTGGGCTTTTTTTCGTCATGGTCAGTCATAAAGACACCTCATTTCATGTGAAATCTTCTATAAAAATGATACAATCGACCGTCCACTGCTGCAAATCGCAAACGAAGATGCGTGCAATCAGTGCTGCGGGGTAGCCTTGATCAAATTAGGATTAAGCTGCGCATCGCCGCCACCCTTAATGCTCTTGCTGTCGGAATCAACGATTTCTCCCTGATTCGCACCAAATTGGCGCACCCCGGAGAGATACCCTGCTTTTTCACGGGCATTTTTGGCAAGCTGGGTATAAAGACCGTATTCATGATCAACAACATTCTGCATGTAGGAAGGATCCGTATATGGGTTGCGGGGCAGCGGGACATCTTGATCGCGTGCCAAAATATCCTGAACCTTCTTGATGTTGACCTTATGCGCAGTGGTTCCATCTGCAATGGCAACGGCAGCAGCTACACCTGCGGCTTGTCCGGTGCCGACACACTGCGGAATCAAATTGACATAGTCGATCCCAATTTCATCAGCAGAGATATGGCGTCCGGGGCAAAGCAGATTCTCGGTCTTTTTGGGCAGAATCGCACGGTAAGGAATCTCGATGGGGCAGTTATCATTGATAAAGCTGATGGTGGAGTGCCATGCAATAACATCCTCGTGCTCCTGCGGGAATGCAAAATCATTCGGGGTAATGACATATTCGCCGTCCAAACGGTAGGAGCAACGGGTACCCAACTGAGGTGCAATATCATAAAGGAACGCATTGCGGAATGCAACGGGACACGCCTTACGCAGATACTCCAACGCATTGCGCATGGTATCACGAGTCTCCATTTCAGTCTCGGTCGCATCTTTCAGGTTTGAACAGTCACGTTCAGGGTGCCAGTTGTTGATCCAGCACACATCATTGGTAGGACCGGGCAGCGGCGCCGCACGGAACCCACAGACTTTGGAGAAGCCCTCATGCAAAGCAGCCGCGGCAGCATGATTGGTTTTTTTCCATTCGCAGAAAAGATCCCAATTGCAACCGCCGATACGCCAAACCAGCGCAGTAGTGGCGCAGCGAGTCAGCTTATCTGCCAGTCCAAAGTAAGGACAACCGGTCTGGCGGAAAATATCGCCGTCTCCGGTGGCGTCGATCACGATCTTCGCCAGTACAGCCTTGCGGCCCTCCTTACTTTCAAAATACACGCCCTTGATGGTGTCACCGTCCATTATAGGACGAGTCCCCCAAGAATGGCACATCACATGGATAGAATCCTTGTGCTCCAGCAGCATCTTGTCCATTTCGATTTTCAACTGGTTTGGCTCAAAATACACAGATCGAACCAGTCGTTCGGGCAGCTTCGCATTGGTACTAAAGCAATCGTGAATGTTCTTCCATGCATTGACAAGGACCGGATCCTCACAACCGATCTCATCGCCGGAGGGTCCAAGAACAGCACCCGGAATGCTTTCCATACGGGTGAACCATTCCTCCTGCAGTCCACGGACATACTGTTTGTTATAGAAAGAAAGGCGAGGAACCATAATAACATAGCCGCCGGTAACATCACCGCCCATGTAGCCGTAACGCTCCATAAGGACAATATTTTTACAGCCTGCACGGGCTGCCGCTACTGCGGCAGAATGGCCAGCTGCACCGCCGCCGACAACAAGAAGATCACATTCGGTATAAACCGGAATTTCTCTCTCTCCTTCGAATACAGTTTTTTCTTTTTCGCTCATATAAGGTTTCCTTTCAATAAAGAGGGGCTTTTTTTAGCTGGAGTGGGCCAATGCCTTATCGACCCACTCCATCGAGCTATGTTGAGCTATAATAATTACAGAATGTAGGTAAATGCCATGCCGCAGATGTAGCAGATGACCATGAACAGGAATGTCGTTTGAACGCCCTTTGTCCAAACAAACTTCGGGGTAATCTCGGGGCGGCCAAGAATAAAGGCTGCGTTGGTGGAAGCTGCAACGGTCCAGAAAGCATAGCCGGAGCAGATATTCGATATAATCAGGATAACGTCGGGGTTGATTCCGGTGGTTGCAGCCAGACTGCAGACAAATGGTGTAACAACCGGACAAACTGCCATGGTAAGTACAAGGCCGTTAGCAACCTGAGTAACAAGGGTAGAGAACAGGATTACAATTGCCATCAAGACCCAAATGTTAGCACCGCCGAACAGAGGGCTGAGAACCTCAACCAACCACTGACGGATACCAAGATTTGCGTCGGAGGTGACCTTGCCCAGCATGACCAGCGCACCGACCAGAGAGATCATTGTCCACATGGATGCTTCCGAGAGGCATTTATTAATAGGAACAATGGACTGCTTGCTGTCCTTGCGGCGGATCAAGGCGCCGATTGCACACATAAGTACCCAAATCCAGGAGTTGCCCATGAAAGTAAAGAAATAACGTCCGGGCGCTTCCTTCGGATAAACGGTTCCGATAAGAATATAAATTACCGGAATGATAATCATGGCAAGGCTTATAATCTGATCACGGTTGAAATGATCAGGGGTATTGCGCATGGCCTCTATTTCATTAAAATCCAAAGACTTCAATGGCTCCATGTTGACCCTATACACTGTCTTCATCAGAATCGTGTAAACAATCAAATAGATCATGGTGATGGAGAACATGCAAAGCATCCAGGTGCCTTCATTAAACGTGCGGCCGAAGGGCTCCATTGCAGAGTTGATCAAAGCGATGGTCATAACCTGCGGGGTCTTGAATGCAAAGAAGAAGATACCGGTGGCAGCAATGTAAACACCAAGCAGAGTCCACTTTACAAAGGGATCGTCTTTATCGTAGCCGCAAACATCACGAATGGATTCTACCAGTCCGAAGAACAAGATGTAGACGGGAGGGCCACCAATAAAGGCTGCAGCGACATAGGTGGCAAGGAACAGCATTACCATCGTCATAACAGGACGACCACGGCAAAGCTTGCTGCTCAGCAACTTTTTAGCCAAAACATTCATTGCACCCGAATCTCGCAAAGCCAGACACAGGGCACCGCAGAATACCAGCTGAACAGTAAAGACGGAGCCCAGCCATTCGCTCAACAAACCGGAAATGTCATAATACCCATGGAACAGAGTGGCAAGTAGCGCCATCAGCGAACCGCTGAGCAAGTCACCGTTAAAGCAGGTGATAATGATTAGACCAATCAGAACACCCAGCATCTTTACACCGGTTACGGTAACTGTACTGAATGGCTTGACCAGATAGCCAAATAAGAGCATAAATGCCAAGCCAATGACCATGACAATTGCGTAGGTCGAATTGATCTTTCTTTGTTTTGTCATTTTTAACCTCCTACAAATTGATTCCATTTCCTATGCCGGACGTCCACAGCATAGCTTGCAAATAGCTTGCAATTAGAATATAGCATAGAAAGACACAAAATAAGCGATTTAATTCGACACAATACTGTTCATTTTTACTACAGGTGAAAAATGATGCGATTGTTGCTTTGTCTCTATTACACATATCGAGCACACAACTGAAGGGCTTGCTGCCTGCGATTCACAGACAGCAAGCCCTTTCGGTTGCTTGAACAATTTTTACTAAAATATTTTATCCAACTTTTTGGGGTCACTTCAAAATCTTACATCAATTTCAACAACTTTGGCAGGAAAGTAACCAAATCTGGGAAAACCATGATAAGTACCACCACCGCAACATAAATAATAACGAATGGCCAAATCCTTTTAAAAGCTGATGCAGCGCTTATTTTGGCAACACCGCAGGCTATGAATAGATCTGAGCCAAAAGGCGGCGTAATGGTACCAATGCACATCCAAACAACAAATACTACGCCAAAGTGGACCGGATCAATGCCGATGGCCGTTGCAGCCGGTGCCAAAATGGGGGTAAGAATAACCAGAGCTGGAGAAACCGACATGAACATCCCCAGGAAAAACATAAAGATGCTGAACAGGCCATAGAACATAAGCGGTGTCTTGGCAATACCGATGATCCAGTTGCCAATAAGAGTCGGAATATTATTGCGGGTAAGTACGATGGCAAAGGTTGCAGCTGTCACAATTATCATCATAACCGCAGCAGATGTACGAGCAGCATTAACAAATGTTTTGGGTATGTCTTTCCACTTTAGCTCCCTGTAAACAAATAGTCCGATGATTAAACCGTAAACCACTGCTACCGCCGCAGCCTCGGTTGGAGTGAAATAACCGCCATAAATGCCGCCTAGAATTATGACAGGCATCAACAACGCCCAAATCGCATCTACAAAAGCCTTCCACAGTTCCTTACCAGTAGGCTTAGGGGAGGTAATCATTTTAAACTTCTTGCTAAATCCACATGCATACAGGCAGTATAGCAATATTACCGATACGGTTCCCAGGCTTTAGTTCTTCCAATGCGCCTTTAATAATGCGACAGGAAACCTCATGCATCTTAATAAAATCCTCATTCGGCTCTCCAACCGATATGGTACGCACCAGCTGTGTCCAATAGCCATTATACCGCGGAGTAATCTCCATCGATATACAATCGCCATGAGCTACAACACAATCAAACATAGTCGCAGTGCGAATACATGGAAGCTGATTATCCTCCAGTGAAAACCTCCCTGTAGAAATAAGGGTAAAGTTGTAGTCCGCCCCCATTCCCTGCGTTGCATGTTCCAGCTCTGCCGCCACCTGCTGCTCCGTCATGCCTGGCTTAACATTTTTCAGTACTTCTGCATAGCCCGCATCAGCCAATTTGCCGCATTGACGAATTAAAGCAACCTCCTCTGGGCTGTGGTGATTTCGGATACGAAATAGCGGTTCCGATACATCACACAGTACTAATCCGGGCATTTCTCTTTCCAGCGCCATACGCCATGATTGCGGCAGAATGTCCAAGCTGGTGCCCAAGCGGCCGCTTGTTATTTCACTTTCTTTCAGCACATCTATAATCGCTTGAATGGGAGTTGTGCTTATCCTGCATTCAGTCACGATTCCAGCATTTTTCAATTCCCCGCAAGATATCTCTGAGTCTACAATACCAACGGGGTTGGAACATGGAAAAAACAATGCAGACTGCAGCCCGTAATATACATTGGCAGCCGTTAAAAAGCGGAAACAACCATACGCATTGGTTCCGACGCATCCATTTCCTATCGTCAACAACACATCTAGCTTTTCGTCCTGCATCAGACCTCTTACTGCTTCAACCCTTCTTTTCTTTTCCCCATCGCTGAACATCTGGCCTACCCCTCCACACTTTTAATTATTTTTAGGCTCTTGCCGTCCTCTGTCAAGCATCGTCTCCATCTTTCAATATAATTTGGCTAAGTATTACCGTCATATCTTGGGTCAGTTTTGTCTCATTTTCTGCAGAAATCGGTTGTTCCCCGTAGATCCACCCCGCAAATGTACCCTTGAATGCCCCCAATAGTGTATCCTGCTGCCCTAGCTTCTTCTTCGATTTTTTGGGCGACAGTGCTTACCTTGTTCCCAGGTATTAGGAGCTTAGCCGCTGCGCTTATCCACCCGGCCACTGCCTCATGCATCGCTACCGCCGTTTGGTTTTCTTTCCCTACACATAAAGTGCGCAGCATTTGAACCCAATATCCATTATATCGAGGTGTGATAGCTGCTGCTATGCAGTCACCATACTTTACTGCCTTTTGAGAATTCGCAGCACTATGCAACAGGCCCATGCCGTTTGCATCGTTCAAAAAGCCGCAGTTTAGAGTTGTAAGGGTTTCCTCTGCACCTTGCTTTTTCATGGCATAGTCCAACTCAGACACCAGTTTGCTTTCGGTTACATTATTCTGCACCGCTGCACATAGAGCTTCATATCCGCTTAGTGCCAACTCAGCACATTTCTCAACCAATCGGCATTCTTCCCTACTGCGTTTCTTGCGGATTTCATAAAGATCCATCGTACAATCCACCCATTCAAGCTCTGGATATGCACTATGAATACAATCAAACCATGAAGCGGGAAGTGTTTCCTGGCAATAGCCAATTCGGCCATTGGTAATACCTCTACTACCTAAAATATCTACCAACCCCTCGGCCAATCTATTCGTCGTCGAGAAATCGCTGAAACTATCCGAGACATTCTTACAGAAGGAGGTCTGGAGGAACTGACTGTCGATGATATCTGCAGAGCAAATGGCATATCAAAAGGCACTTTCTACCACTATTTCACAAGTAAGGAACAGCTTTTGGACGAGCTTTCCTGCTACCCAATTGACGATTTTTTTGAGAGTCAGGCAGAGTACTTTATACTTTATGTCCTGCTCTTCTTTCGTAGATGCTATTGAACAATATGCCAAAACCTATGCCCTATATATTTCCACCACAGGACCATTAACTTGTAAAACAGTCATTCTCTCCATGGGAAGTGACCACAACAGCAAGTTTGTAAGTGAGAGCCGTTCTGTTAACCGCATTCTATGGGATATTATCGTTAAGTTTCAAAAAAATGGTGAGGTTTCCACCCGCTTCTCGGTACGAGAAATGGCAGATATGTTGCTAATCACCTGCCGCGGGTATATTCTATATTGTTTTGCAACAAATAACTTTACTGACCTGGAAAACAGAATGGCCAGTCATCTTTCCATTTTGGCTTCAGGATTTTGCTGCAATAACGAGTAATAAAGGTATGGGACGGTTGCAATTATTTGCAGCCGTCCCTTCATTATATAAAAAAGCAGATTTCTGCATGAGGTTCAAATGCCTCAATGCAGAAATCTGCGGGTGTTACAGCACCTAGGCGCTGCGAGCTTTTCATCGGACATATTGTTGCCCTTTTGGGAGGTTGCTGTTCAAATTCCTTTGTTGAAGGTTTTTATTTGCTCTTACACCACCTGCAAAAGGTAAAATTTCAGATAGTCGGTCTCCGGCACGCCGGGCAAAATGGGATGATCCGGAGCCTGCTGCCGCGCCTCGATCTGCCGCAGCGTCACACCGGCATCCAGCGCTGCCTCCCGCAGCATCTTACGGAACATCTCGTCCGTCATAAAGTGCGAGCAGGAACAGGTCGCCAAATACCCGCCGCGGGGCAGCAGCCGCATCGCCTTCCTATTGATCTCCTTGTATCCGTGATAGGCGTTTTTGGCGGTCGCGCGGCTCTTGGTAAAGGCGGGCGGGTCCAGAATAATATAGTCATAGTCGCACTTTTTCTCTTTGGCCATCTCGGTCAGCAGGTCAAAAACATCGGCGCACTTATAGTCCAGATTGGTCAGTCCATTGCGCTTTCCGTTTTCGGCGGCCAACTCCAGTGCAAAGGCCGAAACATCTACCGCCGTCACATGCTCCGCCCCCGCCGCTGCCGCATTCAGCGCAAAAGCCCCGGTATGCGTAAAGCAATCCAGCACCCGGCGTCCGCGGGCCAGCTTGGCCGCCGCCTGCCGGTTGTACTTTTGGTCCAGAAAAAAACCGGTCTTTTGCCCCTCGATGTAGTCCACATCATATTTTATCCCGTTTTCGGTAATGGTCACATGCCCGCTCAGGTCGGTTCTCAGCCCCTCCATCTGGTAGAAGCCCTTTCCTTGCTCCAGCCCCTCCAGCGTTCTTATGGTCACATCGTTCCGCTCGTAGATCGCATCAATCTGATCGCCGTCCTCCCGCAGCAGCTCCACCAGCGCCCGGTACACCCAGTCTTTGCGGCGCTCCATACCCAGGGAAAGCACCTGCGTCACCAATATGTTTTCAAAGCGATCCACCGTCAGCCCCGGGAACTGATCCGCCTCGCCAAAAATAAGGCGGCAGCAGCGGTAATCCACCGGGCCCATCACCGTTTTACGGTAATTCAGCGCATAGCACACCCTCCGCCGGAAAAACGCCTCATCAAAGGTATCATTGGCATTGCGGCTGATGATCCGCACCCTGATTTTGGAGTGATCATTCACCCAGCCGGTGCCCAGGTACCGCCCTTTATTACTCACCACATCCACCATATCACCATTTTGGTAAGCGCCCTCCACGACGGTCACTTCCTCCCCATACACCCAGGGGTGGCCGGCCCGCAGGCTGCGCTCCGCCTTAGGGGTAACGGTAAATACCGGATATTCTCTTGCTGTCATAGTATCTCTCCCACTCGCTAAAAATCTCCCTTTATCATAGCGGTTTTTCCGCCAAAAAGCAACACTTGCTCCCCATTCGCAAAAGGTCTATAATCATGCTGTACGGCGGC
>ENA-OOXJ01002051-OOXJ01002051.1-human-gut-metagenome-genome-assembly--contig:-NODE-2051-length-11082-cov-2.200054_pt1 | contig 11082 bp, 8 predicted proteins | sample MGYA00241587_ERZ501343 | MGnify/ENA primary metagenome ERZ501343 (study PRJEB25962, sample SAMEA2042918) | human gut metagenome | biome: human gut; feature: human-associated habitat; material: faeces... | reverse complement strand
ATACGTTCGATATTCATAATATTACTTTATTATAAAAGGTTATTATCTATATTATTCTTACTGACAAATAATCAAAATGTCAAGTAGCAACAGTGCAAATATAGGAAAAGTTTTCAATACACCTATATTTTAACCCAATAATTTGATTAAATAATAATAAAACGTCAGAATCTATGTTTTTAAACCTACTTTTAAAACATAACTGACGTTATCACTTCAGATAGGCCTAATTCGGGAAACCAATTACACATATTATAATTAGAAAACAATGTTGTCAATCCAAGCTCTCATAAATTCCGACATGGCTTGGAAACCAGACTAAACTACCATATAATCCATAACCCAAAATTCCAGTTATTGATTAGGCTTGATGAGAGAGAAAGAATTTAAAGGAAAGAAAAACGCAATCTGACAGATTATGACAGAGCAATTCAATCACGTCACCACTGCTTTTACCCCCTCAGCCTTGCATTTTCCAATAAAAAGCGCGAATTTTGACGGACTAAACTCATAAACCGAGAGAAACGATGCTCAGCAAGTTCAAACTCAATCAACTTTATTTCAAGGACACACAATTTGCCAACCTCATGACGAGGCGCATTTTCAATGTCCTGCTCATAGCCAACCCTTACGATGCCTTCATGCTGGAGGACGACGGACGCATCGACGAAAAAATCTTCAACGAATATACATCACTTTCCCTGCGTTACCCGCCGCGTTTCACACAGGTGTCTACCTGCGAGGAAGCACTGGCACACTTGGCCAACCTGGCGTACGACCTTATTATATGTATGCCGGGTACGGGTGATAACGAGGGGTTCGACGTGGCACGTAACATCAAAGGGCAGTATCCGAACATCCCGATGGTGATACTTACTCCCTTCAGCCACGGCATCACCAAGCGTATTGCCAACGAAGACCTCAGCCCGTTTGAATACATTTTCTGCTGGCTGGGCAACACCGACCTGCTGGTATCCATCATCAAGCTGATAGAAGACAAGATGAACCTGGAACACGACGTCAACGAAGTGGGTGTACAGGTCATTCTCCTGGTGGAAGACGGCATCCGTTTCTACTCGTCCATCCTGCCCAACCTCTACAAGTTCGTGCTGCAACAGAGCCAGGAATTCTCTACCGAGGCACTGAATGCCCACCAGCGGACGCTACGTATGCGCGGGCGGCCTAAAATTGTACTGGCACGCAACTACGAAGAGGCCATCGGCATTTATGAGAAATACAAGAACAACATACTGGGCGTCATTACCGACGTACGTTTCCCGGCTGTAGACCGGGGAGAGAAGGACGGACTGGCCGGCATCAAGCTCTGTGCGGCCATACGCAAGGAAGATCCGTTTGTTCCCCTCATCATCCAGTCCAGCGAGACGGAGAACGCCGCCTATGCCATCAAGTACGGTGCCACCTTCATCGACAAGAATTCCAAAAAGATGGATGTGGACCTGCGCCGCATTGTGTCCGAGGAATTCGGTTTCGGCGACTTTATTTTCCGCAATCCCGACACGGGCGAAGAGATTGCCCGCGTGAAAAACCTTAAGGAACTTCAGAACATCCTGTTTGCCGTTCCGGCCGAATCGTTCCTATACCACATCAGCCGCAACCACATCAGCCGCTGGCTCTACTCACGCGCCATGTTCCCCATTGCCGAGTTCCTGCGGCCCATCACGTGGAACAGCCTGCAAGACGTGGACGCCCACCGGAAACTCATCTTCGAGGCCATCGTCAAGTACCGCAAGATGAAAAACCAGGGTGTGGTGGCCGTGTTCAAGCGCGACCGTTTCGACCGGTACTCCAACTTTGCACGCATCGGCGACGGCTCGCTGGGAGGCAAAGGCCGCGGTCTGGCCTTTATCGACAACCTGGTGAAGCACCATCCCGAGTTCGAAGAATTCGAGAATGCCCGCGTAGCCATCCCCAAGACCGTGGTGTTGTGCACCGACGTGTTCGACGAGTTTATGGAGACCAACAACCTCTACCAGATAGCCCTCTCGGATGCCGATGACGAAACCATCCTGCGCTACTTCCTGAAAGCCAAGTTGCCCGACAGCCTGGTGGGCGACTTCTTCACGTTCTTTGATGTAGTGAAATCGCCCATTGCCATCCGTTCATCATCGTTGCTCGAAGACTCGCACTACCAGCCCTTTGCCGGAATCTACAACACGTACATGATTCCCTATCTGGACGACAAGTACGAGATGCTCCGCATGCTCAGCGATGCCATCAAGGGGGTATATGCATCGGTGTTCTTCCGCGACTCGAAGGCCTACATGCAGGCCACCAGCAACGTCATCGACCAGGAGAAAATGGCCGTCATCCTGCAACAGGTAGTGGGCAACCAGTACGGCTATCACTACTATCCGTCAATGTCGGGCGTAGCACGCTCGCTCAACTACTATCCGCTGGGCGACGAAAAGGCCGAAGAAGGCATCGTGAACCTCGCACTGGGACTGGGCAAATACATCGTGGACGGCGGACTGACCCTGCGCTTCTCGCCCTACCACCCCACCAAGGTGTTGCAGACCAGCGAGATGGAAATAGCCCTGAAGGAAACGCAGACACGCTTCTACGCCCTCGACCTGCGCAATGCCGGACACAACTTCTCCATCGACGACGGCTTCAACCTGCTGAAGCTGCACGTAAAGGAAGCCGAAAAAGACGGCTCGCTGAATTACATCGCCTCCACTTACGACCCCTACGACCAGATTATCCGCGACGGCCTGTATCCCGGAGGACGCAAGGTCATCACCTTTGCCAACATCCTGCAACACGACGTATTCCCCCTGCCACGTATCCTGCAGCTGGCCCTGAAATACGGACAGGAAGAAATGCGCCGCCCCGTCGAGATAGAATTTGCCGCCACCCTGAGCCGCGAGAAAGACAAGACCGGCACCTTCTACCTCCTGCAAATACGCCCCATTGTGGACAGCAAGGACATGCTGGACGAAGACCTATCCGCCATCCCCGACGACCAGTTGCTGCTCCGCTCCAACAACTCGCTGGGACACGGCATCGTCAACGACCTGTACGACGTCGTGTACGTCAAGACCGACCATTACAGCGCATCGCACAACCAGGAAATAGCCTGGGAGATTGAGAAACTCAACCAGGAGTTCCTCAACGAAGGGCGCAACTATGTCCTCATAGGCCCCGGACGTTGGGGAAGCAGCGACACATGGCTGGGTATCCCCGTGAAGTGGCCGCACATCAGCGCAGCCCGCATCATTGTGGAGGCCGGCCTGACCAACTACCGGGTTGACCCCAGCCAGGGTACCCACTTCTTCCAGAACCTGACTTCGTTTGGCGTGGGATACTTCACCATCAACGCCTTTATGAACGACGGCCTGTACAACCAGGACTTCCTCAATGCCCAACCGGCCCTGCACGAAACGGAATACCTGCGCCACATCCGCTTTGAGCATCCCGTCGTGGCCAAAATGGACGGCAAAAAGAAAGAAGGTGTGGTGATGTTGCCCGAGGGAAATGTATAACTTTTTTACACACGAAGAGCATAAATATAAAGCATTGATTATCAATACCATTAAGAAAGTCCTCGCCAAAGTTGAACTTCGGCGTCCCAAAGGTTGAACTTCGGCGAGGACAAAGTTCAACTTCGAGGTCGTAAAAGTAAAGCCTTTTCACGGAGAAAGCAGAATTGTAAGGAAATATCTTAAGAGAATCCGATGCCCGCCTGCCCGAAGGACGGAGCAACCTGTCACACCGGACCACCGATAAAAAGAAACAGAACGATGAAAAAGATAATATTAGGTATTTGTATGATGTGCGTTTCCGTGCTGGCCAGCCGCCCCAAAACGCTGACCGCCGCACTCATCCCCATCCTTCCGGGTGCCGCACTGGCCGGACGCGACGGGCATTTCGGCCTCGTCCCCGTACTGTTGTGCGCCCTCTTTGCCTGCCTCATGCAGGTAGCGGCCAACTTCATTAACGACCTCTACGACTACCGCAAAGGCACCGACCGCGAAGACCGGCTGGGCCCCGAACGTGCCTGTGCGCAAGGCTGGATTACCCCACGTGCCATGACGGGAGGCATTCTGACGGTCATCACACTGGCCTGCCTCACGGGATGCACCTTGCTGGGAATGTGCTGGGAACATTTGCCCTACCACGGCTGGGAACTGGTGGCGCTGGGAGCACTCTGCGTCGTGTTTGCCTTTCTTTACACCACGCGGCTCTCGTACTGGGGATGGGGCGACCTACTGGTGCTGGTCTTCTTCGGATTCGTACCGACGGGCGGCACCTATTACGTCCAGGCATACGCCCTGACGGCCGACGTAGCCATTGCCTCGCTGGTATGCGGGCTGGCGATAGACACCCTGCTGGTGGTCAACAACTACCGCGACCGCGAGCAGGATGCCATCAGCGGGAAACACACCCTGATAGTACGTCTGGGCGAACCCTTCGGACGGTACATGTACCTGGCACTGGGCATTGCCGCTACCCTGCTCTGCCTGTGGATGGTGCGCGGCAACGGGGTAATCGCACTCCTGCTGCCCCTCGTTTACCTGGCCTTGCACATACTCACATGGCGGAAGATGGCACGCATACGGAGCGGTAAAAAACTGAACAGCATACTGGGCGAAACTTCGCGCAATATGCTGTTCCTAGGAATTCTGTTAAGTGTGGCAATCCTGCTGTAATCAGCGCTTGCCGTACATGCGTTCGTAGTAGTTCTGATAATCGCCGCTGGTCACCTCTTCCACCCAGTCCTGATGATTCAGGTACCACTCGATGGTCTTTACGATGCCCACCTCGAATTTGGTTTCGGGATACCAGCCCAGTGCTTCGGTAATCTTGGTGGGGTCGATGGCATAACGCTGGTCGTGGCCCAAACGGTCTTTGACGAAGGTAATCAGGTCTTCGTTTATCCAGCTGATGTCAATCTGGCCGTCAGCCGTTTTCACCTTCTTCTTCAGCACTTCGCGATAGCGGGGCTCCTCCTCCATCAGCCGGCGAATGGTAGCGATGGTGAGCTTCACAATCTCCAGGTTGGTCTTTTCGTTATGGCCGCCCACGTTGTACACTTCACCTTCCACGCCTTCGCGCACCACCAGGTCGATGGCCTTGCAGTGGTCTTCAACATACAACCAGTCGCGCACGTTGCTGCCGTCGCCGTATACGGGAAGTTTCTTGCCTTCGAGGATATTCTTGATAATCAACGGTATCAGTTTCTCGGGGAAGTGGTAGGGACCGTAGTTGTTGGAGCAGCGCGTAATGGTGACAGGCATCTTGTAGGTATCGTGATAGGCCATCACCACCATGTCGGCACTCGTCTTGCTGGCACTGTAAGGGCTGTGCGGGCAAAGCGGAGTCTTCTCGGTAAAGTAGCCTTCGGCACCCAGCGAGCCATACACCTCGTCGGTCGACACCTGATGATAGCGCACTCCCTTGCGCCAGGTGGGATAGCCGTGTTCGTCCTTTCCGGTCACCCAGGCACGGCGGGCGGCATCCAACAGGTTCTGCGTACCCAGGATATTGGTTTGCAGGAACAGCTGCGGGTTCTCGATGCTGCGGTCCACATGGCTCTCGGCCGCGAAGTTCACCACGTAGTCAAACTTGTATTGGGCAAACAGTTCATCGGCCAGCATACGGTCGCAGATGTCGCCTTTCACAAAGAAGCAGCGTTCGTTGTCAATGTCGTTGGCAATGGTTCCCAGGTTGCCGGCATAGGTCAGGGCATCCAGAATCACCACCTTGATATCGCTATGCTTGGCCAGGATATACTTGATGTAATTGGCACCGATAAATCCGGCCGCACCGGTTACAAGATAAGTCTTCATATTGTTATCGTTCTTATTATTTTAATGGATTGTTCTGCTTATTATCAAAGAAGAGGAAGAGACGGAAATCGCCCCGTCCGTGACTTACGAACGCCGGGAGTCGGCCAGTTCCATCAGATAGCGGCCGTATTCGGTCTTGCCCAGCTGCTCGCCCAGACGGTAGAGCTGGTCTACGTCAATCCAGCCTTTGCGCCAGGCTATTTCCTCAATGCAGCTCACGCGGAACCCCTGACGGTTCTGAATGGTGGCCACAAAGTTGCTTGCCTCGAGCAGGCTGTCGCAATTGCCGGTATCGAGCCAGGCAAAACCACGTCCGAAAAGTTCCACCTTCAAGGTACCTTCTTCCAGGTAGAGTTTGTTCAGGTCGGTAATCTCATACTCGCCGCGTGCCGAAGGCTTCAAGGCAGCCGCCTTGGCCGTCACCGTGGCATCGTAGAAATAAAGTCCCGGCACGGCATAGTTACTTTTGGGGTTTTCGGGCTTTTCTTCCAGCGAAATGACTTTTCCGTTATGGTCAAACTCCACTACTCCATAGGCACGCGGGTCTTTTACATAATAGCCGAAGATGCAGGCACCCTTTTCGATGGAAGCCGCGCGTCTCAGCATGGCCGAAAAGCCCTGTCCGTAAAACAGGTTGTCGCCCAGGATAAGACATCCCGGTTCGCCGTTCAGGAATTCGGCACCCAGCACGAAGGCCTGCGCCAGTCCGTTAGGTTTTTCCTGTACCTTATAGGAGAATGACATGCCCAGTTCTTCGCCCGTTCCCAACAGTTCGCGGAACATGGGCAAGTCGCGCGGAGTGGAGATAATCAGCACTTCGCGGATGCCGGCCAGCATCAGCGTGGAAAGAGGATAGTAAATCATGGGTTTGTCGTAGACGGGCATTATCTGCTTGGAGATGGCCTTTGACAACGGATAGAGGCGGGTGGCGCTGCCACCGGCAAGAATAATTCCTTTCATACTTCAGTCTGTTTTATCGGTTGATACTTGAGAATAAAATAAGAAGGAGGACCATGCCCCACGGCTCTCGTTGCTATTCGAGGAGCAAAGATAGTGCAAAAGACGGGGAGTACAAAATTTAGTGTTGATAATTATGCCAACCGACCACCGTTTTGCCAGCCTCGTACAGACCGTCCCGATCTACCCACGCTGGCTAAGGGTACGACCCACGCTGGGTAAAGGGGCTACCCAGGCTGGATACTTGTCCCACCCTGGTAGGGTATCGTCCGGGCTCTCCTGCCGTCAGCCTGCCAGCTCGATGACTTCAAGATCTTTGAACACACCGCCATCCACCGCAAACCGCACCAGGGTACGCACCTTGTGAAAGCCGTAGATACCGGCCGCACCGGGATTGATGTGTAACATGTCGAGGGTTTTGTCATACTTCACTTTCAGGATGTGCGAGTGCCCGCTGATAAATAATTTGGGCGGATGCACCAGCAAGGTGCCCTGCACCGAAGGATCGTACTTGCCGGGATATCCGCCAATGTGTTTCATCAGCACCTCGGCCCCATCCACCGTAAAACGTAGCGTTTGCGGACACAGGCGCCGGATGTCCTGCCCGTCGATGTTGCCGTACACGGCACGAAGTTTACGAAATGCAGCCAGACGCTCCATCAGTTCCAATGAACCGATGTCACCCGCATGCCATATTTCATCGCACGGCTCAAAATATTGCAGGTACTTGTCGTCCCAATAGCCGTGCGTATCCGATAATAAACCGATTTTTGTCATCATCCGTTTGTTTATGTCTGCAAAGGTAACTATATTTGCCGTTAACCATAACCTTGATTTGCATAAAAACTATGGAGTACCAATACTTCAAACGCGATATCAGTTGGCTGTCCTTCAATTACCGGGTATTGCTCGAAGCCGACGACGACACATTGCCCTTGTACGAGCGCATCAACTTCATTTCCATCTATTCGTCCAACCTGGAAGAATTCTACAAGATTCGCGTAGCCGACCATAAGGCCATTGCCACCGGCGCCTCGCAAAGCGATGAAGAATCCGTACAATCGGCCATCCAGCTGGTAGACGAAATCAATAACGAAGTAAACCGCCAACTCGAGGAGCGTATCCGCATTTACGAGCAGAAAATACTCCCAGCCCTGCGCAAAAATCACATTATCTTTTATCAGAGCCGCAACGTGGAACCTTTCCACCAGGAGTTTTTACGCAACTTCTTCCGCGAAGAAATATTCCCCTACCTGGCCCCCGTTCCGGTGAGCAAGGACAAGGTTATCTCGTTCCTGCGCGACAACCGCCTGTACCTGGCCGTACGTCTCTACCCCAAAAACGTCAACACACAAAGCCCGGCACCGGACACCCAGACAGAAAAACCGGCATCCGAGTATTTCGTAATGAAGCTGCCTTATAGCAAGGTGCCCCGCTTCATCGAACTTCCCAAAGTGGGGAAAAACTATTACCTGATGTTTATTGAAGACATCATCAAGGCTAATCTGGACACTATATTTCCCGGCTACGACGTAGATTGCAGCTACTGCATCAAGATTTCGCGCGATGCCGACATCCTGATCCTCACTGCTGACCACGGTTGTGATCCGACCTGGACCGGTACTGACCACACGCGTGAACACATTCCGGTACTGGTTTACGGCCCGAAAGTAAAACCGGGTTCACTGGGTCACCGTGAAACCTTCGCGGATATCGGCCAGACTCTGGCAAAATATTTTGGTACTTCTGATATGGAATATGGCAAAGCCATGTTCTGATAATGGGTGCGGCTTGATGCCCTCACCCCGGCCCTCTCCCTGAAAGGGCGAGGGGAAAAGCGTGCCAACATTGAAGATTGAGCCAGTTTGTTAGCAATCTCAAAGATACGTCAACGAATTAATTTTTCTCGGAAAAACAAATGGCTATAGCACTTGTGACCGGTGGCAGTCGCGGCATCGGGCGGGCAACTGCATTACTGTTGGCGAAAGAAGAGTATACGGTGGCGGTTAATTATCAACAAAACCTCCATGCGGCGCAGGACGCAAGCCGGTGGCAAGGCATTCGTGCTCCAGGCGGATATCAGCGACAAAAATCAGGTCATCGCAATGTTTACAGCAATCGATCAGCACGATGATCCGCTAGCAGCGCTGGTCAATAACGCCGGGATCTTGTTTACCCAGTGCACCGTTGAAAACCTTACCGCAGAGCGAATCAACCGAGTACTTTCCACCAACGTGACGGGATATTTTCTCTGCTGCCGCGAGGCGGTAAAACGCATGGCGCTTAAAAATGGTGGCAGTGGCGGCGCTATCGTCAATGTCTCTTCGGTGGCCTCACGGTTGGGTTCGCCAGGGGAATATGTTGATTACGCGGCATCGAAAGGGGCGATTGATACGTTAACCACCGGACTATCGCTGGAAGTCGCCGCGCAGGGGATCCGCGTTAACTGCGTGCGGCCAGGGTTTATTTATACCGAAATGCACGCCAGCGGCGGCGAGCCTGGACGCGGCGATCGCGTTAAGTCGAACATCCCCATGCAGCGTGGTGGACAGGCAGAAGAGGTCGCGCAGGCCATTGTCTGGCTACTAAGTGATAAAGCCTCTTACGTCACGGGAAGTTTTATCGATTTGGCGGGCGGGAAATAAAACAGGGAAGTTGTCTGACCGGATGCAACAAGTATTGCATCCGGTACTTCATCGACTTAAAGCTTCTCGCCGTTGCTGGCAATCACCTCTTTGTACCAGTTAAAGCTCTTCTTACGTGAACGCGACATATCGCCAGTACCGTCGTCATGTTTATTCACATAGATAAAGCCGTAGCGCTTGGACATCTCACCCGTGCCGGCCGAGACCAGGTCGATCGGGCCCCAGGTAGTGTAGCCCAGCAGGTCAACGCCATCCTCGGTCACCGCGTCGCGCATCGCGGCAATATGCTGGCGCAGGTAGTCGATACGGTAGTCGTCGTTGATGGAGCCATCCTCTTCGACAACATCCTTGGCGCCCAGACCGTTCTCGACCACAAACAGCGGCTTCTGATAACGGTCGTACAGGTCGTTAAGGGTGATGCGGAAGCCCAGCGGATCGATGGACCAGCCCCACTGGCTCTCCTGCAGGTAGGGGTTCTTGGCGCCGGCGAAGGCGTTGCCCTGGGTGCGCTCGACATCGGGGTTATCGGCACCGGCGGAGCAACGGGTGCTGTAATAGCTAAAGCTGATGAAGTCGACGGTGTTGGCGGCCAGGATTTCGCGGTCCTCGTCCGTCATACCCACATCGATGCCTAGACGCTCGAGCTTCTTGACGGCATAGGCCGGGTAGTAGCCACGGCTCTGGACGTCGACGAAGAAATAGTTGCTCTGGTTGTCAAGCTGCGCCTGGCGCACATCGCCCGGACGGCAGCTGTAGGGGTAGTAGCTACCTGCGGCGAGCATGCAGCCGATCTTGACCTCGGGGTCGATCTCGTGGGCAATCTTGGTTGCCCAAGCGCTGGCGACGAGCTCGTTGTGGGCGGCCAGGTACTCGACGGCCTCCTTGTTCTCGCCCTCCTCAAAGACCAGTCCGGCACCCATAAACGGCAGGTGCAAGATCATATTGATCTCGTTGAAGGTAAGCCAGTACTTCACCAGACCCTTGTAGCGGGTGAAGATCGTGGTCGCGAGGTTCTTGTAGAAGTCGATGAGCTTGCGGTTGCGCCAGCCGCCGTACTCCTTGATGAGGTGAATCGGGCAGTCGAAGTGCGTGATGGTCACGAGCGGCTCGATGCCGTGCGCCTGACACTCGCGGAATACATCCTCGTAGAAGGCCAGGCCAGCCTCGTTGGGCTCGGTCTCATCACCGTTGGGGAAGATGCGGGTCCATGCCAGGCTCATGCGGAAGGTCTTAAAGCCCATCTCGGCAAAGAGAGCGATGTCCTCTTTGTAGTGGTGATAGAAATCGATGCCGGTCTGCGCGGGATAGTAATAGCCGTCCTCGAAGTCGAGCATCTTGCGCTGGCCGGAGACCACCGCGTAGCGCTCGGGGCCGTGCGGAGCCACGTCCACGTTGGCCAGGCCGCGGCCGTCCACGTTGTAGGCGCCCTCGCACTGGTTAGCAGCCGTCGCGCCGCCCCACAGGAAGTCATTACGGAAAGCCATGCATCGATCCTTTCATACGCTGCTTGTCGTGGTTTCAGTATCCCCGCAAACGGGGTGCCACCCAACGGCAACGGCGCAGGTCGATACTTCTTTTCGCACACGGTGGCCCGGCGACCGCCCACAGCTGACACTTTTTGATACCTGCCTGCCCCCAACCACCACAAAGGGGACAGGCACCTTTGTGGT
>ENA-OOXJ01002048-OOXJ01002048.1-human-gut-metagenome-genome-assembly--contig:-NODE-2048-length-11117-cov-3.070421_pt1 | contig 11117 bp, 11 predicted proteins | sample MGYA00241587_ERZ501343 | MGnify/ENA primary metagenome ERZ501343 (study PRJEB25962, sample SAMEA2042918) | human gut metagenome | biome: human gut; feature: human-associated habitat; material: faeces... | reverse complement strand
GTAGTGGGTGACGCCCATTGACTTGGCCCAGCTCTTCATGCCGTTGGCGATGAGGTCGGCCATTTCGCGATTGATGGGGGTACCTTTTTCGATGGCGTCGGTTACGGCCTTGTAGGCTTCTTTGGGCAGGTATTCCTGCATTTTCTTGCGGTCGAATACGTGGCTGCCATAGTAGTCGGACAGCTTTCCAGAGGGGGGAGTTACTTCCAACGGCTTACGGTTGGCAAGTTCCTGCAGAGCGAAAAAACGCATTTTTGACATATCAGACTCTTCTTTTATTGATTTGCCTGCAAAAGTACATGTTTTTTTCTATATTTGCCCCCAAACATACGAAGATATTGCAAAGTTGGTACGCTGGTTGTGGATAGGATTGGGTATTTTACTGCTACTTTTTCCATCGGGAAAGGTACGGGCAGGTTATGCTCCATATCCTTATCAGGGCAAGCTGATCTCGGCGGACTCCATCATGGAAAAGGTCATTTTCTTTGCGCCGCTCTACGAACGCATCGTGGACAGCTACAATGCCGAGCTGTATATCAAAGGAAAGATCAACATCAAGAAGCAGAACAAGCTGCTCCGCTATATTCCGACTTTGTTCCGTATCCGGAAGGGCGTGAAGGAGTATATGATGGAGACTTACAACGAACTGAGCTTTACGGCGCCCGATATCTATGACCAGAAGGTGACGGCTACCATGGGAACGGCCAATGAGTTCTGGGACCTGAACGGGCAGCTGCCCCAATATTTCAGGCTCAATATCTATTCGCCGACCATCCTGACCGACAAGTTGCTTTCGCCTTTGGCGCCTAATGCAAAGAAATACTACAGGTATCGGATTGATACGATCCGTGGACGGGCACACGACCTGCAATATGTTATCCGTTTTATTCCCAAAAGTAAGAGTTTCCAGTTGATAGGCGGCTATATGGTGGTGAGCGACAATGTGTGGAGCATCCGCGAGATTCGCTTTTCGGGCCGTTCGGAAATTCTGGCTTTCAGCAATCATGTGCAGATGGGCGAAGTGGGCTGTGCGGATGAGTTCCTGCCGATTTATTCGGACTTTGAGGTGAGATTCAAGATGGCGGGAAACGTGATTGACGGCAGCTATATGGCGGTGCTTCAATATAAGAAGATAAAGCAGCGCGATCCGGCTACTAAATTGCGCCGGTCAGACAAGAGCCGGTATGATTTGTCGGCTTCCTATACATTGCGTTGCGATACGAATGCCTGTGTGCGTGACACGGCCCACTTCAAGAGTCTTCGTCCCTTCCCGCTGGATGGACATGAGGATTCGCTGTATCGGGCCTACTTCCTGTATCGGGATACAGTGGCGCGGAAAGAGCGGGAAAAGAAACAGAAGATCAATAAGAATCTGGAATTTTGGGGAACGGTTGGTGATGCGCTGGTGAGCCGTTACACGCTGGATCTGGCCAGTGTGGGCAGTGTGCGCTGTTCGCCGTTGCTCAATCCGCTGTTGTTGAGCTATAGCCATTCCAACGGCATTTCCTATCGGCAGGAGTTCCGATACAACCGGCTGTTTCCAGGCGACCGTCTGCTGCGCATTTCGCCCCGCATCGGTTATAACTTTACGCGAAACGAGTTCTACTGGTCGGTGAGGGGACAGTTGGACTACTGGCCGCGGAAGCGTGCTTCCCTCCATTTTGATGTGGGTAACGGTAACCGGATCTACAGCAGTGACGTGTTGGATGAACTGAAGGCTATGCCGGACAGCTTGTTCGATTTCAGTCAGATACACCTGGATTATTTCAAGGACTTGTATTGCCGCGTCACTCACAGTTGGGAAATTGTGAACGGGCTGACGCTGGATGTGGGTCTGTCCATTCACCGTCGTACGGAGGTGGAGCGCTCGAACTTCAAATTGTTGCTGCCTGATAGCGGTGACCTGATCGCATCAACCCGTGCAGGAGAGGAAGAAGAAGGACAGAAAGACCGTTCGGAAGTGTGGGATCTCAGTGTTCTGAGCAAGCTCCGTCATACGTATAGCAGTTTTGCTCCTCGTGTGACCCTCCGCTGGACACCGGGGCAGTATTACTACATGAACGGCGACCGAAAGGTGAACCTGTATTCACGCTATCCGACCCTGACAGTGGACTGGGAGCGAGGTATCAAGGGGGTTCTGCCTGGATCGGGTGCTTACGAACGTGTAGAAGTAGACCTTCAACATAATATCCCGTTGGGACTGATGCGCGACATTTATTATCGCATCGGCTGGGGTAAGTTCACCAATCAGGAAGAATTGTATTTTGTGGATTTTGCCAACTTCACCCGCTCCAATCTGCCTGTGGGATGGAACGATGAAATAGGCGGCGTCTTCCAGCTGCTCGACCGACGGTGGTATAACTCCTCGCGTGAGTATTTGCGAGCCCATCTGACCTATGAAGCCCCTTTTCTGCTGATGAAGCACCTGATGAAATATACCCAGTATGTGCTGAACGAACGTTTGTACCTGAACACCTTGCTGGTGCCCCACCTGATGCCTTACGTGGAGGTGGGTTATGGCATCGGTACACATATTTTCGACTTCGGTGTCTTTGCCAGCTTTGCCAACTGGAAGTATCAGGAAATCGGCTGCAAATTTACGTTCGAGTTGTTTAATCGTTAAAAGGTTTCAGGTTAACATCTTTTATCCGAAACTCTTTGTAGTTGACAGCTTTATTCCATTCATTTGCAGATAAACTCTTTTAAAACAATTGTGCATGAAAAATTGGAGACTGGAAGCCGCTATCATGGCAGTGGGACTGCTGTTGCTCGGTTGGATGCTGAGGGGCGGTATCAATGATTTTAGAGACAGAGAGCGCGTAGTGACGGTGAAGGGACTGGCCGAAATGGAAGTACCGGCCGACAAGGTGATCTGGCCGTTGATGTACAAGGACATCGGCAATGATCCGGTTCTTCTCTACACGAACATGGAAAAGAAGAATGCAGCTATCGTCAGTTTCCTGAAGAACAACGGCATTTCGGACGAAGAGATCAGCATCGTCCCGCCGGAGATCATCGACATGCAGGCCGAACGCTATGTCAACCAGAACGTGACATACCGCTATAATGCGACTTCTGTCATCACCGTGACTTCGAAAAACGTGGAGAAGGTGCGCAAGCTGATGGCCGAACAGGCCGAACTGTTGAAGCAGGGCATCGCCATTGCCGGCGGCGACTATCGCTACAACGTGTCCTACGAGTTTACGGGGCTGAACGACATCAAGCCTCAGATGATCGAAGACGCTACGAAGAACGCCCGTGCCGCTGCCGAGAAGTTTGCCAAGGACTCGGACAGCAAGCTGGGAAAAATCAAGAGCGCTTCGCAGGGGCAGTTTACCATCGCCAACCGCGACGAGAATACACCTTATATAAAGAGCGTACGCGTGGTGACGACAGTGACCTATTATCTGAAAAACTAAAACACTGTTTTCCATAACGTAAAAGTGCCGTTTCGGACAGGTAAAGCATTGCTTTACGGTGCCGGAATGGCACTTTGTATGAAAAGACAGGGGGAAGAGGAGGCCAGGTGCCACTTTTTTGGACCGAACGTTTTGTTGTTCAAGAAAATAGTCCTATCTTTGCGCCCGATTTATTGAGTCAACATAAAGTCTCACTTAATTAATTATTAAAAACAACTTATTTATTAATGGAAAAATTTGAAAAAGTAGCTCCGGTTGAAGACTTCAACTGGGATGCGTATGAGAATGGCGAAACACTTTCCACTGTTAGCCACGAAGACATGGAAAAGGCGTATGACAATACGCTGAACAAGGTAAACGACCGTGAGGTTGTAGACGGTACCGTAATCGCAATGAACAAGCGTGAAGTAGTTGTGAACATCGGTTACAAATCAGACGGTATCATTCCGATGAGTGAATTCCGTTACAATCCCGATCTGAAAGTAGGTGATACTGTAGAAGTATACATCGAAAATCAGGAAGACAAAAAAGGACAGCTCGTTCTTTCACACCGCAAAGCCCGCGCTACTCGTTCTTGGGACCGTGTAAACGCTGCTTTGGAAAACGAAGAAATTATCAAGGGTTACATCAAGTGCCGCACAAAGGGTGGTATGATTGTAGACGTATTCGGCATCGAAGCTTTCTTGCCGGGTTCTCAGATCGACGTGAAGCCTATCCGCGACTACGATGTATTCGTTGGCAAAACTATGGAATTCAAGGTTGTTAAGATCAATCAGGAATTCAAGAATGTCGTTGTTTCTCACAAGGCTCTTATCGAAGCCGAGCTGGAACAGCAGAAGAAGGAAATTATCGGTAAACTCGAAAAAGGACAAGTTCTCGAAGGTACCGTTAAGAATATCACCTCTTATGGTGTATTTATCGACTTGGGTGGCGTAGACGGTTTGATTCACATTACAGACCTGTCTTGGGGCCGCGTAAGCGATCCGCACGAGGTTGTAGAACTCGACCAGAAGCTGAATGTTGTTATTCTCGACTTCGATGACGAGAAGAAACGTATCGCTCTGGGCTTGAAGCAACTCACTCCGCATCCTTGGGATGCTCTCGATCCGAACTTGAAGGTAGGCGACCACGTGAAGGGCAAAGTTGTCGTTATGGCCGACTATGGTGCATTCATTGAAATTGCTCCGGGTGTTGAAGGTCTGATCCACGTTTCTGAAATGTCTTGGAGCCAGCATTTGCGTTCTGCTCAGGACTTCATGAAGGTAGGTGACGAAGTTGAGGCTGTAGTGCTGACACTGGATCGTGAAGAACGTAAGATGTCACTTGGTATCAAGCAGCTGAAGGCTGATCCTTGGGAAACTATCGAAGAGAAGTATCCTGTTGGCAGCAAGCACGTAGCTAAGGTACGCAACTTCACTAACTTCGGTGTATTCGTTGAAATCGAAGAAGGTGTTGACGGCTTGATTCACATTTCTGACCTGTCTTGGACTAAGAAGATCAAACACCCCTCTGAATTTACTCAGATTGGTGCTGACATCGAAGTTCAGGTACTGGAAATCGACAAGGAAAACCGTCGCTTGAGCCTTGGTCACAAGCAGCTGGAAGAGAATCCTTGGGATGTATTTGAAACTGTATTCACAGTAGGTTCTGTACACGAAGGTACTATCATCGAAATGCTCGACAAGGGTGCCGTTGTTGCTCTGCCTTACGGTGTAGAAGGTTTCGCAACTCCGAAACACTTGGTTAAGGAAGATGGATCACAGGCTCAGTTGGATGAGAAACTTCCGTTCAAGGTTATTGAATTCAACAAGGACGCTAAGCGCATCATCCTGTCTCATAGCCGCATCTTCGAAGATGCAGCAAAGGCTGAGGAACGTGCCGAGAAGAAGGCTGCTAAGAAGGCTTCTTCTAAGAGAGAAGAAACTCCTGCTATCCAGAACCAGGCTGCTTCTACTACTCTGGGCGATATCGATGCTTTGGCAGCTTTGAAAGAACAGCTGGAAGCTGAAAAGAAATAATTGAATTTCTGAATCATAAATGGGCGGGGCATGTCGTAAGGCATGCCCCGCTTTTTTGTTGCTGGCAGATGGAAAAAGGTAAATATTTCACGATTATTCAGGCTGTTTTAGTTTGTCTGAATGCGCGGGATGCTTATCTTTGCAGAAACGGGATCTGTTATTTGTTTATACGGAAATACTTACTTAAAATCGATTGATATGCATAACGTGTTAAAGTCAACTCTAAAAGTATTGCTGCTGTCTTGTTTGTTCTTGGTGGCAGGATGTAGTCAGAAGACTAAACTTGAAGTTGGAATTGAAAATGCCAACAAGCAGTGTCCCATCTCATTAGGGGAAGCAGGTGAGGTGACCAGTATCCGCTTTGACGGTACGGATGTGATTTATGATATATCGGTTGATGATGCGTTCCTTAATCTGGAAGCTTTAAGCAAGAATCCTGAGTCAATGAAGGCTGGTATCGGAGCTATGCTGAGCAATCCCAAAGGCGACGTTAAAAAAACACTGGAACTGGTTATTGAAGCCGGTTCGGGCATTAAATATATTTATAAGGGGAAAACTTCCGGCAAGGAGGCTTCCTGTTATCTGAATACAGACGAACTCAAGGCTATTTTGGATGTGAACCTTTCGCAGACCGATATAGACCGTAAGCAACTGGAAGAAATTGTAAATCTTACCAATGTTTCGTTGCCCATAACCGTCGATGAAGCAACAACGCTTGTTAAACTGAGTATTGAAGGTGAGGAGGTCATTTACGATTATAACATTGATGAAAAAGCAGTTAAGATGTCTGTGTTGAAGGAAAATGAAGAACAGCTGAGACAACAGATAAAATCGTCCTGGTCGATGGATGATGCCTCCATGAAAATGTTTTTGGAAGCTTGCTCAAAATGTGGAAAAGGGATCGGTTATCGTTATACAGGGGATACTTCGGGTGAGGTGTTGTATATCCTCTTTGACAAATCGGAAGTGAAAGCTTTGTTTCTAAAATAATTCGCGGTATAAGGCCTGTTATTCTGCTTTTGGAATGGAGAAGTTTGAATTACACATTTTAGGATGCGGTTCTGCGTTGCCCACTACCCGTCATTTCCCTACTTGCCAAGTTCTGAATGTACGTGACAAGTTGTTTATGATAGATTGTGGTGAAGGGGCGCAGTTGCAGTTCCGTAAATCACGTCTCAAGTTTTCGAGGTTGAACCATATTTTTATTTCCCATTTGCATGGTGACCATTGTTTCGGATTGTTTGGACTGGTTTCCACACTCAACCTGCTTGGACGTACAGCCGAACTTCATATTCATTCACCGAAAGGACTGGAGGCTTTGCTGACGCCTGTATTGGAGTTTTTCAACAGGCAAATGACATATAAGCTTTTGTTTCATGAATTTGATACCAAAGAACCTGCTCAGATATATGAGGACCGGTCGCTTACGGTTACTACCATTCCGTTGCGTCACCGGATGCCTTGTTGTGGCTTTTTGTTTGAAGAGAAGCAGGGAGCCCGGCATATTATCCGCGAGATGGTGGACTTTTACGAGGTACCGGTTTATGAGTTGAACCGTATTAAAAACGGAGCAGATTATGTAACCCCTTCAGGAGAGGTGATTGCCAATTCTTTGTTAACCAAACCGGCCGATCCTTCCCGGCGGTATGCTTATTGTTCGGATACGATTTGCCTGTCATCGGTGATAGAGCAGGTAAAAGGAGTTGATTTGCTGTTTCACGAAGCGACATTTGCTTCCGAAGACGAGGCCAGGGCTAAGGAAACCTTCCATACTACTGCGGCACAAGCTGCCGAAATTGCCCGGCAGGCGGGGGTGAAGCGTCTGTTGATAGGGCATTTCTCTGCACGTTACGAAGACGATAGTGTTTTGTTGAAAGAAGCTTCCGATATATTTCCGAATACTTTGCTGGCTAAGGAGACGTTATGTGTTTCTCTGGCCGATTTTTGATTTATCGCTTGGAATGCTTTATCTTTGTTCGGCAAATAAGTAGATATCTTTATGAATTCTTCCTATGATGAGCGCGAAGTGTTGGCACTTTTGCAGGATGAAAGCACACAGAAGCGTGGATTTGAGATGATTGTTGGTCAGTATAGCGAGCAGTTGTACTGGCAGATTCGTCGTATGGTCCTGTCGCATGAAGATGCCAATGACTTGTTGCAGAATACTTTCATTAAGGCATGGACCAATATTGATTATTTTCGTGCAGAGGCCAAACTTTCCACCTGGCTTTATCGCATAGCATTGAATGAGTGCCTCACTTTCCTGAATAAACAGCGGGCCGCGTCTACGGTGTCGTTGGATGATCCTGAGGCTGATACGCTCCATAAATTGGAAAGTGATCCTTATTTCTCAGCTGATAAACTCCAGTTGACACTTCAAAAGGCCTTGATGGCATTGCCCGAGAAACAACGGATGGTTTTCAATCTGAAATATTATCAGGATATGAAGTATGAGGAGATGTCCGAAATCTTCGGTACTTCGGTAGGAGCTCTTAAGGCATCTTATCACCATGCGGTGAAGAAAATAGAAAAGTTTTTGGAAGAAGAGTATTAAACCTTCTGCAAGAAAATACATCTAATATAACAGAAAGGAGAAAGCTTATGAAAGAAGAAGATAAAATATTGAAGAAGGTAGGGACTGAAAATCCGTTTAAGGTTCCTGAAGGATACTTTGAGGGTTTTACTTCGGAGATGATGAGCCGGCTTCCAGAAAAGGAAAACCTTGTTGAATTGCGTAAAGAGCCTACCACATGGGAAAAGGTGAGACCATGGCTGTATATGGCCGCCATGTTTATTGGCGCCGCATTGATTATTCGCGTAGCTTCTTTCAACCATCATCCGGAGGATAATATGGCAGCCGGTGAAGAGGAAGATACGGAAATGGAATATATAAACATGGCGGTAGAGAATTCAATGATGGATGACTATGCCCTGTATGTATATTTGGCCGATGTGGAGGCTGAATAATCATTATGAACTTAAAATATTAACAATAATGAGAAAACTGATTGTTTTGTTTGTCGTGTTATGTGGAAGCCTTTCTTTGCTTCGGGCAGCAGACGGTTGTAACCAGCACCTGACGCAAGAGGAGTTCCGCGCTAAGCAACAGGCTTTTATTACGGAGAAAGCGGAGCTGACACAAGAAGAGGCGGCCAAATTCTTTCCTTTGTATTTTGAATTGCAAGACCGTAAAAAGCAATTAAACGATGAGGCATGGAAACTGATGCGCCAGGGGAAAAATGAAAATACAACGGAATCCCAATATGAGGAGATTATGACAGGTGTGTATGATGCGCGTATCGCTTCCGACAGGCTTGAAATCACATATTTTGAAAAATTCAAGAAAATACTGCCTTGCCGGAAAATTTATCTGGTTCAAAGGGCCGAGATGCGATTTCATCGTGATTTGCTGAGGCAAATGAAGGTAAAAGGCAAACAGGGCGGTAAAAAGAAATAATAAATAGGTATTGGTGAAATAACCGGCCGGTTAGTGTAAGTATTGTACTACGCTAATCGGCCGATTTGCTTATTGAACAGGGATGTTCAATTTTATTTGCCATTCTTTATGTGAAGGGATGAAATTAGGATTGAGCTTCTTTTTCCAGCGCTTTGGCTTCGTTCCACAATTCGTCCATTTCCTGTAATGTCATGTCATGCAGGTTTTTGCCTTGTTTGATGCTATGTGCTTCCACATAGTTAAAGCGGCGTATGAACTTTTGATTGGTATGCTCCAAAGCATTGTCGGGGTTTATTTTGTAGAGCCGGGCTGCATTGATGAGGCTGAACATTACATCACCAAATTCAGCTTCGGCTTTTTCTTTGTCCATTTTGCCGACTTCGGCCTGGAACTCCTGGATTTCTTCTTTGACTTTATCCCATACCTGTTCTTTTTCTTCCCAATCAAAGCCGACATTACGCGCCTTGTCTTGGATGCGATAGGCTTTGATAAGCGAGGGAAGTGCAGCGGGGACTCCGCTCAATACCGTTTTGTTTCCACCTTTTTCTTTGAGTTTAAGCTGTTCCCAGTTTTCAGATACCTGACTTGCGGTTTCGGCTTTGGCGTTACCGAATACATGCGGATGACGGTAGATGAGCTTTTCACACAAACGGTCGCAAACGTCTTTTATGTCGAAATCGCCGGTCTCGCTTCCTATTTTGGCATAGAAAGCCACGTGCAGCAATACATCTCCCAGCTCTTTGCAGATGTCTTGCTTATCGTTGCGCATCAGGGCATCGCATAGTTCATAAGTTTCTTCAATGGTGTTGGGACGAAGGCTTTCATTGGTTTGTTTACGATCCCAGGGACATTTTTCGCGTAACTCGTCCAAAATATCAAGGAAGCGGCCAAAAGCTTCCATCTGTTCTTTTCTTGAATGTTGTGGCATGGTTCGTTATATTTTGTTTAATTGGTTGACACCTTATGTTTCTGGTATGAAATCAGTAATCCGATGACTTCCGAATAGTTCTTTCGGCCACTGGTAATGCGGTTGCCTTTCAGGTATAGTTCGTAAAGACATTTTTGCAGGTTACCTATTAATGGATTGTATTTGTCTGTCCAGTATTGCTGGTTGTAACGTGCTAGGTCTATGACTTCCGGGCGTATGCTCTTGAATACCTGCTCGTATTCTTCTTCTTTCAGCACTTGGGCAGCGTTGGACAACACATGAGGCAGAATGGACAAATAACCGCTGAAACGGATAGCAGGTATATGTGAACTGGTGCATGCCAGATAGGCATACAGGTTGGCTTCTGCTTCGCGGGCAATGCCTTGATAGTGTGCAAGTTCGTGTGCAAATGTGGCAGGATAGTGCGAAGGAAGTATTTCTCCGTTGAGAGTGAATTCGCAGAAAAACGGCCCCATACTGCCGGTTACGCCAACCATGGAGGCCAGTGGGGTGAAAAGCATGGTTTTGGCCTTAGGGCATTTTTGGAAAGGCGGATGGATACCGGGCAATGCTGTCGTGCAGAGATAACTGCCTGCAATGGCATGGGCAATGCAGTCTTTATCCGTTATGGGCGTGGCTGTATACGATCGGTTCAGGCTATCTATATAGGCGGTTACAAAAGTCCTGAAATCTTCATCTGCATATTCCGTACGGGCGATTCCTGTTCTGGCGTAGAAGTCCGGTTGCGAGTAGTTCAAGCCCCATGCCACATAGAACCATATGTATATCCATAACAGGAATTCAACTTCGGAGAATAGGATTGCTTTCCACTTTTTCTTTTGTTGAAACCGCTTGTAAAACGGGCTGGCAATGAGCCAGATGACGGCACAGGCTATGAATAAGTCGCCCAATGCAAATGGGAACCATTGTGAGAAGCCGCCAAGTATCTTGGCAATAACCGGATAGACAGTTTGGGAATAACCTGTACTCCAGCCGGTAATGTGCTGGACGCATCCTACCCCAATCAATAGCAGGAGCAGCAGCCAGCAACGTATGGGGATATGCTTTAAAAAGTTGGTAACATTTCCTTTCATGTGTCCAGAAACAGGTGATTCCGATTGTTCAATGCTTCGGACAAAGTTACACAGAAAAACGCTTCTTTATTCCTCATAGCAAGGGATTTCTTTGTTTTTAGTTCTTCGTTCTTCATTTTTTAGTAATTTTGTGCCCATTATAACCCTAATTTAGATTTTAAGACAATGGAATTAGCAAGTAAGTACAATCCCGCTGATGTG
>ENA-OOXJ01002047-OOXJ01002047.1-human-gut-metagenome-genome-assembly--contig:-NODE-2047-length-11118-cov-14.197776_pt1 | contig 11118 bp, 8 predicted proteins | sample MGYA00241587_ERZ501343 | MGnify/ENA primary metagenome ERZ501343 (study PRJEB25962, sample SAMEA2042918) | human gut metagenome | biome: human gut; feature: human-associated habitat; material: faeces... | reverse complement strand
AAGTGAAGGCCATGGTCTGACCGAGGGCCTCTCCACCCTGGTTCTTGCCTATGATAAAGGCAGTGAGGGTAATGGCCGTCACCATAAGACCCTGGTAGCTGATGCGCCAGATCATACCGCGGTCCATGAACTGCTTGCCCTTGCCGCGGGGACTCTTGCTCATCACATCCTTGGCGGCGGGATCGAGGCTCAGGGCCAGGGCCGGGAAGGTCTCGCTGACGAGGTTGATCCACAGGATGTGTATAGGCAGCAGGGGAATACCCATGTTGAATATCGAGGTGATGAAGAGCAGAATCACCTCTCCGAGGTTCGTAGACAGCAGGAAGAGAATGGTCTTGAGGATGTTGTCGTAGATACGGCGGCCCTCGGAGACAGCGGAGACGATGGTCACGAAATTGTCGTCCTGAAGCACCATGTCCGAAGCGTCCTTGGCCACCTCCGTTCCGGTGATACCCATCGATACTCCGATGTCGGCCTTCTTGAGGGCCGGGGCGTCGTTGACACCGTCACCCGTCATGGCCACGATCTCACCCCTCTTCTGCCAGGCCGTCACGATACGTTCCTTCTGCTCGGGAGCGATACGGGCGTAGACCGAATATTTGTCCACATTGGCATCGAAATAAGCGTCGTCGAGCTTCTCGAGGTCGGTACCGGTGATGGCCAGGTCGCCTTCCTGGAAGATGCCGATCTTCTTAGCGATGGCTAAGGCCGTCACCTTGTGGTCACCGGTGATCATCACCGGACGGATACCAGCGCTGCGGCACTCTGCGATGGCACCGATGACTTCCTCACGCTCAGGGTCGATCATTCCGACCATTCCGACGAAGATCAGGCCGCGCTCGACCTCCTCCATCTCGGAGGATACCTGCTCCATGGGCCTGTAGGCCATTGCCAGCACCCTGAGGGCCGACTCGGCCATGGCCTCGTTGCGCTTCTGCAGGTCCACTATATCGGATGTGGTTATCTCACGTACCCCGTCCGCAGTCTCTATCCGGTCGCAGACTGAGAGTATCTCGTCCAGACCGCCCTTGACATTGGCCCTGAGGGAGCCGTCCTCCATGCGGTTGATGGTCGTCATCCTCTTGCGGGAGGAGTCGAAGGCCACCTCTCCTACCCTCGGGCAACGGGCCTCAAGCTCATCCTTGACCACACCCTGCTTGGCTCCGAGGTCTATCAGGGCTATCTCGGTAGGGTCGCCCACCTTGGTTGTGGTGCCGTCGCTGTTCTTGACCACCTTGGCGTCGCAGCAGAGCACGGCTACCGACACTAAACGGTCGATATTGCCGCTGACCGCATAATCCTCCACCACCGTCATCTGGTTCTTGGTCAGAGTACCTGTCTTGTCGGAGCAGATAACGGTAGTACATCCGAGGGTCTCCACAGAGGGCAGCTTGCGGATGATAGCGTTGTGCTTAGCCATGCGGCGCACACCCATCGACAGGATAATCGTCGAGATGGCCGGCAGTCCCTCGGGAATGGCCGCTACCGCTAAGGAAATAGCCACCATAAACATGCTGATGACCGGCCGGCCGTAGAGCACGCCGATAAGGAATATCACCGCGCAGATTACGATGGAGGCGATGCCTATCACCTTGCCGAGTTTCTCTAAGCGCACCTGCATGGGAGTCTGGGTATCGGAATCACGGTTGAGCATGTTGGCGATCTTGCCTATCTCGGTGTTCATACCCGTACCCACTACGATGCCCTTGCCTCGGCCGAAGGTCACCACTCCGCTGGAGAACGCCATATTCTTCCTGTCTCCTAAGGGAACTTCCGTCTCCGCTATAGTCTCGGGAGACTTCTCCACCGGCACGGACTCACCTGTCATGGATGACTCCTGTATGCTCATATTCACCGACTCGGTAATCCTGATATCGGCCGGCACGATGTCGCCCACCTCCAGGACTACGATGTCGCCGGGCACCACGTCCTCCACATTGACGATGTAGGACTCCCCGCCGCGGATGACCTTGGCCATGGGAGCCGCCATCTTCTTGAGGGCATCCATGGACTTCTGGGCCTGGAACTCCTGGTATGCGCCGATAAAGGCATTGAGCAGCAGGATACCCATTATAATATAGGTATCCAGCAGGCCCTCACCCGTCCTGACACCCATGACGCCGGAAATCACGGCGGCTATAATCAGCAGGATGATGAGAAAACTCTTGAACTGCTCGAGGAACATCACGATGAACGGACGCCCCTTCTTCTGCACCAGCGTGTTCTTGCCGTACTTCTCAATCCGTGCGGCTATCCCGTCGGGACTCAGTCCCCGCTCCGCATCGGTCTGAAACTCCTTCGAGACTTCCTCGATGGAATGATTGTAGTATTGCTTCATATCTTAGGATTTAAATCGGCTGCAAAATTGGCACTTCATTCCGTATAAATTGTTATGTTTGCAGCAGAAAAAATGTAGAAAAAGTCGGATTTCAATATGAATTCGGAGCAAAAGGGCTTTACCATAGGACTGTGCACCGCCGGAAAGCGGGAACTGCGCATCAGCGGACGGACCTGGGAGATAGTTCCCGGCTGCCTCTTCATCCTGATTCCACAGCAGTTCACGGAGGACATATCCTGCTCCGGGGACTTCAGCGCCAGGACTCTCAGCGCCTCTCTTGAAGCCATCTTGGAGCATCCCAGCCCGGTGGACATCAACATTCTAAACGTCACCTTCCTCCACCCTGTCATCCGTCTCAGTGAAGAAAGGGCCGCCGGCCTCTTAGAATACTACGATTTCATCAGCAGACACACCGGAAGAAGCGACAATGTCTACGACAAGGAGCTCCACAAGACCCTGCTCTACGCCCTCATGCTCGAGATCAGCGACATCTACCGAGGCATCTCCGGAGACCGGAGCGAGGTGACCAAGCCCCGACAGGAACAGCTCACCGACGACTTCTTCAGGCTGCTGACCGCCCACTACCGCAGCGAGCACAACGTGGCCTTCTATGCCGGCCGGCTCAACCGCACCCCGAAATATTTTTCCGAGGCTATCCGACGCATCAGCGGACGCTCCGTATCCGACTGGATAGCCACCATGCTGCTGAGCGACAGCAAGCTGCTGCTCCAGAGCACAGACATGACCATTCTGGAGATATCGGAGGAGCTGGGATTTTCCAGTCCGTCGGTCTTCGTGCAGTTCTTCCGCCACCATACCGGCACCACCCCGCTGCAGTACCGCAAACAGCTATAGCAGAGGGCTTACCAGACGGGCCACGGACTCGTAGAATTTATTGCGCCCGGGACGCCTGTGCCACTTGGCCTTGGTTACCAAGGTACAGCGGGAAAGATCCTTGCGGAACTGGTCCTCTACCGTCCGGGCGCACTCCGGGTCGTAGATGACCGAAGTAACCTCGAAATGATGCTCTAAGCTGCGGTTGTCCATATTGGCCGAACCGATGATGCAGTACTCCCCGTCGATGCTGAGCACCTTCGAGTGGTTGAACCCGCGCTTGAAGAGATACACCTTGACCCCGGCGTCTATCAGTTCCGAGATATAGGACATCGTACCCCAGTTGGTCAGCCAGGTATCGGAGCGCTCAGGTATCATCAGCGAGACCTTCACGTCAGACAAGGCCGTTATCTTTATCGCATTGAGAATCGTCTCGGACGGGATGAAATACGGGGTGATGATACAGATATGGTCCCGGGCCTTGGTGATGGCCGTGAAGTAGCACTGCATGATGGCAGCCCAGTCGCTGTCCGGTCCCGAAGCGATGATCTGCGCATAGTAGCGGCTGCCTCCCGCCGTGCCGGCCGCCAGCAGTTCCTTGTCCTTCGCATCGACGTAAGGGTAATATTTGCGGCGCCGCCCCAGATTCTTGTTCAGGATAAAATACCGGTCGAGCAGGAATGTGGCCTGCAGCGACATCACCGACATCCCCTCTATGCGGACGTGGGTGTCCCTCCACTCGGGGAATTCCCCTCCGTCAAAATAGCGGTCCGCGATATTGCACCCTCCAAGGAAGCCGATGCGTCCGTCCACGACCAGGATCTTGCGGTGGTTGCGGTAATTGACGATGGGCGGAAGGAAGAAGAGCCGGAACGGGGAGAAATTGAGAATCTCCACCCCAGCCTCCTGCAGCTCCCCCAGGAACTTCTTGCCCAGACGCCGTCCTCCGAACCCGTCGTACATCATCCGGACCTCCACCCCCTCCCGGGCCTTGGCCATCAGCACCTCCTTGAAAGCATTGCCCACCCTGTCGTCCTCGATGATGAACGACTGCAGGTGGATATGGGTCTTAGCCCCGCGCATCGCCTCGAGCATGGCAGAGAGAGCCTCCTTTCCGGAAAAATATATCTGCACGCTGTCATTGGCCGAGAGCAGGCTGTAGGCGCTGCGGATATTCTGCACCACGAGCTTGTGGTGGCGCCTCACCTCCTGCGGGATATTCTCCCTGTCCTCGAACTTCTCCAACATCTCCTTGCACAGCTCCTTCCTCAGCCCGAGGTCCCTCGCTCCCTTGCGGGAGAACATCTTGTCCTTGCGGAAATTGCGGCCGAAGAAAAAATACAGGATGATGCCGATATACGGCAGCATCATCATCACCATCACCCACGAGAGGGTCTTGACCGGATCCCTCTTGCTGGAAATCAACATAATGGAGGAGTACACCGCTATAGCAATGTTCAGCAGGTACAGAAGCGTGGTGAATACAGGCCAGAGTCTGGTGAATGTCATGAGCTACTTCCTCCCGATATAAAGGTAAGCCACTCCTCCGGTCATGGACCCGGCGGTCACCTCCCTGAATCCCCCGTCGGAAAGTTCCGCGCGGAACTTCTCCGGCGCGGGGAAATCGAACGAGGACTCCGGCAGATAGGAATAGGCATAAGCCTGCTTGGAGACAAGCCTGCCTACGGCCGGAAGAATATTCTTGAAGTACAATGTGTAAATGCCCCGCCACAGTCTGTTGCGGGGTATGGAGAACTCCGCGATGGCAAGCATGCCCCCGTCCTTGAGGACACGGTGCAGCTCGCGGATGCACTGCGCCCGCTTGTCGAAATTACGGATGCCGAAAGCTATCGTGACAGCATCGAAACTTCCGTCGGCGAAGGGCAGTTCCGAGGCGTCCCCGTAGCGGAAATCTATCTCCGGTGCCTTCTTCCTGGCTATGGCCAGCATGTTCTCCGATATATCGGCACCTACTACATCGAGTCCCTTCCGCTTCAGGGCTATGGAGACGTCACCTGTCCCGCAGGCCATGTCCAGGACCTTGACTTCTCCGCCTCTGAGAGCACAGAACGAGGATACCGCACGCACCAGACGTCTCCTCCAGGAACGGTCTATTCCGAAGGAGAGAAGATGATTCAGTCTGTCGTACACCGGGGCGATGGAATCGAACATCGAGGAGATCGTCTCCCGGCTCTTGTTAAGCTGTCTTTCCGGCATATTCCGAGATAAAACCGTAGGAATGGTCGTCCATCCTCAGCTCACCCTTGGTGACATGGCCGAGGAGAGTGGTCTCGATCCCGTGGTTGAACATAAAGTTGACGAAATCTCCTTCCTGGTCGTTGTTTACGGAGACGATAGCCACGTACTTCGTATTGCCGTAGAGAAACTCCTCGTCAGTGAGGTCGGAGTCACCAGTAATATCGAAGCCAAGGGACTTGTCCCTGCAGCACTCGACCAGCGAATGAAAGATACCCTTTCCGGATATGCGGTGGAGAGAGGTGATAAAGCCCGAATCGATGCTCGAGTTCAGGTAATCCACTGCCTCCGAGGACGTTACAAGATACAACGTATCGCCCTTCTGTACAAAACTGCTGTTTGTTTCTTTCATGGCCTGAGTGGTTTTGGTTCAAAATTGACGTAAATTTAAGAAAATTTTCAAAAAATGTTTCATTTTAAAAAAAACAATGTATATTTGCAGCCCGAAACCCAAAAAGAGCCCAGATGGTGAAATTGGTAGACACGCTACTTTGAGGGGGTAGTGCCTGTTTAAGGCGTGCAAGTTCGAGTCTTGTTCTGGGCACAAAAAAGGTGAGAATCTTTTGATTCTCACCTTTTTTTGTGCCCAGGCGGGCGCCTTCAGTCAACCCATCCCCCGGCCCCTTCACTGGAAGGGGAGTTCGTCGCATTGCTCCCCCATGACGTTTCCGGCAATGTGCCCCTACAGAGCATATAGGCCAGGTCACGCCACTTCCACGGCCGGAGAGTGTACCGTTTTGCTCGGTTCAAAGGGCACTCTCCATTACTTCTTGAAAAACGATACTTTTAATTACCACGATGCTTTTTAGTTATATAGCATCTGGTTATGAATTAAGAGATTAACGAAAAAGGAAAATTCAAAGTGCGCCGAAAACAGGCTATTTTGATCGCAAAATGCATGACTTGCAAAACACTCGGATACACAAAACAATGAAAATCAGGTATTTTCAATACAACTAAAAAGCATCGTGAAATTGGGACGAAGAAGAGGATGTAAAGATGGAACGGACTTCTGAACCGGACTTCTTATCTAATAGTACGGCAGGTGATGAAACAAACACTTCGTAGAATCTGCAACAGCTGAATCATGGTTTGAAGAAGGCAGTCCGGATGCGTCTGATACCAGTTGAACATTCCGCCCGATATGCTGCAATGGCTCACAACCGTATGCAGTGCAGCACCCTGTTATTGTATATACTGATTATAAGACTATTATAAAGCACAACCGATCTTTTCGCCATGTTTTTTCAGGTCAGGAAGGACGCCCTTACTTCTCAACAAACTGCATAACAGCAAATTACAAAAAAACACTACGCACTTCTGCTTACCGTTGACCGTTGCTTCGGACGGTCTTCGCCCTTTATCCATTATCCACATGCCCAAGCCGGTAATAAACCACATCCAAACTCCTACGATGAGAGTTCGCCGTTTTTGGTACGTGCGGAACAGTGTCCGGTCCTTTTTGGGTAAAGGCCAGCCCGGAAGGTGCCGACGGAATCGCAGTTTCATCGGCACCTTTTCCGGCATTCGCAGCTAAGTAGGAGCTCCCTCGCCACAATGATACCGAATCGTGTGGATCACTGCTATTGGGGAAGCGGATTGACTGGGAGATAGTCAAATACAAACAAGGTGCGGCACGGCACGCAGCAGCACGCCGGTAAAATATCGGGATTCCAATAATCGCCAGCTCCTGCCGGAATGTCTTCCGAAGGCCTTCTTGCTCTATGAGGATGCGATTTCGCACGAGATACGGTATAGGGGATAGAGTTGAGCGTCACGGGATGCAAGTCGGTCTTCCGTTGTTGTTTGCCAACTCTTATCATCCGTTTTGTCGGCCACAGTGCAATTCACGGAACAGCAGACATTTTTCTCCGGGGAATTTCTACTGGCCGGTTTCGACTGCAGAGGTACGCTCTGTCAGATGACACATACTTTTACTGGTGATCCTATTTGTCTATGCAAAAATAGACAAGTTCTTCATTTCCCCAAAATCTTTTGAGGCAAAATACCTGTTTTCCCCTAAATTTAAAATGGCAAAAATATGCGTTTCCCCCAAATTGCGTTACTGCAGATCAGAGAGGTCGTACCTGAAGATGCGGTCGTTCTGGTCCGCACCGTAGAGGATTCCGGTACGTGTGTCGTATGTTATGGCCTTGATCTGCTCATCGAATGCTGCTGCACGGATGAAGTTCCCGTCTATGTCGAAGATGTGGAGGCTGGCGTTGAAATCACCTTTTGCCCAGTCTGTAATGGGTACTTCGTAGTAGAGAGCGAACAGGTACCGCTCAGATGCTGTAGCACCCATATAATAGTAGTATAAGGGCTGTACCTCATAGTTTATGATTTTCCTCCACTTTCTGTAGGACTCGTTTACTGCAACGGTGTGCCTTTCCCCGGTTTCGGTATTGAGGATATTGACCTGCGGGAGTTTGAGCATGGCCATAGCGATTGTCTTAGAGCCGGGAAAGACAGCATCTGCTGATGTCAGCATGTCAAAATAATCGTATCCGGAGAGTGCCGGGTATACTGCCGTTTTTTCAATAACGGTACCGTTATTGTCAAAAAGGTCTCCAGCAATGCAGTCAGGCTGCGGGTATCTGGCAAAATGAAGCGAGTCGGAGATAGGGTTGGCATAAAGGGTGGAAGAGGGCATGCTTCCAAGTTTGTGCAGTACCGTCTTTCCTTCGGCAACTGATTGCCCGACATCAAAACCGAATGACTTGCAGAGAGACAGATCGAACAGGTACAGTATGTCCCTACCTTTTGGATCCTTGTATGTATTGCCGTAGACAGGCATTAACAGTTCGTTTTCCCCCCGTCCTTCAGTCACGAAACTTCCGGCAAAGTCACCACTGCCAATGTTATAGACATAGAGAAAGTCCTGGCTTTCCTTCGTGCTGGCCTTCACCACCAAGAACGAGTCCACGACCTGTATGTCCAGAATCCCTCCGATAAGAGGCCCCCCTTTCAGAAGGACTTCCTCACCGTCGAGAGTCAGTTCGTTTTCAGGAGTGACCAGCTTCGCCTCGCAGTCGAAAACATTGCTGTCTCCGCATGATGCCAGCAAGAGTACGGAAACAGTGCCAAATAATATTAGTAAAATTCGCTTAATCATTGCCCTGCGCTTTGTCTGTCAATTTTGCAATATCCACCTATAGTCAATCCAGAACCGTTTGCGTCTTTCCAGGACGACATTGTATATGGTCTGCAGCTGCAGGAAAATGAAATCCAGGTCCATTAGGTCCTCGAACAGAGCCTTGACAGTCACGGAGGCCCTGTTAAAGTCAATCAGCAGGTATGAGGAGTATTCATTTTCGCGAATTCCTCTACGATTGTCGACTTGCCGATATGTCTTGCTCCTTGTATCAGAGCGGCGCTTGTGAAGCAGCTTGTCGTAGATTTTCCTTTTAAAAACCCTATATGCCATCATTACAGATATTTGTCTATGCAAAAGTAGACAAACTCTCCATTTCCCCAAAATCTTTTTAGGCAAAATCCCTATTTTCCCCTAAATTTAAAAATGGCAAAATATGCATTTCCCCAAAATCCTGCCGAGGGTCATCTGATAGCGGTGCGGTACCACTCGGGGACACAGAGGATGTCTTGGACTATGACACGTGTGCCGGGGCGGACGATGAATTCGGCGGGGCCTGTCTCAGTGCCGGTTTCCGTGTTCCAGTCGTAGGTGTAGCCGAGGCGGGTCCAGGGGTAGGGGGTGTCGGAGAAGTAGGCGGTCTGACGGTAGTCCTCGAACCATGCTCGGTATCGCGGGTCTACATCGTTCCGGAAGTCCAGGAGAACCTCACGGTCGTATATCTCCGGGTCGGGCGCGGGACGGAAAAGGCTGTCCTTCTCGGCCCAGAAGAACACTATGCGGTCGTATCCGCAGTCGGGAGGAAGGCCCAACATCTGGATGACGCGCATCTCTATTCCGGCATCCTCGGTCTGGGCTCCTGCTGATTGCAACTTGGCTGTCAGGTCGTAGGGCAGGGTGACCCACGGCAGGCGGTCGTCCAGGATGAATCCGCTGTCCGTCCCGCTTTCACTTTCCCAGTAGCGGCTGTCTTCCCCGCTCATGACCGAGCCGACCAGCACGAAGGTCCGCCCGTCCCGCTCCAGCCATTTCGCTAAGGGACTTTCCTCCGGGGAGATGATGGCGGCCAGGTCCGGGTCCATCTCCTCGACCGTGGCCTCTTTGGCGTCCTCTACTGCGGCCATGTAGTCCTGCCAGAGCCTGTCGGTATCCTCGTACCATGGCAGGTCCTGGGCAGACTGGCAGGCACAGCAGCTGAGTATCATGCCCAATGCTACTGCAGGAATCATATGGATGGCGGGAAAGCGTTTCATTGCTGTAAGTCAGAATTCCCGATGCGCAGGGCTGTGTTGCGCCTCAGGTGCTCTTGATACATAGTCAGTTCCTGCAGGTGGTAGTTGCCCAAGGGGAACATCGGGGCCAATGAGGGCAGGAAATAGGCTTCGGGGTCGAGGCCGTCCACTATCAGCAGGTGGTTCAGGGTGTCGACGGTGACGGTCACCGAGTCGTTGAGGGCAGCCGGAACGGCATCGGTGGTCCAGTTGACCGGGTTGATGCAGAAGTCGGAGGGGGAGAGGACAGCACAGGCCGCTTCGGGAGAGGCTACGGAGTTGTAGCTGATGATGGTACCGGTGCCGGTCGAATCGGTGGCGGGGTGCAGCTGCGGGTATTCTTCCACTTCCTCGTCAGAGATGCGGTAGCCTATTGCGTATGCTGCCACCATCCGTCCGAGAACCTCTGCCGGAGCGTGCTTTACGAGTTCGACCACAGCCTTTCCTCCCTGGCTGAAACCGGCGAGGACGAAGGGCCGTCCTTCATTGTAATTGTCCAGATAATAGTCGAATGCCGCGCTGACATCCTCCATCGACAGGGGGAAGAGCTCCTCCACCGCCGCCTCGCCGTCCATCCAGACATTGAGGGAGATCTGCCGGTAGTAGGGGCAGTAGAACCCGTATTGTCCCTGGGCGAAAATGTCCTCGGCGAGCTCCACCGAGGGGAGGAATGCCTCGATATGGTCCGTGCGGGTGTAGTCGGAGTAGCGGCAGGACTGTCCGTCCTCAGTGGTCCAGTCCCATACGCAGGTGGGGAGGATGTAGAAAATGTCCGCTGCCGGGGCTTCCGGCGCTGAGATATACCATGCCGCTGCGTCAGACCAGTCGGGAGGTGCGGGTATGAAAGTATCCGTCCCGCCGCTGTGGGTGCGGCAGGACGATACTGTGAGTGCTGCGGAGAGGACTGCCGGGACGAAGAGTGCCGTCAGCAGCCGTGCCGCGGATTTACTTTGTACTGAAGAGAACATCGGGACCCTGGATGAAGAAAATGTCCTTGGGAATACCGGCTGCGTTGATGCGGTCGAGGTCGGCCTGGAGGGCGGGGGTGATGCCGCCGTTCTTCTCGCGGAACTCGGTGGCGAACTTGACGTCACCGTTGCCCTGGGTGGTCAGGATGAGGTCGGCCCATGCGTTGATGGCGCTCTTGGCCTTGGCGTAGTCGATGACATAGAGGCCGTCGGCGTTGCGGGTAAATGCGCCCTGCTGCTCCATGAAGTTGAAGCACATCATGTTGGCCTTGCCGTGGGAGGATGCGGCTCCGAAGCGTACCGAGCGGAGGATGCCGGCGATGTAGGTGGTGATGGCGTCCTCTACGGAGATATTGG
>ENA-OOXJ01002043-OOXJ01002043.1-human-gut-metagenome-genome-assembly--contig:-NODE-2043-length-11158-cov-4.944429_pt1 | contig 11158 bp, 8 predicted proteins | sample MGYA00241587_ERZ501343 | MGnify/ENA primary metagenome ERZ501343 (study PRJEB25962, sample SAMEA2042918) | human gut metagenome | biome: human gut; feature: human-associated habitat; material: faeces... | reverse complement strand
CAGAGATCTGCAAACCATGTCTTTTTTATTTTTGCGAAACTTATTCTACCCTACCCAGGCAGCTCGCGCAGTTTTGCAGAGAGCCGGGGATCACTCAGTTCCTCTATCCAGCCACCGTGGCCGGAATTGCGCTCAGGCATCAGGGTATAGCAAGAGCCGCAGGCCGTCTCCAACGGACGATAAGCGGCTCTCGTACGCTCTATTGCGGTTGAATTGTTCGAGGTCGAAGCGGCGCATCTCCTCGATGCCGTCCTCTCTCATGCCTTCTTTCCTGTACCAACGTTCCTTGCGCTTCCACTCGGCGTCAAACCTTCGCTTCTCCTTGGCGTAGTTGTATGCCATTAAAATGACCTCCTGCTTTGATTTGGATGGGATCAAAACAGGAGGTCAGGGGTATTCAGCTATGTAACACTGCCAGCACCAAAGGCGCATGCCTTCCCATCCCGGTTATAAATTGAGAGGGGTAAGTGAGTTGGCTGTGAGGTTAGTTTTATACAGCTAATCCTTAGTAATCACTGATTGGTGAGTACTCGACAGGAGCTTCAATAAAGTTGCCGTCAGAATCGTACGTGGTAGCAGTAACTTGAAGGCGATAGGAATAGCCGGGCACGACATACCATGGACCAGAGACAGATATGCGGATACTACCCGACGCTTCCCAGTCATGAATGGTCTCCCACCTGCCGCCGTCTTTTTGCTGTAATTCCGCTAGTAGTTCAACTCTGTAGCCCGAAGGCACACGCACAGTTGCAGTGCAGTCAGCTCGCCCTGAATCGGATATGTTTAGAGACGCTGTTATTGTAGATACAATTTCATATCTCGGTTCAATTTTATCTTGTTCTATAAACGGCTTTTCTTCCAATGCAAACACGTTGGGCGCGAGGCATGATAACAGCAGCACGCAGCACATTAATATTGAGGTTGCTTTTTTCATTTTGTTCCCTCCAAATTTTCATTTAAAAAGTCTTCTATCATGACAAGTGATGATTCAAAATCTACGCCCTCAAATGTTACCAAAATAAAATTGATCTTACTACTGTCCGCTATACCTCCAATTACAACTCCACTTTCTTGCTGTGAAATAACTGATTGAAATTGGCTTATGTTTATTGTTTCTGAATTAACGGCATTTTCAGTATTTATATAAACGGCATTTTTCTTTCCTTGCTGCACCTCAAAAGCAATAAGCGCGTCGTCTGCGCCTTTGAACAAAACCCACGATCCAGCCTGGTCGCTGCCTTTATCAGTTAACTCATAATTAGAAGTAATTGAGTCCGGGAGTACATAGCCTGCTATGTCCATATCAGCATAAAGTGCAGAATCACTTGGTATCGAAGTGACGTTCAGCTCATTACTTTCATTGGCAAATGTAAGCTCAGTAGCAACGTCTGAGACCTGAATCAGAAGATTTAGCGTAGCTGCCCTTACGGATGGAAATGCCGCATACACCGAAGTGAACAGCGCCAGAGCAATTACAGCTGCGACAGATAGTTTACTGAATACTCTATATATTTTTTTACCCGTACTCCAAATGCGCTTTTTCCGTTCAGTTTTATTGATTGTTCGTAGACAGCGGCGATCTAATTCGGGCGGCACTTTGAAGTTAGGATCGTTTTTTAGCCTCTCATTTTCTCCTATGAATTTCTGGCCTTCGTATTCTGCAATATCAGCCATAAACAGAGACATAAAGGCATCTTCAAAGTTTTCAACAATCTGCTCACGCCGGTTCAAAGCTAAAACCTCTTTCTTTGACCAATTTTATTACCTGCCGTCTTGCCCTGGTCAGCTTCATCCTAATGCTGTTTGGGCTGCAACAAAACTCTATTGCTAGTTCGTTGTCGCTTAAACCAAGTATGTACTTTCCCTCCAATAGAGTTCTGGTGGCATCAGGGAGAGTATTCCAAATTTTAATAAAGTTTTCCCTGCGCTCACTCATCATCACAACCTCCTCGGGCAAAGGAGTATTATCAACGATTTGAAACTGATTTGAGCTTATTTCTACGTCGGCAAAATACCGGTGCTCTAGGTTTTTGCGTCGTAAATAGTTCATTGACAAGTTCCTTATAGTATAGACAATGTAGGCAGTCAAAGTGCAACGCTCAAGTTTGACTATTGTATCCTCTTTCTCAATCAACTTAACAATCGCATCATGAACCAGCTCCTCCGCAGAGGATGGATCCTTGATGTATCTAAGAGCGATGTTATACATCAGTGGCTTATACTGTTCATAAAGTGCTCTAAAAAACTGGCTGCTGTCCTCATCATTGCACAGAGCCATTATAATAAACACCAGCTATCACCCTCCCCGAATACATGATGCGGTTTTCTACGCATCATATTTTTAACCCTTCCAGTTGAAGACACTTATGCGCTTTGTATTGCAACATACGGAACGTTAGAGAAATCTGCTTTTTCAACAATCTTATCATTTGTCTATTTAATAGGACATGTATCAGCCAAAATCTTTAAACTCTACGAAAGTAAATATATCACAATAAGACTATAGGATATTTAGCTATGCTAGTCAATGGTATGTCGGGTAATAAACCGGCTTTGACATATAAGATGGTACTTGCTATAGGGCATACTTCTGATGCGAAGTTAAAATAACAGTACATGGTTAGATAAACTGCAACAATCGGAGGAAAAGTTTTTTCCGATTGTTGCAGTTTAGTCATTGAAGTTTTGAAATTATAGAGCAAGGTGGATAATTTAAATTATGTAGTTATATGAAAAAGTTTTCAATTAACTCAATTGCTTTTTTTATATCTATATCTCCCGGCTCTTTTGGAATGAATAAAGTATTTGTTGAAAGTGATACACTGTCATTGAACTCTAAATATAGTAAATCCTGTTTGATTACACAACCGGAGTTTTGACATATAAATACTATATCAGGCTTGTAAAGCGTATTTACTACATTGTATAGTGTTTTAATTTCTATTCCTTCTGGCAGATATTCGAATCCATATAAATAGGCATATTTTTGTGGAGAAATCACCACGCAATTGTACCCAGCTTCTTTCATTGCATCACTCAGTGCTATTAATGCATTTTCACATCCATCGAGAGTATCGACAAGTACTGTAGGGACACTAAAATGTAGTTTTTTCCTGTTTAATCTAAGAATATCTTCTTTATACTTCGCCTCATTCCAGTATATTTGCGGTTCAAATACTGTCTCGAAAATCGGAAATCCAGCATATAGCACACTCCGAGAATACTGTGACGCGTCAAGCCAAGACAACTGGGCCGGTGGAAATAAAATAACCGAAGCTTTTGGATATTTGTTAAGGGCATTGACTAAATCACCCGAATTGTCTGTCTCAAGTAAAACATCGGCTTGTATATGGTCAACATTAATTGGCGCATGTAACGGGTTGCAGATAATAGCCTCAGACACAAAATCTGCACGAAGGCGTGTAACATTAACTGTTTTGGCGGCTAGCTTGCTGTATATATCTTGAATTTGAAGAGAACTACCGCTGTTACTTTCAAGAATACTATGAACTGCTGCAGTTACGGTAGGAGCAGCATAGCTATTTGCTATTTCTGTCCTATGAACATATCCTCCAGGATAATGTAATTCATGATTTGATGAGGCAAATATCTGAACCTGTTCAATGTCAGAATCGGGACATATCAATATTTGGTTGTCCTTAAGAGAGGCCAAAGCACATACACCTAGTACATTTGTATAGCAAGCAGGCATAGTATACTGATATCCATGACAGTGGGCCGCTACAACAATCTGATTCTGTCTCGATAAAAAAGATATTGATTTATGTAACGCTTTATCATCACGCAACGAAGTGCTTCCTATACTCATATGTATTATAGGAATGTTGTTTTCTGCACACCAGTTTAATGCGCATATTAGCTGATCGATTGATGCTGACAGCTTTTCGTCCCAAAAAACCTTTAGAGAGCACAATTGTGCACGAGGAGCATATTTTTGAATTATCATACCGCACGTTGTACCATGTGATGTAATAACTCTTTCATTTTCTTTCCTGCGCCGCACTTTGCAGTCTTTTGTAATACACAAATCATATTCCGGTACTAAGCTACTACAAATGTATGGGTTAATTCCATCATCAATTATGGCAATTATCATGGTTATGTTTGGCCTCTTGCAATTCTGTTAATTGATGTTGGTAGTTTAATAATTCTGAGAATCGTCCATTTCCATGCATAAGATCTTTACTATTGCCCATTTCTACAACGACTCCATTTTCCAATACTATTACTTTGTCTGCAACAAACACGTTGGACAAACGATGAGATATGTAGATTACTATTTTATCATCATTTAATTTCTTTAAATTGGAAAACAATTTGTATTCTGTCTCAGGGTCTAGACTTGACGTAGGCTCATCCAGTATAAGAGCGGAACAACGCCTAAAAAATGTACGTGCTAATGAAATGCGCTGATATTGTCCACCAGAAAGCTCTATGCCTTTTTCATCGAACATTCGAGTAAGGTATGTTTCAATGCCATCAGGAATTGATTCAATAATGTCCCTGGCTCCACTCACATTTAGAGCTGAAATAATCGCCTGATTTTCATCTGGCCTGTTACGATCAGCAATGGTAAGATTTTCACGCACTGTAAACCCATAATATGGCTCAGCTTGAAAATATGCACTGAAAGCATTACGTAAATCCTCCAGTGGATACATGCGTATTTCATGCCCATTGATCAATATTCTTCCACTGTTAACATCATAAAATCTAAGCAAGAGTTTTATTACAGTAGATTTGCCTGAGCCATTAGTTCCAACTATGGCAATATGCTCTCCCCGACCAACAGAAAATGATACGTCATTTAACGCTGGTGTCTGTGAACCTGGGTAAGTAAAGCACACATGATCGAAGGTAATTGAGTGTACACTATCAAGCTCAATAGTCCCATTGTTTTCTACTGATTCAAATAAATTGTCTAGAGAGCGGAAGTTTTTAGTTTTTTGCTGATTATCATATACAGCCACAAACGAGCTTAACATGGTAATAACGGCAGTACTCAGCTGTGCAGCCAGACCACAGAACAAAGAATAGTCTCCAATTGTAGCTTTGTGTCCTATTACATCTAAAGCTGTATCAATGCCAATATAAATAGCCACTATTTCAGGAAGGCATTCCAATACGCTCGATATAAGGCATCTCCGTTTATTGACTGTTTTACGTTCACGGAATAGCTTAGTCCATATCCTCTGATACTTTTCAATTAGCCAAGATCCTGCTTGATATAATTTAATGTTCATTACATAAGCTTTGCTAGTTGATATAGACTGTATGTAATTCTTTTGTCTATTGGCACATAATTGCTCAAGACTGAGGGAATATATAGACTTTGTATACTTAGTAGATACAATTGAAGCAGGAATGGCAGCACATAACATCAACATCGAATACAACACATTATATTTCATTATAGCGGAAAAAGAGATAACAACAGAAACACATGCTCCCGTTAGCATTAATGCATTCCAGACAAGGTTTATAATTGCCATTGAATCTGTGGTGCATGATGTAAGTTTGTCATAAAAATACGGATTGTCAAAATGCTCTATATCTGCCATGAACGACTTGTTCATCAGCAACAGAGATAACTGATTTTCGATTAGTTCGCCATGTACGGTTTGAACATATACATCTACTTTCTGCACCACGACCATAGTAATAGTTAGCAAAAGCTCTAAAGCGAAAAACAATAATAAAGATTGGTATATGTTGTCTGCCGTATATGCACCAGTCAATAAATCAAGAATATACTTTGCTAATACCGTTTGCAGTAAAGAAATAACCGAAGGCAGTATGCTAAATAAAAGTCGAAGAACAGTATAAAAGGCAGACGCCTTGTATGCAATAGAAGAGCAGAAACCAATTGCTTCCTTAAATTGAGTTAAAATAGCTGGTACTCCTGATTTATCTTCATTTTTATTGTTGCCAATCGACATCATTTTTGCCTTGCCAACACGCCGTCGGTCATGGTGTACACCGTGTCCGCGGCCTCGGCGACGGCGGGGTCGTGGGTTACTATGACCACGCAGTAGCCGTCCTCGTGCGCGAGGCGGGTCAGGATGTCCACGATGTTCCGCGAATTTTCGCCGTCCAGGTTGCCCGTGGGCTCGTCCGCGAGCAGTATCTGCGCGCCCGAGGAGAGCGCACGCGCTATCGCCACGCGCTGCTGCTCACCGCCCGAGAGCTGGCTGGGAAAGCGCCGGTGCTTCTCCGCGGCGATGCCGACCCGCTCCAGCTCGAGTCTGGCGCGCGCTCTCGCCTCCTGCTCGCTCACTCCGTTGAGCTCCATCGGGAAACACACGTTCTCCAGCACCGTCAGCAGCGGGAAAAGGTGGAATGCCTGGAAAATCACCGAAACATAGTGCCGGCGGTACTCGTCCAAGTCCATGCCGCCCAGCTCCCGGCCGCTGAGATACACCTCGCCGTCCGCGGGACGGTCCAGGCCTGCCATTATGCTCAGCAGCGTCGTCTTGCCGCTGCCGGAGGGCCCTACCACGGCTGCCACCTCGCCCGCGTGGAACTCACAGCTCACGCCGTCGAGCGCGTTGCGCGCGGCCTTGCCGTATCTGTAACTCACTCCGTTCAACTTCAGTCCCTGCATCTTAAGCCCTCCTATTCCTTGACTTGCAGCAGCTCAAGCGGATTTTTCCTCACTCTCACCAGCGCCGAGGCGGCGGCTCCCGCCAGCGCTCCCAGCGCGTAAAACACCTCGTTCTGCCAGACCTCCGGCCAGACCACACCGCCAATGCGCAGAAGCGCCAGCACCACCGCACCCAGCAGTGCGCCTGTCAGCGCCGGTATCAGCTGCTCGAGCACCAGCAGTGAGGCCGCTCCGCCCTTCCTGACGCCGAGCACGCGCAGAAGTGCGGCCTCCTTGGCCGAGCGCAGCACCATCAGCGCCGCCGCAAGCGCAGAGAGCGCCACGGACAACAGCCGCAGTCCCGGGTACAGCAGACGCATCAGGCCGAGGTTCCGCTCCATGGGCCGCACGACCTCGGTGAGCTCCCCGTCGTCCAGCAGCAGGAACATCTCGCCCTGGGCCCCGGCACTGTCGAGCACCTCCTGCGAGGCCGCGCGGACCTCGGTTATGGAGCGGTTCAGGGACTTGTCCACCTGGAATTCAAAGCGCCGGAGCATCAGCTCCTGGCCGTATTTTGAAAGCTCGGTGTCATAGAGGCTCTCGAGCGCCGCATAGCTCATTATGAGGTCAAAGCCCGTGCCGTCCTCGCCGCCGGGAAAGCTGCCGGCGATGTTCAGGGACTCGCCCCGGTCGCCCCAGAGCACGAATATCCTGCCGCCCGCCGAGAGGCCGAGCTTCCCGAGCAGGTCCTCGGAGACGAGCACCTCCGGCTCTCCGTCCGCGTTTGAGAAGAAGTCCGCCTCGGTCATGTCCCCGGCGTACGTCACCTCGAGCGTCCCGTTTGAAAGCGGCGCAAAGGTCTCCGGGTCCTCCACGCCCAGAAGCGCGAGGTTCTGGGGCCTTTCGCCCGGGGCGTCTGGCCGCCGCGCGGCACTGACCGTGCAGCCGGCCTCGCGGATGACATTACTCAGGTTTCCTATCTCCTGCAGCTCCTCCGCCGCAGACACGGGCAGATAGCCGTCTCCCGCCGAGCTGCCCAGGCTCATGCTGCGGATGACGCTGCCGCCGACCTGGACGCTGCTGTAGAGCGCGTCGACCTCCGCTTCACCCGTTGTGATGCCGCCCCTCAGTGCGCCGAGGCCGAAGAGCAGCCCTGCCGCCACGAGTGCGGCGAGCAGGCCCTTCACCGGCGTCCTCACGAGCCGACGAACGAGGTAGCGCAGTCCCCAGGCCGGGAACCTGCCACGCCTCTCCGGCGCCGCCGCAGCCGGGACGTGGACCGTGGATGCGGCCGGACTCGCGCTCACGGCTGACGGGTCCATTTTCACTGCATTTTCCGCCGCAGCCCGCCTTCCGCCGGAGCCTAACTGCTCGAGCACCGGCCGCCGCGACATGCGGTCGAGCGCCAGGGCCGTCAGCCCCGTAACCGCCGCCCAGGCGATCACCACGAAAAGCAGCATTTCAAACAGGCTGAAGCCCACTTCAAACACATATTCTCCGCTCAGCCCGGCCAGGGCCGCCTCCGCCTTGCCCCTGCCGTCTATGTACGCGCCGACGCCTGCTATTGTGAGGCCTGCGCTGTAGAGCAGCGCCGCAGGTTCCAGCGCCGCACGGACGGCGGTGCGCCGGGGCACGCCCAGTGCGAGCATGATGGGCAGCTCCTTGCGTCTGAAGAAGAGATACAGCAGAAACGCCAGCGCAAAGGCCAGTGCGCCCACAGCTGTGAGCACCGCCGTGTTCGTCCCCGCCGAGCGCATCAGCGGCTCCGCCGCGGCGGCAAAGGCCGCGTAGCCCGTGGGCACGAAGTAGAGCGAATAGCCCTCCGCCGCAAAGGCGTCCGCGGTGGAGAGGGCAAACTCCTCCTGCTCGGCTATGTCCTTCAGGACAAAGCTGGTGTAGTCCGCGACGACCATGTCCCCGGTGGTCTCATAGCCCTGCGGCACGACCCAGTCCGGGACGTAGATATATGAATAGTAGCCCGAATACTCCAGCGCGGGGTCGACGGCGGTCAGCAGGCCGACTATGGTGAGCGTGCGGGTGCAGCTCTCCGCCTCCTGCCAGGGCGTATCCTCCATGCCGGGGCGTATGCTGCCGCTGGCCTGGCTCAGCTTTCGGAGCGTGATGTCTATGGTGTCGCCCACCTCGAGCCCGCGCGTGGCGGCCAGCTCCTGGCGTATGACGCAGACGGAGTTTTTCTTCGTCTCGTCCGCGTGGTCGAGCGCCCGGCCCTCCGTGACGACGTACTGGGCCTCAAAACCCGGTATTGCCGTCATGTCCTTCGTCGTCCAGAGCGCGGCGGTGCGGGCGTTCACGTCCACGAGCTCCATGGCCTCCGCCACGTCCGCGAGCCCGGCACTCGAAAAGTCCGGCTCCACGCCCGGCTCGAGCTCGACGAAATACTCGTCCCCGACTGCGGGCACCAGATAGTAGGCATACGCCCCGGTCCCCTGCTGATACGAGGACTGGAGCCGCATTATGGCCCGCGTGCCGCCCGTGAGCTCCGCCGCCAGGGCCTCGAGCTCGGCGGTGTCCTCAGAATAGAAGTACACGTTCTGCATACCCACAGGGGCACAGTCGTCAGCTCCGGCCAGCAGATTTTCGAGCTTCAGGCGGATACCCAGCCTGTACGGGGACTCGATCTTCTCGAAGCTGTCGTACGGAAGGTCCGGGTCGAAGCTCCAGATGCTCACGGCCGGGAAGGGCGTGACACCGTCGTAGGACTCAACCTCCGCGCTCTCCACCGTGGCTGTGACGTACAGGTCCGACCGGGAGTATATGTTCGCGTTGTACATGCCCTCGAGCGTGTAGTTCACCAGCCTGCGCTCGTCCACGAAGTCCACATACCGGCTGTTTTCCAGCGTATCCATGCAGCCGGAGATGTCGTACTCCGTCTCCGGGTCCTCCGAGATGAGCGAGCCTATGGCGCGGTAGTAACCGCTTATCCGCCCCACAGCGCGCGAGAGCATGGCATATTGCAGCAGCTGCGAAAAGCATGCAACGCCCACCGCCGCTATGAGCAGCAAAAGTACCGCCATCCGCACCGGCTGCCTCAGCGCGGACTTGAGGCAGATGTTTTTCATTGTTAGTTCTCCTTCATATGTATTCAAGACTCAAGGCGGCAGAAGAATTTTACTTATGCGAATTATGCATATACTTTTAGACCTGAGATCCGACCGCCACGGTTACCGTTTACATCAATTCTAAGTATCAATCTATACATTAATAATGTCGGCCGAAACTACCATTATAAATATAGACACTTAACACACAAAAAGTGCAACATGCAGCTCTCAAAATATTAAGAGAGTTTAATGACAAGCAAATCACAATTCGTGACAACAATAGCGCTATCATAAGAATCAATAATACATCATTAGAGCAACATTCGCCTGAAGTAGTATTAGCGGCAAACCAGTCATATGACACTGAAATATCGATTCCTATTTTTTGTTTTAATACCAACATTTCTAATACGCTCAAAGTTACGGCTATAACAGAAAACGGTACAAGTGCCAGTGTAAAAACGACCGTATTTATTAACAGATAGACAAGGCTTAATGGTTGCACAACAATTGATAACATGCCAGTTGCTGAATACGAGGGAAGACAATTCAAGCGCTATATTATACAAGAGCAGAATAAACTTTGCTCACTCCAAAAAGTACATAACAACCAGGCTCACGGCGAAAGCTGTGAGCCTGAACGCATATTGTCTCCTTTACGCCGCAGTGAGCAGCAGCTTTTCAGGTATTGGGTACATATGCAAAACTGCGCGTGATGAACTTCCTCCAATGTCAGAGAACACCCCGCCATATATAGTGCGCCGATATGTATGGGATTTACCACAACGACCACGAAGCCTGCATCCGTGAAGAACTGAAATAGGATGAGGTGGTAATGCGACGTAGATTCAATGACCACTACTGGCGTCCTGCCTTTTATGTGAAGCGTATCATGCGGATGAAACAGCTGCAACCCCGCCGTTTACGAGGTTATTGTACCAGCAAACCTGCTAATGTGTGTCAAGTACAAAAGAAGAAAAGTACAGGATAAGAAATAGGCATAACAAAAGGACCTGCAACATTTTCCGGCTGCAGGCCTGAGAGGATATGCCCCGTCACATATGATGATGGCTGTGCTGCGGAGCAGCATGGCCATCGTTGTTCTGTATCAGGCGGTATCTTCTAAAGCGTTCAGGTATTCTTTGACCTTTGCATAATATATGCGCAGAAATTTGGCGGAGCCGGCGACAGTATAAACGTAAAAGTGCTTTCCTTCGGCTCGCTTCTTATCCATAAAACAGAATACGGGATTAGCAGTATTCGCACGAATGAGCGTCATTGACATGATCACAAACAGCACTCTTCTAAGATGTGGAGAGCCGCGTTTGGACACATGACGGCTTTTCGAATCGAAGCTTCCTGACTGGTATGGAGAAGCGTCAACGCCTGCATAGCGTGGGCGGCATAACCCGGGCCCGTTTTTGAACGTGCCCGCCGCCCCATGGCATCGCCGTCGCCGCTTGAAGGGCACAAAGCCCGTCTGCGTCGTCAA
>ENA-OOXJ01002042-OOXJ01002042.1-human-gut-metagenome-genome-assembly--contig:-NODE-2042-length-11160-cov-2.784421_pt1 | contig 11160 bp, 11 predicted proteins | sample MGYA00241587_ERZ501343 | MGnify/ENA primary metagenome ERZ501343 (study PRJEB25962, sample SAMEA2042918) | human gut metagenome | biome: human gut; feature: human-associated habitat; material: faeces... | reverse complement strand
TCGCGGTGCCATTCATCCGTGTTGTTAAGCATCGCCTCGGCAGCTGCCAGCTGTATGCCTCGGAAGCTTCCGTTGTCGATGTTGCTCTTCACCTTCAGAATCCATGAGATGAAAGTCTTGTTGCTCGAAATCATCGCCACACGCCAGCCTGGCATGTTGTGGCTCTTGCTCAGAGAATTGAACTCGATGCAGCAGTCCTTAGCTCCCGGCACCTGCATGATGCTCATTGGGTGCTCGTTGAGGATGAGCGAATATGGATTGTCGTTCACCACCACGATGTTGTGCTTCTGGGCGAATGCCACCAGTTTTTCGTAGGTTTCGCGCTTTGCCACACCGCCTGTCGGCATGTTAGGATAGTTGGTCCACATCAGTTTTACGTGGCTCAGGTCCATCTTCTCCAGGGCGTCGAAATCGGGCTGCCATCCGTTATCCTCTCTCAGATCGTAGTAGGTAATCTTGGTACCCAGAATCTTGTTGATGGCGGTGTAGGTAGGGTATCCCGGGTTCGGGATAAGCACCTCATCGCCAGGGTTGCAGAAGGCGAGCGTTACGTGCAGAATGCCTTCCTTGCTACCTATGAGGGGCTGGATTTCTGTAGCCCAGTCGAGGTCTACATCATACCAGCGCTTATAGAAACCAGCCATTGCTTTGCGCAACTCTGGTATGCCCACCGTAGGCTGATATCCGTGTGCGTTTGGATTGTTGGCTACCTCGCAGAGCTTGTCAATGGTCTGCTTAGAAGGCGGCATGTCTGGACTTCCGATGGCCAGACTGATGATGTCTTTGCCCTCGGCATTAAGCTTAGCCACTTCCTTCAGCTTGCGGCTGAAGTAGTATTCCTGTATTTCCGTTACTCTATTGGCTGGTTGTATCATAATTCTTATTTTTAACTATTAACTGTTAACTATCAACTATTCCTTCTCCTCATATTCGCCCAACACCTTTATTTTCTTCACGAGCGGCGTAATGGCGTCGATGCTCTGGCGGTATCGGGTCAGGTTGTCGAAGGTGAGGTCTACGTAGAAGAGGTATTCCCACTCATGTCCGATGTTTGGCAGCGACTGGATCTTGGTGAGATTGATGTCGTAGAAACTCAGGATGGTGAGCACCTTGGAGAGCGATCCCTTATCGTGAGCCAGACTGAAGACGATGCTCGCCTTGTTGGCCTTTTCGATGGGACGGAGCAAGGCTGCCTTCTGCGGATTGCAGACCACGAGAAACCGGGTGTAGTTGTGCGGATTGTCGTGGATGTCTTCCTGCAGCACCTTCATGCCGTACATGTGGGCAGCGTAAGAAGAGCAGATGGCTGCCCATCCCCTTACCTTGTGCTGGGCGATGTAGGCTGCCGAGCCTGCGGTATCTTCTGCCTCCACCGCCTTGAGGTCGGGATGGTTGGCTAGGAACTTGCCGCACTGCATGAGGGCTACCGGATGGGAGTGAACCTCCTGCAGGGTGCTCCAGTCGTCTTCTGGCAGACAGCAGATGCTGTGCTCTATATGGAGCTTGTGTTCGCCTACCACGGTGGTTCCGCTCTGCCGGAGCAGTTCGTAATTGTGGAGCAGGCTGCCCGCGATGGTGTTTTCTATGGCGCAGATGCCTACTACAGTAGGGTCGCGCTTGATGTTTTCGAACACCTCTTCGAAGGTAGCACAACAGATGATTTCAATCTGTTCGCCCTCGAAATACTGGTGGGCGGTAATGTCGTGGAAAGATCCCAGCTCTCCTTGAATTGCTATTCTCTTCATGTTTCTTTTATCTTGTCTAATGTTACGAAAAACGGTCCTACTCAATAAGAGCGGGACCGTTTCGATGATTTCAAGAATCTAATATCCTAAGTTGAAATTTACACGCAACTTCCCGCTTTACAATTATTTGCAAAGTAAAAGTAATAGCTAAAAAAGAATGCGTTAAACTTCTTCATTGTCTTTACATTTTATATGTTACTCACTTTTGTTCTTTCCGAGCCCGTTTCTCTTTTTATTATATAAGGAGCTTATCTGTGCTCAGATTTTCCAGAGTTCTTTCCTACACCTCTTTATTATATAAGGAGCAGGTAGTGCTCAGATTTCGAGTCTCGACTTGCAAAAATCTCAACTCGACTGCAAAAGTAACATTTTTCTTTGATATTGCCAAACAATTTGATATATTTTTCTTCATTTTCCTTATATTTTATGCTAAAAACATATTTTCGCCCGATTTTTATCATCAGGATACGGAAAAATGCAGAAAAATGTACTCAAAAGCTAGGCGCTAGGGAGAGACGCAACGCCGGAATCCGTGAGGCAAGCCCCTTCCTTTATCTGCAATGTTCTCTGCCTTCAGCCTTGAATTCTCCTGTCAGCTCCCCTACTTTCTCCGGGTTCAGCTCCAGGTAGCGCTTCATGTCCTTTCCGGCACCATCCTTGTCGCCCATCTGCATCAGCAGATTGCCGCGCTTCAGGAGATTCGCGCTCAGAGAGGCTTTTACAGACGAGTGTTCCGCAGAATCCTTCTGTTCTGCCAATTCTTTCTCCTGCTCTACAATCTGCTGCGTCAGCGTAGCAAGCAACAGAACAGGGTTTATCTGGTTCAAATCCATAACCTTATATTTTTACGAAAAGTTATTCTGTTGTATATCAAGGAGTTAACCCACTTAACGCCCTAAAACAGGGCGTCAAAGTATGAGCCACTCCTTATTATAATAAGGTGTCATTTACTTGATGGCCCCGATAATCTCAGTCACACTCTTGCATCCGTGAGCATCAAGCCACTCATTGATTCCATCCTTCACCTTCTTCGTAACCGCAGGATCAATGAAGTTGGCTGTACCAATCTCAATGGCCGTAGCACCGCACATCAGGAACTCAATGGCATCCTTGGCAGAAGAAATGCCGCCCAGACCAACAACCGGAATGTTTACGGCATGAACCACATCCCAAACCATGCGCAGGGCAACAGGCTTAACGCAAGGACCGCTCAAACCACCCGTACGGATGCTCAAGAGAGGCTGGCGCTTCTCAATATCCACCGCCATACCCATCAGCGTGTTGATGAGCGAAACAGAATCGGCACCCTCAGCTTCCACGGCACGGGCGATGTCGGCAATGCTGGTAACATTAGGCGAAAGCTTCACGATGAGGGTCTTCTTATAAACCTTTCTCACCGCCTTCACCACGCTGGCTGCACCCTCGCAGGTTACACCGAAGGCCATGCCGCCATCCTTCACGTTAGGACAGGAGATGTTCAGCTCTATGGCCGGAATCTTATCCAGCTCGTTGATGCGCGCCGCACACTCGGCATAACTCTCAGGCGAATGTCCGCTCACGTTGACAATCATATTGGTATCAATGTCCTTGATCTGAGGATAAATGTGAGAGCAGAAATACTCCACACCCTTGTTCTGCAAACCTACGCAGTTGAGCATGCCCTGAGGCGTTTCAGCCATACGCGGATAGTCGTTTCCCTCGCGCGGTTCCAGGGTAGTGCCCTTCACGATAATACCGCCAATCTCCTCCAGAGGAACGAAATCGGCAAATTCCAATCCGTAGCCGAAAGTACCCGATGCAGTCATCACAGGGTTCTTCAACTCCAAATCCTTTATCTTTACACTTAAATCAGCCATAATCTTCTGTTTTTACTTAAAAATGTTTTACAAACAAAGACAAGAGAATTCTTCGTTCTTCACTCTTCGTTCTTCGTTTCCAACGAATTCTTCACTCTTCGCTTCCAAACGAATTCTTCACTCTTCGTTCTTCACTCTTCACTTAAATTTCCCAAGTAAGTTTCTTGATGTTGATGACAGGTCCATCCTTGCAGACGCACTGGTTACCCTCGGTAGTTTTCTCTACGCAGCAGAGGCAGGCGCCCACACCGCACGCCATCTTGTTCTCGAGAGAAACCTCACACTCCACGCCAGCCTTCTTGGCAAAGCGAGCCACGCTCACCATCATCGGCTTAGGTCCGCAGGTAGAAATCATATCAAACTTCTCGTTCTCCAGAACAGAGTGATTGGTAACGAAACCCACCTCGCCAGCCGAGCCATCCTCGGTAGTGATGCATACCTTTCCGATCTTGGCAAACTCATCCAGTTCGAGCAGATCCGTAGCCTTGCGTGCACCCAGCAGAAAGGTAACTTCAGCCCCGAAATCCTTGATGAGTTTTCCGAAATAGAGGAGCGGAGCCACACCTACGCCACCACCAACGAGCAGATATTTCTGGCTCTTCCCGGTAGGCATGGTGAAGCCGTTGCCGAGAGGCAACATACAGTTGAGCACGTCGCCCTCCTTGAGCTGTCCGAGCTGACGGGTACCGTCGCCCACCATTGCTACGAGCAACCAGAGCTGATTATTTTCACGATCCACGAAATTGATGGAGATAGGACGACGAAGCATGGTAGTAGGCGAATGGTCTACTCTTACTTCTACGAATTGGCCAGGCAAGATTTCAGGCAAAGGTTTCTCATCGGTAAGCTTAATCAAAACGTGCTTATCGCTAAGCGCCTCTACAGAAACCACCTTGAGGTCGAGAACATATTTTTTCATCTTATTGCTAATTTTTAATATGCTTATTATATAATGTACGTATATTATAATAGGTACGCGTAGCTTCCGGTTACGCCCACCTACGTTTCTACGATGCAAAGGTACATCAAAAATCCGAATTTACGAAAAGAAAAGAGATATTTTTTCTTTATCGCCGCTCCTATGTGTTTGTTTTAGGGTTCTCCAATCCCTACTTTATTTCTTAGGAACGAAGGTTTCCCAGGTCTGATCATCGTAGAAAATACGGATTTCGGTAATCTTTCTTTGCGGTTTGTCTACATATTTTACCGCTGCTTGGGCGATATTTTTAGGTGTACGATTTACACCCTGCATTTGAGGCTGGTCAAAGAGCGAGGGAGAAGTAGGGGAGGCTGTGGCTCCTTCGGCTCCAAAATCGAGCATAGGCTCGGCGGAGGCGGCTCCAGAAGGCTGACTGCCCTGATTCATCCCCTCAGCACCACCGGCTGCTCCATCCGTAATACCCTGATACATGTCTGCAGCACCCTCTTCGCTGCCACCCTGGGAAGCCTGGTTCTGATACATAGGAGGAGTACCGTAGAGTACCCAATAAACGTTTACCTGAGGAAAACTCTTATGGATGCCATCCACAATACTGAGCGATGGATTGGTCTTCCCGTTGAAAATATTGCTCAGCGTAGCGGTCGAGATTCCGATCATCTGAGCGAAGTTTTGCTGAGTGAGGTGCTGGTCCTCCATCAGCTGTCTGATTCTATCTTTCATGCTCTAAAATTTTTAGCGTTCATTTTTCTACTGATACGATGTTTTATTTCCGAACAAGCCACTTTTAGGCCCTTTTTCGGTTGATTTTACAAAGATAAAGCAAAAATTTAGAATAACCAAACATTTCTGAATAAATTTAGATTTTTAAACTTTAGGTTTCTGTTTGTAAATTTGAATTCTACTCACTCCAGTGTTCGGTTTTTAGGTTTAGCTTTATAAATATAAACCTATAAATCAAAATATATGACGAACCTTTTCTTTATAAATTTTGGCTAAATCACTGGCTATTCATACCATAAACCACCTAAACAAAGGCATATAGAGCGGTTTATGCAATATTTTCCCCACACCTATGTAAAACTCTATGGTTTATAAAACAACTAAAATACATAACTAACTGAGTTTCCACTACTTACAAATTCTAAATATAGCATGAATATTTATTCATTCATAACCATAAACACCCTGTTTTATCTTTATTTTTATAAATATAAAACATAAATTCGTGTATTTAGTTTTCTTGTATTTATGTTTATAAATCAAAACCACACGTTTTGATTTATAAATTCAAAAACATAAACTTATGAAATATAAACCTTAACAAATGCAAACGACCAATTTCGGACAACAGGAAATGGCTAATTTTTCCATTTCTAGCGTATTCCAGCCCATTTGGCAAGGAAACGGGCAAATTCGCGAGTAATGAATAGGGTTAATTTATGTAAGTTACTGATAACCAATAAAGTTAAGTCTATTTTCAGGCGAAACAGAAAAATGGGCATCTAGCTCGAAAAATCGCTTAAATCCCCCATTTTTGCCCAAAAATCGCCCAAAATGAGCCCAGTTAAGCGCCCCAAAAAGAGCTGAAAATCCCCTATTTGGGGCAAATTTATAATGCTAAACGCTAGTTGGCTGCTTTCTGGAAACAGGCGGCAAAGAAGGGCGAAAACGGAAACGAGCTCCTGCCGAGAGAAAACTCTCAGCAGCTCGCCTACTCTCCCCCACTTCGCTCTTCAGCATCAATGAAGGATAAAAAAGATGAGTTCTTTCATCAGTTCACCCACCGGAGTGGATGGATTATCCAGTCCCTTTATCTTCGCATCCACCTCCTTAAACTTCTCAATAATCGCCATCACTTTCACGCCCGTATAGTTCCTCATTCCTGTAATATATTCGCGCGCCGCCCAAGCTCCGCGCAAATCCAGGAATTTTGCGAGCTCATTTTCGTTCTGCCTGTTGGGTGCATAATAAGCAATCATTAGGTTTTGGAAATAAGTAAAGAGCATCGGGAGAAGCGTGAAGAGAGAACCACTCTTCGGATTGCTGTCAAAATAATTTATTATCTGATTTGCCTTGAACACATCGCGGCTGACGATGGCACTTCTCAGCTCGAAGGCATTGAAGTCTTTGCTCACCCCTATTTCTCGCTCCACAATCTCCGGAGTAACACGCCGGTCGTTCTCAGGAAGAGAAATGAGCAGTTTATCGAGCTCGGAAGTGAGTCGGTGCAAATCTGCTCCCACATGATCAGCCACCATCTGGGTAGCCTTGGGTTCAATGGTTGCCTTACGGGTCTTGAGATAAGTCTCAATGAAGCCCGGCAGATTTCGGTCGTAGAGCTTCTTGCTTTCAAAAACCACACCCGCCTTGGCTGCGAGGGCAGAAAACTTTTTACGACTGTCGAGCTTGCCGTTTTTATGACAGAAAACAAGGATGGTTGTTTTTACCGGATTTTCGAGGTACTTCTCGAGCGCTTCCAAATTCCGCAAATTCTGAGCCTCTTTCACAACCACCACTCTATACTCCGCCATCATCGGGTAGCCCTTGCACAAATCTGCCACTTGCGCACCCGTAACATCAGCTCCGAAAACCACCGTCTGATTGAAGTCACGCTCCTCGGGCTGGAGCACATTTTCTGAAATGTAGTCACAGATCTTATCTATATAAAAAGGTTCCTCGCCCATCAGAACATAGACGGGAGAATACTTCCGAGCCTTCAAATCTTTCATGATTGACTCGTAACTTATTGCACTTTTCTTTTCTACCATTGGATTATTTTTTGTAACTTTGCACCCAGCAAACTCCGGGGGTGCGGACAAGCATTTGCTCCGCCTCCAGGTTCGCAGTTTTCTGAGGTGCAGTTTTCAGCTGCACTTCGACTGCAAAGTTACAAAAAATAAATTGAACTGCCTATATAAAAGAGGTAGTTTTTGAAAATGAGGTATGGTTAAAAGAAGAAAAGAAACCATATCGAAAACAGAAAAGAAAGAAATATAACCCTATATATAATAAGGTACAAAAAAATGATTCGCTTAAATTTGCCATCTTTCGACATCAAGGTTTCGGGCTCAAAACAGCATCCCCAGATACTGGATGTGCTACGCCGGAAGTTCATCACGCTCACTCCCGAAGAGTGGGTGCGCCAGCATTTCGTTCATTTTCTCATCGAGCACAAGGGGTATCCTGCCTCTCTGCTCGCCAACGAAATCCAGCTGAAATGTGGCGACAAGGTGCTGCGCGCCGACAGTGTGCTCTACTCCCGAGAGCTGCAGCCCCGCATGATTATCGAGTACAAAGCCCCTCACATCCCCATCACGCAGAAAGTGTTCGACCAGATTTCGGTCTACAATCTTCTGCTCCATGTCGACTTTCTGGTGGTGAGCAACGGGCTGGAGCATTACATCTGCAAGATGGATTATGAAAGTAAAAAATATGTATTTTTAGAGACCATTCCCGATTATTCCGATTTATTGACATTATGAGAGCATCGGGGCCAGTCCGGAAGTTTTTAAACAGAACTTCCCCAGCCTTCAAAATTTGCGAATTTCCGCCCAACCGGCCATCCGTTTTAGAATTCGCGAATTTTGGAGGCCTTTTTCTGCCTTCTTTTCCTCTCCCTTTTTGAGCACTCCTTTCCTCTCCCTTTTTGAGTACTCCTTTTCCTCCCCCTTTTTGAGCACTCCTTTCCCTCCCCATCCTCTTTCTCGCGTTATTTTTTAATAAAAAACCAATTTTCATTTTGTAGTCTCCTCCTTTTATACTATCTTTGCATAAGATAAGCTGCACTCGGCAATTTGAAAGCAAGCTTTCATTGCCCTCGTTTGCATTATCTTTGCAACTAATATATATATATTAAGGTATAGACTGCCTAAAAGAACAGAAAGAAATGGAGAATAAAAAGATAAAAATCGCCGTAGCCGGAACAGGATATGTAGGCCTGAGCATCGCTACCCTGCTGAGCCAGCATCATGAGGTGGTGGCAGTAGACGTGATACCCGAAAAGGTGGAGCTCATCAACTCGCGCCGCTCGCCTATCCAGGACGAATACATAGAGAAATATCTGGCAGAAAAGGAACTCAACCTCAAAGCCACAACCGATGGAGAAGAAGCCTATAAGGATGCCGACTTCGTAGTGATTGCCACACCAACCAACTATGATCCGGTGAAAAACTACTTCGACACCTCGCACGTAGAAGAAGTCATCCGTCTGGTGATGCAGGTGAATCCCGATGCCATCATGGTCATCAAGAGCACCATTCCGGTAGGCTACACCAAAAGCATCCGCCAGAAGACGGGCAGCAAGAACATCATCTTCGCTCCTGAATTCCTACGCGAGAGCAAGGCACTCTACGACAACCTCTACCCGAGCCGCATCATCGTGGGCAGGCCGAATGGTGACGAGCGACTGGACCAGGCAGCCCGCACCTTTGCAGAACTGCTGAAAGAGGGAGCCATCAAGCAAGACATAGAAACCCTGTTCATGGGACTTACCGAGGCAGAGGCGGTGAAACTCTTCGCCAACACCTACCTCGCCCTGCGCGTGAGCTACTTCAACGAGCTGGATACCTACGCCGAAATGAAGGGCCTCGACACCAAGGCGATTATCGACGGAGTGGGTCTGGACCCTCGCATCGGCACCTTCTACAACAACCCTTCCTTCGGATACGGTGGCTACTGTCTGCCGAAAGATACCAAGCAGCTGCTCGCCAACTATGCCGATGTGCCTGAGAACCTGATTCAGGCGATTGTAGAGAGCAACCGCACCCGCAAGGATTTCATCGCCGACCGTGTGCTGAACATGGCTGGCTACTACGATTATGCCAACCAGAACAACTTCAGCGAGGAGGAAGAGAAGCCTTGCACCATCGGCGTATACCGGCTCACGATGAAGAGCAACAGCGACAACTTCCGCCAGAGCAGCATACAGGGCGTGATGAAGCGCATCAAGGCAAAGGGCGCGCAGGTTATCATCTACGAACCTACGCTGAAAGACGGAACCACCTTCTTCGGAAGCCGCATCGTAAACAACCTGGATGCCTTCAAGCAGCAGAGCCAGGCCATCATCGCCAACCGGTATGACAAGTGTCTGGATGATGTGGAAGAGAAGGTGTACACCCGCGATATTTTCAGAAGAGACTGATCTGAACTGAAAGTTAATAGTTAAAAGTTAATAGTTGAAAGCTGAAAGCTGAAGACGGAAAATAGGAAAACAATAATATTTATAATAAAGAGAAAAATAAGAAATGGCAAAATTAGTAATCAATTCCTACGAGGAATTTGCATCTCACCTCGGTGAGAAGTTAGGAGAATCAGACTGGTTGCAGATTGACCAGGACCGTATCAACAAGTTCGCAGACGCTACACTCGACCCACAGTGGATCCACGTAGACGTAGAGCGCGCCAAGGTAGAGAGCCCATATCACAGCACCATCGCTCACGGTTACCTCACCCTCTCAGTACTCCCATACCTCTGGCAGCAGATTATCGAGGTAAACAACCTCAAGATGCTCGTAAACTACGGCATGGACAAGATGAAGTTCGGTCAGCCAGTCATCACCGGTTCACGCGTGCGCCTGGTAGCCACTCTCCACGACATCCAGAACATCCGTGGCATCTGCAAGACCAGCATCAAGTTTGACATCGAAATAGAAGGTCAGCGCAAGCCAGCCCTCTCAGGCATCGCTTCTTTCCTCTACTATTTCAACAACTAAAAGATGGCAGCAGGTAAATGGATTGGTGGTGTGCTCGGTTTCATCACAGCCGGTCCGCTGGGAGCCCTGGCAGGCTATGCCCTCGGTTCCCTCTTTGAGCACGGACTGGATGCGGTAAACCGCGACGGCGACCACCATTACAACAACGCCTACGATGCCTACAGCGGCCAGCAGCACAACGGCCGCCAGGGCTTCGGCAACCAGAGCTACAGCCGCCAGCAGAGCTATGAGGGAGAGCGAAACTCCTTCATGTTTTCGCTGCTGGTGCTCAGCTCCTACATCATCAATGCAGATGGCAAGATCATGCATTCCGAGATGGAGCTGGTGCGCCGCTTCCTGCGTCAGAATTTCGGCGAGGCAGCCAAGCAGCAGGGCGAGGAAATCCTCCTCAAACTCTTTGAGCAGCAGAAACAGATGGGCATGCAGCAGTACCGTTCGGTGATACAGGACAGCTGTCATCAGATACGTGCCAACATGATGTATGAGCAGCGCCTGCAGTTGCTCAATTTCCTCGTCATGATAGCCCAGGCTGATGGAGTTGTGAATTCTCAGGAGATTCAGGCACTCAAGGAGATGGCCATCCACATGGGTCTTTCTGCCGAGGATGTAGACCAGATGCTGAACCTGGAGAGCGGGGCTTCTTCAGCAGGCAGTCTGGATGATGCCTACCGTGTTCTGGGTATCAGTCCTGACGCCTCAAACGATGAGGTGAAGGCCGCATACCGCAAGATGGCGCTCAAGCATCATCCTGACAAGGTAGCAGCCCTAGGCGAAGATGTGCGCCGTGCAGCCGAGAAGAAATTCCAGGAAATCAACGACGCCAAAGACCGCATTTACAAGGCTAGAGGACTCTAACTGAACTTTCGCATGTGGTTCAAGTACGGGCTGAAGGCCCAAAAGCTCCTAGC
>ENA-OOXJ01002038-OOXJ01002038.1-human-gut-metagenome-genome-assembly--contig:-NODE-2038-length-11195-cov-3.488510_pt1 | contig 11195 bp, 15 predicted proteins | sample MGYA00241587_ERZ501343 | MGnify/ENA primary metagenome ERZ501343 (study PRJEB25962, sample SAMEA2042918) | human gut metagenome | biome: human gut; feature: human-associated habitat; material: faeces... | reverse complement strand
CGTCTCGCTCGCCAACAGCCCCTCGGGCGGCGCGGTGGCCACCATCGCGGTCCCCCTGTGCGGGGCCTGACGAATCAGGCCCTCACACTGGCATACCTCGCAACCAAACGCTTCCCGGATAATTCATGAGGCCGTACTCGTATTCGAGCCTGCCTATCTCTGCGGCAAGCGCCTCCGTCATGTAGAAGGTTTTCGTGCGGCCCGTCGACTTCGCCAGGCGGTCGTACCTGTTCGCGAGGTCCTCGGGGGTTCTCAGGGCTGCGGTGGCGGTTGCCATGATGCACCTCCCGGTTAGATGTAATACGTGTATTACTTTCTATCACATCACCCGAACCCCGCACCGGCGTACGGTCGTATCTGCTTTTTTACCTTACATTTTGTCAACCGGCCCATGCTCGGCTTGTTCAGCCGGATTAAATCAACCGTTAAATCAATCCAGGCCTGCAAGGGGCGGTGGAAATCCTTCGAGGACTGAGGGCGCCGTCCCCAGGCCGGCTCCTCGATGGCCGCGGCTGAATTCCCCTGCCATCGGCTGCGTGGGTTCCGGCACGGGGCTCTGGCGCTGCTCGAACTGGGCGCAAGACTCGGCTGTTGGTCGTACCGGACGGCATACGTTTTGAGACCGGCAAGCTGATGCCGGCTCGAGGACAGCGGCCCGGTGCACCGGGCCGATCGATAGCGGTCTCAGGTTCACAGCGCAGCTTCTCAGGGCTCGCATATATAGGAAGACTTGATCGGCAATCGATTTTAATGAAGTCGGCAGCGCATGTCAGAGTTTTCAACAAATTTAACATGCCACCCTTTATATCCGCACGCGCGTAATTCAACTCATAAGGACCGGCTATCCCTTACCTGTGACACAATCTCAAACGCACAGAACAGAATCATCAGTCCAATCATCGCATAAGAGGCAGCCGAACCTTCAAGCACTATTCCACAAAGAACAATCTCCGCGCCGCCAATAAGAACTGTTATCAGGCGCTCTGCCTTTTTGCTCTCGCCGCTCGCATAAAAAGGCGGCAAAGCGCACAAGATCACATATAGCCCGGGAAGGGAATACAGGATCGATAGTCCAAGCCCCCCATCAACCGCAGCGCTTTGCGTAAGAATCAACTGAACCCAAACGGCAATTATCACTGAGCAGGTTGTCGATAAAAGAAGACTAGAAATATAGCACGCAACAAAGTCCCGTCGCATTCGAACAGAGAAATCCGCGAACTCTCTTCGCCGCGTGGAAACAATAAGGTACACAGAAATTGCAATAGAACCAATCAGAGAAAACAGCGGAACAACCAGCAATTCAAGCTTATTACCCCATCGATCAACCACACCCCCACTCCAATGAGCGGGAATTGTATCAGGGAGGACTGACCAAGCCGCCCATAGAATCAGAAATGGAAGAATAGAGAGGATGAAAGATGATAACACTGCAGTAATTTTTTTTGAGGCTCTCATCGATTCCGCATCTCCTTGCGCGCCCACATTCCACTCCGCCAACAGCATTACGGCGCGAGCACATCCAACGGAACAACTTGGACGCCGCGGTCGGTAACGTAGGCTTGTGAACCAAATCCAATGATTGCAACTTTCGAAACCGGCGGGTTGTTTCCGGCGGCAACCATACGTTCCTCGACAGCAACAAGATTGTCAGATGCCTCTTCGATTTGAGCGGAGCTGAGCTTAACTTCGACCGGGATCCAGGTCCCGCCAGGAGCCGCAATGACTGCATCGACCTCTAGATCGCGAGAATCGTGATAGTGGTAGAGGCTCATTCCGTTTGCTCGCGCATAGACCCACAAATCATGGAGTGCCAGCGATTCAAAAAGTAGTCCAAGCGTCTTGAAATCTAACAGCAAAGTCTCCGGAGTCGCCCCGAGCGCAGCGGCCGCCAGTGACGGGTCAGCAAGATGATGCTTCTTTGATTCTCTTAAGTGCACCGGAGATCTCATTGCTGGATTCCACGCGGGAATATCGCGAACGAAGCTAACCCGTGCGAGAAGAGATATATACGATGCCGCCGTTTGTCTCGATACTTCTCCACCAAGATCAGCTACGAGCGTCTTGAGTGTCGCCAAAGTGGATTCATTACGCGCTAGCGATTCGATGACAGCTTTGACCTTTTCGGGATCGCGTCGAGAGCCATCAACACGAGACAAATCTTCTTCGGCGACTATGCCGATGTAACGTTTCGCCATCGCCGACGCAGCCAGCGCATCGCGACCGACCGCCGCGGGCCATCCACCACGGACAACGCACTCGGCAATCGAGGCAGAATCCAACGATCCGAAAGCGCCATTGAACTTTTCGCCAGAAATAATGCCCGACAGCTTAACCGCGCCGCTAGATTTCCCAAGTTCGAAAAGCGTCATGGTATCCATGCGCAATTTAGCGAACCTTCCAGCGCCACTGTGCATCGGCCGTTCATTGTCTCGCGGCGTCGCCGACCCCGTAAATATGAACTGGCCAGGCTCGCCGCCGCGGTTGTCGCACTCAAACCGCGCCGCGTCCCAAAGTTTCGGAACCTCCTGCCATTCATCGATCAGCCGCGGCACCTCGCCTGCAACGGCAAGCGCCGGGTCCGTCTCGGCACGCAAGCGATTCTCGAAGTTGCGCGACGGGTCCATGAGCAGGAGCCTGGACGCCGCACGGGTCCCGGCTGTGGTTGTCTTTCCACACCATTTCGGTCCTTCGATGAGAACGGCACCGAATATCCCTAGCATCTGGTCGAGCTCATTTTCGATAATTCGAGTGTAGTACTTTTTTGGCATATTTTTCACCATTGATTACCAGCGCGTTTAACTAAATTTATCGTTTTCATTTAACCAGATTTTGCTTTTTTGATTAACCAGATTTACGCATTTCAGTTAACGAAACAGATTAAACATGCACGAGTCAAGCCACGACAGGCTCGCGCCGTACTGCGGGAATCTCAGTATTACTTAGATTTACTTGCTGCCGGAATTGACCCGAACAGCCTGTCACCTCTTCATTTCAATCATCTGTACACAGTCAGGAATGAAAATGACGGCATTCTTGACGTGCTCGCGCGTGCTGATGCGTATTTTGATTTGATAGACCATTTTAAATTCGCAACCTACCTTATGATTCATCGAGATGGTAGAAGCATTGAAGATATTTTTGAAATGTATCGCGATCGTGATGCATTTGCCGCTGCAGAAAGCTATACGGCAACTCTAGATCAAGCTGGGGTGTATTATGCGGTTTCTTGTTTCGAAATCGACCGGCTGGCAATAGTTCGTCGAGAAGAAAGAGCGCAGGATGTCCTATTCTATCGATACCCTGTTCAAAAGCTTTTTCAGCTCTTCATTGAGACTATGAACATTTCAGGCTTCGAATCAGTGGCGAGCACCCCGACAAAAATAGCCGTTAGGAGTGTCAAATGAACAAGAATGCCACTGCGCAGCTGCACGTCTATTCCGCCTTTTTCGTTCTCGCGGGATTTGTTTTAAATCGGGGAGTGTTTCTACTTTTCCTTGCGGAGAAAGGAATGTCTGTCACGGAAATCGCGCTTTATCAAGCTCTGTTTAACATTGCAACGGTCGTCCTCGAGCTACCAACAGGGCTGATAGGCGATTTCTTTGGAAAGAAGTTTTCGATTCAAATGGGCGTGCTGCTCCTTTTCTTCCATACGGCTGGCATGCTGCTGCTCTCAGGTCCCTTTCTTGTCGTGCTTTCCCTTGTTGAGGCACTCGCTTACTCCCTTCAATCGGGATCCGAACAAGCACTTTTATATGAAATTGCCCGGAATGCCGGTCAAGGAGAGCGCTTCCTCACCATCAATGCTCGGCTGCTTGCCGCACAATCAATCGCTACGGGAATGGCAATTGTGCTCGGATCTTTCATTGCCCAAGTATCTTGGAGCGCCCTCTACGTATGTGTCTCCGTTTTCTATCTCCTGCAGCTTTTCCTTCTGTATCCCATTGAGAGGACGGAAGCGACCCGTTCTAAAAGCTCTGAAAAGGGAAGGTTTGACGCAGCCAAGATGTTCAGACGCGAAACCTGGCGTGTTGGAGAATCCGCTTTTGCGGTATTGCTTCTTCTAATCGGCACGAGCATGCTCGATGGATTCTATGGGAGTTATTACAACTTGAATCAGTTGGTATTCGACGCATTTGATGCTCCCGTCTCCATAATAGGAATCTTTTTCGGTGCATCCTATGCAGTAAATGCGACGGCCTACATTGCAGCAGATTTCTTCTCATCGCGTTTCGGGAAAAGAAACGCCATGCTCGGCTCGATGCTAATCGAGGCCGGCCTTTTCATGATTCTTCCGTGGTTCGCTTCAAATCCGCTGTGCTTGTTTGGCCTTAGCATGGTGCTTTGCTTTCTCCCAGAAGTGGTGTACATCACTTCGGAAAACTTAATCCAAGACGCGATAGCGGACGATCTCCGCGCGACGATCCTTTCCGTCGCGTCTCTGGTAAGGGCTCTCTTTTCTGCAATGTTTTTCTCCATATTTGGATATGTGTTGGGGTTATATCCCATTCAGATAGCGCTCGGTGTTATTGGCGCAATCGCGATAGCAATTACCGCCGTTGTTTCTTTAAAAATGGTAGGAATACATGTCTCCAAGAATTGATATATCGATTGACGAGCTGCCCGAAGCGTCGAGCCTTCTTGATGGACATGACTATTCGTCACAAATCATTCAGCGTATCGCCGGGGTTCCAGTAATACTCGATGCATCGGGATGCCCTCATTCCCCTTTTTTCGAAGTTGAATATGATGACAGGACGATTAGGTTTACAAGTCAAGCAAGTTAATAATCTATGCGGTCAATATGATGCCGTTGAACCCGCGTATCGATACCGCTCAGCCATTCGCCTCGCCCCCATCGCACGCATCTTCATCCGGTCTGTTACTTTTAATCTAACAATTCTATGAGGAACGTAGGTGCTTCCAAATGTACTGTCGACTTCTTCTCAAACTAATCCTAAGAGACAAGGCCGTATGGATTTGTACGCTCGTTCTCGCCGCAGCCTTTTCCGTCCCCATTGCGTTCAATTCACCCATCTACGGGCCCTTCTTTATGAAACAGGGCATGCAGGGCTTTGTCGACGCATTCAATACGCGCGCGCCCCAGGCCAGCGGCACAGACCTATCTCCAGAGCAGCAAAATGACGCGGAGCTTGCAAGATACGCGAACGCCGCCCTTGCCGCTCAAACCGACGCCGCCTTTCTCGATTCTGCCGAGAGCTACTACGCGCTCATGGGCGAAGGCTTCCAATCCGGATCCATCGTGGGAGACCGAGAGACCAATGACGCGGAGCTCGCATATTGCCGTGCCCTGAGCAGTTCCGGCATCACGGATATCCCGGCCTCCGCAAGCGATCTGCCATTCCTTTCCTTCCTGCCTTACGCCATTGCCACGGCGCCGTCTTTCCTTCCCTTCATCCCCTTCCTTCTCTCGTCGATACTCCTGCTCGGGGCCACAAGGCCCGGGACCCTGGCGGCGAAGGCGCCCGTGCCCAAATTCCGGCGCCTTATTCAGATCGTGTTTTCGATAATCGCCGCGGGGACCGCGATGCTCCTCGCCGGCCTCGCACCCGGGGGCATTTACGCCTTGGCCCTAAACGGCTTCGGGCAAATTGGGTACCCGATCGCCTTCTTCCATGACGGCGCGCTTACCACCACGACCGCGGGAAACGTCTTCACAGCCCTGCTTCTCGCGCTGCTTGCGGGCGGAACCTTGATATCCGTTTGCTCCGCCGTCCTATCGACCGCAACGAGGCGCGTCCTCGCGGGCCCCCTTACCTCCGCGCTGCTTGTCGCGGCCCCGGCATTCCCGTTACTGTCCGATTCGGCACTGGGGCATAACGCCGCGCTCAATCTCCTGCCGCTGGCCGTATTCTCGCCTATCGAGGCAACGGGTTACGTAGGATGCTTCCCGACAGAATTCATTGGCTCCGGTTCGGGCGGCGCATCGATGCTTGCCGTGGCCCTGGCATACGTCGCGGTCTTTTTTGCGGTCGGCGCCGTTGCGACACGTTCCCCCAAGCAGCCTGGACCCGCGAAAAAGCACCATGGGCTCGAGCTCCTGGACGTGAGCGTGGGATACGGAAGCACGACGATACTTTCAATCGGGTCGCTTTTCCTGAGCCCGGGAACGGCGGCGGGCCTCGTTGCTCCCAACGGCTCGGGGAAAACCACTCTTCTGGAAGCGCTGTCGGGCCAATTTCCCACCCGTATCCGATCGGGAAGCCTGACGGCAGACGGAATCTGCCAACGTCGATCAGCCGAATTTGCAGAACTCGTCTACCTGAGCTCTTCGGGCGGCGCGGATCTCTATCCCACGCTATCGGCCATCGAGCACCTTGCTTTCGTTAGGGAGGCGTGGAAATCGGCCGCCGACATCGACTCGCTCTGCGACTCCCTCGGAATCTCCCCATATCTCGACAAGCCGACCCGTAAACTCTCGACAGGAATGAAGCAGCAGGTAAAGCTTGCCATGGCGATAGCGACCGGTTGCCCGTACCTCATCCTCGATGAACCGCTGAACGGCCTCGATCCGGGAAAACGGAAAACCTCCTGCGACGCGATGCGCAGCGAGGTGGCGCGGGGACGCAGCGTGCTCATTTCAAGCCATCTACTCGACGACCTGGCAGACCTCACCGACTCGTTCTACTTCATCGAGGCCGGCACGCTCGTGGAAAAGATCAAGTCGTCCTCGCAGACGCTCAAGCAGGAATACCTCGATACATACGAGCGAGGTGAATGACATGAAACTATTTGAACAGCTGAAGTCCAATGCGTCGCGCATGGCTGTCTACGCCATCCTCGTGGCAACGGCTTTATGCGGAATCGCGGCACCCGTCTATGCGCTCAACGGGGAGAAAGGCGATGTCGAACCCGCGTACATGGCTTCGACGGTTAAGGACCGGTACAAAGCCTTCTCTGGAGACACGTTTTACGTAGCAGAGTACGACACGACCTACCGTCAGCTTCGCTACAACAAGGGCTACGACTATCTAGGCGCAGAGGCAATCAGCTATACGTCGGGTTGGTACCGCTCCAACTATGGACACATAACCCAGTTCAAGTGTAACTACCGTGTGTACAACTAAAGCAACCGGCCGGGACGAGGGGTGACGCAAAAGCGTCGCCCCCGTTTTTAACCATGCCAGCTGAACCTGGTTCAGGCTTCAATGCAAGAAGAAGCAGGCCGAGGTCCAGATTTCGGACAAGAAGAGGGCGCTCGCGCGCAAGGCACGCAACCACGCACTCATGGTCGCCGGCGGGCTCATCGTGAACCACGCGCCGTGCGGCAACTGGAAACGCATCGACTGGGACAGGCTTGCGGCGTGAATCGACCGCCACGGATACAAGATCACCGGCTCCACGCAGCACGGAATCTGGACCCGTAACCTTTCGTAGCCCAGATCAAAATACCGGTTGTTTCCAGAAATCCTCTAGGAGGCGTCTAGATAGAGGATTTCTGGAAATGCAAATAGCTTTAGATTCCGAGCGTGTCGACCGGAGCGATAACGATGCCTTCGCCAGTTACGTGAGCCGGCATACCAAACCCGATGACGATGAGTTTCGCCGCAGGTGGCCTCTCCCCGCGATCGACCAGCTTTCGCTCGAGTCGAAGCAGATTTTCCACTGCCTCTGGGACTTGGGGGCTCCCAAGCTTGACCTCAATGGCAACCCACGAGCCGTCACGACGATGGACAATCGCGTCGACCTCCAGGTCGTCAGCGTCGTGGTAGTGAGATACGGTCGCATCGCTGGCTGCCGCGTAAACCTTGAGATCGTGCAGCACGAGGGATTCGAAGAGCAAGCCAAGGGTCTTCGGATCGGATGACAACGACTCCGGGTTCGCGCCGATGAGGGCGACGGCGAGCGATGGGTCAGCAAGGTGCCGCTTTGCGCCCTGCCGCAACTTCACCGGCGACCTGAGAGCCGGATGCCACGCGGGGACATCGTCGACGATATTGATACGGCGCAGCGCGCCCATGTAACCGGTAATCGTATTCTTTGAGACGTCAACGCCCAAATCCCTTTCGATGGACTTCATGCCGGCAAGGGTCGATTCATTGCGCGCAAGCGAGGAGAGCAAGGCCCTTACCTTAACCGGGTCGCGTTTCACTCCATCCGCCCTCGAAACGTCAGACTCGCAAACACCGTCAATATAGGCGGCGGCTATCCGCATCGCGTCGGCAGTCGTCTTACCGACCGCTTGGGGCCAACCGCCGCGGCAGAGCAAATCCGCGATACCGGCGATACCGGCGATGGATCCGAGTGATGCCGCAACGGGATCGCCGGCGAGCAGCGCACCAAGCGAGACCGCTCCCGACGAAATACCGAGCTCGAAAAGCGTCATGGTATCCATCCGCAAACGGGCGATTCGGCCCACACCGCTGTGCATCGGCTGGTTCTCGGCTCGCGGCGTCGCAGATCCGGTGAGAATGAACTGTCCTGGCTCCCCTCCCCTGACATCGCATTCGAATCGCACGGCATCCCATAGCTTCGGTTCCTCCTGCCATTCGTCGACAAGCCTCGGGGTCGGTCCGACAATTGCCTGGGCCGGATCGAGACGAGCGAGCTGGAGGGCCGCAAAACCGCCAGATGGGTCGGAGAGAGATAACGATGACTCGGCAAACCTCTGAGCTGTCGTTGTCTTTCCACACCATTTCGGCCCCTGAATGAGCACGGCACCGAAAATGCCAAGGTCGCGCTCGACCAAGCAGTCAACACAACGTCCTATGTACCTATCCATCGCCTTTCCCTCCAATCATCCACTTGAAATTATACTGTCTATCTGCGTCGTTGGGACAAATAACGATGACTTATTGGGACAAATAACGATAACTTATTGGGACGATTGACGATGGTTCGTTGGGACGATTTCAATTTTTCTAAGGCACCAATCAACAGCCGTGACCATATGACTGTGCGCACATGTTAGCATGGTCATATGGTCACATATTTGCAGCCGCGATTATGCTGCGACAACTCAACCGTTAGCGCTTATTAAACAGCCGACCGAGCGACCCGGGCAATCTGGTCCCGGCTCCCCCGGTCGTATTCCTACGATATCGCCCCTAAATCACCAATGTGTCAGATAAAGAATGATGCAATGGTTATGATCAAGCATACGGCGGATGCGGCGACTGCGCCTTTTTTCCTCTCCTTTAGTCCGACGAATAGGGTTGCCGTAAAGTAAAGGGCGGAAATGCAGTCTATAGCAAGCGAAACGAGTTCCTTGGGCGGTTTCAGCAAAAGGTCGCTAGCAAAGAGTAATGCAAGCAGGGCAAAGCCGATTGTGGTCAAGTATCTCGATTGATTTTGCGACAGCATGGCAACTGCCTTTCAGAACAGGCAAGTGAAAAGTCGGTACGATGCCCTTGCGGTTGCAAAAAAGCCGCCGCCAGGACCGGTTGTCACGAGACCGGCGATAACGCATTTTCTCGGTTTCCAGCTCATGACAGACCACTCTCTCATGGTGAAACGCATACATTATGAGATATGCACATTATCTCGCTAATTAATTTCAATATCCATCATCTAACACTAAAGAATACTGACTCACTGATTCAGTGACGATGCGTTTTTACCCTTGCGTTCCCACTCGCGTAATCGCCTCGACGCGTCGGCGGTCGGAAGGGCCTCCGTCTCGCAATCAGCGACCTTGTAACCGTATCTGCCGAGCCAGGCAGCAAGTGCATCCCAATCGACGCGCTTCCAGTCGCCGCCCGGCGCGTGCTGCATCACGAGGCCTCCGGCGACCACGAGCCCGTGGATATGCTCTCCTTGCAGGCCTGCGATGATTCCGCCGGTGCATACGATGCTAGGTCGCTGTGCCGGCACTGCGCAAACGTATTGGCCTTTGTGCCCCTTTTGGCAACTTTAGCATGGCTGTAGGTTAAACCAACCCACAGCCATGAGTACGTTAACGTAGTACTATGCTAATTACACGGATAAGGCAGGGGTATTTTTCTTTGGCGAATAAATTTGGATTTCATGGCAAGGGGGGTGGCGTTAAGGTTTTCATCGCTATATCAGTTGCCGTGTTCGCATTCTCTGCGCTATTTCTAAAAGTGGAGCGTTGCCAAAAAGATAGCGGAGGTGACTATTCACATTTGTGGTTCGTGAGCGGATCGGTGTTGAACGTTGACAGCTCTGGCGATTTTACCATGTCGGTCGAAAGCGAAGATCCATATAACGACGGGTCTGATCGTCTGACCATTCTGGTTGATTCAGAACATACGCGCTATGTAAGCGATAGCCCCGTGAGCGTTGGGTCTAAAGTCAAGGTAGGCTTTTTTCTCGATTCCCGAAAGAGAAATACGATTCGCTGCTCTTCTGTGGATGTGTTGGAATAAATTTTGAGTAACTATCAGTAAAAAGCTGCGAGCAAAGGCCGCTCCACGTGGGGCGACCTTTTTGGTGGATAGACGTTGCGGAGGATGATCGATTGAGGTTTTTGCTCCGCATGGAAACCGAGTGAGGATTCTGTCCCGCGAGGGGCGTGTTTTGAGGCTCTTGGCGGTACGTAATTCTCGTTCGGCGTCTTGACGGGACAAAACCCTCGGTTGACTTTTCGTTATGCACGGAACCGGGACGTCCGTCGTAACGGTGGTGCTCTTGTATCCGTTTGAAATCGAGCGAAGGAGTACCGCTATGGAGCAATCGAGCCTATTTGATGACGGTGTGGACATCGATCTCGAAGCGCCTGCGAGCGTGGACGCCGCCGTACCAACCGATGCCCGTGCCCAGGCGGCAGCGCGCGTGGCTCAGCACTGATAGCGGTGCGTATGTGGCGAGCGTCGTCGAGGACGGTCCCGCCGCCAAGGCCGGCATCCAGGAGGGCGATGTCATCACCAAGCTGGACGATGACGAGATCACGAGCGCCGACGGCCTGATCATCGCTCTGCGCAGCCACGAGGTGGGCGAGAAGGTCGAGATCACGCTCATGCGCGGCAAGGACGAGAAGAAGGTCACGGTTGAGTTGGGCTCTGACGAGGAGCTGCAGAGCCAGCAGCAGGACGACAGCGCGACCGACACCGGCAACGGCGGTATTACCGACGAGCAGCTGCGCCAGTATCTGGAGGAGCTGCTAGGCCAGCAGGGTCAGGGCTACGGCCAGGGCTATTAACGAGCCGTATCGCACATATCGAAGGATGACGATTCCAATACGGACGACACCAAAACCGGCATCGACGGCTCCATGG
>ENA-OOXJ01002037-OOXJ01002037.1-human-gut-metagenome-genome-assembly--contig:-NODE-2037-length-11209-cov-10.245383_pt1 | contig 11209 bp, 10 predicted proteins | sample MGYA00241587_ERZ501343 | MGnify/ENA primary metagenome ERZ501343 (study PRJEB25962, sample SAMEA2042918) | human gut metagenome | biome: human gut; feature: human-associated habitat; material: faeces... | reverse complement strand
CCAAAAAGCGCTTCGTGCTTACCGGAACTGGAAAAGTGAAGAGAAGACACGCTTATCACAGCCACATTCTCACAAAGAAGACGACAAAGCAGAAAAGGAACCTCAACAAGGTCGTTATAGCTGACGCTTGCGACACCAGGAGGATCAAAGAGATGATTGTCGCCTAAGTTCATTTAATTTATTGTTTAACTGGATGCTTCAGCAGAATAAGTCTCCCGAAAGGGGGGAGCGCTGACATTCTTAAAATTTAAAAGTGTAGTATGCCAAGATCAGTGAATTCGGTGGCTTCAAGAGCCCGCCGCAAGAAAATTCTCAAACAGACCCGCGGTAACTTCCTCGCCAGGAAGAATGTCTGGACAGTAGCCAAGAACACCTATGAGAAAGGTTTGGGTTACGCGTACCGCGACCGTAAAGCCAAGAAACGCAACTTCCGTTCACTTTGGATCCAGCGTATCAATGCCGCTGCCCGTGAGCATGGTATGAACTATTCGCAGTTTATCGGTGCTCTTGCAAAGCAGAACGTAGGTCTCAACCGTAAGGTGCTTGCCGACCTGGCCCTGAACAACCCTCAGGCTTTCGAGGCAGTGATCAATTCTGTGAAGAAATAGTCACCGTCAGCGCACGTGAAAGAGATCCTGCATAATAAGTGGTTCCGTTTCGGAGTCTGGGGTGTCCTGTACCTGCTCTGGGTGATATGGCTCGGAAATTACTGGTGGCTTCTCGGCCTCCTCGTGATTTTCGATATCTTTATCACCAGGAAGGTAAAATGGGCATTCTGGAAGAAGAACTATAAGGAAGGGGAGAAGCACAATGTATGGCTGGACTGGCTCGATGCCATAATCTTCGCCGTAATTGTGGTAGTGCCCCTCAATATCTTCTTCCTCCAGGCTTTCAGGATTCCCTCCTCTTCCATGGAGAGTACCCTGATGACCGGTGACTACTTGTTTGTAGGCAAGCTGGCCTATGGCCCCAAGCTGCCGGAGAGACCTATTTCCATACCTTTTGTCCACAACACCATTTTCGGCAGAAAGTCCTATTCGGACCTCATCAGGCGCGACTACAGACGTCTGGCCGGTTTCGGCAGCGTAGAGCGCGGGGATGTGGTGGTGTTCAACTTCCCTCACGGAGATACCGTACTGTCCAAGCTGCCCGCTGACGACTACTATACCCATGTGCGGTTCAACGGAAGGGAGTACACTGAGAAGACCTACGGTCCTCTGATCGTAAGGCCGGTGGACAAGGAGGACAATTATGTAAAGAGATGTGTAGCCATTGCCGGAGACACCCTCGAGGTGCGTGACGGTGAGGTCTTTGTCAACGGAGAGCTCCTCGACACATATCCCGGCATACAGAACACCTACAGGGTAGTTACCAGCGGCTCCCAGATCAATCCCAAAATACTCGAGGATGCCGGAATCCAGAAGGCTGACGCATGGTTCGACGCCTCGCTTCCCGGGTATCCGTCGATGCCCATGACTGCGGAGGCTGCGGGGAAGATCGCCGCAACCGCCAATGTCACAGAATGCAGCCGCAATGTGGACGCCTATCCTCCCGATTATCCGGATTCTTACCTGATGCTCTTCCCCTTTACGGAGGACTTCAAGTGGACGAGGGACAATTATGGCCCCCTCTATATTCCGGCCAAGGGAGACAGTGTGGCCCTGACTCTGGAGAACCTCCCCCTCTATAGCCGCATCATCGATGTCTACGAGGGACATGACCTTGAGGTTCAGGACAGTACCATAGTGATAGACGGCCAGCCCGCAACTCATTATACTTTCGGGATGGATTACTACTTCATGATGGGTGACAACAGGCACAACTCTCTCGACTCCCGTTATTGGGGCTTCGTTCCGGAGAACCACATCGTGGGCAAGCCGCGCGTGATATGGTTCTCAAAGGATGTCAACAAACCTTTCCCTCGGAATATCAGATGGAACCGATTGTTGAAGTTTGTGTAAAAAATTTGGAATTTAAAGAAAAAAAGGGGATATTTGCAGCCCTTTGGAATTTAGAAATAAAATAGGAAAAAATATATGGCACGTGTTTGTCAAGTAACAGGAAAGAAGAGGGTGATCGGAAACAACGTTTCCCACTCCAAGCGTCGTACGAAACGCGAGTTCGCTCCCAACCTGAAGGTTAAGCGCTTCTGGCTCGAGGAGGAGAACAGATTTGTCACTCTGAAGGTCTCTGCTGCCGGCATGAGGACCATCAACAAGAACGGTCTCGCAGCCACTCTGAAGGCCGCTCAGGAAAAAGGTTTAATCGACATTTATTAACGGAGGATACTTATCATGGCAAAGAAAGCAAAAGGCAACAGAGTACAGGTGATCCTCGAGTGCACCGAGCAGAAGGACAGTGGAGTTCCCGGAATCTCCCGTTATATCACCACAAAGAACAAAAAGAACACTCCTGACCGTCTCGAGCGTAAGAAATACAACCCTTACCTCCGCAGAGTAACTGTTCATAAGGAAATCAAATAAGTTTTAAGATATGGCAAAGAAAGCGGTTGCAACCTTTAGCGGTGACAAGGCCTCCAAGAGGACATTTGTCAAATGTATCAGGATGGAAAAATCCGACCGTACAGGTGCCTACATCTTCAAAGAGGATTTCGTAGCCACCGACCGTACAAAAGAGTTCTTCGAGAAGAAGTAAATAATTACTGAAAGATAGCGATAGGGTGCCCTTGCGACACCCTATTTTCATTTATGGATATGGACTTACAGGAAATAATTGACAGGACAACGGCGGCCTATGCCCCACTGGTAAAAGCCTCCTCCGAAGCCTATTGGGAGGGAACTACAACGGGTAATGCCGGAGCATTCGACCGTTATGCCGGGATAAACAAGAAGATTGTCTCGCTTTTCTCCGACAGCAGGACCTTCGGGGAACTTCGTGAAATAAAGGAGTCGGGAAGCGTTTCAGATACGACGATGCGCCGACAGCTCGATGAACTGTACAACGCCTTTCTCTCCAGACAGGCTGACAAGTCCCTGCTGAATGCAATCATAGGGAAGGAAACGGAGCTGGAACGGAAATACGCTGCTTTCAGGGCTGATTTCCGTGGACGCAGAATCAATGACAATGAGGTGGAGCATCTTCTGCGGACGTCTTCCGACTCCGGCGAACTGAGGGATGTATGGGAAGCGCACAAGGCTGTGGGCCGGGAGGTGGCACAGGATATTGTGGAGGTGGTCCGGCTTCGCAACTCTCTGGCGGATATGCTCGGGTTTACCAACTATCACTCCATGAGCCTGATGCTCAGCGGGGAGAAGCCCCGTGAGGTAGAACTGCTGATGAATGAGGTGGATGAGCTTTCGCGGGACAGCTTTGCTGCTGTCAAGGCGGAACTGGACGAGGCTATGGCCCGGCGTTGCGGTATCGCCCGGGAGGAACTGAGGCCCTGGCACTATCAGGGACGGTTTTTCCAGGAGGCTCCGGACCTCTATCCGGTGGACTTCGACAAGTACTACAAAGGCAGGGATCTGGAGCGGCTGACCATAGACTACTACCGCAGCATCGGTCTGGACGTGGAGCCCATGATGCGCCGCAGTGACCTCTACCCGCGTGAGGGCAAGAACCAGCATGCCTTCTGCATCGATATGGACGGCATGGGGGATGTGCGGGTGCTGTGTAACCTCACCGACAACGAGAGGTGGATGGAGACCATGCTGCACGAGTTCGGCCATGCGGCCTACAGTGTGGGGCATGATTCCAATCCGGATCTGCCCTTCCTGCTGAGGGAGGCCGCCGGTATTTTCACTACCGAGGGTGTGGCCATGATGTTCGGCCGCCTTTCGCGCAACCCGGAGTGGATGCGGCTCAATCTCGGGATTTCCCCTGAGGAGGCTGCCCGTATCGCTCCCGACTGCCGCCGTGCCGCCCGTCTGAGCCAGCTGGTGCAGGCCCGTTTCATGCAGGTGGTCTACCGCTTCGAGAAGGCCATGTACGCCGACCCGGAGCAGGACCTCAATGCCCTGTGGCGTGACCTCGTGGAGAAGTACCAGTTGCTGACTTACCCCGAAGGCCGCGACGAGCCGGACTGGGCCGCGAAGATCCACATTGCCCTCTATCCCTGCTACTACCACAACTACCAGATGGGCGAGCTCTTTGCCTCGCAGATGCACCGTTACATCGTAGAGAACATCACCCGCAGCGGAGACCTGGCCACCGACTCCTACACCGGCTGCCCTGAAGTGGGACGCTGGCTCTCAGAAAAAATTTTCGCCCCCGGCAAGCTGTATCCCTGGAATGAGATGATCAGCCGTGCCACGGGCGAAAAACTTACTGCCGCCTGGTGGGCAGCAGAGGTCAGGTAAGACGGCTCAGCGGAGCTCTATGGCCACGCCGCCGCTGCGGGCAAGGGGAATCTCCAGTTTGGAGTCCGAGGTGATCAGGGTCTCGGATATCTTGTAGCTCTGGGGATTCTCGTCCCAGGATGCGTCCTCTCCGTCGGCGTAGATGGTGGCGGTGTACTGCTTGCCCTTTGTCAGGGGCAGCTTGGAGAAGTCGATGGTCGCAGTGCGCTCATTCTCGTCGGTGATGGCACCGATGTACCATTTGTCCTCACCCTTGGCCTTGCGGGCTGTGGTGATGTAGTCGCCCGGCTCGGCCTCCAGCACCTTGGTGTAGTCCCAGTCGGTGGGTACGTTGCGGATGAAGGTGAAGGCATCGGGGAAGCGCTCGTAGTTCTCTGGCAGGTCGGCTACCATCTGCAGGGGGGAGTACAGCACCACGTAGAGGGCCAGCTGCTTTACCAGTGTGGTGTGGATGTGGCCCTTGGCATTCTCGTCGTAGTATTTCATATCCTGCTGGAAAATGCCGGGGGTGTAGTCCATCGGGCCGCCCATGATACGGGTGAAGGGCAGGATGGTGGTGTGCTCGGGAGGATTGCCTATGGCATCGGAGGACTCGAACTCGGTGCCGCGGGCGGACTCGGCCGCCAGGTAGTTGGGCCAGGTGCGGTGCAGTCCGGTGGGTCTTACGGGCTCGTGGGCGTCAATCATGATCTGGTAATCGGCGGCACGTCTGATGCAGTGCAGGAAGTGGTTGACCGTGGACTGGTCGTAGTGGTGTGCACCGCGGGGGATGATGGGGCCTACGTAGCCGCTCTTGACTACGGAGTAGTTGTTGTCCTTCATGAACTGGTATGCCCGGTCGAGGTAACGCTCGTAGTTGATGGTCGAGCCGGAGGTCTCGTGGTGCATGACGAGCTGGACGCCCTTGCTCTTGGCGTAGTCACGCAGCCCGGCCACATCGAAGTCGGGGTAGGGGGTGAGGAAGTCGAATACGAACTCCTTGAACTGGCCGAACCAGTCTTCCCAGCCCTGGTTCCAGCCCTCGACGAGGACTCCCTGGATGTTGTTGGCGGCTGCGAAATCTATGTACTTCTTGACGTTCTCGGTATTGGCGGCATGGGTGCCGTTGGGTACGGTCTTGGTGTAGTCGGTGATGCCGAGCTGGACATTGGGCTCGTTGGTGTAGCTCCAGGTGCCGCGTCCGGGGGCGAACATCTGCCACCATACTCCTGCGAATTTCTGGGGCCGGATCCAGTCGGTGTCCTCTATGGCGCAGGGCTCGTTGAGGTTGAGGATCAGGCGGCTCTCGAGGATGGCGGGAGCGTTGTCGGTGACGATGATGGTTCTCCAGGGTGTGGTCTGGGGTGTCTGGACGTGGCCTCTGTTGCCGAGGGCGTCAGGTACGAGGTGGGAGACGAACTTGGTGCGGCCCTCACCGGCGTCCTGTACCTCGAGCTGCATGGCGGGGAAGTTGACCAGGGCGGCCTCATGGATGTTGACGTACAGCCCGCCGCCGTCGCGCTTGAACATCACCGGGGTCTGCACTCCGGGCACGGGCATGGGGCAGATGCAGGCGTTGCCGCTGCGGTCGAAGTCCGGGTAGAGGGCGGCAATCCGGCTCATGGGCGAGGTCTCGTAGATGAATTCGTTGGAGTCGTAGTCACCGGCAATCCAGAAGGTGGTGAGATCCTCGTGGAATGTGAACTCCGTCAGCTCGTTGCGGACAATGAAGTAGCCGAGGGTCTTCTGCTTGGGAAACTCGTAGCGGAAGCCGAGCCCGTCGTTGAAGAGGCGGAAGCGGATGACAATCATGCGGTCTCCGTCCGTTTCTGTGCCGAATGCGGAACTCATGGGCTGGCGGAGATACACGGCCAGTTCGTTGTGGTGGTCGCGGATCTCTTTCTCCTCACCCCAGACGGGCTCCCAGGTGTAGTCGACTGTCGTGCGGGCGGTGCTGTCCAGTATGAATCCCTCACGCATCTGTGAAGGCCGGAGGACGGTGTTGCTTTCCTTGACTTCCCAGCCGTTCATGAAGGGCTGGATGTCGCTGACTCCGCCCTCGTGGCGTATGTCGAATCCGAGGCGGCTGTCATCTATGACATTCTGTCCGTTGAATTTCAGGGAGTAGAAGGGTTCCCCTTTGTCTGTAAGATAGAAGTTGAGCTCCAGTTTCTTGTCGGGTGACAGCAGGCTCAGGCTGTCGCTCTTTGCGGCTCCTGCTCCGGGTGCCGCCATCGCAGCCGCACTCATCATCGCGGCCGCGCTCATTGCAAGCAGTCTTTTCATCTCAGTTTGTGTTTGTCTATCAGTGTTTGTTTTCTTGTTGGTTTGTGAATCCGGCGCTCGGGAGAAGTCTTTTCTTCAGCAGACTTTCTCCCGAGCGACTGTGCAGCAGTTCAAATAACGTAAACGGCTAACAAAGATATTACAAATCGAAGACAATTCCGGGAACAAAACGATTATTTGGGATGAAATGACGATAAACATGGATGAATTTTTATAAGTTTGCGCCCGGTTTAACATCTGGAATATGGAAAAGTTCAGGAAAATAGTAGCTGTCGAGGATGTGCTGCTCAGTCCGGAGGCGGATGAGCGGCTGCATGAATTTGCCCGGGAGGTCGAGCTGTACCGGGATATGCCTGCCGACGATGATGAGGTGGCGCGCAGGATAGGGGACGCGGACTGCGTTTTAGTGTCCTTTAAGACGAAAATCAGCCGTAGGGTCATGGAAGCCTGCCCTGGAATAAGGTATATCGGGATGTGCTGTACGCTGTACGGCGGGAGCAGCTGCAATGTGGATCTCACTGCGGCGCAGGAGAGGGGCATCACCGTTACCGGAGTCAGGGACTACGGGGACGAAGGAGTGGTAGAGTATGTGATAAGCGAGGTGGTACGGCTTCTGCACGGATTTGGGGAGAGGCAGTGGAGGCAGCAGAAGTACGAGCTCGGAGGGATGAATGTGGGTGTCATCGGCCTGGGAACCACGGGAAGGATGTGCGCGGACGGATTCCGTTTCTTCGGAAGCGACGTGTATTACTACAGCCGTACCCGGAAACCGGAGGCGGAGAAGGATGGAATTGCCTTTCTGGAGCTCGAAGAGCTGCTGCGCAGGTGCGATATAGTGCTCACGACCCTTCCACGCAACACGTACCTGCTGCAGGAAGAAGAATTCCGGATCATGGGAGGAGGGAAGATCCTTGTGAATACCTCGATCGGGGCGACATTTGACCTGAATGCCCTCAAACGCTGGCTCTCGGCCCATCCGGACAGTTTCTACCTCTGCGACGGAACCGGCATGGGTACCCTTGCCGATGAACTCTCCTGCCTGCCCAACGTCATCTGGACGCCCGTAGTTGCCGGCAGATCCGCTCAAAGTACTCGGAGACTTTCCCGTAAGGCGCTGGACAATATAAAAAATTACTTAAATTTGTAGGATAGAAACCAACTTCTAAAAATAACCAGATTATGAAATTCAAATTTGCTATTTCCGTGGTAGCCGTACTGGCTGCGATGACTGCCGTGAGCTGCGGCAACAATAAGAACTCTTCGGCCAAGTCTGAGGACAAGTCCGCCGAAGCAACTGCAACAGCCGTACAGGCCGACGAAAGGGGGTATATCGTCAAGGTCGGCGACCAGGTTCCCGATTTCGACCTGCAGATGATGGATGGCACTACCCTCAACATCAAAGAGCTGCAGGGTAAGGTCGTAATGCTTCAGTTCACCGCCAGCTGGTGCAGTGTGTGCCGCAAGGAGATGCCCCACATCGAGAGCGAGATATGGCAGAAGCTGAAAGACAACCCCGAGTTTGCCCTCTACGGCATAGACCTGAAGGAGACACCCGAGGTGACCGCCGATTTCGCCAAGGCCATTCCCGTGACCTATCCCCTGACTCTCGACCCTGACGGAGAGCGTTTTGCCCTCTTCTGCGACAAGGGTGCCGGAGTGACCCGAAACATCATTCTCGACCGTACCGGCAAGATCATCATGCTGACCCGCCTCTATGACGAGGCCGAGTTTGCCTCCATGGTCAAGCTCATCAACGAGGAGCTCGCCAAGTAGTATTCTCACCGCGTCATCAGATTGCATAGCCGACGGACATTCTCCGCCGGCTTTTTCGTATGGCCTACTGCAGTCCGTCGCGGGGATTGGCGGTGGCCCGGCGGTAGAAGACGGCGGTGACGATCAGTGCAGTGATGGCCAGCACGGCCACGAGGGCGAGGGCGAAGACCCAGGGGCTGATATGGACGCGGTCGACGAAGTTCTGCAGCCAGCGCGAGGTGATGACGGCCGCTATGGGGCAGGAAAGCGAGAAACAGATGAGGACAATGGTACCGTAGCCGATATTGGCCCGCTCGAGGATGGAGGCGACGCTGGCTCCGAAAATCTTGCGGACGGCGGTCTCCTTCCTGCGGTACTCGGTGTCGAAGAGCACCAGGCCGATGACTCCGCATAGAGCCAGGATGGCGGCAATGACGCTGAACGCCACTACGAGGCGGGATGTGCGGATCTCATTTTGGTACAGATTGTTCTGTATGGTATCGTAGAACTCTACCTGTGAGGGCCAGTAGGGGTCGGCCTCGCGTATGAGGGACTCTATATCGGACGCGGCCTGGAACGCATTGCTGCCGGCAGTGATGCGGAAGTAAAGCACTCCGTTGACTCCGCTGTATATGCCGGAAGGTATGAATGCAATGGGGGTATTGGGCTCGCGGACCGAGTTGAAGCGGACATTTTCACAGATGCCTATTACCTCGCCGGTCTGCGGAAGGATGTCGCCGGGCATGATCCCGAACTGGTCCATCATGTATCGGGTCACTACCGTGACTCCAGCTGAGTCATACTGGTTGAAGTTGCGCCCTTCCACCATCTCTATGCCCATGACATCCATGAACTGCGGGTCCACTCCGATAAAGAACATCTGGATGTTCTCCCCGTTGTACTCGATGCCTTGTGTGCTGTAGGAGTCCGAGGCGCCGACTTTCTCTGAGGAATAGGCTATGCCGGCTATCGAGGGGTATTTCTGTGCGGAGCTGCGGAGCATATCCATTTTTGCGGTGATGGTGGCACTGGCGTTGGCGACAGCTATCTCGTCCTTGTCGAATCCCAATATGGTGTTGCGCATCAGCCGGTTCTGCAGCAGCACGAAAGTCATGAACACCAGTGTTACGAAGGCTACTGTGTACTGGATGCCGCTCATCACGTTGCGGAACGTGCGTCCGCCCTTAGAGAGGCCGAAATCTCCCTTGAGCACCAGTGCCGGGGCAAATGAGGTAGCGTACCAGCTCGGATACAGTCCGGCAAGGATTCCGGCCGCAATGGTGATGACGCTGACCGTGACGATGATACCGATGCTGTGAGCCGTGAACAGTCCTTTCAGGATGTTGGCGCTGACCAGCATCGGGGATATCCAGCCGGCCAGCAGGAAGGAGATGATCAGGGCGATGAGCGCAATGACGACTGTCTCCATGGTCAGCATCCAGCGCAGCCTGGAGGTGGATGCTCCCACTACTTTCTGGGTGTTGATGCTCCGGATGCGCACCGGGGCGAGGGAGGTGAAGAAGTTGGCGAAATTGATCACTCCCGAGAGGAGCACCAGTATGCCGATGGCCGTCAGCAGGATGGTAGTGCTGCGGCTGCCGCTGTAGAACACCCTGCCGTCTCCGCCCTGCTCCATGAAATATATGTCCTCCATCGGCACGAGCTCTATGGGGCTCATCCAGCTCAGGGAGAAGTCGAAGTTGGAGTTGAACTCGTTCTCTACCAGGGACGCGGATTCCCGGGAATCCAGCAGCAGGTAGCAGATGAAGTTCGCCCCTCCGTAGGTGTAGGGCGTCACTCTTTCATCCACTGCGAAATAGATGCTGTTCTGCAGGTTGCTGTTGGAGGGGAAGTCCTCGTAGACGGCTCCCACAGTCAGCTCGCCTTCCGGGAAGAACCAGTTGCCGTCGGTACGCATGGTCTTGCCGACAGCATCCCCTTCGAAGAGATTCTCGGCCATGCTCTGGGGAATAATGGCGGTCTGGGGGCGGGTCAGGGCCTCCGGATCTCCGCTTGTCAGGCGGACTCCGAATACTTTCATGAAGTCCGGCTGCACCATGTCGCATCTCAGCTCGTATCCGTGCGGTTCACCGGCAGCATCGTCGATGTAGAACGGCAGCTTGCCCAAGTAGGGCATGAGCATCGTTCCGGCCTCGATGTGGGCCGAGGAGTTGATGACGTCCCGGGCGAAAGCGTTGGGCAGGATACTGCGGAAAGTCTCGTCGTTCCCGGGGCAGTCCACCCTGAAAATCCTCCCGGAGGTAGGGTAGGAACGGTCGAAGGTGGTCTCGTACTCCACATGGGACATGATGATGATGAATGCGGTGAGGGCCACGACCAGACCGGCGAGATTTATGGCCGCCGGGAGAGGGTATCTTCTGAGGGTATGGCCCAGATTTCTGAGTATTAGTTTCAACATGGCAGGCAGTTTTTTGCGGTTTATCTGCAAGATTGTTTTCAAAAGCTGTGCCATTTATTGTAATGAGCTGATTATTAGATGATACGTGTTTTCTGTGTCAGGGGTCGAGTGTAAATTAATTTGACAGATAGTGTCTAATTTTTTGAAAATGTCAAATATTCATACACTTTTTTTAATGGCTGTCTACAAATATCCCCCAGGGCCGCAAGAACTCCTTAAAAAGACCGGATTCCGTACACCTCCAGTCCCCTTACATTACCTTTCCGGGATTGAATCTGTCATCACTCCTTCCGAAGGAGTAATGGAAACAAGCGATATACCGACTCCTTCCGAAGGAGTAAATGGTCACGAAATGGGCAAAACGTCCTCACAGAGCCTGACGAGCCCCAGCGGCAATCCCACTCCTTCCGAAGGAGTAATGGAAACAAGCGATATACCGACTCCTTCCGAAGGA
>ENA-OOXJ01002032-OOXJ01002032.1-human-gut-metagenome-genome-assembly--contig:-NODE-2032-length-11215-cov-4.179839_pt1 | contig 11215 bp, 7 predicted proteins | sample MGYA00241587_ERZ501343 | MGnify/ENA primary metagenome ERZ501343 (study PRJEB25962, sample SAMEA2042918) | human gut metagenome | biome: human gut; feature: human-associated habitat; material: faeces... | reverse complement strand
AGGCGGGGAGACGCTGCGTTTTGCTCCCTGCAAAAAATGTTTCGTCGCCGGCATAAAGCGTTTCGCAGCCGGCAAAAATCGTTTTGCCGCCGGGCCCGCACAGCGAAGAAGGCTGGGAAAAGCTTACTTGCGGTAGGCAGGCATGCCGTCGCGTATCCACTGCATCACGCGGGCGGGCGCCTGCTCGTGCTGCAACTGATACTTCATAAAGTCCATGTAGGGCGCCACGTGGGCAAAGAAGCGGTGATAGCCGGTGCAGAGGAAATTGTGGCCCGGTTCGCCGTCGGCCGAAAGGGCAAAGCGGTTGCGCGGACACTCGCCGTGGCAGGCAAAAAGGAAGTCGCACTCGCGGCATTGGCGCGTCAGGAGGTCGCGCTTGCCGGCCCCAAACTTCAGCTGCTCGGGGCTGTACATCATCCCGGCCAGCGACTTTTCATAAATGTTGCCCAGCTTAAACTCGGGAAAAACGTAATGGTCGCAGGCATAAACGTCGCCGTTAAACTCGATGACGCCGGCATGGCCGCACGTTTCGCCCAGCGAGCACACCGACGGCGGCACGCCCATCCATCCGGCCAGCGTGGCGTCGAAGGTCTGGATGAAATATTCGCCCACGTCGCTCTTCACCCACTCGTCGAACAGCGCACAGAGGAAGCTGCCCCACTGCTCGGGGCTGACGGAAAAGTCGGTGAGCTCCTCGACCGTCCCCTCGATGGGCGAAGCCAGCATACGCCCGTCCGAATGGCGCCAGACGCGCTCCACCACGGGGGTAAACTGGATGTAGTGGCACCCAATCTCTTTGAAGAAGTGATAAAAATCGAGCGGATAGTCGGCATTGAAGTCGTTGACCACGGCCATCGCGTTCCACTCCACGCCATAGCGGTTGAGCAAGTCGATGCCGCGCATCACCTGGCGAAACGAGGGACGCCCCGTGCGGGTGCGCCGGTATTCGTCGTGAAACTCCTGCGGCCCGTCGATGGAAACGCCCACGAGGAAGCCGTTGTCCTTGAAAAACTTGGCCCATTCGGGCGTTATGAGCGTGCCGTTTGTCTGGAAGGCGTTGTCGACGGAGCGCCCGCCCGCATACTTTCGCTGCAATTCGAGCGCCCGCTGATAGAACGAGAGGGGGCGCATCATCGTCTCGCCGCCATGCCAGGTGAAAAGGACGTTGGGCCCCGTCTGCATCTCGATATATTCCTTTGTGAAGCGTTCCAGCAGCTCGTCGCTCATGACGTGGCGCGGGTTGTTGGGATAAAGCTTCGACTTCTCCGTATAATAGCAATACTTGCAGGCCAGGTTGCACAACGCGCCGGCCGGTTTTGCCATGACGTAGGCCGGACGGGCAAAAGGCGTGCCCACAGCCATATTGTTCTCCATATCTTCTGTGTTTGTCATTCGTTTGGCCCCGCCTCTGCCCAAAAGGCAGGCGCATCGGCCTTCTTCCTCATTTTACGGGGAGCAAAGATAGTGCAAATGAGAGGAAAGGGCGGGGAAAAACGAAGGTTTTTCACAAGCGCTTTCCCGAGTGCAGCCTTATCTTATGAAAAGATAGTGCAAATGAGAGGAAAGAAAAAGTAGTGAGCAGAGCGAACTTCATTTTTATTTCCCCGCGAACATCTTTCCGCACAAGAAAAAGCCATGCGGCGCGAAGAAAAACGCTGGCAACGCCACAACGCCTCCGCTTGCGGTCGGCGGGACGGGCGGTTTTTGCCCCGATTTGCTTTTCACCCTCACTTTTTCTCCCGGCAAAGAGAGAACAGCCTGCTTTTCGAGTTAAGAAAGACTAAGAATGCAGCGTTCACGAGAAAACGGCACACGGGCAATGAGTTTTTTCCCGTATCTTTGCACGGGAAATTCCAGCCGTCTGCCCAGCCGGCAGCCGGCATACCGTTTCCCGACGGGGAAAACGTCCCTTTTAAACCGAATATATACATTTATCATAAAACAAATTTACATGAAAAGTAGAATTGCTTATTTGATGCTAAGCCTCGCGCTCGTTAGCTGCGGAAGCAAACAGAGTGGAATGCCCCAAGCCGGCAACGACTATGCCGTCGTGACCTTGAAGACCACGGAGGCAGACCTCTACACCTCGTATCCCGCCACCATCAAGGGACAGCAAGACATCGAGATCCGTCCGAAAGTGAGCGGCCACATCACGAAACTCTGCGTAGACGAGGGCGACTTCGTCAAGAAAGGCCAGCCCCTGTTCCTCATAGACCGCGTACAGTATGAAGCAGCCGTACGCTCGGCCGAAGCCAACGTCAACGTGCTTCAGGCCAACCTGAACACGCAGAAGCTGACCGTCGACAACAAGCGCGCACTGCACGACAAAGCCATCATCAGCGACTACGACTACGAAATGGCCCAGAACCAGCTGAAAGCCACCGAGGCACAGCTCGCACAAGCCAAGGCACAGCTCGTGAGCGCACGCAACGACCTGTCGTTCTGCACCGTGACGAGCCCGGCCGACGGCGTCGTGGGCGAAATCCCCTACCGCGTCGGAAGCCTCGTGAGCTCGTCGACGGCAGAACCCCTCACCACCGTGTCGAACATAGGGCAAATGTTCGTCTACTTTGCCATGACTGAAAAACAGCTGCTGGACCTGACGCGCAGCACGGGCGGCATCACCGAAGCCGTCAACAAAATGCCCGCCGTCACGCTGATGCTGGCCGACGGCACGAAGTATGCCGAAAGCGGCACCGTGTCGAACGTAAGCGGCGTTATCGACCAGACCACGGGCTCGGTGAACATGCGCGCCACGTTCCCCAACCCCGCACACGTGCTGCGCAGCGGCGGTACGGGCTCGGTGCTCGTGCCCACGCACGCCAAGGACGCCATCGTCATCCCGCAAAAAGCTACCTATGAAATCCAGGATAAGAAGTTCGTCTATCTGGTGGGCAGCGGCAACAAGGTGAAATCGACCGAAATCACCGTGCTCTCGCAAAACGACGGCCAGAACTACGTTGTAACCTCGGGCCTGAAAGCCGGCGACCGCGTGGTGGTCGACGGCGTAAGCACGCTGAAGGACGGTACGCAGATTAACCCCATCACGCCCGCCCAGGCCGACGCCAACCGCCGCAAGGCTGAAAAAGACATGGCCGCCGGTAAAATGTTTTAACCGACGCACACCTATAATATAAAGAACAGGGAGAGCTCCGCCACGGGCGGCCCGCGCGCGGGCACGCCCCTCTCCCAACCCTAAAAACAGCGATATGAACTTAGACAGATTTATAAACCGGCCGGTACTATCAACGGTAATTTCTATCTTGATAGTAATCTTGGGTTTCCTGGGACTGCTGTCCCTTCCTATCACGCAATACCCCGACATTGCGCCCCCGACGGTCTCCGTGTCGACCACCTACACGGGTGCCAACGCACAAACGGTGCTTAACAGCGTTATCGCCCCGCTGGAAGAGCAGATAAACGGCGTGGAAAACATGGACTACATGAGCTCCACGGCATCCAACACGGGCGAGGCGGACATTACGATTACCTTTAAGCAGGGCGTCGACCCCGACATGGCAGCCGTGAACGTGCAGAACCGCGTGTCGAAGGCTCAGGGTCTGCTGCCCGCCGAGGTGACCCGCGTGGGTGTGATTACGCAGAAGCGTCAGAACAGTATGCTGATGCTCTTCTCGCTTTTCGACGAAACGGACAAATACAGCGTGCCGTTTATCGAAAACTACGCGAAGATTAACCTCATTCCCCAGGTACAGCGCGTAGCCGGTGTGGGCGACGCCATGGTGATGGGTGCCGACTATTCGATGCGCATCTGGCTGCAGCCCGAAAAGATGGCACAATACAACCTGACGCCCTCAGACATCTCGAACGTGCTGGCCGAACAAAACCTCGAAGCCGCTCCCGGTACGATCGGCGAACGCGAAAACCAGACGTTCCAGTACACTCTGCGCTATAAGGGACGTTTGCAGGAGATTTCCGAGTTTGAAAACATGGTGATCCGCGCCGACAAAGACGGCGAAATCCTGCACCTCAAAGACATCGCGCGCGTAGAGCTCGGCCGCTCCACCTATAGCTTCACCAACAAGATTAACGGCCACAACGGTGTGTCGTGTATCGTGTTCCAGACGGCCGGCTCCAACGCCACGCAAATCATCCAAGACATCGAGAAACTCTTGGAAGAAACAAAGGCAACCTTGCCGACGGGCTTGAAAATCAACATCGCACAAAGCGCCAACGACTTCCTCTTCGCATCCATCCACGAAGTGGTAAAGACGCTCGTCGAAGCGTTCATACTCGTCTTCTTCGTGGTTTACATCTTCTTGCAAGACCTGCGGTCCACGCTCATCCCGGCCATAGCCATCCCTGTGGCATTGATTGGTACGTTCTTCGCCATTTATCTCATCGGCTTCAGCTTGAACCTTCTGACGTTGAGTGCCCTGGTGCTGGCCATCGCCATCGTGGTGGACGACGCGATAGTGGTGGTCGAGGGCGTCCACGCGAAGCTCGACATGGGCTACACCTCGTCGAAGAAAGCATCCATCGACGCCATGCGCGAACTGGGCGGAGCCCTCGTCTCCATCACTTTGGTGATGATGGCCGTGTTCATCCCTGTGAGCTTCATCTCGGGAACGTCGGGTACGTTCTACCGCCAGTTCGGTATAACGATGGCCCTCTCCATCTTGTTCTCGGCCATCAACGCCCTGACGCTCAGCCCTGCGCTGTGCGCCATCTTCCTGAAGCCGCATACGGGCGAAGGCGAAAAGAAACTGACCATCGTCGGCCGCTTCCACAAAGCTTTCAACGCTGCATACGACTCTTTGCTGAAGAAATATAAGAAGCAGGTGGTAAAAATCATCCAGCGGCCCTGGCTGACAATCTCCATGGTCATAGTGGGTATCGCTCTGCTGCTGTTCATGATGAAGATAACGCCGACGGGCTTCGTTCCCAACGAAGATACGGGTACGATCATGGGTACGGTGACGATGCCTCCCGGCACCTCGCAAGACCGCACCGAGCAGATATTGGCCCAGGTAGACAGCTTGGTGGCATCCAACCCGGCAGTGGAAAGCCGTACCGTGATATCTGGTTACAGTTTCCTGGGAGGTCAGGGCGCCAGCTACGGCTCCATCATCTGTAAGCTGAAAGATTGGGAAGAGCGCCCCATGTCTCAACGCTCCGACTTCGTTTACGGCTCGCTCTACCTGAAAGCCCGCGACATTATCAAGGATGCTCAGATACTTTTCTTCCAGCCTCCTATGGTTTCGGGCTACGGCGTAACGAACGGCTTCGAGTTTAACCTGCAAGACCGTACGGGCGGAAGCCTCGACAACTTCTACAAAGTGGCTCAGGACTTCTTGGCCGAACTGAACAAACGGCCGGAAATCGAGTCGGCCCAGACGTCGTTCAACCCGACCTTCCCGCAATATCAGATTGATATCGACGTAGCGGCTTGTAAAAAGGCCGGCTTCAGCCCCAACGACATCCTCACGACGCTACAAGGCTACTACGGCGGTTTGTATGCCTCCAACTTCAACCGCTTCGGTAAGCTCTACCGCGTAATGGTGCAGGCAGAATTCAGCGAACGCACCAACCTCGAATCGCTCAACAAGATAAAGGTGAAGAGCGGAGACGAAATGGCTCCCATCACGCAGTTTATGACCATTAAGCGCGTGTATGGACCAGATAACATCAATCGTTTCAACATGTACACGTCGATGCAGGTGAACGGCAACCCGGCCAGCGGCTACACCAGCGGTGAAGCGCTGAAAGCAATACAGGAAGTGGCCGCACAGCACCTGCCGCAGGGTTACAGCTTCGAGTTCTCGGGTATGAGCCGCGAGGAAAACAGTTCGAGCGGAAATACGACGGCCATCGTCTTCGTGCTCTGCTTCGTATTTATCTACCTCCTGCTGAGTGCCCAGTACGAAAGCTACATCCTGCCGCTCTCCGTTATCCTTTCCGTACCGTTCGGCTTGGCCGGAAGCTTCCTCTTCCTGCAAGCCATGGGAGGAATCGACAGCCTCTTGCCCGTATCCATACTCGGCTCGGCATCTAACAACATTTACGTGCAGATTGCCTTGATTATGCTTATCGGACTTTTGGCTAAGAACGCCATCCTGATTGTTGAGTTCGCGCTCGACCGCCGCAAGATGGGCATGAGCATCACGTGGGCCGCAGTGCTCGGTGCCGGCGCCCGTCTCCGCCCGATTTTGATGACTTCGTTTGCCATGATCATCGGTCTGCTCCCGCTTATGTTCGCATTCGGCGTCGGCGCCAACGGTTACCGCTCGCTTGGTACGACGGCTATCGGCGGTATGCTCATCGGTATGATTTGCCAGATCTTCATAGTGCCGTCTCTCTTCGTAATATTCCAGTATTTGCAGGAGAAGATCAGACCTATGGTTTGGGAAGATATCGACAACACCGAGGCTGAACCCGATATCGAGCAATACAGTAAGTAAATTAAAGGTGTAGGTGGCGGGCCGGCCACTTGCCAAGCCCACCGCCACACCATTTATATAAGTATATTCAAATGAAGAAACAACTCATATACCTGATAGGGGGCTCTATCCTCATGAGCAGTTGCCATATATACAGCAACTACAAGCGCCCTGAGAACTTACCGACGGACAGCCTCTTCCGCGATACGACAGCCGTCTATGCCACGACGTCGGCTGCCGATACAACGAATTTTGGCAACCGCCCATGGCGCGAAGTCTTCACCGACCCGCAGCTGCAAGCCCTGATAGAAAAAGCCCTTGCCGGCAACACGGATGTTCGCACCGCCGAACTCAGCGTTAAACAGGCCGAAGCCGGGCTCATGACCTCGCGGCTGGCATTTCTTCCCTCGTTGAGCTTCTCGCCTTCGGGAACCATTTCGGGAGGTCAAAGTCAGACGACCACCAAGACCTATTCCATTCCCGTACAAGCCAGCTGGCAGATCGATGCTTTCGGCAGCCTGCGCAACGCCAAGAAGCAATCGGAAGTTTCCGTACTGCAAGCCAAAGCCAGCCAGCAGGCCGCCGAAACGAGCATTATTGCTTCCGTGGCCAACATGTATTATACGCTGCAAATGCTCGATGAACAGCTGAAGACAACAAAGGAAACAGCTAAACTCTGGGAGAAAAACATCGAAGCCATGGAAGCCATGCAAATTGCCGCAATGACAAACGCTGCGGCCGTTTCGCAAAGTAAGGCCAACTACTATCAAATCATGACTACCATCCCAGAGCTGGAGAATAACATCCGTTCTACGGAAAATTCCATCTGCGTTCTGCTTCACGAAGCTCCCCACCCCATCGCGCGAGGAGCCTTCAACGCCGATGCTTTCCCCGCCGACATGTCGGCAGGCGTCCCCATGCAGCTGTTGGCCAACCGTCCCGACGTGAAACTGGCGGAATTGGATCTTGCCTATGCTTTCTACGGCACCAACGCTGCCCGCTCGGCCTTCTATCCTCAGATTACGCTTTCGGGAAACGCCGGCTGGTCGAACAGCGTGGGCGGCATGATCACCAACCCGCCCAAGTTTGTGGCCTCAGCCGTAGCTTCGCTGCTGCAACCTCTCTTCCAGCGCGGCCAGCTCATCGCCAACCTGAAAATAGCCAAGGCCCAACAGGAAATAGCTCAGCTCAACTTTGAGCAAGCCCTGCTCAACGCCGGCCAGGAAGTGAGCAACGCACTGAGCACGTACCAGACAGCCACGTTACAGGCCCAGTCGCGCCAGAAACAAGTGAGCGAACTGGAAAAAGCTGTGGAGAGCACCAATTATCTCTTCCAGCATGACCCGAACACCACTTATCTGGAAACGCTCACGGCCCAGCAAAGCCTGCTGGAAGCCCAGCTGAGCCTGATTTCAGACAAATTTGACAAAGTTCAAGCCGCCATCAGCCTTTACCAGGCCTTAGGTGGCGGACGTAACTAACCTTGAAAAACTTATTACCATGATTAGTCCATTAGCATTCGTCGACCCTGAAGCCCGTTTGGGGAACAATGTTGAAGTAAAGCCTTTTGCCTACATCGAGAAAGGCGTTGAAATCGGTGACAACTGCGTCATCATGCCCCACGCCTCTATTCTAGAAGGCACTAAGATGGGAAGCAACAACATTGTCTATCAGAACTCCGTCATCGGAGCCACCCCTCAGGATTTCCATTTCCAGGAGGGAGGAAAGACCCGCGTCGTCATAGGCGACAATAACCGCATCCGCGAGAACGTTGTTATCGCCGGAAGCAGCTATGAAGGCAAGGCAACCACCATTGGCAACGGCAATTTCCTCATGGATAAGGTTCATATCTGCCACGACGTGATTATGCACGACAACTGCATCGTAGGCATCGGCGTAAGCATTGCAGGCGAAAGCGAAATCGACGACTGTGCCATCCAGAGCACGGGAGCCGTCATCCAGCAGCACGTTCATGTGGGCCGCTACTCTCTGATACAAAGCGGCTGCCGCGTGCAGAAAGACGTTCCCCCCTATATCATTCTTGGCGGGAACCCGGCCAGCTACCACGGCGTGAACGCTTTCATCCTGAAGCACCTGAACACGACCGACCGCATCCTGCGCCACATTGCCAACACGTATCGCCTGATCTACCAAGGCAATTTCAGCTTGCAGGACGCCGTCATCAAAATCCGTGAGCAGATACCTATGAGCGAGGAGATCGAACACATCGTTGCTTTCATCGAAAGTTCGAAGCACGGCATCGTACACCGCATGAAGGACAACTGACACAGGTTTCTCTCACCCCGACTCTCACAAAGCCTCCCGGCTGCATATCCCGTTTGCAGCCGGGAGGCTTGTTTTGAACCGCCGCTCCCAAAGCTTTCAATCTTTTTCCGTATCTTTGCTCTGCCTAAGAAAACTATCCTGCATGCTGTTCAATTCCACGGCCTACCTCCTGTTTCTGCCCCTCGTCTTTCTTCTTTATTGGAGCGTGCCGCACAAATGGCGCAACGCGCTGCTCGTGGCCGCCAGCTTCGTGTTCTACGGCTGGTGGGACGTGCGTTTTCTCGGATTGATGATTGCCACGTGCCTGGTCAACTATCTGCTGGCGCTCGCCATGGGCGAGAAAAACGGCCACAGCCCCGACAACCGTCGCCGCAAGCTGCTGTGTGCGCTCGCCATACTGACCAATTTCGCCATCTTGGGCGTTTTCAAATATTTCAACTTCTTCGCCGCCACCCTCGCCGAAGCCTGCGCCACGTTCGGCTGGCAGCTCCACTTTCCCGTACTTCACATTCTGCTCCCCGTGGGCATCAGTTTCTACACCTTTCAGGTTACGGGCTACATCATAGACGTCTATCGCGGCAGCCTGCCGCCCGAGCGCAGCGCCACGCGCTTTTTTGCCTTCATCAGCTTTTTCCCGCAGCTCGTCGCCGGCCCCATCGAGCGGGCCACGCAGCTGCTCCCCCAGTTTGCCGTAGAGCGGAAGTTCAGCCGCCCGATGGCCGTCGACGGCATGCGGCTCATCCTGTGGGGACTGCTGAAAAAGATGCTCATCGCCGACAATTGCGCCACCGTCGCCAACTATATCTTTGCCCACTCCGACACCGTTTCCTCCTCCGACCTTTGGGTGGGCATTCTCTGCTTTGCCTTTCAGATTTACGGCGATTTCTCGGGCTATTCCGACATGGCTGTGGGCTCGGCCAAGCTTTTCGGCATCCGTCTGATGCGCAACTTCGACCGCCCCTACTTTTCCCAGAGCATTCCCGAGTTTTGGCGCCGCTGGCACATCTCGCTCATGACGTGGTTTCGCGACTATCTGTACATCCCTCTCGGCGGCAACCGCCGGGGCACCTTCCGCAAGCATCTCAACACCGTCGTCGTGTTTCTCGTCAGCGGCCTGTGGCACGGCGCCAACTGGACCTTCATCGCCTGGGGAGCCTATCACGCAGTGCTTTTCCTCCCCTATTCGCTCCTGGGCAAGGCCCGGGCGACGGGAAGCCGCCTTGTCCGCCTGTTGCGCACGTCGACGACGTTCCTTCTCGTCCTGCTGGGATGGGTGTTTTTCCGTGCAGAATCGTTAAGCCAGGCCTTCGCTTATTTAGGCGGCATGTTCTCGCCCGACCGCTTCGGCCCCACGTCGTGCAGCCGTCTGCCGCTGCTCTACGTGGCCCTGCTGCTCGTGGCCGAAAGCTTTTCGCACGGCGAGCATCCGCTGGCCCTGCGGGGGACGGGCCTCATGCGCCACCGCCCGGCCCGCTTCGCCCTCTATTACCTGCTGTTCCTCACGGCTCTCTTTGCCGGAGGCAAGCCTGAAAGCTTCATCTATTTCCAATTCTGACCGTTATGAAAGCCTTCCTCCGCCTCACGGCCCTCTTCTCCGCCCTTATCCTGCTCACGCTGGGAGCAGGCGAAATATACGTGCGGCATCTGCCCAATCCTGCGCGCGACAAGCATGCCTACATGCTGGACCATTCAGCCGAGGTGCAGACGCTCATTCTCGGAAGCAGCCACACCTTCTACGGCGTAAACCCCGCATGGCTCGGCCCCGGCGCCTACTCGCTGGCCCAAGTGTCGCAGACGTACCGATACGACGACTACCTGCTGCGCCGCTACCCCATGCCGCGCCTTCGCGCCGTCGTCCTGCCCTTTTCCTACTTCTCGCTCTACGAAGATTTTGAGTCGCGCCCCGAAACGGCCTGGCTTGCCTCGCGCTACCGCATCTACATGGACTGTCCGCTTCACCCACGCCTTTCTACTTACGGCTTCGAGGTTTTAAACTTCGCTTCGTTCAAGGAAAAGCTGAAAAGCCTGTGGCAACCTGCCCGCCTGAGCTGGACCGACCGCGGATGGGGGGCCAACTATACCTACCAACAAGGCCTCACGCCCATCGACAACGGCCCCGCGCGGGCGCAGAGCAACACCTACGCCGACCGTAGCCTGGCCTCGCTCAACGCGGGCTTTCTTTCCTCGATGGCCACGTGGTGCAGCAGGCATGGCGTTCGCCTCATCCTCGTCACAACGCCCGTCATGCCCTCGTTCCGGGCCAACGAAAGTCCGGCGCAACGGGCCGAAAACGAACGTTTGCTCCACCGGCTGCTCAGCCGTCACGGCAACATAGAATATTATGATTTTGAGGCGGACACGCGCTTCACGTCCGACGACTTCTACGATGCCGACCATCTCAACAACCGCGGCGCACGCCGTCTGACGTCGTTGCTCCGCCACATATTGGAACGTGGCGAAGCCCGGCACGCGCCACGCTGACACCGCGCCCGGCGTGCCGCAGCCCTCGCACGGCACGCCCCGCAGAAACG
>ENA-OOXJ01002030-OOXJ01002030.1-human-gut-metagenome-genome-assembly--contig:-NODE-2030-length-11220-cov-6.611733_pt1 | contig 11220 bp, 10 predicted proteins | sample MGYA00241587_ERZ501343 | MGnify/ENA primary metagenome ERZ501343 (study PRJEB25962, sample SAMEA2042918) | human gut metagenome | biome: human gut; feature: human-associated habitat; material: faeces... | reverse complement strand
ACAGAGTCCGTAAAAGGATTGTCGGAAATATTGCAGGTGTTATATGTTTTACAGTATTATATTTTCTGCTTCCTTCGTCAATCTATGCATATATAGGAATTCTTGGTGGAATCGGTGTAGGATTTTCAGCACAATATGGCTGGCAGGCAGTATTTAACACATTTGGTGCTTTAGCCATTGCTGCAGAGACTTATGGACTACAAGGAGCGGTTAGTCTTAGAGTGATTCAAAATGTTTTTGGTGTTGTGTTTGCTTTAGCATTTTGTGTTATATTTTATTGGTTTATGCCTAAAAAAAAGGAAAGTGAGGTGACCGTACATGCAGAGTGAAGTGAATCAGGAAGAAAATTTGAATAGAATTATTACGGTTCCTAATCTTCTTTCTTTTTTTCGGCTTTGTCTGATTCCGGTAATTATATGGAGTTATTGTGTAAAGAAAAATCCTCTGTTAGCTGGTGAAATCTTATTGCTGTCTGGTCTTACGGATCTTGCTGATGGATATATCGCAAGAAGATTCCATAGGATTAGTAATTTAGGAAAAATACTTGATCCGGTGGCTGATAAGCTGACACAGGCAGCGATGTTAATCTGTCTGTTTACTCGTTTTCCGCATGTGCTTCTTTTAATCGTAATAATGGCAGGTAAGGAGCTGTATATGGTAGTCAGTGGATGTCTTGTGATACGAAAGACAGGAAAAGTACATGGTGCAGACTGGCATGGAAAGATAGTAACCTTTTTATTATATGGAACTGCAGCGGTGCATATTATATGGTTCCACATTACACCGATGGTATCAGATCTGTTGATTGGTTTGTGCGCTATAATGATGGTCATATCGGTCGCTCTGTATATTATCCAGAATACCAGGACTCTTAAGGGAGAGACTGTATAAGCAATTTTATATTGCAATGACTAGAAAAATATTTAGGAGAAGATAGATATAAACAGTAAGTCAAACACACAAACTATGGAGTCTTTAGTCGGTTTAATAAAATTTTAGATAGAAAATAAATCATTCAATGTCATTTAGATAAGGTTTTTTATGACAAAAAGACAGATTGCATATCTGCCTCATAATGCAGTATAATGGTAACGAGATTTATGCAACCCGATACATGAAATTCCTATTTTTCTTTGGACGGAGGTGGTTAGGATATTTTCGATTGTACTTGACAGGTGTCACATACTTTTGTATGAGAAGCATGGACTCTGTTTCGTTACCATCGTGTTTGAGATATGCCCTGCATATGTTTACTCCATTTGAAACGGATTTACTCTGCATCTGGAGCATAAACTGAATATACTCGCGGAAAGAAAGTTTGCGGTTCCTGGTAAAATCACTTTCCGGATTACGGCAGAACATGGAGTGAATTTCATCGAGTTCTGTGATGCAGTTGTCGAGTGTGGATTTTAAATTAGATAAGAAAAAATCAGCCATAATGAGCCTCCTTGAAATATGTTTATAATCAAGGCTTGCGCAACATATATTGGCTTACTTGTCAACTGTTTTTTGTAATATTTTTAAAGTTTTTAGGCATAAAAACAGTGGCTTTCTATGACAGAAAACCACTAAAATGATGCTTAACTGAATGGCATTGCTTTATCACCACTTTGAAAATGGTTGTTTTATGGCGGATAGTCAGACAGTTTTGGATATAAGAGATGATCTGGGAGCAACCATGAATGAATGCAGGGAAGTGACCGAAAAGTACCGCACAGGACGGAGTGCATATTTACGGATCGGACAGTTGTTTATGAGATTGTTTGCAGGACTATTATAGCAGAAAGAAGAGGTGTTCGATATGTGTACAGCAGCAACTTACAAAACAAAAGATTTTTATATGGGCAGAACGCTTGATTATGAATTTTCCTATGGGGAACAGATCACGATAACGCCAAGAAATTACGAATTTGATTTCCGGTTTGCCGGGAAGATAAAAAGCCATTATGCTTTGATCGGAATGGCATTTGTTGCAGGAGGTTATCCGCTTTATTATGATGCTGTTAATGAAAAAGGCCTTGGAATGGCAGGTCTTAATTTTGTCGGCAATGCGGCATATGAAGAGGCTTTGCCGGAAGATGAAACAGAAGTCAGCCAGGTGGCACAGTTCGAGTTCATCCCATGGATCCTTACACAGTGTGCTACTGTAGCAGAGGCGAGAGAGAAGCTGGCAGCAATGAGACTGACAGGCACAGCATTCAGTGAACAGCTGCCGACAGCACAGCTTCACTGGATCATTGCAGACAAAGACTCCTGTATCGTTGTTGAGTCTATGAAGGATGGGCTGCATGTATATGATAATCCGGTAGGAGTGCTTACCAATAATCCACCATTCCCGAGTCAGATGTTTGCACTGAATAATTATGCCGGAGTATCCAGAAAACAGCCGGAGAGTACTTTTGCAGGAGTATTACAGCTTGATGCATATAGCAGAGGAATGGGTGGAATGGGAATACCTGGAGATCTTTCCAGCCAGTCAAGATTTGTGAAAGTTGCCTTTACAAAATTAAATTCGATCTCCGGTGAAGAAGAGGATGAGAGTGTAAGCCAGTTCTTCCATATCTTAGGATCCGTAGATCAGCAGCGTGGATGCTGTGAGGTGACAGAAGGCAAATATGAGATCACGATATACACGTCCTGTTGTAATACAGCAAAAGGTATTTATTATTATACGACTTATGATAATCATCAGATCACAGCGGTTGACATGCATGCGGAAAATCTGGATTCAGATCAGCTGATCTGTTATCCGCTTCTGTCCAAGGGCGAAGTCAGATGGCAGAATAAATAATACGAAAATGCACGGAGAAAGCATAACGCAGAACAACAGGAGGACAATATCGAGATTGTATGGAATGCAGATGTTAGGTTGATAATTGTGCAAGCACCGCCTGCACAATTTGTGCAACAAAAAAGAGGAGCCAGTCCAGACTCCTCAAAGGTACGTTATTTCAAAAAGTTGCTCTTGTGTTCCAGCGCGTGCAGATTATGATAGTCCTCATAAATAAGTCAATTTTGCAGATAAAATTAGCAACTCAGGAAAAAATGATTTGCTTGGAGAAATCGAAACGATAAGCTGAGATAATGGTTTCTCTTCTTTAGTGAGCCTATGAAATGACGAAATGTGGCTCGCCACATCAAACAGCCGATAAAATGACAAAACAACTCGGCCATGCAGCCAAAACACTCCGGCTATCCGACAAAACAGCCCGGCTTTTTTTCGTCAAATCAGGTCGGCTTTAACAAAAAGGTTGCCTCACATTATTGCGTGAGGCAACCTTTTCGTTATTCAATATGGTCGTTGATCCAATACCGAAGCTCCGTTTCGTCCTTTGTGCCATCCGCGATACCAATGAACATATCGGCCAGCTCATTCTGCTCCAATTGGAACTGATATCCATTCCATTTGAGTAGCAGTTGCGTGACCATGGCGCCAATTCGCTTATTGCCATCGATAAATGCGTGATTGGACGCTAACCCAAACCCAATACGAGCGATTTTCTCTATGTCAGTTGGAAAAAGATCTTCTCCTCCAAATGATTGAAGGGGTGCGGCAATAGCCGCTTCTAATCCAGCACGATCACGCAGACCATCAATGCCACCAGAAACTTGAATGATACGGCTATGAATCGCTACGACATCTTCTGCTGTAACCCAAATCATTCTGCCATCCTCTTATAGTCAGAAGCGAACTCGCTCAATAGTTGATCGGTGTCCGCCAGCATTTTTTCGCGGCTCACAGCTGTTACAGGCTCCTGAATCGTGACAGCAAAAGGCATGCCTTTTGCTCGAACAAAGGCATTGGCAAAAATATTAAAGGCAGTAGAAGTTGACATGCCCAGTGCATCACAGATGGCTGCCATTTGCGCTTTCACTTCAGAATCAATGCGAAAAGTCATGTTGGAATCCATGTTCAAGCCTCCTTTGCACTACAATAATACTACATAATATGTGCATTGTCAATCCGGTCGTTTCTTGATGATGGTCGGATGCGGCTGATCCAAAGGGAATTGATTATTCGACATAGTTCGATTATATCACAGAACGGCGACAACAGTGTGGCGCGGTTTTCCTTTTTTGCTCATTATGATCGATTTGTTGCATCTTCGACCGTTAATCCGTAAGACTTACCAGAATGGAGGTATGTCTATGTATCCGCGCACGATTATTGACTCACTATCGGCAGTTCCTAACAGAGATCAACTCACGCATAAAGATCTACACGCACATTTCAGCACTGGTCAATCGATTCTTCTTTCTGGTTCTGGGAGAGATAAGAAGTACGGGTACCGCAATGGTATCCAGACGGATCTTGGAGACATCAGGAACGATGTCTGGCTCGATTTGGTGCGTGAGCTCATTGTCCGGAGCCACGAAGAAGACTTGTTCGATAAACTCCTGGAGTGGGAGAAGGAGCACACCTATTGGTTAAAGACGAAAGCAGAACTGGAGCATTACACGCTTGAGCTCTACGCTGCAAGGATCTTTGACAACCCGAAATGGGTTGACTATGAAGCTTTTGCCAAGCACTATGGCTACCAGCCGCAGTCCTATGAGGGGTAAACAACTCAATGCATCGGATATACATGAAAACGGCAATGCCACATTGTGGCACTGCCGTTTTCTTATTGCCTTTTTTCAGTTCACGGTCTATTGACTACGCCAACAAAGAGTGGAAGTCCATCTGCACCAGTAATGGCGAATAAGAACGGTCGATCCAATACGAAGTCCATTTCCTCTTCAGGTGGCGCCGCAGCACCAGCCATCATCATGACGGTATATGCCGCTGCGGTAACCCCCTCTTCATCGATGGCAACGCGGGCTGCATGGTCGGCTTTGGAAAGGAATATCTCTGCAACTTTCGAAGTCATGGGACTGAAATCGGCCACCGTGGCATCGAATACACCGGTAATACCCAGCGCATTCAGGCCATCACGCAGGTCAAGATCAGAGACAACATCAAATTTGGGAACGGACATATTCACGATCAGGTGCTTGCTGTTCTCCCAGTTTCCATTGCTGCTTAGGAACTCCATCGTTTGCTCATCGGCAAGCAGATCATCCATAGCCACGCCATCATCAGGCAGGAGGAACCACATTTTGCCGCTGCCCTCCAGGCTCAGAGCAACAGCGCCGAACTGATCTGCCCAGTAATAGGTGTTGCTGCCGCCCTTGTGCATGAAGTCGCACTCCACGGTCTCTCCATCAGCACTGAACAGATGGAACAGGCCCTTTTCCGTTCCGGCCTCATTGAACTCACTGTGCCACTTGGCTCGGTAGTAGATGGTAGAGGCCAAAGCCATAACGGTCTCGGGGTCCATCGAAAGGCCATCGGCCTGCGCTTCCAGCAGTCCTCCGGTCTGCTCATTGATCCAGTCCCGCAAGGCCTGATTAAATTCCTCGCTGCCCATCTCACCACGGAAGGAGGACGCATAGTAATTCTTTGCCAGACTGTCCATTGTGGACTGGTTGAAATTTACGGACTCATTCAGCCACAGGGAGTTTGCCAGAATGCTTGTCACGGCGCCGTCATTGCTGTAATTGGCGTTCCAAACACTGGCCGCCTGGGAGCGCAGAGCCTCAATGCTTTCACTTCCTAGAAGGTCAAGGATCTGCTGGCGGCTTTCACTGTCCGTCACCTCTGCCAGCATGGCGAGGGCCATGTAAACACTCAGAGGAGAGTATACCTTGTTCTCCCCGTTGGAATTGCTGAGAAACTCTCGGATTGAACTGGCGAAGAACGGTTCCAGACCGTCTGCATAGCCTTCCGGCTGACTGCGTTGGGCCTTTCTGTCCGACTGCCAGGCGTCATAGACCACATCAAAGCCATCGCTGTCAAACTCACCGGTCTTTTCATCAAAATACTCCATCTCGTTTGGGTAGGGAGCCATCTCCGGATAGCTAGCCAGTGCCAGAGCATAGGCCGATGCGGAGTTGTTTGGTTTCTTTTCGTCCATATTGGTATCTCCTGCGCAGCCTACCATAGAAATCAGGCAAGCCGCTGCGAGGCATAGCGCTACAATTCGTTTCATACTGCGTACCCTCCTTAGTCTACGATGGTGTCTGTGCAGATTACCTGCGTTATGATTTCCATAGCAGTCTCGCCGTAGCGTGACCACCAGCTATTTACACCCTGGGTCGTTGCCACAAAGTTGCCTTTGCTGGCAGGGTAACTGATAAAGTTCCAGATAGCACCGCCATCGTAGGTGCCCATGGAACCATTTCCAAATTCCTTCATTGACAATCCGGTGCCACAGACGCCGAATGTAGGCCAATATTGGAAATCGATCCATCCATCTTCACCAGCGGGTCGGAAACTGACGCCATAGCTCATGCCATCGGCACTGTATTCCTCAACCTTGTATTCCCAACCAGAAAGAAGCGGCACACTGACGCCAAATCCGCCGTGTTCGTAGGAAACATTACTTGTGTCAGCGGCGTCCACGAGATCAAAGCCTGCATAATAGGTTTTGGTGTCATAATCACCGGTACCCCGGAAATCCATAACCGATTTGCTGATCCGGTAGGAACCTGCGGGAAGCTCTCCGTACAGGCGGCTCCAATTCACTTCCCATTCTGTTTCCGCATTGTTAGGGATCATCCATGCTTCTGACGTCCAGGCAAGCTCATACTCCATAGGAAGCAGCTCGACCGCAACCCACTCGCCATCCTGCAGCATTTCGAGTCCGTAGTAACTGCCGGTCTGCAGCTCACCGGTTGGTTCTCCATCTTGCTGCGTACAAACAATGGTCAATCCAGACGGGGTAATATTCTTTGCAGTAAGCTTCACTCCCCAGGGATCCTGATAGGCGCTTATCGACGGAGTACGACTGATACCAACAAGACCGGATATTGCCGGAGTGCGTTCGCTCTGTTTTCCATTGATCCAAACCTTGTCGGTGGCCTTGATCACATCGCCCATCTGCACTTCAAGGAATAGATGCCACTGAGCCATATCCTCTGTTCCTGCCTCAGGGACCTTACGGTCAATCGTAATGTCCCACCCATCCAATGCACCGTTCTCAATACGGTGACGACGCACATCTGTAATCTCATGCCGAATTGATCCGCTGCCTTCCTGCAGTACGATCAGAACAAGATTCTGCCGTTCAAAATAGGCGTTATCGTATTTGTCGCAGGCATCCAAAAAGCCGATTGTGCTGTCGGAGTAGACTGTCTCTCTTCGTTCCAGACTATAAATGTCCTTGTATGCCTCGTAATAGGCTTCCAATTCCGCTCTGGAACTGATCACGGTGTGGTAAGGATAGCCATCTTCAGGTCCGCCATTGGTCCGGATGTACTGCGCCTCAAAAGCGTATGCTCCCGGTTCAGGCGTCACGGAATCTGGATCAGCTTCATTTCCTACAATGGTCCATCCGAGTTCCGTAAGCTCTTCTATGACCTGTTCCGGAATATCGGCCTGCGTACCGTCTTCCAATTTCACACACCAATACGCACCGGTCCTGCCTGGATAGGTTTCCGCAATCCCATCGTGGAAGATCAAAATCTTATCGCCGGTCCCCAAGCCAGAGAACAGACCTTCCTTATCCTTTCGGTTGCTCATGATAATGGGTGAGTTTCCATCGATGAACATATACGATCCGTTGTCCGCTACTAAGCAGCGTCCGACAGAGAAACTCATGGAGTGATTTATCATATACCAAAGGCCACCCGCACAAAGTAGCAGTATGACTCCTATCACACAGAGGGGAATAACCCATTTCTTTTTCTGTTTCATATCAGCAGCCTCCTTTTCATATCAGACATGAATCCCTTATTGATATAGACGCAAAAATAGGGAAAATGTTCCCTTGTGATGCGATTTAGAGAGTTGCCGGAACAAGTGAGTAGCATAATCGAAGTCAAAGGCAACCTCACGATCGTCACTTTGCTTCATCACTCATTATACGACCATCGACAAAACCCTACAACCCACCTAAGTTCCTGTGCATACCAAAACGGCAATACCTGCTTGGTATTGCCGTTTTGGTATTAACTCTTCAGCTGTCTATCCTTTGCAAAGGCCATCAGCGCCTCATGCTCGTTGGGGATCTGCTCATCCAAGACTGCATCCAGGCATTCCTGCAGCACACGGCCAATGGTCGGTCCCTGAAAGCCCAATGTCATCATATCATGTCCATTAACTGCCAAGTCCTTGAGTGTGAAGCAGCTCTCTTCCTGCAGGATCTCATTGATCATTTGCGATACTTCCTCAAAGATTGCGATCCGGTGTCTGCAGATGGCCGATTGACCAAGCGTATCTGCCTTGTGTAGCTCGATCAGTTGCCGGGTAGCATCCTCACCGTGCTTGCTCAAAAGCCGTTTGATTGGCTTCCTGTCGGCCGTGATGGGCATGTCATGATAGCGAACGAGTCTTACAATTTGTTCTTTGCTGGCGTTATCGAAGCGAAGTCTACTGAGGATACTCTCCGCCATTGAAGTACTCTGATCCGAGTGCCCGAAGAAGTGGCCAATGCCATCCTCGGCGAGCGAGAAACAGGAAGGCTTCCCAATGTCATGCAGCAGGGCTGCCCAACGAAGCACCGGTTCAGGGGTGATACTTTCAATGACCGCGATGGTATGCTCCCAGACATCCTTGTCATGATGTGGATTATGCTGCGGAAAGCCAAACATGGGTGTGAGCTCCGGGATCGGGACGGCCAGCACATCGGCGAAGTCCCGCAGAACACCTGCCGCGCCCTGAGCGCAGAGCATTTTGGTAAGCTCAACCAGAATGCGCTCCGCAGCGATACCTTTGAGCAAGTGCTTGTTCCTGTGGATGGCCGCTGCCGTGGCAGCTTCGATCGTCATGCCATACACGGAGGCGAAGCGAAGGGCTCTGAGCATTCTCAGGCCATCTTCCTGGAATCTCCGATCTGGATCTCCCACGCAGCGGACAAGGTCGCCGGCAATGTCCGCCTTGCCTCCTACGAAGTCAACAACACCTGTCCTGGGGTTGTAGGCCAGAGCGTTCATGGTGAAGTCCCGGCGCTCAAGATCGTCCTTCAGGCTGCGGGTAAAGCTGACTGAGTCCGGATGCCGATGGTCGGAGTAGTCCCCGTCAACGCGATAGGTCGTGATTTCTAGAGGCTCTTGGTCGATCACAACAGTTACAGTCCCATGCTTCAAGCCAGTCTCAATCAGGTGGTAGCCTGTAAAGATCTCCTCCACCTGCTCTGGGAGCGCGTTGGTGGTGATGTCCCAATCCTTCGCAGGACTGTTGTCACGCACATAATCACGCACTGCGCCACCAACAAGGTACGCCTCATAGCCGGCCGCTTCAAGCATCTCAAATGCTGTATTCACTTGTGGTGGCAATTTCATCATAAGATCACATCTCCAGTGCGGCGAGGAACAGCGCATTGAGTTCCTCCCAGTCCTTCGTGATTTCTCTCGGATACTGCTCCACCAGAGCACGCACCTCTGCAATGCTCCGATCCATGTAAGCGTTGAGGATATCGATTCTCGGGATCATCTTCACCTCAGGGGAGTTCATCTTCAGATCAAGCAGCTTCGCAACGGTTTTCTCCAGGTAGTCCGGAAGCTGGCTCGCCGCCAGTTCAGAAAAGAGCATTGGGGGCGGAGTACCTTTTTCAAGGATCCACCGGCAAGCGAGGATTGGCCGCAGTACATAGAAGTACTTCTTGGCCTTCACCATGTCGCCGCGCAGGTATTCTCGATAGTTTCCTTCCGCCATCTGCAGATAGTGCCAAAGGCCACTCTTGGACGAGAAGTAGCGCCGCATGACGGGCTTAAACGCCTCAGTGAAGTCAGTGGTCTGATACACGATGGGAGAGGAAAACCACTCAAATACGGTGGGGTTGGATTTGTGGAGCAGCTTCAGCGCCTTCTCTACATCCCAGCCGTTGATGTCCAGCACATCGTTGATTGGCAATTCAATCACATCACGCGGACGATTCAGCTTGAGATAGCTTTCTTTATCACGGACATAGATAAACCGCACATCGTAGTCGCTATCCGGTGAGGCAAAGCCCCATGCCCTGCTGCCGGATTCCACCGCCAGCAGGATGCGGCAGTTCTCCCGCTTCTCGATCTCATGTAGTTTTTCTTGAATCAATGCCTCCACGGTGCAACACCGCCTTTCTATTTTAGTCGGACGCCTTGAAGTTGTAAACAGGGCGAATCCGCTGAACGATTTCAACGGTAGGTTCAATCTGGTCTATGATCTCATCCATACTCTTATAGGCCATGGGGGATTCATCCAGGGTATCGGGAACAACACAGGTCGTATAGATTCCTTCCATCTCCTTCTGGAACTCTTCCATAGAGAGAGCCTGAAACGCTGCGTGACGGCTCATGAGACGACCGGCACCATGCGGAGCGGAGCAGTTCCATTCCTCATTTCCCTTACCGATACAGATGAGGCTCCCATCCCGCATGTTGATGGGAATGAGCAACTTTTCTCCCTTCCGTGCAGAGACGGAACCCTTGCGCAGAATCATGGCGTCCGTATCGATATAGTTGTGGATCGTCGTAAACTCATCGACAGGAGTAAGCCCCATACCAGACAGAATCACATCCACCATTGCTTTGCGGTTGAGTATGGCGAACTTCTGCGTCAGCTTCATGTCGTGAATGTAGTCGTCAAAAAGTGCGCCTTCCACATAGGCAAGATCCTTGGGAATGCTCAAATCGTGCTCACGCTTGAGAGCCGTGATCGTCTTTTGAATCTCCTTGAACCGGCCCTCCGCCTTCATCTGATCGATCGTAGCCTTGATCTGATAGTGTGCGCCACCCCAAAGAGCACGGCGGCCCTCGTCCTGATAGAAGTTTGCAACCTCAGTCCCAAGATGCCGGCTGCCGGAGTGGACTACCAGAAACAGCCGCCCATCTTCCGCACGATCCACCTCGATGAAGTGGTTTCCGCCGCCAAGGGAGCCGATGCTTCTCATCGCGCGATTGAGGTTGACTTGATCTGCGCAACACAGCTGAGACAGATCGAGTTCCGCATTCAACGCATGGATCTCGTCTCTCACCTCTCGACCGTAGGGAATCTCCTTCCGAATCAGCGCGTCCAAACGCTCGAAATCAATCTCACGCTCGGACAATTCCACCGTTTCCATGCCGCAGCCGATATCTACGCCGACCATGCCCGGCACCACTTTATCCGTCAGCGTCATCGTCGTGCCGATGGTACAGCCTTTGCCCGCGTGCGCGTCCGGCATAATGCGAATTTTCGCATCGGCGAACGCTTGCTGA
>ENA-OOXJ01002023-OOXJ01002023.1-human-gut-metagenome-genome-assembly--contig:-NODE-2023-length-11259-cov-3.814263_pt1 | contig 11259 bp, 9 predicted proteins | sample MGYA00241587_ERZ501343 | MGnify/ENA primary metagenome ERZ501343 (study PRJEB25962, sample SAMEA2042918) | human gut metagenome | biome: human gut; feature: human-associated habitat; material: faeces... | reverse complement strand
GACAAAAAATGGAGACAATCTGCAAAGAAAACACTAATACAATTTCATTTCTGCTGATTTATGGTTTTGGAGCAATATGTCCCTTTGTCCTTCGTGATTTAGAATTCTATATTTTCTCTTTGTCCCTTTTTTTTCTTCAGCATATGGATTAAGTTTAGTTTGTTTTTTGTATATCTAATCATATCTATCAAAGTTCTAAACCAAACTATCTGCTTGCCAAAAAAGACAGAGGCTTTTCTTTTGGTAGGTAATCTATTTAAAGATTAATAGTATACTAGAAACAATGTGATAAATATATTTGTAGCTTGTTCGTTTATAGTTCAAGTCTCAAAGCGGTACTTCCAAATTAGTAATATTAGTAACTAGTTTCCTTAATGAACTTAGTGAAAATTCTTTGTATATTATACCTGCTCTATTTTAATTATAAATTAAAGTAGAGCAAAAATTATAATGATAATTATTTTTCATACGAAATATGATAAGAATTTTGTTACAATGTCTGTGTTGAACATATTAAACGATATAATTACGTGTTTATATTTGAGAAAAATCCTCAAATATAAACATTATATGATTTTATTTTGTACCTTTGTACTCGAAAATAGTTATGAAAAATAATTGAAACACTTAAAAGTCAGATATATGTTACTTGAATTTACAGTTGAGAATTACAGGTCGTTTTATAGGAAAAAGACCTTAGTATTGGAGGCCGATAAAGCTTTGAAAGAATGTACTGAAACGAACTTGTTTGACTGCAATAAATATACTCTGCTTCGTTCGCTTGCGCTGTATGGTGCCAATTCAAGTGGGAAATCCAATCTTGTCAGTGCGATGCACGCAATGGCGAGTTGCGTGTTGTTGTCGGTGAAGTTAAATGACAATGAGCAATTGGAATATGACCCATTTCTTCTTTTGAAGGACAATCACCATCCCTCTATGTTTGAGATTATATTTTTGAAAGGAGAGTATTGTTACAGATATGGATTCAGGTATAATCTGGAGCGTATCGTTGAAGAATGGTTATTCCGGAAAACAACACCTCGTTCTAAAGAGCAGATGATGTTCGTAAGAAACGAAGATGGGATTTGTGTAGATGAGAATAATTTCCCGGAAGGAGTCGGATATGAAGAAAAGACCAATGACAACCGTTTGTTCCTGTCATTATGCCAACAGTTAGGCGGTGAAATATCTCGTCAGGTTATTTCTTGGTTTCAATCGGACTTTAATGTGATTTCTGGATTGAATAATCAACAATATAGAGCATATTCAAAATTATTTTTTCACAAAAAAGAATCTTTGAGTGTTGATGCTCTCAACTTCTTCCAGAAATTGAGACTTGGATTTAACAACATTCTTACTCATGAGGAAGAACCCAATATTCCTCAGGACTTGCCTATGGAATTACGAGCACTCTTCCAAAGAGAAACGCAAGGCAAGAAGAGTATTGAGTTGGATTCTATACATAACGTATATTCAGATAAAGGTAATATAGTAGGTACAATTAACTTCTCGTTTGAAGATAGGGAATCTTCCGGTACAAATAAGTTATTTGATCTTTCGGGACCGATATTCGAAACGCTTTATTCTGGGAGCGTGCTTGTCATCGATGAGCTGGATGCAAAAATGCACCCTCTGATTTCTCAGTATATTATTGAATTATTCAATAATCCGGAAACAAATCCAAAGAATGCCCAATTGATATTCACTACTCACGATACGCACTTACTTTCTCAGAAAATTTTAAGACGAGACCAGATATGGTTCACGGAGAAAGATTCTAAAGAGCAGACGGATTTGTATAGTCTGATTGATATCATACTCCCAGACGGGACCAAACCTCGTAATGATGCAAATTATGAGAAAAACTATATCGCCGGTCGTTATGGTGCCATTCCTTATATATTGAATGATTAATAATGTAAGGCTATGGCAGCAAAGAGAATAAAGATAGATAATGCTTCTTCAAAATTTAGGAGGCAATCGCAAAAGAGAGAACAGAAAGTCATACGTTGCTCTGTGTTAATTGTGTGCGAAGGGACAAAGACTGAACCTAATTACTTTGAAGCTTTTGCCGAAAAGCAACAGGGGGTAATTGTATATGACATCGAGGTTAAAGGGCTTGGGCGTGGAACAAAAGATGTTGTGGAGAAGGCCATTGATCTTAAAAATAAGAATAACTATGACCGTGTTTGGGCTGTTTTCGATAGGGATGAATTTCCTGCAAAGGATTTCAACGAAGCCATTGCGATGGGGCAAAAAAATAGCATTGAGGTAGCCTGGAGTAATGAAGCATTCGAATTGTGGTATCTATATCATTTTCAGAATGTAATAACAGGAGTGTCTCGAAAGGATTATGAAGAGAAGATTTCAACAGCTGTAAATGCTTCTCCGAAATATAAATCGAAGAAAAAGTACAGATACGCCAAGAAAGATCCTAACAATTATAAGATAATGACTACTTACGGCTCAATGGAGTCCGCCTTGCGGTATGCGGAAGCGAAGCATTTAGAATATGCAGATTCACGTTATGCAAATCAAAATCCTTGCACTACGATTTATCAGCTTGTACGGCAATTGTTGGGACGAGATGAGAAACTGAATGCTGAACTGATCGCAAGGATTGGGGAAAATGAATTATAGAACTTCAATGATTCAATGGTGGTGTTTTGTGTGTAAAGATAAATAACACCTTAAAAGTGTTTGAATGTAATATTTAAGACACTGATGGATTTTAAACAAAATAATTTCGAATAACATTTATGCAAGTAGAAGAAATAACACAAATATTACGAGAGTCACCAAGCGTACGACTCATAAAATCAAGAAGTGTGGATTTCTTCTTGTCTTTTGTCATTGAAGCGTTTGAAGGACAGGCGGCTATAATGCAGGAACGCTTGCACATGCTACTGGAGAACCGACTGGATGAGCAGGAAAATACGTTGGTGGAGGATGATTCTGAAATGACGAGACTAGTAGAGTCGAACGAACAGAAAGCGAAACGGCTCATCAAAGACTGGACGGACAAGGGATTCTTGACCAATTATCAGAACGAAGAGGGAGAGGTGATATACGAGATTTCGTCACACACAAGCAAATTGATAGATTGGGTGGTGAGCTTGAAAAAAGAAGATTACATCGGTACTGAATCAAAGTTCAAGACACTGTTTTCCCAACTGAAGGAATTGGTGGAATACTCGAACGAGGACCGTGAGAAGCGACTAGAATTGCTTCGAACCAAAAAAATGGAGATAGAGCATCAGATTCAGCGGCTGGAGATGGGCGAAGAGGTCGAGGTTTACGAGGACTACCAGATAGAACCACGATACAACAGTTTGAACAAACTGGCGAAGGAACTGCTGAGCGATTTCAAAGAGGTGGATGACAACTTTAAGGGGATTATCAAAGAGATATACGAACGTCAGACAGAAAATGCAGAGAAGAAAGCTTTGTTGAACTACATCTTTGATGCATATGGCGAACTAAAACAATCGCAACAAGGCAAAAGTTTCTATGCATTTTGGGAGTTTCTGCTCTCGGCCGATCTGCAGAAAGAATGGGACGAGTTGACTGGTGCACTCTACAAAACGCTGGAAAATAGAGGCATTGATGCACATGACATGTTTCTCAAGGAAATGAAAAAGCATCTGTTTGACGCTGGTGAGAAGGTTGCGAAAACCAACGACCGCATGAGCGAGAAACTGAGTCGAATCATTCGCCAGAACGGACATATGAATGCTGAGGCGACAAAGCAGGTAATCAACGATATAAAGAAACTACTCATCGAAGCCAGCAGACGGAAAGAAAAGCCAGATGCTTCGCTTGAATACGAAACCATTGACATCAATCTGCCGCTGGAGCGCCCTCTTACCCTCACACCTGTAAAAGAAACTGTGTATAAGGATAAGCCTGACATAGCCGGACTGAGTCTGGCTGATTTGGAGAGTATTGGTAAACTCTACAATCCGTATCACATCGACCGAAAGATGCTGAGAGACCGCATCAACGAGGTGTTGAACGACAGACAGCAGACGACCCTAGCAGAGGTGATAGAGCGGAACGAAGGCGTTGAGAAAGGTCTGTCGGAAGTGTTTGGATACATTGGCGTGCTGAAGGAATATAAGACGGTGGTAAGCGAAGAACGCCAGCAACATATTATTTTTACAGAAAATAAAACCATATCAATTCCCGAAATTATAATAACAAGATGAACGCAGCAAATATACAACCATACAGCAGGGCTGTAGTGAAACTGTTGAAAGGCATCGTAGAGAAAGACGATGTAGTTTGGAATGATTTACTCGACTACCAAAGCGAGATTCAGGACTATATCAGTGTGATGGGACTGGAACTCATCGTGAAAAAGGATGAAGGTTTTGCCTTTGTCAAGCAAATGAAATTGGACGAAGACAAAACATTGAACATGGTGTCGAGAAGGTCGTATGGTTTTGAGGTTTCGGTGATACTCATCGTGTTGAGGCAGATACTCGAAGACTTCGACAGCAATCCAACAGAGTCGCAGGCTTCGGACAAGTATGTAACTGCTACTGAAATAAAGGACGAGGCAGAATTGTTTCTTCCCGTCACATTCAATCGTGCCAAGTTTGAGAAAGATCTTGACCGCTATATAGACAGCATAGCAGGCTTTGGTTTCCTAGTGGAAGCAAAGCATATTGAGGGTGAGAAGCGCTATAAGATACATCGCATCATCAAGGATAAGGTGACACTGGACGATATATTAGAATTTAAAAACAAACTTAACGACTATAATGCAGCAGATGAACCTATTTAATACCAGTTCAGAAGTGGCAGGCTTTAAGCTTGACTATTTGGAAGTGTGGAATTGGGGAACCTTTGACAAAAAAGTGTACCATATGAATTTGCATGGTAACAATTCGCTATTGACCGGAGCAAACGCCTCGGGCAAGAGTACGCTGATAGATGCTCTGCTCACGCTGATGGTGCCACTGAAGCGCCAACGATTTTACAACCAATCATCGGGTGTGGAGAAGAAGGGCAATCGTACAGAGGAATCGTACTTCTTTGGCAACTATGGCAATCAGCAGCAGGAGGGTGCAGCGAGCACAACCACGCTGAGATTGCGCGACAAAGGGGCTCGTTCGGTATTGCTTGCATCGTTCTGCAATGTGGACAAGCGTGTGGTGACGCTGTTTCAGGTGCGCTACTACACTGGCGAGGAACTAAAGGTATTGTTTGGTATAGCTCGAGAACCGTTGACTATAGAGCGTGACTTTTCGGAGTTTGACTTGCATGGTGACTGGCGCAAGCGACTAACGAAAAAATACAATACGAATGAAACAAAACGCACGATAGAGTTTTTTGATGGTCCGGTAGCATATGGCGAAAAGATGATAACCCTCTTCGGTATGCGTTCGGACAAGGCGCTTACACTCTTCAATCAGATAGTGGGTGTGAAAGTGTTGGACGATCTGGACAGTTTTATTCGTACGAATATGCTCGAGGAACTGCCGGCTGAGGAGAAGTATCAGGAACTGAAGGACAACTTCCAAAATCTGATGGAGGCTAAGACTAATATCGATAAGGTGAAGGAACAGATTGCCCAATTGGAACCTATCAATGCATTGACAGAGGAACTGAAGGAGATAGACGTACGCATAGTTGAAATGGAGCAGGAGAAGAGTGTGGCAGCCTATTGGTTTGCTGCGCGAACGGTGGATTTGTGCGACGAGGAGTTGGTGTGCTGCAAGAGCGACTTGAGGAAACTGGAAGATAGGTTGAAGGAGTTGAAGGTACAGAAGGGTGAGCTGGAACAAGAGCAAATGCGCTTGACGGTGGCTATTGAGAAGGACGAGGTGGGTCAGCAGATACGTGAAATTGAAAAGGAAATCAATCAGAGAGTGAGGATACGTGATAACCGCAAGGCCAAAGCCGAAGAATACGATAAGTTGGCAAAGCTGGTGAAGATGGAACAAAGTCCTGATTTAGAGGCATTCGAAATTAATCGTGCGACTGCCAAACGCGAGAAAGATGCTCTGCAAGTGACGATTGACAGGCAACTTATGGAAGAGAAGCGTCAGGCACAAAACCGTCAGGATGAAATCAGTAGCAACATAGAAGAACGAATGGCCACCATACGCTATCTGCAGCAGCATAAGAACAATATATCCGGTCGTGTGGCTGAGATTCGTGATGAGATACTGGAAGCTGTTGGTGCAACTACCGAAGAGATTCCATTCATTGGTGAACTGATATGTGTGAAGGATGATGAGCGTGATTGGGAATATTCCATTGAGCGTATTCTTCACAATTTTGCATTGCGGTTGGTAGTGCCGGAGAAGTATTACAAGCAGGTAAATGAGTATGTGAATGGTCATAATCTGCGAGGTCGTATCGTGTATCAGCGATACCAGGGCGCAGAGACTATTCGTGAGTTTGAGGATAGGACATTGAAAGCGGATTCGTTGCTCCGTAAGGTTGAATACAAGCCAAAGTGTCTGTATTTGGATTGGCTTGAGGACAGGTTATTTGCTGAGTTCAACTATAGTTGTGTTGATTCTCTTGCAGACTTCAACCATCTGCAAGAGAAAGCAGTGACAAAAGAGGGGCTGATAAAGGCGAGAGGTGGTAAGCATGAAAAAGACGACCGACCAGAGATACGAGGCAAGGAGCACTATGTGCTTGGCTGGGATAACAAGGAGAAAATTGCTGTGTTACAGGAAGAGGTGCATCAGTTACAGCAGGAAGAAAAGATGACAGCAGCTAAAGTCCGTAAGCTAGAGGAAGACATAATGAATGCTCAGAAGAAGCGGGAAACCTATTTGACGCTGTTTAGTAAATACGATAAATTTGATGATATCGACTGGCAGTCGTGTGTACTAGTCATTCAGCAAAAGCAAGAACAGAAACGACAACTGGAGGAAGCCAATAATCGGGTGAAGATTTTACAGAAGCAATTGGCGGGGGTGAGAAAAGAAATCGGTTTACTTGATGAGGAGAATAATGAAGCTATCAAAAAGAAAACATTATCGGAGAATCGTGAGAGTAAGCTCAGAGAAAGGAGAAACGAAAGTAATTCAGCTTTGGCTCAAATAGGCGTTGTTGATACGGATACTTTTGAGTCGCAACACACAGATTTACTGAATGTGGCATTGGAGGATTTGAACGGAAAGCGTGACACGTTACAACATGAGATCGATTTAGCTTTGCAGAAACAGCGTGAAACGAAGAGTCGCAAGAATAGCGATTTGAAGAACCTGATTTATCGCTTCAAGAATCCCGCAGAGGAAATTACTATGAAGTATCGCGATTGGCGTTCGGATGTGAGTCGTTTGCCCGAAGCCGTGGAGTTTATGGGCGAATATCAGGCCTATTACCAACGATTGCTTGACGAAGATTTACCAGGGTTTGAATCGCGCTTCAACAAGTATCTGCAGGAGAATATCATCAACAAAGTCAGTGCATTCAATGTATTCTTCCAGAACTGGTGTCAGTCTATCACCAAGACCATCGACCAATTGAATTCGTATCTTATAGGCATTGATTTCAAAGATGCTCCAAAGACTTATATCCAGTTGGTAGCAACCAAACGATTGAATGTGGATGTGAAGGAGTTTCAAAACCTGCTGAGCAGTGCAATACCTAATATTCATGAGATGAATTCAACAATCGATGGAAGCAAGATTCATTTCGAACAGCATATTGAACCGCTGATGTCTCGCTTACAGGTCGAATCATGGCGAAAGTCGGTGATGGATGTGCGTGGATGGTACACATATAAGTCGGAGGAGTTTTACCAAGACGATGGGCAGAAGCGTAACACCTATGAGGCGATGGGGCAGCTGTCTGGTGGCGAGAAAGCACAATTAACATACACGATTCTGGGATCGGCTATCGCTTACCAGTTCGGATTAACCAAGAGTGGATTAGATTCTTCGTTCCGCTTCATTGCAATAGATGAAGCTTTTCGCGCACAGGACGAGGACAAGGCACGCTATCTGATTTCGCTCTGCAAACAACTCCATCTGCAGTTGCTCGTGGTGACTCCGAGCGACAATATTCACATCGTGGAGAACGATATTTCGTATGTGCATTATGTGGAGCGCAAGGGCAACTGTTCTGTGCTCTATAATATGCCTATCAGTGAGTTTAAGGCAGAACGTGAAAGGAGTATGGAAGTATGATAACGGCAGTAGAAATACGTAAGAAGACTGAACGCAAGTATGTAGATTATTTGCGTTCGGTGGTAGCTGGCTCTGAGTTTGAGCCAATTGTGATCCCTTGCGACAAGAAGGCTAGCGCATCGATGGATGAGTATCAGCGTGAACTGACGGACATCCGTTCGCAATCGAAAGAGGTGAAGGGCTTTGGTTACACGATTGAGTGGAAAACAGTGAAAACGAAAGCATTGGGCGAACAGGATCTGCCTGAGCGCGTGTTATTCGAGAGTGCATCGGACATTGAGCGCTTCTTGCAGAAGTGTGGTGAAGTATCACAGTTTCGTAAGGATGTGGCAATGTTGCTTGATGAGTTTCCGCAGCTTCGTTCATGGGTGGAACGCTATCCGCTGAAGGTGGTGGAAAATGCTTCCTTTTGGTCTGATTTGCTGAAAGTTTTGCGCTATTTTGTGGCAAACCCTTGTCCTAGGTTGTACATTCGTGAATTGCCCATTGAGGTGCATACCAAGTTTATTGAACGTAACAAGGGAGTGCTTCGTGAGTTGCTGGATATTGTCATTGTAGAGCATGTTTGTTCGGATGAGAAGGTGTTCGAGAAGCGCTTTGGATTGCGATACGATGAGTCATGGGTGCGGATTCGTGTGCTGGAAGCATCGATTGCGAATGAATACTTTTCTGGTGTAGACGATCTTACGATGCCTCAGAGTCAGTTCTGTGCGTTGTCGTTGCCTGTGCAAAAGGTGTTTGTGGTGGAGAATAAAATCAACTTCCTGACTTTTCCCAAGTTGGCAGGAAGTCTGCTGATTTGGGGGCATGGATTCACCATTGGCATCCTCAAGTCTGTTCCGTTCATGCGGCACGCTTCACTATATTATTGGGGCGACATTGATGCACAGGGCTTCGAAATTCTCTCGCAGTTCCGCAGTTATTTTCCCCAGACACAAAGTCTTCTGATGGATCGCACTACCTTTGACACATATTTTGAAGGCGACAAAGGCACACCAAGCAATGTATCAAAGCCTCTCCATCTTACCCCTGCGGAAGCCGCACTGTACGATCATGTCAAGTTTCACAACCTACGTCTAGAGCAAGAGAAGATTCCGCAAAAATGTATTAATAATATATTCAATAGTTTGTTAAAAAATGGCCAGGTAATATCTGAGGTCTAACGGATAGATGTAAAATTATTATGGCAACTTTAGCTGAATTGTACGAATTCCTTGAAACAAAACAGGATGATAGTCATCTTGACAGTAGATTCTCGTATGACGCATTTTTACCGGTAGAACAGCCAAAAGCACGTCTTGAGATTCTTACATGGTGGAAAATTGAACGGCTGATAGAGGATGAGAATTGTAATTTTGATAAGAATTTTATTGTATCTTATTTTGATGAACGTGTTAAAGCTACGAATAATCAGTTATTAAAATACAGATACAATTACTTTATTTCACTATTAACGAACGACAACTGCTATGCTAAGCAATCTATTGATGCTTTGATAGCGGTGATTAACACTTTATTGCCAAAAGACAAAGAAGATTATCCGCATGGAGCAGAAAAGGCTATAGAGGTTCTGATGTCACTGACAAAAAGAGTGAAGTATAAGATACCCGAGGCTACCGATTTGATTTGGGGCGTGTTGGAATCAGACTATGGATACCGCACAAAAATGGTTTGCATAAGGTTGGCTAAGGAAAAGGGTTTCTTTCCAAGTCGTGATGCAAAGAAAATCGTATGTTTGTGCAAGGATTTGTTATCATTAGTCAAAGATAGCTGGCGTGAGAACTGCTGTGAGTTAGGTTTATTCTATTCATCAAAGATTCAGGGAGAGGCAAAGCCGTACATGAACTTTTTTTATGAAGCGTTGGGAGATATGGAAATGGGGCAATTAGTTGATCCGGCAACTGCACCAAATAATATTGCCATCCCATGGATGAACGAAGATCATTCCCAAAAAGCTATGGCGTTTTATCAGAAGGCGGGGTTGACCCAAAAAAGGAACAGGGCAGAACTGGCATTTCGAGAAAATAAGAAAAAAAAGGTAATGCTGCATTTCAAAATTGAGAAGAAAACAGATAAGAAGATTGTTGAGTATTTTGGCAACTTGGAAAAGGAACTACTTGAAGGGAAACTAAGTTGGCTATTGGAGAATCTTTCATGTCCCGTTAGGTTTTTGTTTCCCTCTTACGAACAAATACGCCTACGAATGTCTGCAAGCAAATCTACGGTAGAAAAACTTGGCTTTGAGAATAAGATTATGGACATCAACGGAAACAGCAAGGACGCAGGTAAGGATTTCGATTTGCGTCAGAAATACGGTATATGGCTCATGAATATTGTGAGAAATACTGTTATAAATATGATTCTTACAGCAGTCAACATAAAACAATTAACCTATAGTAAATTGAGGAAATGGTTCTTAAAAAACACTTGTTTTGGTATTCAACTGGAATATACTAGATCAGGTCAAGTAGTTACGACCACATGGTTTTCGCAGATTGATTACGGAGTTGAAGCACTCATTAAACAGTATAATCGTTTTTTGCAAGGAAAACCAACTGATTGGCGGTTGCCTGTGGATATTCTTTCCATACGTTTTGAAGGCATTCTGCGTGATATGGTTGGTGATTATGGAGGTTGTGTTACAAAAGTAGGACGAGATAACAGTACTACTCAGGCATTACTTGATGATCTACTGAGAGAACCATGTTTACTGCAAATATTCAGAAAAGAAGATATTGAATTCTTTGAGTATGTGTTCACTGCTAAAGGATACAATATTCGCAATTACGTAGCACATGCGTTCTATATACCGCAAGATTACGGAATGATAGAGGCAACGCTTGTGTTTTTGTGCATATTGCGCTTGACGATGTTTAGGCCTAAAGGAGAGGAAAAGATATGCGAATGAAAGGGTACAAATTAGTCCACAAACTGTGTTGTGAGTAACACTAATAAGGAGCCCGTTGATAATGCCAAAGTTGGATGATGATACAGACTTCGCCATGAGTACACTGTGGTCACGGATCAACTCGAACGATAGTATTCCGATGCAACATGTAGATATAATTGATAATCAAAAACTTATATTTTAAACGGTAGA
>ENA-OOXJ01002021-OOXJ01002021.1-human-gut-metagenome-genome-assembly--contig:-NODE-2021-length-11266-cov-2.344929_pt1 | contig 11266 bp, 6 predicted proteins | sample MGYA00241587_ERZ501343 | MGnify/ENA primary metagenome ERZ501343 (study PRJEB25962, sample SAMEA2042918) | human gut metagenome | biome: human gut; feature: human-associated habitat; material: faeces... | reverse complement strand
GTGTGCGTGCGGCTGTCGCCTTTTGTGTGGCTATTTATACCGGCAGCGCGTTGTCAGCGCACTCTCTCGAGTGTGATGTTACCCATGATGAGAGAGTTGCCCTTGCCGGTCTTTTCAATCTGCACCGTGACGGAATTGTCCTGAGCGGTCAGCCCGATTTCTCCCATGCCCGCATCCTCGCGGAATGTGTCGGAGGCGGAGTGCGTATCGCGCCAGTCTGACACAAGTCTCTGCCTCTGCCATATGCGGAACCGCGCTCCGGCAGGTGTCTCGTGAAAGCTCATACGGAGCCTGTAGCGTCCCTCAGGAATACCGTTGAGCATGACGCGCAGCCTGCCGCCGCTTTCCGTGGACAGGCGAAGTCCGCGGTCGTTGTTTATCTGTATGTCGCCTTCGGGCGTTATCTCCATGAGCTGCGGATAGAAAACGTGTCTGTCGGGAAAGTGTTCTCTGAGCAGGTCTCCGGCAGGCTGCATGCGGCTCACGGGCGCGGTGTCCGAGTAGTAGAATGCTATCGAGGTGTAGTCCACGGGATAGCAGTTGTTCACATCACCGTGTTCTATGCCGTGGAAAATCTCTCTGTCGAAGGTCAGCTTGTCGCTTAAGAAGAAACGGTAACCGCCGGTGCGCGACATCTGAAGCGAATAGTCGAGACATCCGTGAAGCGGCATGCTGTGCCCGCGGTCCCAACGGTCGAGCAGCGCATACCACCCTCCGTTGAAGTAATCCTCAGACCCTGTGCCGTGCATGCGCATCCTGCCATCGACGTAGGTGCTGTCGTCGCCCTCGAAAAATGTGGTCATGCCCGAGCGCAGACCCTGCGCAAGGAGTATGGTGCCGACGTAGTGGCCCTTGCCTTTGGTGTTGAGGAAGGTGTGGTATTCGCCTATCGGAGTGTGCGTGCGCCGCCATGAGGAGTAGAAACGACCTTCGGTTTTTGCGTCGCGGGCGGTGGAATTGTGGTGTATTCTCACCCTTATGGAAACCGGCGGCTGCTGTGCGGATTTGTCGCGACGGTAAATAAGTTTCATACTGGCAGACTTGTCGTAAGGCATTGGCAGGTAGCAGTAGTTGGTATATCCGCTACGGCCCATGAGTATGCTGCGCATGGCGGGTCGGCCATAGGCGTAGCCGAAGAAGTCGGCGACGGGTGCGCAGATGGCGTCGGTCTTGTCGTCGTCCCACCTGGCAGTGAGTATGATGTTCTTATCCGGGCCTTCAAAGGCGTTGCCGCCGTCTATCTCTATTCCCGTTATGCGGCCCGGGGCATTGCTCTCAAAGCAGGTCACCTCGTCGCCGGGCTTCAGGGTGACGGTCTTCTCGCTCACGGTCGCACCGGCTGAACGGCCCAGTGCGTAGGTGTCGGCCTGCGGACTTGTGGCTGCCCACGTGCTGCACACCTCGCTGAGCAGCACCTTGTCGGCATCGGTGAATGTGCCGTCGTATGTCTCGACTTTCATGCCGGGCAGCTGACGGTATTGTATCTGGATGAACTGCAGGCCGTCGCCTTCCATCACAATCTTGCACGACTTGGCATAAGTGATGGGCAGATAGCAGTAGTAACCGCCCACCTCGTTGCCACATACGGGCTTTACAAACGGGAACACCTTGCCGGAGAACAGGTCGGAGAAGTGTATGCGGAGGCCCGGTTCTTTCTTTCCGTCGAAGTAGAAACAGAGCATGTTGTCGTTGGGAGTAGGCGTCCAGATGCGGTTGATGACGCCGGCGCCTTTCATCTCGGCTATCACGAGTTTGCCGTCTTCCTTGCGCAGGTAGGAGTATTTTCCGGAAAATCCGTCGTCGTTGCCCCATGTGCGGTCGTAGCTGGAGAACTGTTCTACGTGGCATCCGCTGCGATATTCGGGCAGGCGGTCGATGGAACGCAGCAGTGTAAGCTCGTCTGTCCATCTGTATTTGTTCTGTGCGATGATATTGGTTGCGCTGAGCAACAGGCACACAAGTGCCAGAGTGTGGAGAATGTTACAGGTTTTCATTTCAGTTAAAGGTTTTTATTGCTAACGTATTTGTTCTTTTCTTTATTGTGTTCTTAATGGTGTTTTCGAGTGTTGTATATTATTTTGTTGTCCCGGAATCATTCCCTGCCTTGCGTTAGGATTATGGAGTGATGGAAATAAAAACCGTCTGTACGCATCACGCGCACAGACGGACCATAATGTTTGTATCTGTCTGTAAGTCCACAGACTGTTGCCTGTAGGCTATCTGTTATGAAATTACTCGTTTACAGTTGACGGAGTCAGACGCAGTGTGTATGTGTGAGAACCGTATGTCGGGCACAGATACTGCGACAGACATACGTCGCCTCCGCAACTGTTGTTGCCAAGTCCGCGCTGCCAGTAGTCGAAGTGAGCATAGACAGTGTTGTCGCGGGTAAGGTCGTATGAGTGAGATTTTGTGCTCCACATTACATCACCGTTGTAGTCCCAAGCACTTTCATTGTAGTGAGACAGTGAGAATGCCACCTGACCTTCGGTCTGTATCTTCAGATTTGCACCGTTGGTGTGGTCGGTGAGTACGAGTTCTCGCAAGCCCTGGCGGTCGCCCATTGTCTGCGGATGCGGCAGTTCTTCGAACATATCATCAACTGTCGTTGTGTAACGTCCGAGGTAAGAGCCGGTCTGACGGTCAACATAGTTAGACCACGGACCTTTTGCGTAATACTCCACATTCTCAAAACTACCCGGGAACTGTACGCCCAGACCTATACGGCGTGTGGCGCTGCGTGGAGTGAACGTCACCTTCATGTCGATGACACCCGACGGATAGATGGTGTATGCTATTGTGTAGTTGCACAGCGAACCGGTGCCCTGCTGAGTCATAACGGCGTTGTCGCCCGACTTAGACAGTTTGCTTGTAACGCTGTGACTGGTGTACTGAGACTTGCTTACCGTGCTTGCGATGTTTCGGTCGTTGTCTATGTTGCGGAAGCAGTTGAAGTCAGGTGCCTTGTCAATGAACGACTTGCCGTCGAATGTCCATCCTGTGAGCTGACCGTCGTTAGAGAATGAAATCTCATACTGTTTGCCGTCGGTTGTTGTTCCCGATACGGTGTTGTCGACAACAGAGAGTGAACCGCCACCGTTGATCTCCGACAGGGCAGGACGCTCGTTCAGAGCAAACTGTTCCTCAGCTATTGCATAGCCGGCTTTAGCCCATGATGCGTCGCTCTTCAGACAGAGACTGAGCATTATGGTGTATTCGGCATCGTCGCTGCATTTGGTTGTGTAAGGCACTATAACGTCTGTTGTTGCGCCGGCAACTGTTGAAGGCAGGTCGGTCTGACCTTCCTCTACGGTGCGTCCGTCCTTGAGGATGGCGTAGCGCAGGCAGAAGTCGCTCAGGTTGGTGAAGTTGTACTTGTTCTTTATTGTGAGCGTGTTGCCGCTGAACTTCTCGAATGTCACATACTGATAAACCTTCTTAACCTCTCTCAGTTTGGCTGTCCATACACGGTTGGCTGTTATCAGACCGTTGTTCACGAAGTTGCCCTGGAAGCCGTTGTCCACGTCAGGATAGTTGTAATCGTAGCCTGAGGTGAAGTAGTTGAATCCGCGCTTGTCCTGCTTGATGCCTGCGGCGAGTTTCTCAGGATCGTATATTGACTGGTCAACCCAGTCCCAGATGCATGCGCCGATGATTCCTGTGCTGTTTTCTATAACATTCCAGTAGTCGATGAGGTTGCCCACAGCCTGTCCCATGGCGTGTGCATATTCGCAGATGAAGTATGGCATACCGCTGTTTCCTCCGCTCTTCTGTCTCACGCTTTCAACGGTCGGATACATGTCTGAGTACATGTCTGAATAACCGCTCGTCGCGCTTCCTGCCTCATAGTGAACCATACGGCTGTCGAGAGCTTTCACAGCACTGTAGGCATCTGCCATGTTGCTGCCGTTGCCGCACTCGTTGCCAAGCGACCAGAATATTACACTCGGATGGTTGCGGTCGCGCATAACCATTCGTACATTGCGGTCGACGAACGCGTCGGACCATGAGCTTGTGCTTGTCAGACCCTGGTTGCCGTGGCACTCAACGTCTGCCTCGTCCATAACGTAGAGTCCGAAGTAGTTGAACATGGCGTACATCTTGGGCTGGCGTGGATAGTGGCTTGTGCGCACGGTGTTGACGTTTGCCTGCTTCATCATGCGTACATCGGTGAGCATTGTCTCCATATCTATGGCGCGGCCATACTCAGGATGAGTGTCCTGTGTGTTCACACCTTTGAAGAATACGCGCTGTCCGTTGATATAGACAAGATTGCCACTGCGTGTGATGTTACGGAAACCGTATTTTGTAGAGAACACCATCTCCTCAGCTCCGTCGGCGTTGTTCTGGCGTACGACGACAGTGTAGAGATAAGGTTTCTCGGCGTTCCACGGTGTGAGGCCTGTGAGCTTGTCAGTAGAGAGCGTGATGCTCTTTGTCTTGTCAGCCTCGGTCAGTTCAACATTCTGATTCATGCTTGCTACCGTAGAGCCGTCGGCGTCGAGCAGTTCCACCTCAATGTTCTTCTTTGTTGTCTCACCGTCGCGGTTGTCGATGGTCAGCGCTACGTTCATTGTCGCGCCGGTGGCCTCGGTGTTCATGTCGGTTGAGGTGATATAATGGTCGCTGACGAATGTCTTAGGAGTAGCAACCAGATATACGTCGCGGTGGATTCCGCTCAGATGCCACATGTCCTGACCTTCGAGGTAAGAACCGTCGCACCAGCGATATACACGTACAGACACCTGGTTGTCGCTGCCCGGAGTTACGAAGTCGGTGATGTCGAACTCGGCATCGGTGTTGGATCCCTGGGAGTATCCTACGTACTTGCCGTTCACCCAAACCACTGCTGCGCTGTAAACACCGTCGAAGTGGATGAACACGCGCTTGTCGTTCCATGACTCCGGCAGGGTGAATGTGCGGCGATAGAAGCCGGTGGCGTTGTTGTCGACCACGCCGTTTTCTGTACGTCCCTCGTTTGCGTTTGGCGCTTTGTGATAGCTATTGAACGGATACCCCACATTTGTATATACAGGCTCGCCATAGCCTGCCATTTCCCATGACAACGGAACTTTTATCTCGTCCCAAGAACTGTCGTCGTAGTCGGCTGCGTAGAATTCGCTGCTGCCCGGAGCGTATGAAGAGCCGGCAACATACTTGAACTTCCACTGTCCGTTCAGATTGATGGTCATGGCTTTCTCCGGTGTGAGCCACGGAGTAGAGTAGAAAGGATCGGCCTTCATGTCGGCAGTCGTGGCATAAGGGATGAATGTCGCGTGAGCATCTTCCTTATGGTCGCCCAGCTTTGTCTGGTCAGAGATGAACGAGACATCGAATGTTCGGTCTTCATCTATATCCGGCTCGCTGCCACCTTCTGCCTTGGTGAAGATGAAGCTGGAAGCATATTCTTCGTAAGTTGTGCGGGCTGGAGCACCGTCAGATATTGTGAGATAGCACGAAGCACCGTTATAATAAACACAGATCTTGTAGCTTCCGTCTGACTGTTTCTCGAACTTGAAGAGCTGATTGCTGTTGCCTTCGCTGGCAGTCCACTGCAACGGTGGCTTTGATCCGCCGTCGCACGCCATGTCGAGAGCTTTGCCCGAATATACATTCACAAGTCTGTAGTTATATTCAGAAGATGTGCCTTCCGACTGCAACAGCCACTGCTGGTTGGTGGTGTTTGCGAGTGTGCCGACACTTATGGGCGCATCGTTTGCTGTAGAGTTCACTGTCAGCACGCTGTTGGTGTTGCCTGCGATGCTGATGTAATAGTTTGTGTTCAATGCAGGAACATCGCCAGTAGTGCCGCTTCCCTCTCCACTCTCGTCGGGAGTGATCACGCTGATTTCCTTATATGTCGCCCAACTGCGTGTCTCGCCCTGTGTGCTTCCCACAGAAACAGATGACTGTTCGTAAAGCGGAGACATGGCACCAGCTGTGTATTTGCTCTGTAGCTGTCCGTTTATGAGAAGTCCTTCCGGAGTGAGGTCAACGATAAGGTCTGTGCTGCTCAATGCGACATCGGTCTGTATGCTCTGCTGTTCAAGGTTGAGCCAGTTGAGCTGGAGTGTATTTGTTGACGGTGTGTAGTACAGATGTATGTTGTACGCGCCGTTCCACTCGCTTATATTTGTTCCGATAGAGAGAATATTCTCCCATGTGTTGTAATACTGGCACGATGACAGGTCGATTTCGGCATGTATCGTTTGCTTTGTCAGGTCCACTGACGACAATGTCTTGCTGAATGTGCTGCCTTTAGGCGAGTAACCGCTCCACAGCACTTCTTTTGTGTCCTCGGCCGACAGGTTGCCTGCAAAGCTGAAGCCGAGCAGGACTGTGAGAATTATATGATATATATTTTTCATTTGTTGGCTTGCTTTATTTTATGACAATCTTCTTTCCTTTGACTACGTATACGCCTTCCGGCATGTCTTTGGTGTCTGAGGCACCATTGCGCATCTTCTGTCCGCCGATGGTGTATATCTGTCCGCCGGCGTTCTCCTTATCGGATGTTATGCCGTCAATGCCGTCGGTTCCTTCATCGAGAGACCATCCGTTGAGTTTGCCGGAGGCTGTCGATGTGATGAATCCGCGGAAGCCTTTGACTGTCATATCCTTGTCTGTGTGATAAAGGGTGTTCCTGCTTATGACATAGGAGCCGGCCGGAACATTGACTGCCGTGAAGCAGCCCTCCAGTGTGAACGCGTCGTAGGTGACAGGCTGCGGTTCCTTGACAAAGCGGTTGATGCCGGTGAATACGTAATATCCTTCTGCCGGTGCTTCATGCGATGCACTTATATAAATAAGATAGGGCTTGCCGGCTTCGGCCTTGTCTGAATATTTGAAGTTGAGAACCATATCTGTGCAGCCGCTGTATTCGGCCAGACGTACATCCTTGCCGAAAGCTGAGCTGAGTTGTGCGGCGTCGATGTCGAACGGAACGCAGAAGGTGTTCCAGCAGCCGGGGCTGAATGTGCGCTTGAGTTTCACGGTCATGTTTGTACCGGCAGGTGCGCTGTATGTCTCGGAGTTCTCGTCGAGCACAATGGTGTTGTCTGTGTAGTCGCTCTCCGCAACGAATATCCACTGGCCTTCGGTATAATTGACGGCCGGTGCATATGGCAGTATCTTCAGTGCGCCTGCTGCCGTGGTTGTGGCGTCGGCATAAAGGAACGGAAATGTGTTGCCTTCCTTCATGCGGTAGGATATGTTGTATATGTTGTTCTTGCCTTCCACTGGAGTGAAGAACCACTGGTCGTATGTGCCGCTGCCGTCGGTGCTGATGCCGCTGAACGGTGTAACGGAGATGTGACCTTCGGATGCTGTCATGTAGAAGGTTCCTGCTGTCGGGTCTGCATCGGTGAGTGTCACCGGTGTTCCGGCGGACGACAGTGAGAGTGTTTTGTTGCTGTCATAAAGATAGCCGGCACTGTTCAGATTGTAAATGTAATAAGTCTGTCCTGCCTCCGGCCTCTGCGCGGCAGGCTGTGCCATTGTTGTGGCAACAGGTAGTAGTGCCAGGAGTAAAGTTTTTAATTTCATCATGTCTTGCTTCTGTTTTGTGCTTCGTTTACCATTCAGTGTCCCAGACATTGTTTTCCTTGGAGTCGGCACCGTTTTCTGGTGTACCATCTACGGCGTCATTTATATCCAGATTTGGCGGAGTGCTGCCACCGCTGCCGCTCATGAAGTGACTCTCGGTAGTAAGCCCGATAACTGTGATGGACGGTTTGCTGTAGTTTTCTTTTTTCATAACATTTTAAGTTTTTGTCAGTTAATAATTACAGTGTGGTTTTATTAAGTAAAAGTATGAATAATCTTTGGTTTTAGGTTTTTAATAAAAAGACGACAAGCAAAGGTGTCTGCCGCAATTTTCTTTTAAGCGAAAACGATAAGAGCCTGGCACACCGAAGGCGTGCCAGGCTCTTAGAGCTTGTCTTATGATATAATCTTCAAGAGATATAAATCAACGTACGACATATTTCTTTCCGTTTACGATATAAATACCTTTAGAAAGAGTTTCTGTTGATGTACCGTCAGATACTTTCTGTCCGTTGAGGTTGTAAATGCCTGTTGCGTTGACATTATTCTCTCCTTCTACAGTGATGCCGCTTATACCGTTGGTAATATCTCCGTCACCGAAGTCAACAGAAAGTTCTTTCGCACCAGTGAAAGAAGTTCCTTCAAGCTTCCACATTGTACCGGTGAGGTTTGCCCAATTGTTATCAGCATCCAGATAGAACATCTTACCTCTTGATACAACGTATGCATCTTTTGGAGCTGTCTTATTCCAATAGAAGTAACCGGTGTATGTTAATTCTCCGTCACCTGTTTTATATGTTTTCGTAACAACACCGTCAGCATATGAACCTCCATTGGCTGCAATCAGTTCACCAAGTTTTGACGTTCTTGTCAAACCGTCAATCTGATATATTGGACCATAATATATAACAGGTACTTTTTTATCACCTGGTAATTCATCGTTGCTGTATACATCAAATTTGTATTCTATATCTCTTGCTACTTCCGGTGCTTTGGTAACTTTTATTACATAGCAGTCTCCTGCCTTTATAACCGTTTCATTTGGGTTGCTTGCCAAATCTACTGCTTCGAAGCGAATCTGATTGCCATTGTTTGCAAGACCTACGAGTTTGCTAAGCTTAACATCGTTACCGAATGCATTTCTTACCTGTGTAGCTGTCAGGTTAACCGGCAGAACGAGAGCTTCCCATTTAGCATTAGCTTCCTGACCTGCTGCTGTGATATTGAAATCGCGTACGAGGTTGAACTGACGTGCGTAGCCATACTGATACTCGTCTATACCATCTGTATTGGTTTCAGAGAAAGCGGTATTGTCTGTGCTATATGAATCAATACCGAATTCGTATGTTCCTGAATATTTAACATCGATATTTGCAATGTAAAGTGTTCCTTGCTCTTGATATTTTGTAGCACCGATTGTCAGGGTACCAGTACCATCACCTGAATCAGTAACTGTTACATTCAGTGTAATTGTCTTGAATGCAGTATTAGGATTGTAGATAGCACCAGAACTCAGTGTGTAATCACCACCGGTTGCCAGGTATTCTCCTGCAGCGACGTTGCCACGGAAGTATTGTGGGTCACTTTTCGTTAATACATCCTTATGATAGTTGTAGAAATTCGTAGTAAAGTTTGTCTGCTCTCCGTCAGTAAGAACACGTATTTCCGCACCTTGGCTCACCCCGCTTGTTCCTGCTGCAAAAAGGAATGCGATATTGCTGTTGTTTGTGTTATCAATTTCATTATCGTCATCAGAAACGAATGCTTGTGCAGTAATTGTATATGTTCCTGGTCTTATGCCGCTTATCTGCTGGCGCATAACTATAGGGTTTTTCATCTCTCCGGAGCTGAAGCTACCATAACTCTTTGCATAGTCAAGTATTATATCGTGTTGTCCATCGTGATCTTTAACAATGATGCCTTTAATGGTTTCTGCACCTGGAGCCATTGAACGGTATGCTTCGTAAGATGCAATTCCAAGACCTGTTCCATTAGGTCTGCGTTGTCCATTTACCCTTTCAAACCCTACGTTGTCTTCTGTTAATTGACTTCCATGTGAAGTTCCACTAATTGTCCACCATTGCCAAGATGATGTTCTATCCATATAACGTACAAAGCGTGTATTCTGGAACAAACCGCTTACTTCGATGTTTGTCTGATGGGTAACGTTAAGCAATACTTCGCGGAATGCAGTACGAGGTATAAGAAGCCAGTAACTATTAGCAGGATTATCATCATATACCAATAGCGTGTTTTTTGTTGTTTCTATACCAAGGTATTGGTGCCGTACGTTCTGAATATCATAATATGTTTTCCCTGATGGATTGGTCGATTTATGAGCAGTAAGTGTCCAATTCTTTTCTTCAGCAGCATTTCTGTCAAGGAAGACTCTATCTGTCCCTGGCTCCATTCCTAATGAAACACCCTCAGTTGGATTATAAAGAGTTCCTTTAAAGTTAGCAGTTCCTACGCTTCCGTCGTATTGAACATTTCCCGATACAGTTAATTTCATTCCTCGGTTTGAGGCAATAGCCTGTGTTCCATATTCACCTCCAGCGTTAACAAATGTGTATTTGTTATTCTGGCTATCCCAGTGACACAGATATATTCCGTCTGGAGCCTCTTTTGCTTCATCGAATGTTACGGCATAATTTATCCATTCAATCTGCTCTTCCGTCTCATAAGTTTGCGCGGATGCTGTTGTCTTGACACCAAATACGGCAGTCAAGATCAATGCTATAAATAATGTAAACTTCTTCATGCTTTTGCTTTTTACCTTGTTGTTTTTATTCCCATACATTAAAACTCTTAGAATTACTTGAACGATCAGGAGTCCACTGATCATTATCTACATCAGTGATTTTGTCATCATCGTCAGGACCAATGATAGGGAGTGATTCTTCGCCGGTATGCCATGACTCGGTAAGCAAGGCACCTTCCGTCTTCACTTCCACAACGGAAGTGTTAGGAATAAGATACTTTTTTTTCATCATGCGTTAATTTATATGTTATTATTTCACTTAATTCAAATGTTGCACACTATTATTTCATCATTGTATGTGCCTGTATGCAGCCGGATATGTTTGCGGCCTGCGCTGTAGAGTAAAAGAAAATAGCTTGATTTTAAGATTTATGCCTTCTTTCCGTAATCTGTTTTTTTAATGTTGTACTTGTTATATTCAGTAATACATTCAACAATATAGTAGTACCTCCATATCGGGAGGAACGTGCCGTATTTCAACTAAACTTCTGCAAAAGTTAATACTTTTATGAAAACAAAACAAATAAATGGGGATAAAAATAACACTGTAAAGGTATTTTTTAACAATAAGAGAGAAAGAACAGGAAGGGGAAAATATAAAAATTAAAAGAGTAAAAAGGTAAAACGGTAAAGGGAAAATAAGATTTTTAAAAGTAAAAGGGTAAAAAATTAAAGAGGTAAAAAGGAAGTAAAAGAGGTAAAAGGGTAAAAAATTAAAGAGGTAAAAAAGGGAAAGGACGAGACGGGAAAGGAGGGAAAAATATATAATAAGGTGAGAGGGTGAGGAGGTGAGAGGGTGAGGGAATGGATGTTTATACGTTTTCGGGAGTAAAAAGGGTTTGGCAACGGGAATTGGGAAAGAGGAACGGACGGGACGGAGGATGTGAGGGTAAGGAGCGGGAAAAGGGTGTCGGGGAGGTGTTTTAGGGCTGACGGGCGGGGGAAAATGTGACGACGGAG
>ENA-OOXJ01002020-OOXJ01002020.1-human-gut-metagenome-genome-assembly--contig:-NODE-2020-length-11266-cov-16.340737_pt1 | contig 11266 bp, 11 predicted proteins | sample MGYA00241587_ERZ501343 | MGnify/ENA primary metagenome ERZ501343 (study PRJEB25962, sample SAMEA2042918) | human gut metagenome | biome: human gut; feature: human-associated habitat; material: faeces... | reverse complement strand
CCAGAACCTCCTCGAGGGAAGCCGTAGGAGCCACGAACTCGAAATCGTCGCGCACCGACCAGAAATGTTCAGCCAGGGACTTGGCTCCGGCAGCCACCTGCGCACTGTCATCCCCGGTAACCATCACCACGCCGTGATTGCGGGGCTCGTCTGCCCAGGGATAGGACATCCAGATGGCAGCGTCTATCACCCCGTCCTGAGCCTCGATAGGCTCGATGGCAGCATAGAGGGACTTGCCGGGCTCCACACGGGTGGAAGTCTTCTCTCCGGGCAGGAGGATAGGCACCTTCACCCAAGCCTTGTAGGCCGGTTTGCCCTTACCGCTTTCGAGGCGGTCCAACAGGTTGACAATAGCCCTTTCACGGCTGATATACCTGTCGGTATGGGGAGCCATACGGTACGAAGTTATCAGGTCGGTACTCCTGGCCAGACGGGGGGATACACACCCGTGGGGATCCATAGAAGTGGATATGAGGACATCGTCCCCGACCACCTCGCGGATTTTCGTAATATAGTCTCCCTCCGGATCGTCAAGTCCCTCAACGCTCATCGCGCCGTGGATATCCAGGAAAATACCGTCATAAGGCATATTCTGTTTCAGCAGACGGAGAGACTGGTTCAGCAGGGTATCATAGCACTCACGGGTTACCATTCCCCCGGGAGTGGCCCACGCCACAACTGTAGGCACCCAGTCGGCACGGGCGAGCAGTTCATTGTCCTCTCCCCGGAAAAAGGGATAGGACTTGATGATATCCTCTCCGTACAGGGGGCGGAACATATCCAGGGTGGTACGGGCAGGCGAAAAGGTACTGCACTCGATTCCTACTCCGACGATAGCCACACGAGGCTTCTTCTCAGCACAACTGCACACGGCAGCGACAGCCACAACAGCCGCCAATATTCTGAAAATGTATTTCATAGGGCACAAGGACATTTAAAGTTCTACCGATGCTCCGTTATCCAGCAGCTCCCTGATGGATCTGAGGACAGAGGCGAAATGCTCTTCATCGAATCCTGTAGCGGCATCCACCACCACTCCGTCACGGTCTATCAGATATGCTCTGGGAATGGTCTCGGTAGCAAAGAGGGAATAGACCTCACGCTCGGGGTCGGGATAGAGGGCAAATGTAAAGTTCTTGGTCTTGTTGTACTCGGTCAGGTCTGCATCGGTATGCTCGCGTCCCACCACTACCAGCCTGAAGTCCTCCTCATTCTGGAACATGGGAAGAAGAGTGTCCTGTACGGCCGCCAGTTCCAGCTGGCAGGGAGGACACCATGTGGCAAAAAAGCAGAGGTATGTCACCTTACCCTTGAGGTCGGCCGATGAAAGGTCTCCGTAGACTTCGGAACTCAGGGAGAATTCAGGAAGGGTATCCCCGGCCTTTACCTTGTCGGGATCATTGTTCTTGCAGGACACCGCCAGCAGCATGGCTGCAGCGGCCATTATCAAAAGTAAACGTCTCATAGGCTTATAAAGTTTTGTTATTTTCAGACAGCTTCAGTTCCCTTGCCCTGAAAGTGTTCTTCATCAGGGATATAATGGTCATAGGTCCTACCCCGCCAGGTACAGGCGTGATGTAGGAGCACTTGGGCGCAACCGTCCCGAACTCCACGTCCCCTACGATACGGTAGCCTTTGGGATTGTCGGCAGGCACGCGGGTGATGCCCACGTCTATGACTACCGCACCCTCTTTCACCATATCTCCTTTCAGGAATTCAGGCACACCGAGAGCGGCGACAATGATATCGGCGCTTTTAGTATAGGAGGCGATGTCCTTTGTCCTGCTATGGCACATTGTGACAGTGCAGTCTCCGGGATTGGCCTTGCGCGAAAGGAGGTTGGCCATGGGACGTCCTACGATGTTGCTGCGTCCGAGCACTACGCAATGTTTGCCGGATGTCTCTATCCCATAGTGTTCAAGCAGCATGAGGATACCGTATGGGGTCGCCGGCAGGAAAGCCTCCTCGCCGAGAGCCATACGGCCGACATTTACGGGATGGAAACCGTCCACATCCTTGAGGGGGGATATGGCATTGATGACCTTGTTCTCGTCAATATGCTTGGGCAGAGGCAACTGGACGATGAAACCGTCCACATCGTCATCCTCGTTCAGGTCCTGTATCCGGGCGAGAAGTTCCGCCTCTGTTATTGTATCGGGAAATGTCAGAAGAGTGGACTTGAACCCCACCTCTGCACAGGCCTTTTCCTTGTTGGCCACATAAGTCTTGCTGGCTCCGTTGTCCCCCACCAGCACTGCCACCAGATGGGGCGGTCTCTCCCCGCGGGATGTCATCTCCGCCACTCTGGATGCTATCTCTTTTTTCACGGCTGCCGCCGTTTCCTTACCATTTAAAAGAATCATAGGATACTGTTGATTTAATATTTTGTCCTTTCTGAAAACTATTTGCGTCTCATTCCCTTAGCCGTCCTTATCGCATTGCGGACGCCGCCGGAAGCCACATTCTTCATAATCTTGCAGGTGCCCTCGAACTGTTTGAGAAGACGGTTGACATCTGCGATGGTGGTACCGCTGCCGTCAGCGATCCTGCGACGTCTGGAGCCGTTGATTACGGCCGGATTCTCCCTCTCGTACGGGGTCATTGACAGGATTATGGCCTCGACACTCTTGAAGGAGTTGTTGTCTATATCCACGTCCTTGATGGCCTTGCCTACACCCGGAATCATTGACGCAAGATCCTTGATGTTGCCCATCTTCTTGATCTGCTGGATCTGCTGGTAGAAATCCCAGAGATTGAACTGGTTCTTGGCCAGTTTCTTGGCCAGCTTGCGGGCCTCCTGCTCGTCATACTGTTCCTGGGCCTTCTCCACGAGAGAGACCACATCACCCATGCCGAGAATACGGTCGGCAATCCTGTCAGGATGGAACACATCGAGAGCCTCCATCTTCTCGCCCGAACTGATGAATTTGATGGGCTTGTTGACCACTGCCTTGACCGAAAGGGCTGCACCGCCCCTGGTGTCACCGTCCATCTTGGTAAGTACCACTCCGTCAAAATCCAGACGGTCGTTGAAGGCCTTTGCGGTCTCCACTGCATCCTGACCGGTCATGGCATCCACCACGAAGAGGGTCTCAGTCGGCTTCACGGCTTCCTTGATGGCTGCTATCTCATCCATCATCTCCTCGTCCACAGCCAGACGGCCTGCGGTATCGATGATGACCAGGGAATAATTTTCCTTGGCTGCGTATGCTATTGCATTCTTTGCAATCTTCACAGGATCCTTTACCCCGTCCTCGGAGTAGACGAACACCTCTATCTGACTGCCAAGCACCTTCAGCTGGTCGATAGCGGCGGGCCTGTACACGTCCCCGGCCACCAGCATCACTTTCAACCCCCTCTTGCTCTTGCAGTTGAGTGCCAGCTTGCCGCAGAATGTGGTCTTTCCCGAACCCTGCAGACCGGACACCAGCACTATACCGGGCTTACCTTTTATATTTATGTCAGACGCCGTGCTGCCCATCAGGGCCGCCAGTTCGTCGTGAACGATCTTGACCATCATCTGGTCCGGACGTACCGCGGTCAGCACATTCTGGCCGAGAGCCTTGGCTTTCACATCGTTACAGAAATCCTTGGCTACACGGTAGCTCACGTCGGCATCCAGCAGCGCACGGCGCACCTCCTTCAGCGTCTCAGCGATATTGATCTCCGTTATACGGCCCTGTCCCTTGATTATCTTGAATGATCTTTCTAATTTTTCGGTTAAATTCTCAAACATACCGTGAAACTTGTCTTTATTAAATAATCTGCAAATTTATTAAAATTTTATAAATTTGCGGCACGATTAAAAAAACACAAAAAATGGAAAGAGGACCTATCTCAAAATTCATCACTCATCACTACCGTCATTTCAACTCGGCTACTCTCGTCGACGCCGCAAAGGCATACGACGACCTGATGAACCGGGGCGGCAAGATGATGCTGGCAATGGCGGGAGCCATGAGTACCGCCGAGCTCGGTATCTCTCTGGCAGAGATGATACGTCAGGGCAAATTCTCCATCGTATCATGCTCGGCCAACAACCTCGAGGAGGACATCATGAACCTCGTCGCACACTCCCATTACAAGAGGGTGCCCAACTACCGTGACCTGACTCCCGAGCAGGAGCACGAGCTTCTCGAGAACCACATGAACCGTGTGACCGACACCTGCATACCCGAGGAGGAGGCATTCAGGAGATTAGAGCACCATCTCGTAGAGGTGTGGAACGACATGAAGGCCAAGGGTGAGAGACTCTTCCCCTGGGAGGTGATCTACCGTCTGCTGCGCAGCGGAGTGCTCGAGCAGTACTACGAGATCGACCCCAAGGACAGCTGGGTCCTCGCCGCCTGCGAGAAGAACATCCCCATCGTAGTGCCCGCATGGGAAGACTGCACCACTGCCAACATCTTCACCGCACACTGCATCAGGGGTGAGTTCGACACCAACATGATCAAAAACGGTATCGAGACCATGATCTACCTGACCGAGTGGTACAGGGCCAATTCGGGCGGAGCCGGCGTAGGCTTCTTCCAGATCGGCGGCGGTACAGCCGGTGACTTTCCCATCTGCGTGGTGCCCATGATGGCTCAGGACCTCGAGTGGAAGGACGTGCCCCTGTGGTCGTACTTCTGCCAGATCTCCGACTCCACCACATCCTACGGATCCTATTCCGGAGCCGTGCCCAACGAGAAGATCACCTGGGGCAAGCTCTCCAAGGACACTCCCCGCTTCATCGTCGAGTCCGATGCGACCATCGTTGCTCCACTCATTTTCGCATACGTTCTCGGCTGGTAAGGACTGTTGGCTGTATTAGACAAAATATTGCTACTGAAATTCATCAAGTTCGGAGTAGTAGGCTGCTCCGGCATGATAGTGGATTTCGGCGTAACGTACCTGCTGAAGGAGAAAGCGAAGCTGAACAAGTTTCTTTCCAATTCAGCAGGTTTCGTTCTCGCCGCTACGAACAATTATATATGGAACCGTCTGTGGACGTTCCATAGCAAAAACGAGGATATTCCGGTGGAATATCTCTCGTTTTTCATTATCTCCTTAATAGGCCTCGGCATCAACAATCTCACAATCTGGATTCTCGCCGACCGCCTGAAATGGAATTTCTATTTCTCGAAGCTCTGCGCCACGGCTGTCGTCATGGTCTGGAACTTCACCATGAATCTATTCTTCACTTTCAGATAGCCTGATGCTCGGGGCGGAGTAAATCCAGAACGGTCTTCACGGGGTTGAAGGTGATAAGCGGCACCTCGACGAAGACGGTATTCCAGTTGCTCATGGAGCCGTTCCAGAGGCCGGGAAGTTCCTGGGCCTTGAGCGGACGTCCCTCGTAGCTCTTATGGCTGATGAAACCTGTCTCAGGATCCACAAAGCGCTGAAGATCGAATTTACGTCCGAGATAGTCTACCGTACAGCATACCACATCCACCGGATTGAAGTGTGTCGAGCCTTTGAGCATGGCGACGGTAGCCTGATCATTCATATCCAGCTGGGCACCCTCGAGAATCTGCAGGGAAGTGGAGCCGTCCGCATCGTAGACGATGTAGGGACCGCCTCCGGGCTCGCCCTCATTCTTGACCATGCCGCAGACACGTATAGGACGGTTGAGCTTGGCGTGCAGGTACTGAGGAAGTATCTCATACGGCACTTTCGGCAGAGTTACACAGAATTCCCTACTCAGGAAGTCCTTGATCTCATCCAACAGACAGGGATCGTCAACTTTGGCCTCCATCAGCTCATCCAAAGCGTTAAGATACCGGCAGATAACCGAGCGGACCTCCAGCAGCTTGCCAGCAAGCACCTTCTTCCACTTGACGGTATCTTCGAGAAGTCTCTGATGTACCACATTATCGATATTCTTCAAGAAAATCAGGTCCGCGTGTACAGCATCGAGATTGCGAAGCAGGGCTCCGTGTCCGCCTGGACGGTAAAGAGGCTTGCCGTCGGCTTTGAGGAACGGAGTATTGTCCTCATTGACAGCTATGATATCCGTCGAAGGATCCTGAATACTGAATGAGATGTCATACTTGCAGCCGAAGCGCTCCTCATACTTGGCCACCGTCTCACTGAGAATCTTCTCGAAACCGGCCTGATGGGCAGGAGAGACCGTAAAATGAATCCTGACCTTGCCTGAAGCACTGCGGGCATACAGGGCGCCCTCTACCAGATGCTCCTCAAATGCGGTGCGGACTTCATCCTCATAGCGATGGAACAGCACCTGACCTTTAGGCCTGTTTCCATAATCCAGACCGGCCGCACCGGAAGCCGAGCATCCCTGCCCTATCACATGATCCAGAATCTGAAAGTCAGACAGACCGTCAAACTCCTCCGGAGCATAGAATGCAAATCTGCCTATATTGTCCACAAACTTCTTAGCTTTCGAAGCCGGATCCAGCTCCTTGCCTCCAAGCAGGACATCACGTCCTTCGAAAAGGTCCTTGAACATACGTGAGGCCGCTCCGGATGCCGGAACAAACTTGAGCACCTCACCTGAAAATGCATCATACACATCGACAGCCTCTTTCTGCTGACTCTCATCCATTACCTGAATTCCTTTCCGGGGTGTCGCCGCTGCTACCAGCTTTAGGAAGGGGAATCCCTTCTTGAAGTTTTCGATAAATCTGTCCATAATCTTTATATAAGTTAGTTTTAGTCTTCAAATTTAACAAAATTTTCTCATCTGAGGACAATCTTCCTTACCTCCTCTCCCTTCCCAAGCCTGCGGTTCATCTCCGCCCGGATACCGTCGAGACTATAATACACGCTGTTGCGCACAATAGACGAGGACATCCTGCAGTACAGAATTCCGTCCGCAAAATAAATACTGCCGGTGGCCGCCGCCACCCTCTCTCCTGCGACCTCCCGCCACATCCCGCAGACGTCCACTGCCCTGAGTCTGTCTTCTAATCCTACCTCCTGGACATAGTCCCTGATTACCTCGCCCAAAAGTTTTTCACCTATTCTCTGCATAGCCCGGTCATTTTTCCATTATCACTCCGTCCTTGACATTGTAAAAACGTCCCTGATCCGTAATTCCTCCGACTATCCTGCGCAGACGCGCCTCATCAGTATCCGTAATGAAAATCTGGCCGAAATCCCCCTCAACCACCATTCTGATCAAAGCCTCCACCCTGCCGGAATCCAGCTTGTCAAAAAGGTCATCGAAAAGCAGAACCGGCATGACCGGTTGCTCCCTGCGCATAACAGAGTACTGCGCCATCTTCAGGGCTATCAGAAATGATTTCTGCTGTCCCTGCGATGCACATTTCCTTATCGGATAGCCGTCCATTGAGAACTCCATATCGTCCCTCTGCACACCGGCGGTAGTATAACCGAGGAGCTTGTCCTTCTGCTTTGCCGCCTCAAACACATCTGCTGTCCGGACGTCCCCGGACAGGTCCGAGCGGTAGCGGATACCCACGCTCTCCCTCCCCCCGGAGATCATGTTGTAGAACGATGCAGCGCCGGCGTCAAGCATCTGTACCGCAGCTGCCCTTGAGCTGTGGATGTATTCCGAGAAACCGTACATCTGTTCAGAAATAGTATCCAAAAGCATGTCTGGAACGGCATCCTGCTTAAGAAGGGAATTGCGCTGCCTCAGCAGACGGTTGTAGGCTACCACAGAGCGAAGATATTCCTGATCCATCTGAGATATCATCATATTCAGGAAACGCCTCCTCTCTTCTCCCGAATCATGGATCAGAGAGATATCCGAGGGAGCCGTCATCACCACCGGGACACGGCCGATATGCTCGGATATGCGCTTGTAAGCCTTGTCATTGCGCCGGACGGTCTTATTCCCGTCACTCCGCACAGCTATCGCTATATCCTCCGCACTGCCGTCCATCACATAGTGCCCGTGAATGACTGCTTCGCTTTTCCCATACGTAAAAGTATAACGGTCCGATGAGGACAGAAAGCTCTTGGTCATGGAAAGGTAGTAGACGGCGTCTAAGAAATTGGTCTTTCCCACTCCGTTGTCACCGCAGATGCAGTTGATCTTGGGAGAGAAGGAAATATCCGCTGACAGTATGTTCTTAAAGTCCTTTATTATGATTCTGCTGAGATACATTTTCTGCTCTTTGTCTGTGCAAATATAGCGAATTTTTCATTAACAGGCAGATACTGTCGGCGGACATCTGCCTGTCTTTTATTTATATTTTATCTTTGGAATTACACAAATTGTTGTATTTTTGCAACCATTATAAAAATTTGTATTTATTTATTCCAAAAATGGCAAAAAACGTAAACAATCCCAAGGAGGAAAAGATCGAGACAGTCGGTGAGGCCGTCTCCAAGACTGAGGTATTTTTCAAGAAAAACGGAAAGCTTATCGGATACATCGGTGCCGGCGCTGTAATCATCGCCGCTATCGTGGTACTGGTCATCCAGTTCTATGCCAAGCCGCTGAAAGACGAGGCCGTAGGACAGACTTTCGTTGCCGAGCAGTACTTCAGGGCAGAGGACTATGACAAGGCCCTCAACGGTGACGGCAATTCACTCGGATTCATCCAGATCATCGATGAGTACGGTGCCAAGGCAGGAAAGGCAGTTTACCTCTACGCCGGCATCTGTGAGCTTCAGCTCGGCAATGCCGCTGACGCCATCGGATATCTGAGCAAGTACAGCAGCAAGGACCCTGTGCTCTCAGCACGTGCCCTCGCCTGCACTGCAGATGCATACTCGATGCTCGAGGACTATGAGAGTGCCCTGAAATATTATCTTCAGGCCGCACAGGTGGAGGACAATATCTTCTCCGCAACCTACCTTCTCAAAGCCGGCATCGTCTGCGAGGAGCTCGGAAGATACGATGAGGCACTGTCCCACTACCGCGTCATCAAGGACAGATATCCTCAGACATACGAGGGATTCGAGATCGACAAATACATCACACGCATAGAAGTTAAGAAGTAAGTATGGGAAGAGCATTTGAATTCAGAAAAGAACGTAAGTTCAAGCGCTGGGGCAACATGGCCCGCGTCTTCACACGTATCGGAAAGGAAATCACCATAGCCGCCAAGGCCGGCGGACCCGACCCCGACAACAACCCCCGTCTGAGGACCCTGATCCAGACCGCCCGCAGCGAGAACATGCCCAAGGAGAACATCGAGAGGGCTATCAAGAGAGCTGTAGAGCACGATGCTGGAGACTACGAGGAGATCGTATACGAAGGCTTCGGCCCCCACGGCATCGCATTCCTGATCGAGACCGCCACCGACAACAACATGAGGACTGTGGCCAACATCCGCAGCTACTTCACCAAGGTGGGCGGTGCATTAGGTACCCAGGGCTGCGTAAGCTTCATGTTCGACCACAAGTGCGTCTTCAAGGTCAAGAAAGACGGCCCCGTGGACATGGACGAGCTTGAGCTCGAGCTCATCGACTACGGCGTGGACGATGTCTACAAGGATGACGAGGACGGCCTTATCTATATTTATGGTGAGTTCGAGTCATTCGGAGCCATACAGAAATATCTCGAGGACAACGGCTTCACCATCGTATCAGGAGGCTTCGAGAGGATACCCAACGTACCTCTGAAGAAACTCACCGCCGAGGAAAAGGAAGGCATCCTCAAGCTCATCGACAAGCTCGAGAACGACGACGACGTACAGAACGTCTACCACACCATGGAACTGGCTGATGAAGAATAACACAACTCTAAAATAAATCTTATTATGGAACTGTCACATATCGAACATCTCGGAATCGCCGTTAAGTCTTTGGACGAGGCTATTCCCTACTATGAGAACATGTTGGGCCTCAAATGCTACTCTATCGAAGAGGTTCCCGACCAGAAAGTCAGGACCGCTTTCTTCAAAATCGGACAGACCAAGCTTGAACTGCTGGAAAGCACTTCACCCGACGGAACCATCGCAGGCTTCATCGAGAAGAGAGGCGAGGGTATCCACCATCTCGCTTTCGCAGTGAAGGACGGTGTGCAGAATGCACTGACCGAGATGGAAGCCAAAGGCGTAAGACTCATCGACAAGGCTCCCCGCAAGGGCGCTGAGGGCCTGAACATCGCATTCCTCCATCCCAAATCCACACACGGTGTGCTCACCGAGCTTTGCGAGGATCCCAAGAACAAATAACCCAAAACACTAATTAATACAGAAAGATTAAGTTATGAGCCAACAGCTTGAACAAGTAAAAGCGCTGATAGAGCTTCGTGAGAAGGCCCGCCTCGGCGGTGGCCAGAAGAGAATCGACTCTCAGCACCAGAAGGGCAAATACACTGCCCGCGAAAGGATCGCCATGCTCCTCGACGAAGGCAGCTTCGAGGAATTCGACATGTTCGTGACACACCGCTGCACGAACTTCGGCATGGACAAGACTACATTCCTCGGCGACGGTGTCGTTACAGGTTACGGTACTATCGAAGGCCGTCTGGTCTATGTATTCGCCCAGGACTTCACTGTATTCGGCGGATCTCTTTCTGAGACTCTGGCCCTGAAGATCTGCAAGATCATGGACCAGGCCATGAAGATGGGCGCTCCCGTCATCGGTCTGAACGACTCCGGCGGAGCACGTATCCAGGAGGGTGTGAACGCTCTCGCAGGATACGCCGAGATCTTCCAGAGAAACATCCTCGCATCGGGTGTCATCCCTCAGATCTCCGCCATCCTCGGTCCCTGCGCCGGCGGTGCGGTTTACTCCCCCGCCCTCACCGACTTCAACATCATGGCAAAGGGTACCAGCTACATGTTCCTGACCGGCCCCGCAGTGGTTAAGTCAGTAACAGGTGAGGTGGTTACACAGGAGCAGCTCGGCGGTGCATCCGTACACGCTTCCAAGAGCGGTGTCGCACACTTCGCCGCAGACTCCGAGGAGGACGCTATCGCCATCATCCGCAAGCTCCTCTCCTTCATTCCTCAGAACAATCTCGAGGAGCCCCCTTACAAACCCACCGCAGACCCCATCGAGAGACTCGAGGACTCCCTCAACTCCATCATCCCCGACAGCCCCAACGAGGCCTACGACATGTATCAGGTCATCGGCGGTATCGTTGACGACGGAGAGTTCTTCGAAGTACACAAGGACTACGCCAAGAACATCATCGTCGGCTTCGCTCACATGGGCGGCACATCAGTGGGTATCGTGGCCAACCAGCCCAAGTACTTAGCCGGCGTTCTGGACATCAACTCCTCCAGGAAGGCTGCCCGCTTCGTACGTTTCTGCGACGCCTTCAACATCCCTCTCGTAACCCTCGTGGACGTTCCCGGCTTCCTGCCCGGAACCCAGCAGGAGTACGGCGGAA
>ENA-OOXJ01002019-OOXJ01002019.1-human-gut-metagenome-genome-assembly--contig:-NODE-2019-length-11277-cov-1.849492_pt1 | contig 11277 bp, 27 predicted proteins | sample MGYA00241587_ERZ501343 | MGnify/ENA primary metagenome ERZ501343 (study PRJEB25962, sample SAMEA2042918) | human gut metagenome | biome: human gut; feature: human-associated habitat; material: faeces... | reverse complement strand
TTTACAATAGCAAGAAAAGCTGAGGACAACAATAATAACGAAAACAATAACGAAAACAACAACGAAAACAACAACGAAAATAACAATGAAAATAACAATGAAAACAATACTCCATCAAAACCAGAAGATAAAGAAGAAATGAAAGAAATTATTATTTTAAGACATTCTAAAACCTTGGAGGACTGATTATGTGGGATTTAATGGGTAACAATTATTCAGAAGTATACGGTATTGGATATGCTTTACTGAATGGAATTTCAGCTGGGTTTTATGTGAGTGTCATGTACAAGGATCTTGGAGATGAAATTCACTTCTATTATCTTGATAATGCTCCTTACGGAGAGCTCGATGATAATACAAAAAATAAAATTGAGGATATTATCCGTGATGACCTTAACAAGCGTCATATTTTTAGTGAGGACTGATTATGTGGGATCTGAGGGAAGTTCACGCTTGTTTTGATGGTGAATGTTGGGTTTGGAATGAATCTTTTCATCACAAGAATGTGTTCGTAGACGAGAATGAAGATCCGAAAGAAATCTTTTGGCAGGAATGTCAGATGTTCTTTCTTCAGGATTACCTGAGCAAGTGTGAGATTGTGGATGACGGCGACATTCTGGAACTTCAGCTGAAAGATTCTGGTGAACCGGTTCTTGCTATGATGATTACAGAGTAAAGGAGAATGAGTTATGAAAATTCATCCTAAATATATTGATGTTTTGGAATCGCTGGATTGGCGCGTATGTGACTATACAGGTGATGGCAGAGTTGAAATTGAAAATTATTCTCCAGCAGGAGAGGACTTAATCGTTTGTGTGGAGGTTGAAAATTTTCCTGAATCAGTTTATGAGTATGCCTGTGATTTTGATGCTGATGAGCACGCAGAGATGTGGGTGGGGCATCGTGGTGAAGGCGGTTGTCCTTCTAGTGTCAGAGAACTTATTGACGACGCTGATGCTATTAAAGAAATGTTGAAAGAATTAGCTAATAGACTTATGGAGGTGGAATAAATTATGACTCGTTTTTATCTTAATGCGGGTGCTCTTGGCCGTTGGATGCACCAGAATAAAGCACAATACACTGGTGCTTATGTTGAAGGTGTTTTGGTCGATAGCTTTGTTGTCGAAACAAAGCGTGGTGTTGCAGCTATCTATGAACACTACTTGAATGAGTGGACAAGCAACTATTATGTTGAGTTTACCGATTACAAGAACGGTTTTAAGAATGGCGAAGTCGATAAGATCTGGTCTGATTGGTACGCTTTTGAAGAAAAGGCAAGTGCATAAGAGGCGAATAGATATGAGAGACACTGAAAAAATTATCAATGCGTTAAAAGATGAATATTCTTATTGGCAGAATACCGCTTATAAAGCACAAAAAGAAGGCGATGAAGAGAGAATGACATGGTATTATGGCAAAGCAAACGGAATTAAAAAGTCTATTGAAAAAATGAAGAATTACGGAATCATTTTATAAAAGGGAGATTTTAGATATGGAAAACCTGTGTTGTTACGATAATGAAATCACAAAGTGGACTTACGGCGATAACTTATATTGCTTGCATATCCAGCACGATGATGAAGCAGATAATAATCCTCGCTGGTGGGATGATCATGATTCTATAATGGCCTGTTTTCATCCTCGCTATCATCTCGGTGATAAGATTGATGCGAATACTGCAGAGGAGTTTTGGAATAATCTTGTTTACGAGTATTGCTCCGATGAAGAAGTTTTAGATGCACTTTTTAACATGAAGTTGGAAGATACCTGTGCCATTATTGATGAAAATTATAGTGACGAAAAACGATACGCCATCTGTGGTATCGGAACTCTTTTTGATGAAAAAGTTTCTGTAAATCCAATGTATGTTGGTCTGAAGTATAACGAAATTGTTATTTATGTCCATGGTGAATTGTCTATTCGTGATTGTCAGATTCTTCTTGATAAGCATATTGCATGGCTTCCTCTTTGGCTGCATGACCATTCTGTCTTGTCTATGGATTGTGATACACGGTTCAGAGGTTCGTGGGACGATAGCAATGTTGGTTGGATTGTAACCGCTATTACGGATGGTTCGGATAATACCAAAAATGAGGCAGAACGAATCATGCGTGATGAGGTAAAGACTTATAGCGATTATCTTTCCGGTGAGAATTACGGCTATACGCTTTACAAAGAAGATCACGGAGAATGGAAGGAGATTGACAAAGCATTCGGATTCATCGGTTCCGATGTACTTGAAAACGGCATCACATACAGCGCTGGTTGTGGACTTGAAAAAGCATTAAAGGAAGATCGGTGCCGTATTGGTGATGCAGAGAAAGTTGTGACCGTTACTTATAATTTTGATAAGGTGTAAATTATGACATATATTAGAGAGATTGATGGAAAATGGTATGCTTTTGCAGCAAATCTTGATAACGGTCAAGTATATTCTATCGGAAAAGATAATTCAAAAGATGGTCAGTGGTTCGCTGGCTTAACTGATAGTGGAATCAAGTATGTTGCTTCTCCTTGCCCTTCTCGTAAGGCAGCTTATATGAGAGCGATGCGAAACGGTTCATACGGCGGAGTGCTGTAAAAGTTGAATTTTAGGAGGAAAATAAAATGAAGTATGAGGTCACTATTACTCGAATTGGTTCCGTTTTTGTTGAAGCGGAGGATGAAGAAACGGCAATGGAAATTGCAGGTTGTCAGAGTACTAAGGATGTGTCGTGGAGCGATAGTTGGGAAGTTACAGATTGTACAGAATATGATGATCCTTTTATCGATTATATTACAGAGTAAATTGAATGATTTTGGAGGGAAATATTATGAAAAAAGATTTATACACAAAAGACGAACTTTATAATCTTCTAAAAAAAGGCGCTATTCTTGATGAATTGCTTGATATGAGTGATGGGCAAGAGTGTACGATATTTAAAGCGGATTACTTTCCTGAAAAATGTGATTATAATATCGTTATTTATATTCCTGATCTCGACATGAATGATGTTGTTTATAACCGTAAAATGACCTTGCAAGAAATTGCAGATGCATACACGAATTTCTATACTGCACAGGATTTTATCGATATCTGTGAAGGTGATGAAAAGAAAGCAAGACGAGTATTTTACAATTGTGATTGGCAGCACCCTTCTACTGAATTTACAGAAATGGAAATGTTTGATGAAGAAGATGATGAAGATAATTGTGATACTCGCTATTACTTTGCAGAAACTCGTTGGTGCGCAGATGATATTATTGATGCAGCGAAAAGAAAAGGTATTGTATTGAGTCCGCAACAGGCTGAACAGTGGTGGCTAAAGAACGAGAAGTGGTTTAAGGATACTCTTACTGAATATGGTAATGAGATCCTTTTCAATGCGGATTTTAGTGAGGTATAAATCATGAGTTATAACGGTGGACCTTGCTGGTATTGTATAGAAAAAACCTGTAAAAACTGTCCATGTGCTGTTGCGGAAGCATATGAAAATACATATTTAGATGCACAGTGGATGCAGAAGCTAAGTTGGAATAAAGATGATTGCGATAAATTTGTTGAACGTCTTTGGAAAGAGAACACAGATATCGCATGGACCGAAAATGAATGTGGAGAACTAGTTCTTGATCAGAATTGGAGAGGTTTCCCAATTGGCAACTTCACACAAGATGATTGGTTCCGTTGGGTGGATGAGTTCCATAGTAAAGGCGTTGGCTGGGTTTACGAGAATGTGAGCGTGTAAAAGGAGAGTTTTATTATGGAATATGACACTCAAGCGATGGCCGAGGTCCTTTGTAAAACAGCAGGCGTTGAATATAGCTCTGATTTGGAAAAATTGCTGTACCATTTAGATGTTCAAGCACAAAATCCTTACAATGCAGATTTTCGGCGTACAGGTTTGGCTATCATTGCAAAATTGTGTGAGGAGCTGGAAAAACGATAATGTATTACCATCTTGAATATTCTGTTAGACACTTTATGTACGGCGATACATATAAAGGGCATGAAGTCTATCCCATAAAAGAGCTGCGTGATACAGAACTTGACTGGATGAAAACGTGTTACAGCAAGCCGACAGAGCTTGTCTATGCAACGTATGAAACCGAAACGCTTGGCGAAGATAAGATAATAATATAAAGGAGAATAGATATGAGTGATTTGAAATATAGCTGGAAATACGGGGAAAACGAACATCAAAAATATTACGATGTTTATATTGGAAAAGATTATCTTTGTGTCTGGCAAAACAAATGGGAACCTGATATTTGGATGGGGATGTCCCGTGATAAAATGATTCATAACAAAACAAAGAATAATAAATATCGTCGCAAAGAAAAACTTCCTTTGAATACACATTGGAGCGAACTGCGATGTGATACTATTCTTTGTAGTATTGATCCTGTTTATATGATGAAGAAAGTCGAATATTGTTATCGTCATAATATTGATGAAATTTCAGAATAAGGAGAATGAATATGACGGCACGAGAGATTGCAAGAGATTTTCTTTCTAAGATGAATCCTTCTGGATGGAATGGACGTGGACACAAACCGGATACATTTAATGATAAAGATCAGATTAAATATCATGTATATTGTCACCCTGAAATTGATGTGGATGTTTATTATGAATATGACGCTGGCGATAATAGCTGGTGGCATTTTTGTGATGCACGTGATAATGCTTCTGGCGATAAAATTCTTGGTGTGTGTAATCCTAATGTTTGGTCTATTGGTGCAATTGAAGAATCTGTTAAATATTTATTTAGTAAAATGAACATTGAAATTAAATAAAATCGAGGTTTTAAAAATGTGGACTTTTACTAGGTTTTATCTTCGGGAAAGTTGTATTTTGCTTGTTGATGAGGACGGAGAAAAGAGTGCAATCACAACAAGTGCATATGACTTAATAAGAATGTACAATAACGGCGAGAGTGAATGTCCTAGTGATAACGCAAAGGTTGTTTATTGCTCGATTTTTAATGTAAAAATGAAATGTAAAACATTCAAAGAACTTATGGATATGCTTGAGAAAATTGTAGGTGATTGTTGTTGAGGTTTTATAAAATGAAACAAACTATGAATGATAAACTCATGGAAGCAGCACAAGTTCTTATTGAAAATGGAATGAGTGCCTATAAAGCGTATGTTGCTTTACAGGCGCAGTGCTATATCCTTTTGGATATTGAAATCGACGATTATCTCACAGATGAAGATTATGAAGAACTCGAAGAATACGAGCAACAATTGAATAAAAAGGGAATGTGACTATGATTACGGTTGTTTATGATGATACGATGTGTAATGGCCCTTGCCGTGTAGAACACAAAACAATGGAAGATGCGGTAGAGTCTGTTAATAATGATTTTGAAAGTCTGATGAAAGAACTGCGAGATGAAGGCTATGAACCTGAATGGATTCGTGACGGCCATCATATGCTTGAGGTTTATGTTCCGAATACGTCTATTAACGCATGGTGGGATTTTGAGTAAGGAGAATTAAAATGAAAATCAAACTTGAAATCGAAAATGACTATGGGCTCTTTAAAGCAAACAATTGCGAAGAAGAAGAATATTTAAAATTCTACGACAGTGATGGTGAGTTTATTGAAGCTATTGATGTGAGCGATGTTATTACCGAGGAAATGGATGATCTTTATTTGGCTGCAACAAATAAGGATTCACATTATGTTGCTACTCGCTTGGCAAAACTGCTTTACAATCAAGGAATTGAAATTGTTGGAGTGTTTCGTGGAGGTGATTTGGGCTGTATGTATGAACTGTACAAGACATACGGCAGAGAGTTTGTAAACCGAATCGGTGAATACGCATTGGTGATTAAGGAGATTTAAAAATGGATATCAATGAAATTAAGATGTTTGAGCAGAAGATGATTGACGGCGCATTTATTGATGCTGTTGATTATGATCCAAAAGTAGCTGCACGAGCTGTTGGAGCACGCAAAATGAAAATGAAGGGCGTATGCTCCTTTAATGAATACATTAGCTACTTACAAACAATTACAGGCAATGCAAAGTTGTTCTGGAAGTATCAGTTTTGAGAGGAGGAAACAAAGTGTTTTTGCTTATCAATATTTATATTGCTAAAGGTGAAGAATCGTTCTTCCCTGAAATTGTTTATAAAAAGGGTTTCAATACGATTCTTGAGGCGGAAAATGAAATGAACAAACAAGTGGACGATATTCTTGTAAATCATTATTGTAGATATTATGAAGATGAAAACGGTGAACAGAATTTTAGTGTTTTGCGATTAAAAGGTGATATTCGTATTGATGCTTGTGACGTATACGATTGGTGGAAAATCGTAGAGATTTGATAAAACAGTTCTTTTAGAAAAGGAGTATTATTATGTTTTTGTTGTTGAATACGGTTTATGAAGAGGGGAAACTTCCAACTTTGTGTACAAAGACTATTTGTGATTCATATGAATCCGCAAAAGACGAAATGGAGTCGCAGGTTGACGAAGCATTGTATTCCATTTATTTTCCAGGAAATGAATCGGACGAGGCTTGTATGAGCCACGTCAAAGAGAAAGATAATAATATATACATTACCGTTGGCAAGACGATTGACTGGTGGACCATCGTTAAAATTTAAGAATATAAAGGAGCAAAACAAAATGACTACTAATAATCCTATGACCGTAATAACCTCTAAGCCTTTTGGCGCACTGAATGTTGATGTCTACGAGGACAACAAGCATCAGTATTATATGACCCGTGAACAGATTGGTACGGCGCTTGAATATGGAAACCCGGTGACGGCAATTAAAAACATTCATCAACGCAACGCAGACCGTCTTGATAAGTTTTCAACATGGCTCAAAACGAGCCAAGTTGAAGGTAATAGAACGGTAGAACGTGAAACTATTGCATACAATCTGAAGGGTGTGATGGAAATCTGCCGCTTTAGTCGTCAGCCCAAGGCGGATGCGTTCATGGATTTCTGCTGGGACATCATGGAGTCTTTGATGCGTGGCGATTCTGTTCTGGCTACTCCTCAGATGGATGCTGCACTGAGTAAGGAGTTCATTGATGTAAGACTTCACGCTCTGTTTGATAGTATTAAGAATCTTCAGAATGAGCTTGATTCTACTCGTAAGGATCTCGGTAACCAAATCGAGGAAGCTCGTGCCACCAGTAATGAAGCGCTGAATATGATTAGCAGCGTATCTCAGTGTGTCCATCAAATCAAAGACAAGCAGATGGATGATGCGATTAAATCCAAGAGTTATACTCCTCGTGCAGAACAGATTAGTGACTGGCGAAGAGATATGTATGACCGAATCAAGGTTGTCGCCAAGACCAATGACATGAATGTCGAAGAAGTCATGAGAAAAATCTATCTCTATATGAGAGATGTGTATGGCTTTGTGATTGAGGACGAGCGGAAGAAATTTAAGCGGAAGACTGGTCGTTCTGGTCACATTTCTACAATTGATGTCGTAGAGAGCAGCAATATGTACAAGTCAATTTTTGAATCGCTTGTAAAAGACCTTCATGCAGAAGCTATTAGCAGTAAAAAGGGAAACTTCTTTGACCAATCCAAGGCTATTGAGGCAGCTCCTGAAGCAGATGTAAATACGGCTCCTGTAATTGAGGTTGAGGCAAAGGAAGTAGAACCTGAACCGGTTGTAGAGGAAAAACCTAAGAAGCAGAGCGAAACAGCAACTTACCTGATTCCAATTATTGAACCGTTGGCACAAAAGCTTGGCGATAAAACCATTCATTATCATAAGACTTATCGTATGGTTTATAACAAGATTGGATTCACTAAGATGGAAAACATGATGAAGCAGTATAAGCGCATTCATGGTCGTGCTCCGAGTCCCAAGACAAAGGTATTTCTTGAAAATGATAAGGCTATGCGGATGTTTAAGAAAGCTGTCAAAGAACTTATGAAGGAACAGGAGAATAAGTAAATGTACGTCATCTCAAATGGTCACAATTATATTATGAAACGGAAGGGAGGTCGGATCTGCGCCACCTGTGATATCAATCTTGCATTGCAGTTTGAATCTAAGGGGATGGCGATTTGTGAAATTAACAAGCTTCCCGCCGGGTACAAGAGTGGACATTACGCACCGAAATCCATGGACGAAGCGACTATCACAGACAAGAGTCCGAATATAACGGCTCCGGCTGTAAAGCAGAGTACATACGCATTTCACATGGAAGATTCTGAATGGCTGGCGGAACTCAAAAAGAATCTGGTTATTACGGATAAGACCATGTGCGATTTGAAAGATATGTATTCAAAAGTGTACGGTGATTTAACTGCCGCAAGTGATGAGATTGATGATCTTGAACACGCTATTGAGTTCAAAACTGTGAATGCAGCACAAGGTTATCAGCTTATGGCAGAACTCAAAAGAGCTCGCCGGAAGCGCAGAGAAGCCAAGGACGCAAAGCTTTTGCTTGAAATCGTTATGAATACTGAAACCAGAGAGTGGGGAGATGGCAAGCTAGAAACTGCTATTGAACAGCTTGGCACTCGTCAGTTTACTCCGAAGGTTCGTAACGATCTATTTGAAAAGAATTGAGGTACATAAAAATGAAGATTTTTGTTTTGCATGACTGCGTTGATTCTAGCGATTTTTACGCTGAAAGCAATATCCTTATGGTGACGAATGATAGGGATAAAGCGAAGGCAAAAATGTTTGAGCTTTATTTAGAATGCCGCTCTTCATATGAGGTTCGCGAAATCAGCAAGGATGAATCCTGGTGTAATGATTTGGAAGCATTCGTTGTAACAAATTCTAATGACGACTACTATCGTCACTATTGGAAGATTGATAGGTTTGAGGTGTGAGTTATGGTGCAATATGGGAACATTACATGTCAGAGATGTGGGATTACTTGGTATGGTCCTAAGTGTGGAAAACTTTATTGCGATGCTTGTAGGAAAATTATGAGGGTCAAAGCAGTTCAAAAAAGTCGTGATAAAGCCCAAAAAGAACGTAAACTTACGCTAAGTGAAGTTGTGAAACTTGCAGATGCTGCTGGTATGACATACGCTAAGTATTGTTTGAAGCATGGAATTTGAGGTGGAACTATGAACGCATTAGAGAATGAAAAAGAACGCAACAACGCTATTGAATACGAATTTGAAAATCATCAGTATGATGAACGTCCGAAAAAGCAGAAAGCTGTGAAGCGAAATTACAGCATCAAACGCGATGAGGCCGTAAATGGAACGGTTCAGCCCATCAAAGATGTGAAAGACATTCGGAGGATTTCCGAATACTTCTGGACTAAACAGCAGTATCGCAACTGGTGTCTGTTCAATGTTGGTTGCTGTGTTGGCCTTCGTGCCAGCGATTTGCTACGGTTGAAGGTGTCTGACTTTGCCGCAGTCGATATGGATGGAAACATTGTTGTGAACTATAAATCAAAGGTTCGTATCAAGGAAAAGAAAACCAAGAAGTATCGTGAATTCCCGATGCCGAAATCGGCAATGAAAGTAATTGATACATACGTTAAGATTGCAGGTCTTGGTTATAATGATTGGTTGTTTCCATCCCGACAGGGAAGCTGGGAGAATTCTCTGAGAACGAATGGCGGGACAACAGTAAGTGAATCTGGTGTATTTCGCAAGTATGATGCGTGTCCTAAGAATATGGGCGACCCTCTGGATGTAGATTCTTTTGGTAGAATTATGCGTCAGGTGCAGCATGACCTAAATCTTCCATATAAGCTTGGAACTCATAGTTGCCGCAAGACGTTTGGCTATCAGTATATGATGCGGAACCAGCATGATGCGATGGCATTGTCAACATTGCAAGATATGTTGAATCACAGTAGTCAGACCGCCACACTTCATTATATTGGTTTGGATGATGAGGTGAGAAACCTGTATTTCTCTCAGATTGATTATGGTGTGGACACTCATAGTGAAAATGAGGAGTGATAAAATATGATTATTGGCGGTGAGTCCAATGACATAGAAGAGTTTAAGGAAGGAGACCGTGTGGTCTTGAATCATTTACTTGAAGGAACCGTCGAATACATATCAAAAATTGGATTCGCAGAGGTTTTCTTCAAGACAGACTGTGGTTGCGGTCGCCTTCCTGTTAGCTTGAAAGAATTGGAGAAAATGACTAATGGCAAAGATGTACATTAAACTCTGGGATAGCTACGAAAGCTATTTTGAACCGCTCAGTGACGCTGAAGTGGGGCGACTGGTGCGAGCGATGATGAAATATAAATCGCTCGAAGTAGAGCCAGAATTCAATGGGAATGAACGGTTTACTTGGCCTGCTATCAAAAGAGAGCTTGATGAAGATGCCGCTTATACAAAAAAGAAATCTGACATTGGAAAACTTGGCGGTGCTCCGTTAGAAAATAACAATGCAGAAAAGAAAACAAGCAAAAACAACCAAAAACAAGCTGGACATAGGACTAAGGACAAAGGACTTAGGAAAAGGTCGTCTTCGTCTAGTGATGAGACAACGACGAATCCTATTGTGGATGAGTTTGAGAAAAGCATCGGGAAGCTAAGTGAAAAACAGGCAAACGAGCTGATGTCTTACATTCGGCTAATGGGCGATGAGCTTGTTCTCACGATAATAGCGAAGTGCTCAGATCTTGGTGGTCATACGTGGGCTTATGTCCGTAAGGCTCTGGAAGAAGCCAAGAGTGATAAACAGGCAGAGTTCGATAAGGCTGCTGATGCTTACGCACGTTTTGCTGAAGGCGATAAGGCAACTGAGAACGACCTGGTGAAATACTCTTTCGCTCTCTTCCTCAATCACAACTTTGAGAAATCCTTGGAAGTGGCAAATCTTGGTTTGCAAAAGAATCCTCAACATGCTGTATTCAACCGTCTGCGTATGTACAACTTCATTGACTTGAAGCGTTACGACGAAGCGAAGGAAGCTGCCAATGCTTTCTTTGGTGCATGCAAGGTGGAAGACCTGACTTACCTGGATTACCTTTACCATGGTACTCTTTTGGAGGCTTTGAAGGTATACGAGGATGCAGTTGTTTCTTTGGAAAAGGCATACGACATGAACAAGGAGCGCAGCGAAGTCCTCAATCAGATTGCATCGTGCTATGAAAGTGCCGGTAAATATGAAGAGGCAATCAATGCGTTCAACAAATATGTTGAGACACTGCCGGAAGACAAGAGAACTCCGGACCTCGTGTTCCAATTGGGACGTATGTATTACGGTGAAGGTACTACCACGGACAGCATCAACTATACTCCGGAGATGAAGACGGCTGCCTTGCATAAGGCTGATTCTACTTTCGGCAAGTTGGCTGAGCTGGTTCCCG
>ENA-OOXJ01002018-OOXJ01002018.1-human-gut-metagenome-genome-assembly--contig:-NODE-2018-length-11278-cov-2.754076_pt1 | contig 11278 bp, 7 predicted proteins | sample MGYA00241587_ERZ501343 | MGnify/ENA primary metagenome ERZ501343 (study PRJEB25962, sample SAMEA2042918) | human gut metagenome | biome: human gut; feature: human-associated habitat; material: faeces... | reverse complement strand
GAGCCGTCCCCGCCGTTTTTCAGCCTCAACGGCAGGCGATACACTCTATTTCGACGCGTGCCCCCTTGGGCAGCGTTTTCACGGCCATGGCCGAACGTGCCGGGGCCACCCCTTCGAAGAAGGAGGCATAAGCCTCGTTCATCTCGGCAAAGTCGGCCATATCTGCTAGGAAGACGGTTGTCTTCACGACGTGCTCCATCGTGAGGCCCGTGGCGGCCAGTATGTTCTTGATGTTGGTGAGCGAGCGGCGCGTCAGCTCCTTGACTCCGCCGGGCTCAAACTCGCCCGTGGCGGGATCGACGGGCAGCTGGCCCGACACGAACACCATGTCGCCCACCTCGATAGCCTGGCTGTAAGGGCCGATGGCCGCGGGGGCGTTTTTCGTTGCAATTGCCTTTTTCATATCCATATAGTTTTAGGTCTTTTCGTTTGTCGTTGTGGCCCGAATGTGCGGTTTCATCGCAGGTTCGGGCCCTGTATGTTCATGCCGCGGGCGGGGTCACTTCAAGTAATCCTCGAAGTAGCGCGTGATGCGCTCGTGCAGGTGTATCATGTCGCGGCCCATCATGTTGTGCTCCTGGCCGGGATAGACGAAATAGTCGGGCTGCGTGCCGGTGTCCTCGCAGGCGCGCAGGAAGCTCAGGCTGTGCTGCATGACGCAGACGGGGTCGTTGTATCCCACGATAATCTGCAAGCGTCCCTTCAGGTTTTTGGCTTTGCCCAGCAGGCTCGACGACGCATATCCGTCGGGGTTTTCCTGCGGCGTGTCCATGTAGCGCTCGCCGTACATCACTTCGTAGAATTTCCAGTCGATGACGGGGCCGCCGGCCACGCCCACCTTGAACACGTCGGGATGCGAGCACATGAGGTTCACCGTCATGAAGCCGCCGAACGACCATCCGTGCACGCCGAGGCGGTCCATGTCGACATAGGGCAGCGTGCGCAGAAAGTCGACGCCGCGCATCTGATCCTTCATCTCCTCGTCGCCCAGATGGCGGAAGGTGCAGTTTTCAAAGGCCAGTCCGCGGTCGGTCGAGCCGCGGTTGTCGAGCACGAAAATCACATAGCCCTTCTGCGCCATGTAGGCCTCCCAGCCGCGCATCATGTAGTGGCGGCTCTCGTCGACGTTGCGCAGGCCGGGGCCTCCGTAGACGTAGACCACGGTGGGATATTTCTTCGTCGGGTCGAAGTCCACGGGCTTCACCAGGCGGTAGTAGAGGTCGGTCGAGTCGTCGGCGGCCTTGATGCTGCCGCACGTCACCTCGGGCACGGCGTATCCTTCCCACGGGTCGGCCGAGGTGACGAGGTTGAGCTGCGTGGCCTTGGCCGTGCTGACCAGGTCGGTCTTCAGCACCACGTCGGGCGACGACCAGCGGTCGCACAGATAGGCGCCCGAGGCCGAGAGCGTGGCGTTGTGTACGCCCGTGCCGCCGTCGAGCAGCGTGCGCCGGCCGTTTTTCAGGCTCACGGCGTAGTAGTTGTAGCGCAGGGGCGACGCCTCGGTGCTGCGTATGATGACGCTGCGCGTTTTTTCGTTGAAGCCCACCAGGTCGGTCACGACGAAGCTGCCGCTGGTGAGCTGCTTGAGCTCGCGTCCCTTCACGTCGAAGAGATACAGGTGGTTATAGCCGTCGCGCTCGCTCTGATAGATAAACATTTCGTCGTCCCAGGGCAGGAAGGTGATGGGGTGCATCGGGTGCACATATTTGGGGTGCGTCTCGGTGTAGAGCACGGCGCGGCGCTCGCCCGTTGCGGCGTCGTAGGCCACGAGCTCGGCCTTGTCCTGCGTGCGCGGCAGCTCAATCATATAAATGGTGCGGCCGTCGGGTGCCCAGGCGATGTTGGTAAAGTAGCGGTCGGTGGGGTCGCCTGTGTTCAGGTAGAGCGTCTTTCCGGTAGCGGGATTATAGATGCCCACTTGTACCTTGTGGCTCGTCATGCCGGCCATCGGGTAACGGATGTTCTCTACTTCGCCGATGCGGGCGGTGACGTCGACCAGCGGATACTGGGTTACCATGCTTTCATCCATGCGGTAGAAAGCCAGCAGGCTGCCCGTAGGACTCCAGAACGTGCCTTTATAGATGCCGAACTCGTTGCGGTGCACCGACTGTCCGCACACGATGCCTTCGGGCTCGTCGGTCACCTGCTTGTTGTCCACATAGAGGTTGTTGCCTACGGTATAGGCAATGTGGCCGCCTTTGGCGGTAAAGTCGAGGTTAGCAGCCTGTGGGTCGAAATCGTAGGTTGCTGCTATTTTCCCGTCTTTCCAGTCGTAGACTGCGTACTTGCCTTTCAAGGGCAGCAGCACATGTGTCTTGTCTGCCCAGGGCAGTTGCACGTTGTAGAAGTGCGACAACTTGCCCAGCTTCTCGGCTTCGAGCACTTGGTTGATACGTTCGCGGGTAAGGAGCAGAGTCTCCTTGCCGTTCTTCGGGTCAACGGCCATGAGCGAGTCGATGCCCGGCTTGATGCAACGGTCGCCCCACCACTGTACGCCATACAGGTTCTCGGCATAGCGGTAGGTTGCTCCGCCGGGGATAAGGTCTTCCAGCGTGGGATATTGCAAGTTATTATTAACACTTTCTTGTGCCATAGCAGGTGTGGTTGACAAGGTTGGTACTGCCAGGAGCAGTGCGACGATGCCTTTACGGATGTTCTTCATATATGGGTGTATATTGTTGGTGTCATTGTTTTTGTTGCTGTTCGCTACGCTTACGTTCGGGATACGATTCGCCGGAACGGGGACGCCGTTCGGTGGCAGGTGTGTGGCGTTCGCGGGAACGGAAGTCGCGTTGTTCGCCTTCGCCGGCTTCGCGTGGTTTGCGGGGACGGAACTCCCGGCGTTCGCCTTCGGCACGTTCGCGCGGGCGGAAGTCGCGGCGCTCGGTAGCGGGTTTTGTATCTTTCTGTTCCTTGTCGAGTGCCTCGCCGGCTTCGCGGAAGTCGCGGTATTTGCCGTCGAAGATTTCGTACTGGCGGAACTCGCATTCCAATGCACCGTTGAACAAGGGGATGCGTTGGGTAGCCTTTAGTCCTATCTTGTCGAAGCATTCGTCGCGGTAAGACAGAATCCAGGCACTGTTGCCCGTGAAGGCGTGTTTCAAGCGTTCGCCAATCATCTCGTACAAGCCCAGCAGGTCGTTGGTCGAGATACGCTCGCCGTAGGGCGGGTTGGTGATGATGATGCTTTTCTCCTTGGGTTGCTCGAACTGCTGGAAGGGTTGGAGTTTCAGGATAATGTCCTTGCTCACACCGGCGGCCTTGACGTTGTGCATGGCTATTTCGTGAGCCTTGGGATTGTTGTCGTAGCCGTATATCTTGTGTTCGAACTCGCGTTCCTGGCTGTCATCGTTGTAGATGGCGTCGAACAGGTCGCGGTCGAAGTCTACCCACTTCTCGAAAGCAAACTCCTTGCGGAACACACCCGGGGCAATGTTTCTCGCGATGAGCGCCGCTTCAATGGGAATGGTGCCCGAGCCACACATGGGGTCGATGAGGTCGCACTCGCCGTGCCAGCCCGTCATCAGAATCATGCCGGCAGCCAATACCTCGTTGAGCGGTGCTTCGACAGCTTCCTGACGGTATCCACGGCGGTGAAGCGACTCACCACTCGAGTCGAGCGACAAGGTACAGTCGGTCTGGGCGATATGTATATTGAGCAGCACGTCGGGCTTGTTGATGCGCACGCTGGGGCGCTTGCCGGTCTTTTCGCGGAAATAGTCCACGATGGCGTCTTTCACGCGGTAGGATACGAACTTGCTGTGGCGGAACTCCTCGCTGAACACTACGGCGTCCACGGCAAACGATTTGCTCGTGTCCAGATAGTCTTCCCAGTGTATGGCCTTGATTTGCTCGTACACCTCGTCGGCATTCTGTGCCGTAAAGTGCTTGATGGGCCGGAGGATACGGATGGCGGTGCGCAGGCAGAAGTTGGCCCGGTACATCATTTCTTTGTCTCCGCTGAAGGACACCATGCGGCGTCCGATCTGAATATCGTTGGCTCCCAGTGCGGTAAGCTCTTGCGCCAGCACTTCTTCCAGTCCTTGGAAGGTCTTGGCAATCATCTCAAAGGATTGTTGTTCGCTCATTCTGTCTTTTTAATCTATCAGTATGTGTTGGGCCGCTGGTGCCGGGCTTGTTTGGTGGAAATGCCTGGCGGAGTCGGCCGGTTGGATTCGTTGTTAGAGGTTGTCCTGCCGCTGGCAGTCTTCCGTGCGTGGGTGCGATTGTGTTTTGCTGCCCTGCACGATGCGGGCGCCCGGTGCCACGTCGGCTGTTACCCAGATGTTGCCGCCTACGGTAGCGCCCCGTCCCACGGTGATGCGTCCCAGGATGGTGGCGTTGGAGTAGACAATGACGTCGTCCTCCAGAATGGGGTGGCGCGGAATGCCCTTGATGGGTTTGCCCTCGGCGTCGAGCGGAAAACTCTTGGCACCCAGCGTAACGCCCTGGTACAACTTCACGTTGTTGCCGATGATACACGTTTCGCCGATGACGACGCCTGTGCCGTGGTCGATGGTGAAATAGGCACCTATCTTGGCACCCGGATGTATGTCGATGCCCGTTTCGCTATGGGCCATTTCGGTAATGATGCGGGGAATGAGGGGCACGCCCAGACAAAGCAGTTCGTGGGCAATGCGGTAGTTGCTGATGGCGCGTATGGCCGGATAGCAGCAGATGACTTCGCCAAAACTTTTGGCTGCCGGGTCGCCGTTGTAGGCGGCTTCCACGTCGGTAGCCAGCAGGCGGCGCAGGTGGGGCAGGCGGCTGATAAACCGGGCTGCCAGGCTGGCGGCCTCTTCGCGCTGGTGTTCGGTACAGCAGGCGCCTTCGTTGTCGCCTCCAAAACACAGGCCGGCCAGAATCTGCCCGGTGAGCAGGTCGAACAGACGTTCTACGTTGACACCGATGTGGTAGTTGATGGTGCGGCTATTGACGGTCGAATTACCGAAATATCCGGGGAAGATGATGGCACGTGCCAGTTCGATGATGTCACTCAGTGCTTTGCCCGAAGGAAGCGGGTTACCGTCCGTGTGCTGGTGAAACAGTCCTTTGTAGGATTCGCTTTCCGACAGTTCGTCGACTGCCTGTGTCAGGATGTGGGTAAAGTTAAGTGGACTCATACGTGGAGATATCCGTTGTGTTAAAATTAGTGCAAAGGTAATAAGTATTCGGCAAAAATCCTACATCTTCCTCATTTATAGTGTGTATTTGCCGTTTTTAGGAACATTGTGCCGGGCCTTTACAGGCATCCTTCAGAGGGCTTGTGTTGGTGCCGTGGTGGTAACCTGTCGGAAGCAAACTTCCAACAGGTTAGAAGCACGCTTCCAACAGGTCAGAAGTTTACTTCTAACAGGTTACAAGCAACGGCCTTTTAAATGGCTGATTTTCAGTGGTCTCAAAAAGGACTTTTCCGGTCATTGCAATTCGCTGGGGCGTAACCCGAACGACCGTGCCGACAGGCATTCCACCTTGACGCGCCACACCTTGACGTTGCGCAGGGCAGGCAGATTCATGGAACATTCGTTGTCGGTGTAGTGCTTCATCATCAGGAGCAGGATGCGTCGTTTCTCGTCCAGGTCTTCTACGAACTCCACCTGTCCGCGGCACATCACGCTACGGCTTTTCATGCTGTACGAGCAGGCCACTTGCTGGTGCATCCATACCAGTTCGCTGCCTTCGCAAAAGGTGATACATACATGCGGGTTGTGTTGGACCATTTCCAGCTTGCTGCCCGTGGGGCCCGAGTGCAGGTAAACGGTGCCGTCTTCGTAAGCAAAGTTCATGGGGATAACGTAAGGATTGCCTTCCTTGTCTACCAGTCCCACCATGCAGTAAGGGCACCGGGTGATGATGGCGGTCACTTCGGCCGGTTCGGTAATGCTGATTGTTTTCATATGCGCGGTTTTTTCGGCAAAGTTACGCGATTGGATGCAAAAAGCAAGACTTTGGTCTGCCAAATTCAGCATAATACTTGACAATGTGTATACTCTTTCGTGTGCTTTTATCCTTCCTTTCCGTGTGTAGTTGATAACATGTCGCAGAGTATAAGATTCCGGGTACTTATGGTATTTTCACAGGTTACACATTATTTATATATCCCGCGCGAGAAACTTGTTTTTTTAAGTGTTAATTGTATTTTTTTGCTCCTTTCTTTTGTCTGTTTGCATAATGTAGCTAGGTTTGCGCCGTGTACACAAAAACCGATAGTCTGGCGCGCAGGCATCCTTTTATTTTTTTGATAAAAAATTATTAAGTTTAAAGATTACATGAAAATCAACAACCTTTTCCCGTTGTTCAGTTTGCTGGTTTTGTTTGCCTTTGCTTCGTGTAACGATGACGACACAAACACCTCTTATCTGGACTTAACCAAGCAAGTGCTGACACTGACCGAGGGTGAGGCCACTACCTCTACTTACACATTCAGTGTAGAAGCATCCGATGCCAACATTCCTTATCTTTGCCTTTATGTTGATAAGGCTACTATTGACCTGATACCTAAAGGCGAATTGCCAGCTTACTTGATGGAAGACCTCAAGAAGCAAGCTGAGGCCAAAGGTACACCGTTTGAACAATATGTAGCATCGCTGGCCATGAAGGGCAGCCAGAAAGATGTTAAAGTGAGCAATCTGCTTCCGGGTCGTATTTACGAGCTGGTGGTGTTTGCCGTAGATGGTGTGCGTACAGCCGACAAGGCAGAATACTTGTTCTTCCAGACTCTGAAAACCGAGCACATTGATTGTCAGTTTAATGTAAACGTAGTGCCTGAGCAATTGCAGGCGCAATCGGCTGTGTTCCAAATTGAGCCTTCCAACAAGGAAGTAAAATGGTACTTCACGGGTATCAAGAAATCCGGTTTCGACGATGCTATTGCCAGTGGAAGCTATGATGAAGGCAGCATCATTATGACGTTGCTCGAACAGGAATTGCAATCCATTTTCACGCAATTGGTTCCTCCGGGTGGAGAACTTACCGATGAAATTGTGGAACAAGCATTGGAATTAGTATTGCATACAGGCGATTTAAGCGGTGATAAAGGGTTGAAGTTCACTAATCTGACTGCTGATACCGACTACTATTGGCTGGCTGCCGCCTTTACCATTGTAGAGACAGATGATGCCAACGAAATTGTACTCTGCTCTGATGTTAGCAAAGGCGAGTTCCATACACCTCAAAAAGACTTGTCGAAACTTACTTTCGAGGTTGAGGTGAGCGATATTACCGCTGTTTCGGCACACGTTAAGGTTACACCTTCGTATAACGACGAAAAGTATGTCTTCTTCTCGGATGCTTTCAACGAAGAGAATATCAATATGACCGATGAGGAGATGATGGAAGACTACATCAAGAAAAACCAGAATAACCTCAATATGCCTTGGGGAACATACACAGGAGTACAGGATGTACCCGAGCTTTCTTGTATCCCTAATAGCAAGAACTATGTACTGGTATTTGGTTACAACGGTGGTCCCACAACCGCACCGATTGTAAAGCGTTTTGAGACGCCTGCTGGAGGTGATGCTTCGGCTACAACTTTTACTTACAAGGATATGGTGGTTACCCCGTATCAGATTGACATGACGGTTGTTCCTTCCGACTTGACCGTACCTTATGTAAGTGTTCTGGTACCTAACGATGAGTTCAATAAAGAAGAATACATCAGTCTCGTTGAAATGCAAGTTATCAGCGACTATCAGATGAATTCAATGTGGAATCCGGGTATGACAATGACTTCGTTCCTTTACAGCAATACAACTTATGTTCCGGGCAAGAAGAGCGTAGGCGTATACCAGGGCTTGAAGGAAGGTGTAGCATACACTGTATGTTCGTTTACCCTTTCGCCTGAAGGAAAGGTTGTTGCCGCACACGAACAGGCATCAATCGCTACGGTTCCTGCACTTTCGGACGCTACAGTATCGGGTGAGATCCTGGGCTATTTTGACGGTGATGAAGAAAATGGTATCGTGTTCGGACAGCCCGAAAAGACTAAAGGACGCGTTATCCTGGCTATGAAATATACCAAGTCGGAGACAGCCAAGAAAGCATGGTTTAATATACTTTACGATGCCGAAGAGATTGACGAGATGGATCCTATGGCTTTGCCTGATGAAGATATCATCAAGAGCTATGCGACACCGTGGATTGAATTGACCGATAGTTACCGTTTTGTAATGTGTGACTGGGACCGTCTTTATTATAGCTTTGCCTATGCCAAGAATGCAGACGGCATAGAAGGCAAGGTCGTTCGTATGGAAGTTCCTTCCATGAACCGTGAGGGAGCCGGTACACTGGATGAACTGAAGGAACTTGTCAAACTCGGTGAGGCCGAAAATACACGTGCTTTGTTCCGTGCCGCAATGCCTCAGTTAGGTAAGCAGCAGATGGTTGAAAACCATGCACAGAAATCGGATGTACAAGTGCCTTATCGCTGCGAATCGCCTGCAAAAGCCGCTCAGCAGAAGTTTGACGCTTCCAATTATCAGCCGAGTGTATTCCCAGCCAACGGACATCTGCCTTTGGCACATCCGGTCATTAAAAGGAAATAAAGGTTATGCCCGTCTGCCGGGAGGTGCATATATGCTATGTCTTCCGGCAGATAGGTAAGCCATGCCGCTGTATTTTTACAGGAAAAATAGAATATAAGATAACTGACAGCATATTTGAGCTGTCTCTAACAAGAACAATATGAAGCAAAAACTATTATATCTGTTGCCGTTCTTCTGCCTGTTGCTGGCTGGATGTAACGACGACGATGCGAACATGACCGTATCGCAAAGCGAATTTAAGGAGATATCCTATGAAGGAGGAACCTTTGACATTGAAATGACAACCAATGTGGAATGGACTGCCGTAAGCCAGGCCGAGTGGTGCCGTGTACTGAAAAGTGAGGGTGTAGGCAGCCGTAAACTGACCGTAGAAGTAGAGGCTAACCTGGGTGCAGCCCGTATAGGTGAAGTGGTGATTGAAGCACAGGGTGAGAAACACACCATTACATTCAGCCAGCAGGGTATTCCCGATGGACAAGAACTGAAATATAAGATTCCTATCGTATTTCACATCATCTACGGCGATGCAAATGATCCTAAGCAGAACATTCCTGCCGAGGAGATTTATTCCATGCTTGAAGATGTAAACAAAATGTATCGCAATGCCGGTGCTGAAACAACGGTAGACCTCAACATGGAATTTGTACCGGCCGAATTCGACCCTCAGGGCAACCGTCTGGAGGAACCGGGTATTGACCGTGTAAAATGGTTGACATCCGAGCTTGACCCGACCGATGTGATGGAAGACAACACACGCAAGTACGTTCACTTCTTGTGGGAACCTAATGACTATGTGAATATTCTGGTATACCGCTTTACGGCCGAAACATCCAGAATTCTGGGTATCTCTACCTTCCCTTACACCACAAAGTCGCATCCGCTTGAGGGAACTGATGTGCTGGAAGATATGAACATTACCCTGGCCAATCTGAACTATGTACGCGGTGTTTCCATCAACAGTTCTTATATAGGTGATGTAGAAGATGCCTTTACTCCTTTTGCACCCGAAGAGTATAAGGAACTTATTACAAAACAGATAGATGGCGGCATTACATTAGGCCATGAACTGGGACACTATTTCGGTTTGCGTCATGCATTCTCCGAAGCTCAAATAGGCTGTCTGGATACTGACTTCTGCGAAGATACCAAGAGCTATAACAAAAATGACTATGACATGTTTGTGAACCAGGTTTACCAGCTGATGAATTACGATGAAACGTATGCCGGGAAATTCAACTGGGAAAGCTTGTTCGAGCGTACTACTTGCCAGAACGAGCCTTTTATCTCGCATAACATTATGGACTACGCTTACAGCTATTTGGATGAGTTTACGGCCGACCAGCGCCTGCGCGTGCGTCACGTGCTGGATTACAGCCCCATGATTCCGGGTCCCAAGCAGACGCGTGCCTATCTGAATACGAAGGCCGTTTCCGACGGTCCGATGGACTTGCCCTTCTCCGTATCCGATTGTGGCCCGCGCGGCATGATAGTGGCAGAGTAAACGCATTGCATTTCCTTAAGGGAAATCTGAGGATAGAAAAACCGGGAAGCCTCTTTTTCAAAGGGAGACTTCCCGGTTTGCTTATATGTGGCTGGGAGTACAGCGGACGGTATCCGTCTCCCTGCTATTCTTCAAGTGCGAAGTCCAGTTGCTTCTTTTCCAGGTTGGCACGGGCCACGCGGATGGTGATGGGATCGCCCAGGCTATACGTGCGGTTCTTGCGGCGTCCGCGCAGGCAGTAGTTCTTTTCGTCGAACTCGTAATAGTCGTCATCGAGGTCGCGGATGGGTATCATGCCTTCACACTTGTTTTCGTTGAGCTCTACGTAGAGGCCCCATTCGGTGACGCCTGAGATGACACCGTCGTACACTTGGCCGAGGCGTTCGGTCATGAACTCTACCTGCTTGTACTTCACGCTGGAGCGTTCGGCGCTGGCGGCCAGCTGCTCCATGGCGCTGGAGTGCTCGCACAGGGCTTCGTACTTCTTTTCGCTTACGGTACGTCCGTGTTCGTCCAGATACTTGGTGAGCAGGCGGTGCACCATCATGTCGGGGAATCGGCGGATGGGCGAGGTGAAGTGCGTGTAGTAGTCGAAGGCCAGGCCGTAGTGGCCGATGTTGTGCACGGAGTAGCGTGCCTTCTGCATGGCGCGGATGGAGACGGTCTCGATGAGGTTCTCCTCCTTCTTGCCCTGTATGTCGTCCAGCAGGTGGTTGATGGATTTGGATACGTCGGTCTTCGTGCCCGTTGTGCGCAGCTTGTAGCCGAAGCGGGCGATGAACTGTGCCAGGTTATCCAGCTTTTCAGGGTCGGGCAGGTCGTGTATACGGTAGGGCAGTACCTTGGCCTTCTTCCCTTTGGGCACGCGGCCTATCTTTTCGGCCACGGTACGGTTGGCCAGCAACATGAATTCCTCGACCAGCTTGTTGGCGTCTTTCGATACTTTGAAATACACGCTAATGGGCTTTCCTTTCTCGTCAATCTCGAATTTCACTTCGTAGCGGTCGAAGTTGATGGCGCCGGCAGCAAAGCGCTTTTCGCGCAATTGCTTGGCGAGCCGGTCGAGTTGGAGCACTTCTTCTTTGTAGTCGCCCTCGCCGGTTTCGATGATTTGCTGTGCCTCCTCGTAGGTGAAGCGGCGGTCGCTCTTGATCACGGTGTGCACCACGCGCGAGTCCAGCACTTCGGCCTTGTCGTTCATCTGGAAGATGACCGAGTAAGCCAGCTTTTC
>ENA-OOXJ01002015-OOXJ01002015.1-human-gut-metagenome-genome-assembly--contig:-NODE-2015-length-11312-cov-5.005241_pt1 | contig 11312 bp, 7 predicted proteins | sample MGYA00241587_ERZ501343 | MGnify/ENA primary metagenome ERZ501343 (study PRJEB25962, sample SAMEA2042918) | human gut metagenome | biome: human gut; feature: human-associated habitat; material: faeces... | reverse complement strand
GAGCTGGTCTCGCCTGTCGGCTCGGTCGGTGCTTCAAAAGGCCAGTGGCCTTTTGAGGTCGCCGCAGGCGACCCGCACCTCTCTGCACTCTTGCGCCGAACAACCTGACAGACAAAACTTTGCGAAGTCCTCTCTGCCAGCTTGCCCGGTTCTTCTTCGGTGTCGGTCTGCCTGCAAGCTGTTCCTGCCCGATTTCCTCCGGCGTATGGCTTCTTCTTGGTGCGCTCGTGTCATGGCGGCACTTCTCCGAAAAAGCATAGTGGCTTGCAGCCGATCATGTTGTTGTCAAGGTACAGTGTGGTTTTGTAAGAAGTTGTGGACTTTCAAAAATGCGAGCAAGACTGTTTTTGAAAGTAGTTCCCACACCTTATACAAACTTAAAGGGGTGTTTTTAAACGGGGGCTTATGAAAATTCTGATAATTTTCACTTTTTCAAACAACCTCCTATACCTATAACATTCTAAAATGGGTGTTTGGCATACAGATTTTCAAATTTTGTTGAACTGCCTAATTTTAGAATATAGATTTTGTTCATTATCCACTTATAGAACTAGCGGAAAGCCGCTTTACAAAAGATTTTGAAAGCCTCTACACTAATAGGAATCCGCAGGACCGTTTTGGAATACAGTTTTGAAAATTTCACAATTTTGGACAAAAAGAAAAACGGCAAAGCAGATAAAATCCACTTTGCCATTTTAAAGAAAGCACTTCCGCTAAACACTCTACGTTGAAAATGCAATCGTACACTGCTATAATAAAATTGTGGTATTATCACCAAAAATTCAAGATGCAAAGCGTTTGTGATTAGCAAACATTCAGGAGGAGCGCATGGTAACAGGAGCCATTAAAAATAAGGTAGACAAAATCTGGACGGACATCTGGGCAGGCGGCATCACCAATCCGCTGACCGTCATTGAACAGCTGACCTATCTCATGTTCATCCGGTCACTGGACGAGAAAGAGCTTGCCACCGAAGATTTTGAGAACATGGCGGGCGAAAAGATGGAGCACATCTTCCCGGCCAGCGAAGCAGGACAGTCCATGCGGTGGAGCCGCTTCAAGGATAAAGATTCCCGCGAAATTTTCCTGACCATGCAGCAGCGGGTGTTCCCTGCCATCAAAAAGATGAAGTATGGCCGTCTGCCGGATTTTAACGAAAAAGGCGAACTGGTAGAGGTACTCAGCAAGCTGGAACAGGCACAGCAGGAGGCCGAAAAGCTGGGCAAGAGCTTGTCGGAAAAAGAGAAAGATGTTTTGCGGGCAGAGGATGAAAAGGAACAGAACACCGCCTTTGCGCGGTACATGGACGATGCCATGTTCCTGATCCCCACGCCACAGGTGCTGCAAAAGATCATCACCGGGCTGGAAGATCTTTACACCCACGACATTGCCGACCTTGATATGCAGGGCGACCTGTACGAGTATATGCTGGGCAAGCTGGCAACCGCAGGGCAGAACGGCCAGTTCCGCACGCCCAAACACATCCGGGACATGATGGTGGAGCTGGTGCAGCCCACGCCGAACGACTTCATCTGTGACCCCGCCTGCGGCACAGCGGGCTTTCTGGTGTCCAGTGCACAGTACCTCCGCGCCCACTACGAGGACAGCATGACCCCGGAGCAGTGGCAGCATTTTGCCGGCCCGATGTTCACCGGCTTTGACATGGACCGCACCATGCTGCGCATTTCGGCCATGAACCTGATGCTCCACTCCATCACGAACCCGGAAATCGACTACAAGGACAGCGTGTCGAAGCAAAACTCCATTTGCAGCAAGTATACCGTTTGCCTTGCGAACCCGCCATTCAAGGGCACTGTGGATGCCGAGAGCATCAACGACGACCTGAAAGCCGTCACCAACACCAAAAAGACAGAATTGCTTTTCCTTGCGCTCTTCCTGCGGATGCTCAAAACCGGCGGACGCTGCGCCTGCATCGTGCCGGACGGCGTGCTGTTCGGTTCCAGCAAGGCGCACCAGAGCATCCGAAAAGAACTGATTGAAAACCATCAGCTGCGGGCGGTCATTTCCATGCCCTCCGGCGTGTTCAAGCCCTACGCAGGCGTGTCCACGGCGGTGCTGGTGTTTACCAAGACCGGCGCGGGCGGCACCGACAAGGTGTGGTTCTACGATATGAAAGCCGACGGCTTCTCGCTGGACGACAAGCGCACCGAAGTGAAGGAGAACGACATCCCGGACATCATCGCCCGGTTCCATAACCTCGACGCCGAAACTGATCGCAAGCATACCGAGCAGAGCTTCTTTGTGCCCAAAGAAGAAATTGCCGCCAATGGGTACGATTTATCCATCAATAAGTACAAAGAGACCGAGTATGTGCCGGTGGAGTACCCCTCGACTACGGAAATTCTGGCCGACCTGCATGAGCTGGAAATGGAGATCACCAAGGGTCTGGCAGAGTTGGAGGAGATGGTGTGATGAAAAAACTTCTTCCAGAAGTCTGTACTATTCAGTATGGATTTCCTTTTGACTCTGCAAAATTTTCAGATAGTAATGGAATGCCGCTTATCAGAATCCGCGATGTGGTAAGGGGATATTCTGAAACCTATACAACAGAAGAATATAAGAGTGAATATATCGTACACGAAAATGATTTACTCATCGGTATGGATGGTGAGTTCAACATTGCAAAGTGGGGAAAAACACCCGCGCTTTTGAATCAGCGAGTTTGCCGATTAGCACCAAAGGATAGTATTGATAAAGACTACTTATTTTACTTTATGCCCGTTGCACTAAAGCGAATCGAGGAAAAAACGCCGTTTGTCACAGTAAAGCATTTGTCTGCAAAAGAGTTGAACAAAATTGAAATTCCTGTTTTGTCCTTAGAAGAACAAAGAAAAATTGCAGAAACGCTGAGCAAGGTCGATAAATTGATAGCATTTCGAGACCAGCAACTTGCCAAACTGGACGAGCTGGTAAAGGCGCGATTTGTGGAGATGTTTGGAGACCCTATAAACAATCCTATGAAGTGGATTGTTTCCAAAATAGAAGATATTGCTGCGCAAGAGAAAAATGCTTTAAAGGCTGGTCCGTTTGGTTCAGCGTTAAAGAAAGAATTTTATGTTAGATCCGGCTATAAAATTTATGGTCAGGAACAAGTTATATGCGGGGACGCTTCATTTGGTGACTATTATATTGATGAGGAAAAATATAAGGAACTAAAAAATTGCGCAGTACAGGCAGGCGATATTTTAATCAGCTTAGTTGGCACTTATGGAAAAACGCTGATAATGCCGGACAACTACGAAGCGGGCATTATAAATCCTCGCTTGATGAAGATAACACTTAATAAAAATAAGGTGACCCCCATTTATTTCAAGTATTATTTTGAATCGAATGCTTTAAAAGCGTCAATGGATGCCAATACGCATGGCGGAACAATGGGGATTTTGAATCTCGGAATTATTCGACAAATGAAAATTCAGGTACCTCCGCTTTCTCTTCAAAACCAGTTTGCTGCCTTTGTAGAGCATGTAGACGAGCAGAAGCAGACCGTACAGCAGAGCCTTGAAAAGCTGGAATTGATGAAAAAGGCACTGATGCAGGAATATTTTGGGTAAAAGGGTGGGCAACAAATAATTTTAGCAGTATAATAGGGCTAAGACATAGAAAGTGGTGGTTAAAATGACGAATTATGAACGATTCAAGAAAATTTACGATGAGATTGATGCTCTAATCGAGCATCGGGTAAAAAGCTCTTCTCAGGAATTTATCGGTTGGCAAACAAGAGCCGAACGTTTTTTGAGAACGTACTATGGAGAAAACAGCAAAGAAGTTGTGGATTTTGGAAATACACACTTTTCCTTGATGATTTATACATTTAATGAAACAGAGAGTGATTATATAGAAGCATGTAAGAGTGGCTTGCTGACAAGCAAAGCGGTATTCGGAGTATACCTCGATGAATTAAAAGAAAAAGACAGCGTACAAGATAATAAGGCTATGCGCATAAATAATGTCCGTCCAAATAAGATTTTCATTGTTCATGGACATGACGACGCATTGAAACAGGAGGTTGCGCGCATTGTTGAAAAGCAAGGGCTTGAGGCCGTTATTCTAAGTGAACAGGCAAACCACGGTAAGACCATTATTGAGAAATTTGAAGAAAACACAGATGTTGGTGCAGCTATTTGCCTGTTTACTGGTGATGATTATGGAAGAGCTATAAAGGATGACAAGGGTGAAGAAACAAAGCCAGCAAATGATAGATTGCGGGCACGGCAGAATGTCGTGTTTGAAGCTGGTTGCTTTATGGGAAAGCTAGGACGTGAAAATGTCATCTTGATTGCCAATCCTGAAATTGAACTCCCGTCTGATTTGCAGGGTGTGGTCTATACAAATGATAAATCGTGGCAGATAGATGTTTTGAAAGAACTAAGAGAAATCGGTTACACTATAGATTTTAATAGAGTCTTCTAACAATGAGGATGGAGGAAAGTGAGATTTTTATTCTGGAATACGCATGATAATGAGGATATAAATACAGTTCTTTGTGATATAATTGTAGAGCAAAAGTCAAACATCGTTGTTCTTGCAGAATATAAAGACATCGTTGAGGATTTGATCAACCATCTCGATTTGAATGGTATTAGGATGGATGTTTATCCATCTGTAGGATGTGACCGGCTTACAATTCTTGGAAACAAAAAGAACATCCGACAAAGCCGACAAAGCAAATATTATTCTATGCAAATTATAGAAAACGACCTACTTCTATGTGGGGTTCATCTTCCGAGTCAAATGTGGACGGATGAACGTACCCAAACACTCGCATTTCAGTCGGTGGTTCACGATATTGAGCTTGCAGAAAAGGAAAGTGGAATTGATAAGACCGTAGTCGTTGGAGATTTTAATCAAAATCCATACGATGATGGGTGCTTGGGCGCATTTGGATTTCATGGAATTCCCGTTGCGGATGAAGCACAAAAAATATCAAGGGTAATCTATGATACAGAGTATAAAATGTTTTATAATCCTATGTGGAATTTGCTGGGAGATTTTAATTATCCACCCGGAACATACTATTATAGAGGCAATAAGGAGAAAAATGAATTCTGGAATATTTTTGATCAAGTGATAGTTCGTCCCCGGTTGAGAAACAACTTTGTTGATAAAGAATTAAAAATCATAACAAAAACGCAAAAGGTTTCTTTAGTGACTCAAAATCTGCATCCAAATAAAGAAATCAGTGACCATTTACCGATTGTATTTCAATTAATGGAGGATTAAGTATGGATCGTATGCTATCATTAAAAGAGAAGTTAAGCTTTGACAAGGTTGATTTGACAGCGCCCGATAAAGTTATTAAAGAAGTTGGAAATGAATTAAGCGAAATAACGCAAGGAATGGTCAAATGTGAAGTCCAGCTATATGATGGGCCGATTCGTTCCTTCACACAGACGAAAGAAGTTGGGGCAGGTGCTGTATTTGCAGCTTTTCAGACAAAAACCGTAGAAGAACGAGTGGATATTCAAAGTCGTTTGGGAGAAATGGGTAATACGCAAAAGAAATTTGAAGTATGCTTGGAAACGCCTGATAATAAAGACTACAAGTTTCGATTAATGTTTATTGCGTACGATGCAACTATTTATCCTGTAACAGTTGTTCTAGAAAGTGATATTGCAAATCAGTTGCCACAATACGGAAATGGCTATATTTATAGTTTTAAATCTCGCAAAGATTTTCAAACTTTTTTTGTGGATGTGATAAATTCGGATAAAGCAGTCACCATATTGCAACAATTAATCAATCTGGCTGGGAATGCGATGCATTTAGAAATGAATGAAGAGGCAGAGACGAACGCTGACGTCTAAATGATATAGTGACGCAGCTACTTTGATGAGGCATTCAATTATGTCAAATTTTGAATATTTGTCCTCTAAACCCGAATATTCCCTCTTCGCCAATTCTGCCATCGAGGCCGAGAAAGTGTTCTCCACCTCCCCGGCGATGTGCGCGGTGGGGTGCCGGAAGGCGTTGGAGCTGGCGGTGAAGTGGGTGTATGCGGCAGACAAAACCATCACGATGCCCTACAAGGACAACCTGCAATCCCTGCTGCACGAGCCGAGTTTCCGGTTCGCGGTGGACCGCAATGTGTGGAGCGTGCTGCCCAGCATCGTGAAGGCGGGCAATCTGGCGGTACATACGGGGCATAGTGTGTCGGCGGCGGATGCAGTGTTCAGCCTGCGGGGGCTGTTCGACTTCATCCAGTGGGTGGATTACTGCTACGGCACGGACTATGTGGAGCGCTCCTTTGATGAAACAGCCATCCCCGGCGAAAAGGTAACACTGGACGAAAAGAAGATCCGGGAGCAGGAAAGTTTACTGTCCCAGAAAGATGCCGAGTTGGAAGCCTTGCGCAAGCAGGTGGAGAGCCTTTCGGCGGCGTACACGGCCAGCAAACAGCAGAACCAGCAGAGCCGCAGTTTCACCGCCGCCGACCTGACCGAAGCCGAAACGCGGCGGAAGATCATCGATATCGACCTCAAGGCCATGGGCTGGAAATTCACCGGGCCGGACGCCGATGTGCGCACCGAGTACGAAGTGGACAACATGAACGGCGTGCTGGGGCAGAAGGGCTATGCGGACTATCTGCTGATGGGCAAAGACGGCTTGCCGCTGGCGGTCATTGAAGCCAAGCGCAGCACCAAAGACCCCAACATCGGGCGCAAGCAGGCTCAGCTTTATGCAGACTGTCTGGAACAGAAATTCGGCCGCCGTCCGATGCTGTTTACCACCAACGGCTACACCACCTATTTCTGGGATGAACAGAGCGGCCCGCAGCGTGCCGTGAGCGGGGTGTTCTGCAAGGACGACTTGCAGAAGCTGATGAACCGCCGCACCGAGAAAAAGCCGCTGGACACCATCGAAATTGACGATAAAATCACCGACCGCTACTATCAGAAAAACGCCATTCGGGCTGTCTGCGCCCACATCGCGCAGGGCTTCCGGCGCAATCTGCTGGTCATGGCTACTGGCACGGGCAAGACCCGCACCGCATCCAGCCTGACCGATGTACTGAGCCGGGGCGGTCATGTGACCAACGTGCTCTTTCTGGCAGACCGCACCGCGCTGGTCAAACAGGCAAAGGACGACTTCAAGAAGTATCTGCCCGACCAGTCGCTGTGCAACCTATGTTCCTCTAAGGATGATAAGGCCGCGCGCATCGTGTTTTCCACCTATCCCACCATGCTCAACGCCATCGACAACGCCAAGACCAAGGACGGCGTGCCGCTGTTTTCGCCCGCCCACTTTGACCTTATCATCGTGGACGAGAGCCACCGCAGCATTTTCAAGAAATACCGCGCCATTTTTGATTATTTCGATGCGATTCTGGTGGGTCTGACCGCCACCCCGAAAACCGACGTGGACCGCAACACCTACGACTTTTTCGAGATGGAGCACGGCATCCCCACCTACGCCTACGATTACGATACGGCGGTCTACACCGACCATGTGCTGGTGCCTTACTACAACTACGAGGTCAAGACGAAATTCACAGAAGAGGGCATCCACTACGATCAGCTTTCACCGGAGGATAAGGCCCGCTACGAGGACGATTTTGCCGAGGACGACACCCTGCCCACCTTTATCCCATCCGAAAAGCTGAACAAGTTCATCTTCAACGCCAACACCGTGGACACTGTGCTGCAAGATCTGATGGAACGGGGCATCCAGACGGCAGGTGGTGACCACATCGGCAAGACCATTATCTTTGCCCAGAACAAGCGCCATGCGGAGTTTATCCGGGAACGTTTTGGCAAGCTCTACCCGCAGCTGGAGACCCAGTACCCGGGATTCATCCAGCGGGTGGTCTGCGACGACGCCTATGCACAGTCCATCATTGACGACTTCAAGCAGCCGGACAAGCCACCGTTTATTGCGGTCTCGGTGGATATGATGGACACGGGCATCGATGTGCCGGAGTGCGTGAATCTGGTGTTTTTCAAAAAAGTGCGCAGCAAAACGAAGTTCTGGCAGATGATTGGCCGTGGTACACGGCTCTGCTCATCCCTTGCCTGCGTGGATGCCATCGACGGCGAATATACGGGCAAACGGCGGTTTCTGATTTTCGACTACTGCGGCAACTTTGAATTTTTCCGTCAGAAACCCAACGGCTACGAGAGCGCGGACACCAAGAGCCTGTCCGAGAGCATTTTCTGCAAGCAGGTGCGCATTGCTGCGGCCTTGCAGGATGGAGCCTATGGGGACGAAAACTACCAGAACTGGCGCAAGATCTTAACGGAGACCTGCCGTGCCGAAGTGGGAGCGCTGAACCCGGAGCTGGTATCCGTGCGGCTGCACCGACAGGCCGTGGAACACTATCAAAAGCCGGAAGCCTTTGTCAGCCTGACCGAAACGGACAAGGGTACTCTGATGAAAGAGGTGGCACCGCTCATCTCGCTGGACGACAAGGACGAGGCCGCCAAGCGGTTCGATAACTTTGTGTATGGCTTGCTGCTCTGTGAGCTGGAAGGTCTGCCGGGGCTGGGCCGCGCCCAGAAACAGCTGCGCAATACAGCGGCAATGCTGGAAGGGAAGGCTACCATCCCGCAGGTGCAGGCAAAGCTGTCCCTCATCCGGGAGGTGCAGACAGACGAATTTTTGACCTCGCATGACCTTCTCCGCTTTGAGGAAATGCGGCAGGAGCTGCGGGAGCTTATCAAGTTTCTGGTGGACGGTGTAGAAGGGCAAAAACCTGTCTACACGGCCCTTGCCGACCCGGTACTGGAACAGACCGAGGGCAAAACGCTGGATTCCGGCTACGATTTCGGCGAGTACCGGGAACGTGTGAACCGCTACATCATGGAGCACCGCAGCGATACGCTGGCCATCCACAAGCTGACCCAGAACATTCCGCTTTCCCGGGGCGACTATACCGAGTTGGAACATATCTTCACCTGTGAGCTGGGCAGCAAAGAGGACTACGCACGGGAGTTTCGGGATACGCCCTTTGGTCTGCTGGTGCGTAAAGTGGCAAAGCTGGACCACGATGCTGCCATGCAGGCATTTTCAAAATTTATCAATGACGAATCGCTGAATGCAAAGCAGATCGCGTTTGTTCAGAAGGTCATTCATTACATCGAGCAGAACGGTTATGTGGAAAGCAAAGCGGTTCTGATGAAACCACCCTTTGACCAGCCCATTCTGTTTACCCGCCTGTTTGATGGCAAAACAGGCAGTGAACTGATGGAGACAATCAATTTGGTGAAAGAGAATGCCACCCATGTGACTGCATAAAGTGGTGGAATGTACTGATAAAAAACGGTATAATACGCTTGAACGATATTGAACTGAATTGCAGGTGATACCATGCCTTTCCCCCTCGACCATTACATTGAAGCCTCCCATGTGGATTACAAGGAACGTCTTGAAGAGAAAAAGCCGCGCAGCTGGCTGAAATCCGTGTCGGCATTTGCCAATACCGAGGGCGGACACCTGATTTTTGGCGTAAAGAATGAGCCGCGCGAGGTCGTAGGATTGGAAAATCCGCAGACTGTGGTGAGCAGATTGACGGAACTTATCAAAGTCCGCATTGACCCTACACCACGCTATCGAGTGCGGGAGGTCGAAATAGAGGGCAAGTCCTGCGTTGATTTGGAAGTACAGGACGGCCCGGCGTATCCATATTATTATGCCTTTGACGGTTCCCATACGGCCTATATGCGGCATGGCGACCAGTCCGAAGAAGCCACTTCACGGGAACTGAACGAATTGATTTTGCAGGGCATGAACCAGACTTTTGATGCCCTGCCCAGTTCTTATCGAGTGGGTGATGTCAGTTTTACACTGCTGGCCGCAACGTTTAAGAATCTGAAAAAAGAGGATTTCGACCTTGAAAAAGACTTGCCATCCGCAGGATTGGTAACAGATGATGGACAGATTACGAATGGCGGCCTGTTACTCTGCGATCAGGGCGTTCTGAAACAATCCCGTATTTTCTGCACTCGCTGGAAAGGCAACTACAAGGGCAGCATTGAAGAGGATGCTCTGGATGACAAGGAATTTCAAGGTGCAAGTCTGATCACACTGCTGCAAAATGCGGAAGATTTTGTTCGCAACAACAGCAAAAACCCATGGAGCATCCGTGGTATGACCCGTGAAGAACGCAGTGACTACCCTTATAAAGCCGTTCGTGAGGTGCTGGTCAATGCGCTGATCCATCGGAATTATCAGATTCTTGGTTCGGAGATTCATGTAGAAGTGTTCGATGACCGACTGGAGATCACTTCACCGGGCGGTATGATGAATGGCCGCAGGGTGCAGGACATGGATATCCGGCACATTCCGTCTATGCGGCGCAATCAGGTGATCTCGGATGTGTTCTCACGGCTTGGCTTTATGGAGCGCCGTGGCAGCGGCATTGACCGCATCCTGAACTCTTATGTGGAAGTAGCCCAGAAGCCGACCTTCTACTCGGATTCAGATTTCTTTATCGTTACGCTGCCGAATAGAAGTGTAGCGACTCCGGCACAGGTCAGTATGGAAAGTGTGGCAAGTGGTGCGGAAAGTGCGGAAACCTCTGCGGAAAGTGCGGAAACTTCTACAGTGCTCCACGGAATGAGTACGGATGCAGAAGTGAGTGAACTTTGCGAAAGGCTGAATGGCACGAGACTAACTGCAAGTACAAAAGAGCGGACGCTTGAACTTTTCAAGAGATATCGGTATCAATATCAGTTCCGCAGCATAAACGTTGCACAGCTATATGGCGTTCAGAAATCTCGTGCATCCTCTATTATCAAGAATCTTATCAAGCATGGATTGGTGACGTCACCAGAATATGGCGTATACCAATTTGTGAAAAAGTAACACCGCTATCAACAGGTGGTTTTTGAAAACCAAGCGATGAGGCTGTTACAGCCCATGGAACGTCTTAATATAATTTGAATTATCATAATCGAAATTATATTAACCGCTTGCGCAGAAATACCCACTCCCCTGAGAACTTCTCAGACGAGTGGGCATTCTTCTTCCCGTGTATCAAATTTGACTTTGCGGTCACTCAAACCGCCATCAAGTCATGGATCAAAAATCATCATTTTTCATTTGTCCCAGAATAAGTGCACGGTTTCTGCACTGTTTTTGCACGGTTTCAAGGGATGCAATGGGTACTCTGACTTGCAAAATACGACAAAGGGTGCAGAAATTGCCGGGCGGAAAATCACGATGCTTTGCACAAAAATAACGAAAACTCGAAACTTCTAAAATCAGAGTGTTCTGCCCGGTGGGCTCTTTTAATCAGGGGGCCAGGGATTCGAGTTCCCTCGAGCGCACCAAAATCCCACGAAGAATCGTAA
>ENA-OOXJ01002013-OOXJ01002013.1-human-gut-metagenome-genome-assembly--contig:-NODE-2013-length-11335-cov-2.681649_pt1 | contig 11335 bp, 6 predicted proteins | sample MGYA00241587_ERZ501343 | MGnify/ENA primary metagenome ERZ501343 (study PRJEB25962, sample SAMEA2042918) | human gut metagenome | biome: human gut; feature: human-associated habitat; material: faeces... | reverse complement strand
GCAGGCGCCGAGCGGCGAGTTGAACGAGAACATCTGGTCGTTGGGTTCTTCGAAAGTGATGCCGTCGGCCTCGAACTTGGTGCTGAAGCGGTACAGACTGGTGCTGCGGTCGGGCTGGTAGAAGCGCAGCAGGCAGGTGCCGTCGCCTTCGTACATGGCAGTTTCGGCCGAATCGACCAACCGGCTGATGGCGTCTTTCTCGTGCGAGGCCGTCATGCGGTCTACCAGCAGAAACACCGTGTCGCCTTCTTTCGGTTCGTATTCGTCAATGCGCACCATTTCGCCGTTCACTTCCAGACGTGTAAAGCCCTGTTTCAGGTCAATTTCCAATTGCTGTTTCAGTGAGCGGTCTTCGCGCAATATGATAGGTGCCAAAATGGTGTAGCGTGTCCCGTCGGGATGCTCCAGCATGCAGTTCACAATGTCTTCGGGGGTATGTTTCTTGACTTCCTGACCGCTTATGGGGCTGAACGTGTGTCCCACGCGGGCGTACAGCAGACGCAGGTATTCGTATATTTCGGTCGAGGTACCCACGGTGGAGCGTGGGTTGCGGCTGTTTACCTTCTGTTCGATGGCAATGGCGGGCGGGATGCCCTTGATGTAGTCGCATTCCGGTTTGCTCATGCGGCCCAGAAACTGGCGGGCATAGCTGCTGAGGCTCTCCACGTAGCGGCGTTGCCCTTCGGCATAGAGGGTGTCGAAGGCCAGCGACGACTTGCCCGAGCCCGACAGGCCGGTAATGACAATCAGTTTGTTGCGGGGAATTTCCACGTCAATGTTCTTCAGGTTGTTGACGCGGGCGCCCTTTATGCGGATGGATGTGTTTTCTGCCATATTCCTTCTTGCTCAAAATTACGACGGTTCATCTTGCAAAAGTAATAATTTTGAGGTAACCTCGTTTCAGATGCTTCTATTTATTTTATCGTAAAACGGGCTGTAAACAATGTGCGGTGGGGAATATGCGAGAGGGGCACCACCGATTGTGTAATCTGTGGCGCCCCTCCTATATACAGGTTCAGCAGTCGTGCTGCGCAACGCGTCTTAGCCCAGCGGCAATTCTTCGCCGTCTTCGCCCGACGGAGCATCGTCTTTCTCTTGTTCCGATAGCTCTATCCACTCCAGCGAGCTGCTGTCTACCAGGGCTCGGGTATAGGTGCCGCTGCTGGTCTTTTCACGCTCGGGGGTGAATTCCACACGCACGGCTTTCTTCTGTTTTTCAAAGTCGAATTCTTCCAGCGAAGCTACGCCCACACTGTCCAGTGTATAGCGAAAATAGCCCAGTCCGGTGATGTGGACGGACTTGCCCTGCTTCATGAGTTTGTGCATCACCGTGGCGATGTCGCCCAGCACGGCCTGCACGTCCGAATTGCTTACGGTGGAAATCATGGCCAGTTCGGCCGCAAGTTCCTTGGTTTCGATAGGTTTCCCCTTGACAATGGCCTGCGGGTAATACACCTTCTTCGATTTGTTGTACTGTTTCTTCCAGAATGGCATACTTGTAATGTTTTTTGATGGTTAATAAATATAGATTTTAGGTCTCTTTTCCCGAAGCTAAACCTTTACGATGCCAAAGTTTAACTTTGAGCACCTCGAAGTTCAACTTTGACGTTCTCGAAGTTCAACTTCGGGAAATGCTTGTTCTGAGGTATTGTAGGCGGATGTTCCGCATTTATTACTTGTGTCAAATACTTTTAATGTTTCTAGCCTGCCGATATAGCCAGACTTTACTGTGGTTGTTGGTTTATCGGGTTGCATTATTCGTGCTCGCGGACGCAGCGGACAGGACCGGCAATAGCACGATACATAAAATCATTTTCATCAAATATGTTAACTATATTAGTTACGTGCAGATGGAATACATTTACCGTTCCGTTTTGGGTAGGTGTAGAAGTATGGTAGTTGCCGCAGACACCATTTCGTATTGGATTTCCTTGTATATTTCGGTAGCCAGTGGAAGGGAAAAATGAAATACGTAAATCTTGTACATTACTATCCCATTTCGCTCCGTCCATATACATGTGAAAACCACGGTGCTCAGTGTTTTCTGCCGTGGTTGTTTCCACGCAATTTATGTTTGCATACGTTACATCGTTTACATTCAGTCCGGTTTTTGTAAATCCTAACCACATGTCAATAGGCGGCATCATCCAGCCTGCCGGGCAGGGGTCAAAGATACTCTTTTCTATAGCACCATTGTCGCTGAGGTAACTGTCTTCGTCTATCTGAAAAACATTGTCAGCATCTTCAAAAGGAGTTCCTCCCCACAGCCTGTCTTCGTGTCCCCAGAACCAGTCTCCCTCATTGATAACTGTTGTACTTTGGGCATAAACCATGTGGGTAGGATGTTTGGTTACATAATCAATGGTACCGATATCTGCGTTGGTTAACAAAGCCTGAAACAATTCGCCTGTACCTATGGTCGAAGTCATCTTTATCATAGTTCCTGTACGGTCGTAAACAGAGATAATATACTCGTTGCTGTATTCATAAGCATAATGATGATATGATTCCTTTCCGCTTGGGAACGGGTCTTTTCGTCCCCACTGATACCACAATCCATATGTCCTTTGCGGGTTGTCTCCCGGTTCATCGGCCAGCGCCCCGAGGTTGCACGCCATGACGGACTGGCGCTTTACGCGCGGCTTGTCTGGGTAAATACCTTTTTCATCCCACTGGTAAGTAGTGTAAGGCACGGCTCGCGAAAGTTGTGCGGGCGAACTGTTGTTCACCCAAATATGCCACGACCATACAATTTCATTGCTGGCATTGTATCCGGCTATCACCGCATTTCCTTCGGCATCGCCGGTTGTTACGGTAATAATGTCGTCCTCAATCTTTACCCGGTCACCGTTTGTATTGTTGCCGATGGCAAAGTGGGTGCCGTCGCCCGTTTGCCACAGGATGTCTACTTTCGTGATTTTCTTTTGGGCATTGTTCTTGTTCACGTAGTCCGAGTAGTTCCATCCTCCTCCGGTCTCGGTACGTTCGTAGGGATTGAAACGCAGGGTCGCTCCGGTTTTTGTTACGAAACAGTTGGCAGGTGAAGCCAGTACGCGGTCGTCGGTCTTTTCGGAGTTAAGAGTCATCACGACATTGTAACAGGTACTGTTTTTCAGGTTGAAGTCGTTGGTGGTGTTACCGCCCGGATAGAGCGTGTAGTCGTAGCTGCTTCCGTCCATTTGCGAGTCCACCGATACTGTGATATAGAGCGCATGTTGGGGAGCCTGCTCGTTCTTGTTCTCCTGTACGGTATTATCGGTGGTACCTTGCAGGTTTTGCGGGATGTACCAGGTGTATGTGTCTCCTTCTTCGAGTGCCGGGGCTACGGCATATTTCCCGCTGATGCTGGTAAATTCACCGGCAGCCGGATAAGTGCCCGTGGGTTGCGAAAAGGCATGGCCCAACTGTACGCGGTCGGGGATATTGGAAAGCTGCACTTTGGTGACCTGTATCTGCCCTTTGATGTCATCGGCCAGCTTGTAGCCAAAGCATAACTTTGCCACCAGGCTTTTCAGCTCAATGTCCAGCTTGTTTTCGGTTCCAGCCGTGATGGTGGTGCCGGTACGTTGTGCCACCATGGGCAATCCGCCTTCATAAAGTTGGGTTTCCGACTGATAGGTAAAGGTCTGTTTGTTGAGGTCTGCCACGCTGTATGCGGCCATATTCTGTGCCCAGGTTGCATTGTTGGTATTGGCCACGATGTAGAGCAGGCAGTTTTCATAGGGACGGAGCATGATGTTGAAGGGAGTTTTGCCCTCACTGTCGGTCGAAAGTTGGTCGTAATAGCGGGGAGTGATTAGCTGCTTGCTGCCCTGTGCGTCGAACTGGAATACCCAGATGTCGTTCACTTGTTTTTCAAGCACTTCGGGATTGCTGACCGTGCGGGTTTGTTGAGCTAAGGCGGATTGTGTGGATTGGGTATTCATGGGAGTACCGATAATCTTCACATCGGCAACCGAAAGCGAGAGGGATGTTTCTACCAGTTCTCCTTCATAGTCAGGACCGGCGGGGTTGGTAAAATCTTCGCGCGTACAGGCTGCCAGGGCCAATACAGCCAATACTGCGACAAGACGGATGTTTGTCACTACATTACTCATAAAGTTTGCTTGTTTGTTTTGTTTGATTTCTTAATATTCCTTTCAAGTCGTAAAACCGAAAGGCGAGACAAATATAATGATTAAATCTAACTTGTTTACACAAACAAGACTTTTTCTCTTTTTAAAGAACATTTAATAGAAAGGTTACTTTGTGTAATTGTTCTGTTTATCTTATCTTTGCGCGCATTCTGCGGGCAGAAAAACTGCCTGTTTCAATTTGCTTAACTTGAAAATTAGAACGATATGCGTACCGTATTATCCCTCGTTTTGAGCTTTTTCGTCTTAATCCCATCGTTGTGGGCACAAGGATCCGATCCGTTGGAGATGCCCCGTTATCCTAAACGTGAGTTCCGTGGTGCCTGGATTCAAGCCGTCAACGGACAGTTCCAGGGCATGTCACCCGAACAGATGAAACAGAATCTGGTAGGGCAGCTCAATGCCTTGCAGCAGGCGGGTGTCAATGCTGTTATTTTTCAGGTGCGTCCGGCTGCCGATGCCTTGTATGCTTCCCGGCTCGAACCGTGGAGCCGTTATCTCACGGGCACACAGGGGCAGGCTCCTTCGCCGTTGTGGGACCCCATGCAGTTTATGATAGATGAGTGCCATAAACGTGGTATGGAGTTTCATGCCTGGATCAATCCTTATCGGGTAAAGACCAGTTTGAAGCATTCGCTGGCTCCCAATCATGTCTACAACATTCATCCCGAGTGGTTTGTCACTTACGGTGACCAGCTGTTTTTTGATCCGGGACTGCCTGAGAGCCGCCGGCATATCTGCATGGTAGTGAGCGATATTGTGGCACGCTATGATGTGGATGCCATACACATGGACGATTACTTCTATCCGTATCCCATTAAGGGAGTCGATTTTCCCGACGACGCAAGCTTTGCACGTTATGGCGGTGGCTTTACCGACCGGGGCGACTGGCGGCGTGACAATGTAAACCGCCTTATCAAGGAACTGCACGAAAAGATACGTGAGATAAAGCCGTGGGTGAAATTCGGTGTTTCGCCTTTTGGCGTTTACCGTAACCAGAGTTCAGATCCTTTGGGCAGCCGTACTGCCGCCTTGCAGAACTATGATGATTTGTATGCCGATGTATTGCTGTGGGCCGCCAACGGCTGGATTGATTATAACATTCCGCAACTTTACTGGGAAATAGGCCATCCCCGTGCCGATTATGCGGCATTGCTCGAATGGTGGGCACGCAATACGGGTAACCGTCCTTTGTTCATCGGTCAGTCGGTGCCTCGTACCGTGCGGGCTGCCGATCCTGCCAATCCTCAGGAAAGCCAGATAAGACGCAAAATGGATATGAGCCGTAAGTATCAGAGCATAGAAGGAAACTGCTTCTGGCCGGCAAGCGGACTGGTAGAGAATGAAGGACACTTCGCCGATGTGTTGAAGGCCGAATATCATAAATATCCGGCATTGCCTCCAGTGTTCGATTTTATGGACAACGAGGCTCCCGACAAAGTGCGCAAGGTAAAACCGGTGTGGACCGCCGACGGTTATCTGCTGTTTTGGACAGAACCCAAGTACCGGAACGAGATGAACCGCGCTGTGCAGTATGTAATTTACCGCTTTGACAACAAGGAAGAAGTGGATATTGAAGACCCCTCGCACATCGTGGCTGTGACTCCCAACACCTTCTATAAGTTACCTTACGATAACGGCAAGACTAAGTACCGCTATGTAGTGACGGCCCTCGACCGCCTGCACAACGAGTCGAAGCCGGTGAGCAAGAAGGTGAAACTCTAGTATAGCAACAGGCCTGCCAATCCGCAGGCCACAATCATACCGATGGGGTTGAGCTTGTACTTCCTGATACCAATAAAGGCTACAACAAAAATGATGCAGCTGATGATGAACGAATAAGTGTCTTCAGTGGGCGAGCCGAAGTTTTCGGCATTCATCAGTACCAGAGCCGCAGAGGCAAGCAATCCAACAACGGCCGGACGGAGTCCGCTGAACACGGCTTCGACGGCCGGATGTTTCTGGTATTTCAGGAAAAACTTACTGATGGTGAGCATCAGTATAAACGAAGGCAGCACCACGGCGAACGTAGCGATGCACGAACCCAGTATGCCGATGCCGGCACTGTATCCGGCTTCTACCAGTGTCGTATAGCCCACATAGGTGGCCGAGTTAATGCCGATAGGGCCAGGAGTCATCTGGCTGATGGCCACAATGTCTGTAAACTCCTGGGCTGTGAGCCAGCCGTAGCGGGTTACTACTTCACCTTGTATCATGGAGAGCATGGCATATCCGCCTCCAAATCCGAAAAGTCCTATTTTAAAGAAAGTATAGAATAGCTGTAGAAATATCATACGATTGTTTCCTCCTTTATTGATGATATGGGGCTTTATTTAATTAATATAACTCTTTTAGGCTTCATTCTTTGTTTTCCTGTATCTGCCATATAAAAATCCGCCTACTCCTGCTGCGATAATAATCCAGATGGGGGAGAATCCAAGTAACCAGATAAGGAGTGCCGAGACAACCGGAATCCACAGATTATAACGGTTTATCTTGGCCGACTTTGCCATACTGAAGGTGGGTGCGGCAATCAGTGCTACCACGGCAGGACGTATTCCTTTGAAGATACGTTCCACTACCGTATTGTCTTTGAAGTTGTGGAAGAACAGTGCAATGGCCAATATAATGAGGAATGATGGCAGCACGGTCCCCAGTGCAGTGACAATACTTCCCATAACTCCTTTGAGCCGGTAGCCGATAAAAATGGAGATGTTGACGGCCAGAATGCCCGGCGATGATTGCGAGATGGCCAGCAGGTCAATGAAATCATCTTTGGCCAGCCAGTTGCGTTTGGTTACGATTTCGTTTTCTATCAGGGGAACCATGGCATAGCCTCCGCCAATGGTAAATGCCCCTATTTTGAAGAAGATGGAGAATGCTTCGAAGTATATACGAAGATCGCTTTTCTTCTTTTGGGTTTTGTTATTTTCCTGTTCCATTGTCTTTTATATATTGAGTAGGACTCACTTTGAAATACTTCTTGAATACTTCTCTGAAATACTTCGCGTCGTTGAATCCAGTCATCTCGGATATTTCGGTAATACTGTATTTTTGTTCTTTCAGCAACTGGATGGCACGTTGCAGTTTGATGATACGTATGTAGTCAGCCGGCGCCTGGTCGGTCAGTGCCTTAATCTTGTTATAGAAACTGGTACGGCTCATGTTCATCAGGTTACAGAGCATATCCACGTTGAAGTTCGGATCGTCCATGTGTTGCTCTACGTGCTGTTTTACAGTGGCTATAAACTTCCAGTCCAGATCGTTTGAACAGTTGAGACATTCCGTGTTATGCTGGGAGTCGTTCAACTCAAGGTTGGCGTATTTGTTACGGAGCAGGGCACGGTTGCTCAGCAGATTGGCTATTGTGGCACGTAAGATACCCAGATTGAAAGGTTTCACGATGTATTCGTCGGCACCGGTTTTCAGCCCGTCGATAATGTTCTGGTCCGAATTGAGCGCCGTAAGCAATACGACGGGAATGTGCGAGGTTTCAATGTCTTCCTTCACTACCTGACAAAGCTCGTCGCCCCGCATTTCGGGCATCATGATATCCGAGATGATGAGGTCTGGCATAAAGCCTTTAATGATGTTGAGGGCTTGTTTGCCGTTGTTGCAGACCTGTATGGTGTAGGTGTCCGACAACGTACGCTTCAGGTATTCCCGCAAGTCGTCGTTGTCTTCTACAATCAGTATCTTGGCGTGTTTTTCGGCATTAGGTTCGCTGACTTTACCTTTCTCGTCTTTCTCTTTTACCGGAATGGAGACGGATACCGAGGCTACTGGTTTCTTCTGTTCGGTAGGTTGTCTGTGTGCTATATCATCTGCCTGGATAGCTTTCCTGTAGTATTTCCGGTCTTTTGGAAAAGTAACTTTAATGCACGAGCCTAAGCCTTCCGTACTGCTGAAGCTGAGCTTTCCTTTATGCAGGCGTACCAGTTTCCATACCAGAAGCAGTCCGATGCCGCTGCCGGTTATTTTGGCATTGATGGCATTGCTCCCTCTGAAGTGGACCTTGAACAGCTTTTTCTGCTCCGAGGCGGGGATACCTATGCCTGTATCTTTTACCTCAATGCTCCAGTGGCTTTTGTCTTCGTTTACGCGGATGAGAACCTCACCGCCTTCGGGAGTATATTTCAAGGCATTGGAAAGGATGTTTTTTACAATGGAATCCATTTTGTCCTTGTCCATCCAGACATTCAGATAACTGAACGAAACTTCGCTGGTGAGGGTTATGTGTTTGACTTCGGCGTATGAGCGGAAGGCATTCACGGTTTCTTCCATGTATGCGTTAAGTTCATATTCGGCCACGTGCAAGGCATTTGAGTATGTGTCGATGCGTTCAAAGTTGATGAGGTTGGTTGTAAGCCGCAGCAGGGCATTGACGTTTTTCAGCACGGTATCCATGTTGCTGCGCCCGTTTTCGCTTAGTTGTTCATGCTCTGACAGTTCTTCCAGCGGCGATTTGATAAGTGTCAGCGGGGTGCGTATGTCGTGGGCCGTGTTGACAAAGAAGCGGATTTTGTCTTCCGATATGTTTCTTTGCTTCTTTATCAGGAAAATGCGTATGGCCAGTATAACCACTCCTGCGGCAATGAGAACGTAACCTAGCAGTGCCCACAGGCTGAGCCACAGCGGGCGTTCGATGATAATGTCCATGCTGCGTTCTTCCAGCACTATGCGGCTGTCTTCGTTGGAGATGGCACGAACGTGCAGTGTATATTTACCCGGGCTGAGGTTGGTGAAGCGGATAATATTACCGGTTTCCGGACTGCTCCAGCCGTCGTAAAAACCTTCGAGCTTCCACGAATAGAGCACAAGCGACGGATAGTCGTAGTTGATGGACGATACCTGGAGCGAGAATATGTTCTGGTTGTACTTGAGGCGTAAAGTACGGGTACTGTCTATGTCGGTTACAAGCGGTGAGTGCTTGTCATTCGGGTAGACCGTCTGATAGAAGATGCACAGGTCGCTGAACACCATTTTTGTCTTGTAGTTGCGCGGCAGGTTCATGTTCTTGCTGAATTCGATGGCGCCGTCGGTGCTTCCGAAGATGAAGTTACCATTCCGGCGCAGGGTACCCGATGCGGCATTGAAATGGTCGGCTTTCAATCCTTGCTCCTTGGTCCAGTTGTAGAACTCCTTTTCGGTGGGATTAAAAGTCGTCAGGCCGTTCTCGGTACTCAGCACAAGGTCGCGTTCGCCGTTGTACAAGATGGTGTAGATGTTGTTCGATATGAGCGTGGAATTCTGTTTGTCGAAATGTTCCGTCGTATTCTCTTGGGCGTTGTACACCATCATGCCTGTGTTGTTGGTGCCTATGTAGAGCATGCTGTCCGGTGTTTGGCATAACGAGTAGATGTAGGCCGACTCGGCCGGCAGTTTGACGGACTCGAAGCGTCCCGAAGCCTTTTCGAGCAGAAACAGACCGGTAGTGGTGCCAATCCACATGTGGCCGGCATCCTTTTCCACGATGGCCGTAATGTCGTTCAGCCCGGGAAAATGCTGCATGGACATATCCGGATAATGTATCCGTTTCAGGTTGTAGTAACCTCCCAGCCACACATTACCGTCTTTGTCTTTGGTAATGGCGCGGATGTATTTGTCGGGATGCAGGCTTTGGCTTTTGAAGCTGTCGGGACTCAGATAGGTTACCGACAGCGTCCGTTTGTTTATCTGATAGATGCCCGAGGTGTATCCACCCACCCAGATGATGCCGGGCGAGACCTCACACATCGAAATGAATGTATTGTTCTTGTTCCGGTCATGGTATTCTTTGTTGAATACGCTGAGAAACGAGTGCCACATGCCATTCCGGCTGTTGCAATAGCTGATGCCGTTGTTGGTGGCAAACCACAAATCTCCGTCGCAGTCTTCGATGACGTGGTTCACCTGGTTGTTGACCAGTGACTGGGAGTTCCCGATGGAGTGTTTTATCCACTGGTAGTCCGAGTAGCGATTGTCGCGTACGGTGATGCCGATAGGGTGGTTGGCCATCCAGATGCGTTGTTCTTCGTCAATGTACAGGTCGTTGATGGTATTGCCGTTCATGGCGTTGTTGCGGTTGTAGTCGGCAACGATGTAGGGAACGGTTTCAAGGTTTTGTATATTCGTCTTGTAAACGCCTGCACCCTCGGTTGCAATCAGAATCTCGTTGTCGGTGTAGGCGCGGATGCGGTTGATGGTGATGTCGCTCAGGCCGGTCTGCATCTGCAATACCCGGTGTGTGGCAAGGTTGTAGACATACATCCCTTTCTGAAACGTACCGATGAACAGCTGTTGTGAGGCTTTGTGATAGAACATCTGGTTCACCTGTATGGAGAGTGGCTTCAGTGCTTCGTTGGGTAGGGGACGCAAGGCCTCACCGGTGTGCTCGGCATAGTAGATACCGTTTTCGGTTCCGACAAAAAAGTGCGAAGGGTCGGTTTGCACCATGTCGGTGATGTTTTCCTTCAAGCCGTTGGCAAGGGTGGTGATGTGCTGTGTATGGCTGTCGTACAGATAAAGTTTCTGGTCGTTGCAGAGCCACACTGTTCCGTTGTCGTCAACAAAAGCATAGCTGATGGGGAACGGCTTGCCCTGCGCTTCGTTTCCGGGCAGTTTGTAGACCAGTTCAAAACAATCGTGCCGGGTGTCGTAGCGGAAAACGCGTCCTTTCCGGCCTATCTCCCACAGCGTACCTTTGGCATCGAGGTAGAGCCAGTTCAGGTTCATTTGCGAACCTACTTCATCCGTTCCGTCCAATAACTTGTAGTGCTTGAAGTCTTTGCCGTTGTAGCGGTCTATTCCGTCGTGGGTGAGAAACCACATATATCCTTTGGCATCTTTCTGGATGGCATATACGCGGCTGTTGCTCAGCCCGTCTTCCACTCCTATGTACTTGTAGATTTGTGCCTTGCCTATGGCGGCGGATAGCAGGAAGGAGAAGAACAGGAATAGATATTTGTTCATAATAGCCGGGTGCTTTAATTGTTTGTTACAAGGGGATGTCCCCTGGATAGTAGGAACAAAAGTAGCGTTATTGTTCGAGAAAAACAAAAAGACCCCGTGTAAAGTTAGCGGTTGTCTCTGGTAAAGGCTCTATTAAATCTTGTTTAAAAAGAGAAAAATCCTTGTGTGTGTTATTAAGTTAGAATTAATTCATATATTTGTCTCGCTTTTGGGTTTTAAGACTTGAAAAGAATATTAAGGAATCAAACAAA
>ENA-OOXJ01002004-OOXJ01002004.1-human-gut-metagenome-genome-assembly--contig:-NODE-2004-length-11388-cov-3.300185_pt1 | contig 11388 bp, 6 predicted proteins | sample MGYA00241587_ERZ501343 | MGnify/ENA primary metagenome ERZ501343 (study PRJEB25962, sample SAMEA2042918) | human gut metagenome | biome: human gut; feature: human-associated habitat; material: faeces... | reverse complement strand
TCTGTTATAAATAAAAGCGTGAAACTCACGCTGTTTCGGACGGAGGCTCTGACAAAGCCCAATACAGAAACTTGCATGAGCTCACGCTATTTTTAGGCATAGCATAAGCTGCACGCAAAAGTCTCTGTATTTTCGAATTTGTCAGATTCCCGTCCGAGACGTCTTGCGACTTATGTATAATAGGCGACAGCCGCTTTGCGGCGTCGTCATATTTTATTTCAAAATACAGACATGGCCAATAGACCATGTCTGTTACAAAATTAGTCATTTTGCCGGAATTACAGGCAATTCACTGCAAAAAATATTCATTTCAGCTCATATTTGTTCATCTTACGGTACAATGTAGCAGGATTGATGCCGAGCAGTTCTGCCGCTTTTTTCCGGTGGCCGCCTGTGGCTTTGAGAGCCTTGATGATGGACAGTTTTTCTTCTGTCATGCCATCATAATAGACAGAATTTGCAGATACGGTATTCGTATTGATGCCGATATCCATGCACTCCGGTTCGATGACCGGTTTTTCTGTCAGCAGCACGGCCCTTTTTATCTTGTTCTGCAACTCCCTGATGTTCCCCGGCCATTCGTAGGAAAGGAGAAGCTGCTGGGCTTCTATGGAAAATCCTTCAGTATCCCTTCTCAGTTTGGTGGAAGATTCTTTCCTGAAAAATTCCGCGAGTGGCAGAATGTCTTCGGGACACTGGCGTAATGGAGGTTGCGTTATCTCAAATTCTCCCAGTCTGTGATAAAGGTCTTCACGGAAGCGTCTTTCCGCTATGGCTTTGGGAATATCCTCGTTCGTGGCCGCAACTATTCTTACATCCGCATGTCTTTCCTTGCTGTCCCCTACAGGTATGTACGTGTTTTCCTGCAAGACTCTTAAAAGGACAGATTGTACGGAATAAGGCAGCGTCCCTATTTCATCCAGGAACAGTGTCCCTCCTTTTGCAAGGTCGAAATATCCCTGTTTGGCTGTATCAGCTCCGGTGAATGCCCCTTTTGCATGACCGAACAGAAGTGAAGCCGCGAGCTCCCCGGGAATGGCTCCGCAGTTTACCGCGACAAACGGAGCTTCATGCCTGTCGCTGTAGTTATGTATCATCCTCGCAACCGATTCCTTACCGGTACCGTTTTCCCCCAATATCAGTACCGACATATCGGATGGAGCGACGAGTTTTGCCTGTTTTTCACATTTTACGGCTTGTGCGCTTGTCCTTTTGAACAGATGCTTTTCACCGTTCCAGACAGCGGACATGTGCTTGAGGAATGTATCCACAAGTTCAAGGAGTTGTTCCCTGTGAACCGGTTTGACCAGATAGTCCTTTGCTCCGAGTTTGATCGCACGCACCGCGTCAGGATAGGAAGCGTATTCGGTCATCACCACAAATGGAATATGAATGTGTTCCCGGTTTATCCATTCAAGCAGTTCTATGCCATTTCCTTGAGGCAGTCTTACATCTGAAAGAATCAGGGCAATATTTTCGGCTTTCAGTACTCTTTTTGCCGCAGGTTCATCCATGGCGGTTGTGACAGCATAGCCGCAACGTTCAAGCCAGTCCCTTTGCAATTGGGACAAGGCTACGTTATCTTCAACTATCAGTATTTTCCTTTTCATTTTCCTGTCTGATTAAACTGTATATCTCATTTTCTGCTGCCGAGACAAGTCTGTCAAGGCTGGCTGTTATTTTCAAGGTCCATTCTTTCATGATCTGATCTCCGGAGCTGTCATCGTGGACAAGGTTTCTGTATTCTTGCAATTCTTCTGCAATTCCGAGCATTTCCCACATGGGAAACATCCGGTGTATTATCTCCTTTATCCGCATTCTATCCTTATTTCTTATTGCTTCCACAAGTTCTTCCTTGTTCGCTTCGGATTCTTTTACAAGCATTGTCAATACCTTGCGTTTGTTTCCGGAATCCGATATGAGCGGCCTGAAATCTATTGATTGTGATTCAGGCTTGTTCATCTTTTCCATAATAGAGGACAGGAACAGAAGCAGTTCCGGGCTTGAAAAAGGCTTATGGATACATCCGGTGAAACCAGCCTTGATGAAATTCTCCTTCTCTTCATCTCCTCTTGCAGTCATGGCAGCTATCGGAATGCTTCGTGAACTGCCAATATTGGAGTTGCGCAGCAGATTGAGCAGACTGAAGCCGTTGGTTCTCGGCATTTGTATATCTGTAAGTATTAGATCATAATCCTCTTTTCTCAAAAGACAGACCACTTCTTTTACATTTTGGCAGGCATGACAACTGACTCCATTCCTTTCCAGGATGTCGCGTGTTATTTCCATCTGGACAGGATCGTCTTCCACGACTATGATACGGTGTGGAAGTCTTTTTGCCGGATCTGGAAGCGTTGTGCATTTTTCCTCAATTGTTTCTGATGTTTCTTTCAGCGGAATGCTCACCTTGAATGTACTGCCTTCTCCGATTTTGCTTTCCACGGAGATATTTCCTTTCAGTAAGGTTACGAGTCCTTTTGTAATGGAGAGGCCAAGTCCGAAACCTTCAGGACAAATCTCTACTGCTGCCCTTTCAAATGGAGAAAATATGCGTTTTAAGGTTTCTTCGCTCATGCCGATACCTGTATCCCTGACTGTTACTGTCAGAATATCGTTTCTGAATATGGCAAAGAATCCAATAGAACCGGATTCTGTAAATTTTATGGCATTGGACAGCAGGTTGCTGATTATCTGCTCTATGCGATCCGCATCGCCGGTAACGGTAATGTCGGTTCCGATAAAGTCTCCGGATAGCATTATTCCCTTGTCGTTGGCGATGCGTCCATATTCTTTTTCGATATCTGAAAGGAAGGTATTCAAGCGGAATGGAATTTCATTTAGAGTTTCCTTGGCTTCATTCAAGCGTGACAGGTCCAGAAGGCTGTTTACCAGTCGCATGATATGTCCAGTAGAGCTCAGGATGTTGTTCAGATAGGAATTTCGCCGTTTTCTGTCTTTGGTATCCATTGCCAGTTCTGCACTTCCCCGGATGGCATTCAGGGGGCCCCGAATGTCATGAGAGAGCGTGATGATAATCTTTTTGCGTATCTCCAGCATTTTACGGTTATGCAGGTCTGAGTCCTCAAGTTCTTTTCTCTTGCGGTGTTTTCTGTGTATATCCCTGGTTATGAATATGGATAGGAACAAGGCGCACAATAAGGCTGCTGATGATATGATACATATTGTGTCGAATGCTTCTTCCCTAAGTTCAGAAACCCTTTGATGCCGTTCTGCAGTACGCTCCAGGGCGTCTTTTTCCAATTCATTGATCAGTCTGGAGATGTTCCGGTTGAGAATATGGTTCTTATGCTCAAGAGAGTCCGCGAGTGATTCAAAAAGCCGGTTTTGCCTTTCCAGTACCTCGTACATTTCATCCCCGAACTTTCGGATGTTATGGGCGTTATCGGTTTGTCTGTTTTTTTGCTGTACTGATGTTTCTGTTTCCTTCTGTTTCCTTTTCCGGGAAAAAAGGCGGCTCAGAAAATTTTTCTTTTCAGGTTTCGGCGGTCCCGTATGTAATATTGTAGCGGAAGAAGTCATTTTTCTTTCCAGTACCGGAAGTTGACTTGAGAGGATACTGTCCATCTGTGTGAGTACGGAAGGGATATTCTTCAAAGAACGGATATGGTCATGCTTTTGATTGAGCAGGAACTCGACTGTATCAATGCGTGCCTGCTGAAGGGAGTCGGTATATACTTTTCTCAGTTCATCAAGCATGAAGAAGACCCTGTTCTCTTTTTCATTGTACTCTTTTTGGTCCGATATGTCACGCAGATATGCCGATTCGTTGTCCAGAAAGAGTGAAACAAGCGCTTTGAATGTCCTGCTGGTCAGTTCCCGTTGTGCAAGCATTGCGTTCTCTTCCGCTTCTGCTTCCGCAAAAACCTTTTTTTCATGCCATAAAGCAGCGATGATTCCTATAACCAGCAGTGCCAGGATAGTGTAACCGGCAAATATTTTTATTAGCAGGGAACCCGAAGGTTTTATTGGATTTTCTTTTTTCGTTTCCATAACCTTGTATCGTGATTTTTACAAAGTTACGGAGGTGACGATGAAGTGATGTTCTGATTACTAACGGATTTTTTCTGATTTTTATCGGACTGTGTCGGCAAGCAGTTCTTTTCTTAACTGCAAGGGTGTTTTGTTAAAATTCCGTTTGCAATAGTCGGAGAAGGTTGACTCTGACTTGAAGCCGTTGTTTTCCGCTACCCGATATAACGGTATCGCCGGATTTTTTAGCATTCCTGCTATTCTCTTTTTCTTCCTTTCACGTAGCCATTGTGATACGTTCATGCCGAATTCATGCTTGAACCGTTCCCGGAATACGGTATTCGACATGTGGCATTTTTTCGCGAGCTCCTCTCCGGTCATATTTGCTGTAACCCGCAAAAGGACTGTTTCTCTGAAACCTGCTCCCTTGAAATCCGGGATATATTTTTCTGCAAGACGGAAATCGGATTCGGTCATGAAAGAATCGTTTGTTTTCATGTGCCGTTTGAATTCGCTGATGACATTTCCGGCCATAAGGTTATACAGGAAGTTCAGGTGCGGATATTCTTCTTCCGGGCTTATTGCATGAAGAATTTTAGCGCAAACCAACAGGCCGTGGGCATTACGGTTTTTGTATTGGTACATGTAGGTGTCAATTACGTAACCGAGCACTCTGTTGTTCCGACAGAAACTTGCCAGTATGTATAGCGCGGTTTCAGTCTTGTTTTCAAGCGAAGGGTCCGACTGTAGTTTTCTCAGTTTTTCTGTCAGCCATATCATGGCCGGTATGTTCTCAGACAAAGGTTTCAGGATGGTCCAAGTCCGTGGAATACGGATATCTGTCTGTCGGACAGCTTCGGCAACATTGAGTACCCATTCCTCCCATTGTGTCTGGAATGAGTCGTGTTTAAGAGATTCTATAAGTATGTATTCCATGATTCGTAAGTTTCTGTGCAAAAATAAAATTTCCTGTATGACAGAGCAAATAATGGTTCCCGAAATTTTTTGATTCTGTGCACTTTTCGTTAAATTTGCAAACGGCAGATGCCGTTGTTTTCTTAAAAGTATTATTATGGAATGGTTTGAAAAGGTCAAAGAATTCATAACCGGTTTCCCGCAGTTGCTTCAGACAAGCCCGAGGTACGGTTATCTGATAGTGGCGGCAATACTGCTGCTGTGGCTTTTGGGTATAATCTGCGGATGGAAGTGGACCTATACACGTCCGGGCAGCTGGGGCGGGAATTTCTGGCTGGAAACACTCGGACCAAAGGCTTTCCGTTTCTGGCTGGGGGTGATCCTTGCCGTCGGGATAGGACTGGCTTTGTTGCTGTTCTCTATTTCCGGCAAGTAGCTGAACATTCTTTCCTCAGATGAAACCTGTAAACATAAAAAAGAGATTGAGTATGAAAACAATTCCAATTATGACCTTCTTCCTGTGTACGGCGATGTATGCCCAGGCACAGCTTAACATCGTTCCCAAGAGCGATGGACTGAAAGAGTACACGGTGACAAATGCCCTTCCCTATGACAGCCTGACGAACGTGGAGAAGCGGAGCTTCGCTTCCCTTCCGGGACAGACCCTGTACATGCACGGGGCGAGAAATGACAGGGACGGCTACTGGGATGCCTTCTACACGTCCAACTTCCTTGCCGGGGATGACCGGACGGTGTACAAGGCGGTCAATATCAGTTCGACCCCTGCTAAAGAGGTAGTCGGAAAATATTACGAGGTGGTGAAGGTCTGGACCAAGACAGACTACCTGTCGGCAGGATGCTGCCTGCTGCTTCGTGAGAAAGAAAGCGGCGAAGAGATGTATTATAACCCGTTCAAGTATCCGCTGAGCATGACCTGTTTAGGGTATTATGAGAAACTGAAACGATTTGTCGGGCAGACATTCCTGTCGCTTGCCAAGGCCGTGGAGACCGAGGACGGTCAGGTTATCACCCCGGCTGAAGGTGAGGAGTACCGTTGTGTGGACGTCGGCCTGAAGATGAACAGTGATGGGGCGTTTCTGCTGATGGAGGGTGCTGACGGTGTACGAGTGGAAGCATTTCCTATAGGAGGTGACGAGGTGTACGAGTTTGTAAGCACTGTACGTATCGGCCAGCTGGAAAAACGGTACGGCAAGAAATACGGGAAGCTGGTTGCCTTCCGCAAGGTCGATACCGGCATGACGAGGGAAATGGTCATCTCCGCATGGGGTGAACCATACCACAAATCGGAAGTCAAAAAGGAAGGCAGGACTCTGGAGACTTTGCGCTTTTCCGACGACCGTTGTGTGGAACTGCTTGACGGGAAAGTACAGTATGTGCACGTCTATTGAACGGAAGTGCATCTTTGCCTGTAAAGTCACAGGTGTTGCAATTCGTCAACTATATTAATAACAAGCCTATTGGCAGAATTAAATACGCACTAAGTTAATTCCGCCAACGGGTACAAAATAATGAAATTATGGGACTTGGATTCACCATTCACACTAAAATCAAGGACATTGAAAAGTTTCAACAGGCTGTAGAAAGTCAGGCTGTTGAGTCCGGTTATAATGCAGAGCACGATGAATCATCTTCGACGGTTAGTTTTTGCAGGCTGGGCGACTTGTTCCTAAACTATCAACATGAGGGAGAAGGAAATACGGACAACGTCATTTCCGTAAACGGAGACTGCCAGACCAACATGCTTGGCCCCGGCTTCCACAAGGCAGCAATAGAGTTCATCGACAGGCTTCAACAGGCGATTGGAACCCGGTTTGAGGTTGAAGACGAGACGGACTATTACACGGAAAGGGACTTTGAGGCCATGAAGAAGAAACATTTCCACAAGTGGCTGGCCAAACTGTTTGAAATCATCCAGGAGCAGGAAGACAAAGGCAGTACGTCCCTGTCAATCTGCTGGGATCTCAATAAATATTACCCTCAATCGGACAGCGGCATTGTCATCTCACCTTTGGGTTCTTTCCGCCTTTCAGAAGTCATCAGACGTATCCGGGAAGAAGGAATCGAATCTTTTGCCGATGATTTCTTCATCTGGAACAATCCGGAACGTGATGCACGTTTCCATAGAGGACTGGCCCTGAACGCCATGTGGGAGGACTGCTATTTCATGCCGTCGGAAAGAAGTGAAGAAGATGCCCGCATCAACGGGTACATCATAAGCGAGCTGGAAACGGCAGCATCACTTGACCCGTCTCTTCCTTTCCCAAAAAAGGAATACGAGGAACTTTGCAGACTGCATGGCTGTACCCCTGTCCCGACTGACGGGATACCTACATACGAAACGGAATTTACCATCGGCTACCGGCGAGGAATTGTCAACCATAAGGTCGGAAGGATCAGGTTCAGTCTGCCGGGCAGCTATCTCGAAGATACGGATGATGGTACCCTCGTCTATTATGATGCGGCTGCAGACAACTGGCACACGGTCAGATGTACAGGATACTCCACCAATGGTGAGCCGGATTTTCTTGATGTGGAAGAGGAAATGATTGAAGAAAGGGAATTTGACGGCGGAAAATACCGTCTCTATGACATGGGTACCGGCCAAGATTCAGAGGATGAAGAACCTTATCCCGTTTACAGCTGTCACGCACTGTGTTCCAACCAGTACACCCTCTTCACGTTGTGTGCCTCCAGGCTGGAAGACCTGAAAAAACTTTCAGGTGAATTCCTCCCGACTTTGGTTGCAGACCAGCCTATAGAACCGGAAAATAAGCAAATCATATATACCGGAGAGAACATGAATGACGAACTGATGAAGCAGATAGACGAATGGCACAAGGCCGAAAAGCATCAGGAAATCATCGATGCACTGGAACAGATTCCGGAAGCAGAACGGGATTTTGAAACGACCAGCCTTCTTGCAAGGGCGTACAACAATATTGAGGAATATGCCAAAGCCGCTGAACTGCTCGAATCCGTCAAGGAGGAAGGCGCTGAAGATGAACGGTGGAATTTCAGAATGGGATATGCCCAGTATTTTCTGAACAATTATCGGGAGGCCCTGGATTATTTCAGCAAGGCAAGGGAACTTAATCCGGAGGATGAAGACACCCTGAGTTTCATCCGTCAGTGCAATATGGCCTTGCCGTTAACCAGACGAGTGAAAGAATTCTGGAACTGGTTTGTAGAAAACGAAGAAAAGCTGTCTGGCATGATGAATCCGAAATCCATGGAGGAAGCCGATGCCTTCATGGAGTTTATCAGTAAAGGAACCAATCTGATATCGGAAGACATGCACTTCAATATCGGAGGTGACCATGAGTTCACGTTCTCGGTCGAAGGATGGCCGGATCTCTTCATCATCTATCCTTATATCATATCCTGTATGCCGGAGTGCCTGAAAGGCAAATGGAAGTTCTTCCCCTTCAACCCGGGCAAGGTCGGGTCTTTCGCATACCGTGTACACGATACCGATGTCGATATGGGCAAGATCATGGTAAAAGCATCCTATGACGAAAAGAGAGAAAACTTCAACATCAGGTATTACGACAAAAATCTTTGTGCCTTACCGGAAGAAAATAGTGACGGAAACTTTCATGTCATTCTGGAACTTGTACTGGGAGAAGGCGTTTCGTTCAAATATGTCAATGGTATAGAAAGAGCGTCAGGCATTGAGGAAGGCATGATTGCCTTGTCCGGGTTGAGACAGCACATAGAGGAAACCGTGAAATCCCACGGCCATGAATTCTTCGAGAATCCAAAGGACGTTTATACGGGATATCAACTGACCCCGAAGGAAAGTGACGAACTGCGCTTCGATGTGATAGTAGGATCCACCTGTCTGGATTCCATTGTAGCTGACTATTATCACGGTTCAACCGAGATATTTGACCATGCCGACGGTTTCGGCGTTCAGGCTCTTTATATGGTTTTCCAGAATGGTGTTGGCGAAGATAATATACTGAACTTCCGTCATGATCTTGAAGACAGGATAACGGAAGAGATTCTTGAACCGGGCAATCTCGGTGTGATAACAGGGGGTGCAACCGGAACGGAATACAGCTATATCGACCTGTTTGTCTATGACCTCAGGGCTTTTGTCAAGAAGGTTATACCTCTGCTCGATGAATACCCCGAATACTCTTTCTACATTTCAGACTTCATCCGTAATGGACGGATACACCAACTGACAGAAGCGGCCAGCGAGGCTATACCATACACAAAGGAAAATAAAGAAGAGTTTCTTGCCCAGATAGAGAAATGGAATGACATGGAAAAGTTTTCCAAGTGTATCAAAGCACTTGAGGACATTCCCGAAGCTGAACAGGACTACGACATGGTCATGTTGCAGGTGCGGGCATATGAGAATTATGCGATTCTGGGAGATAATGGCGAAGAACCGGAAGATGACGAAAAGGAAAGGGCGTTGAATAAAGCACTTGAACTGCTGGAATCGATCCGTGAAGCCGGAGAAAGTCAGGCAGGATGGAACAAGCGCATGGCGTACGCATATCAATATCTTGTAGAACAGGAAGAAAAGGCGATAGAATATGCCAAACGCTGGGCGGAACTTGATCCGGAGGACAGCAGTGCAGTTGCTGTAATAAATGAGTGTAATGAAGAACTGGAAAAGCGAAAAATAAAGTGTGAAAGTTGTTGTGATGATGATAATGGCGACAATAAGTCTATTGCTCCAGAAATGTACTCAGAAGATGAAATAGATATTATAGAAAAACATATCGAGCACTATTATGGTAATTTTGAATTCGTTTTTCACGAAAAAGTATCACCGGACATTCATGTGGATATTTGTTTGATTCCTCCATCTGAAGAGTGTAACTGGTACACACTTGTGACAATGGGAATGGGGGCACACTTGATGAATGTACCTAACCAATTAAAAGAAGAACAGCTGGAACGGGCAGAACTTGTCATCTGTCTTCCAGAGTATTGGAAATTGGATAAAGAACATTTGAAAGACGAAAAATGGTATTGGCCTATACGGTTGTTGAAAGAACTTGCTCGCTTCCCAGGAGAAAACAATACTTGGCTTGGTTGGGGTCATACAGTCAGTTATGATGGACCTCTTTCATATACGACAGAGCTTTGTGCTTCCATTCTGATAAATCCCCCATGTGGAAATGTAGGTGGAAATACTTGTACACTACCTGATGGAGAGGAAGTCAATTTTTATCAGGTAATACCTTTATATAGAGATGAACTGGAGTATAAGCTCAAAAATGGAACGCAGAAACTTCTTGACAAGATGAATGACAATATTCTCCTTGTAAATCCGCACCGTCTTAATGTACTGAATCAAATAGATATTGAAACTAACCCAATACAATCCAGTGAAATTTCAATAAGCTCTGTTGCACGACAGGAAGTGATAGCACATATTGAAAAGTATTTTGGTAAGATTAACAATTTCTTGCATGATGACTCGTGTTCAGAATATCCATTGGACATAGCTGTTATTGCCCCGAGGAAAGAGCATAACTATTATACATTGATAACAGTCAACATGAGTAATCATGAAGTCCTTGAATCGGACGATATAGACGGCAATACCTGTCATCAAGAATTGCTTATCAATTTACCACCTGACTGGAAACTCGGATTGTCTGATTGGACAGAAGAGAAATGGTGTTGGCCTATACGACTTATTACGTCGTTGGCAAGACAATGCATACGTCATAGGACCTGTATCAGCTGGGGAAAGACAATGGAACTTGGAGGTGAAAATACATTCTCAGAAGACACCAAGCTCTGTGCTATTGTTCTCCTGTCTCCAAGTATATTTGGAGATAAGTCAAGTACATGTAAAACACAAGAAGCAGGAAGTGTTGAGTTTTATCAGGTTATCCCTTTATATAGGGAAGAGTTACAATTTATCCAAGATAAGGATATAGATGAATTCTTTGAAATATGTCCTGATGATGCGCTGGAAACAATTAATCCGTTGAGACTAAATGTTGTTACAGATGCAGAGAAAATAGGTTATGACATATCTTATATTGATGATGCGAAGAAACATGAAGAAAAGATAGAAGAGTTGCATTTGTCAGCAGATGAATTGGCTCCTTACAACCACATGGCGATTTATTTACGATGGTGTATAGAACACAATCTTATGAGCCAACCTTTCCTGTTTAGACATGGAGACCTGGTTGATAGGGTCAAAGCAGAAGACAGTATTGATTTAAGAGAATTTATTAGAGATAATGAGGATCTGCATGGCGGACTTTCTACTATCTTGCTAAACAGAGTGGGAACGATGTTTACCAAATGGTATAATTGGGAAAATCGTAGTACACCTTATGCCTATATTAAAGATATACAGGCATATGCCATGGACTATTTCAAAGACAGGATATGGAATAGTGAGGATGAGACAGATGCTGCTTATCTGTTGCTGCCTTGGACAGAAAAATATTATCATGATATGGCAGCTCTCATTGA
>ENA-OOXJ01002003-OOXJ01002003.1-human-gut-metagenome-genome-assembly--contig:-NODE-2003-length-11388-cov-9.182299_pt1 | contig 11388 bp, 5 predicted proteins | sample MGYA00241587_ERZ501343 | MGnify/ENA primary metagenome ERZ501343 (study PRJEB25962, sample SAMEA2042918) | human gut metagenome | biome: human gut; feature: human-associated habitat; material: faeces... | reverse complement strand
AGGCCGATGGAGAAGAGGGCCTGACGGTGCAGGTCCCCGGCGTAGCCCATCTCGCCGGCGATGGCGGTGGTGAGGAACTTGACGCTGGAGAGCAGGCTCGGCATGTTGGCGACGTTGCCTGCGACCATGAGTATGGCCATGGCCTCGCCTATCGCGCGGCCCACGCCGAGGACGACGGCGGCGGCGATGCCGCTCTTCGCCGCGGGGGCGGAGACGCGGAAATAGGTCTCGAGCTCCGTTGCGCCGAGGGCGAGGGACGCCTCCTCATACTCGCGGGGCACGGCGTCGAGCGCGGTCTCGGAGACGGAGATGATGCTGGGCAGTATCATGACGGCCAGGACCACGACGGCGGCCAGCAGGCTGTCGCCCGCGGGCAGGTCGAAGACCTTGCGTATCGCGGGCAGGAGCACCATCATGCCCACCAGACCGTAGACGACGCTGGGGATGCCGGCCAGCAGGTCGACCACCTCGCGGATGACGGCCGCCACCTTGCGGTTCGCCACCTTGGAGAGGAACACGGCCATCAAAAAGCCGATGGGCACACCGATTATTATGGCTCCGGCGGTGCCGTAGATGCTGGTGAGGATCATGGGCAGGATGCCGTAGGAGGGGTTTCCGCTCTTGTTGGCGGGGTCCCAGTTCGTGCCGCCCAGGAAGTTGAACAGGCCCACCTCCCGGATGGCGGGGATGCCGGAGACGACCAGGTATATCGAGATCACGAGCACAAAGGCGACGGCCACGAGCCCGCAGATGAGAAACAGCGCGCGCATGAAGTTCTCCATGGCGTCCTTCACCCGGTGCTTCGAGTCTATGCGCTCCGCGGCCTGCTCCTGCGCGGCGGCGGGGTCATTCTTCGGCATGCGCTCCTTGGTCCTGAGCTTCACTTTGCCGCTTCCTCCCTTCGGTGTTATGACTTGGTTCAAAGCTGTTTACCTCTTTCTCTTTCAGGGGTGGATCTGACAGAAGTTCACACTCCGGGTCTGAGCGCCTGTCAGATGCACCCCTCACTACAGGGCAATAGGCCCCCGGGTGTGGGGGCCTTTGCCTTTTATTCCGTACTGGCTCAGCCGTTGACGGCGACGGCGCCGGCGGCGGAGATGATGTCGGCGACATCAGCGCTCATGGCGTAGTTCAGGAAGGCCTGGGCGGCCTCGGAGAGCTCGGTGCCCTCGACGGTGACGATGACGAAGGGGCGCTGGATCGGGAAGCTGCCGTCCGCGACGGTCGCCTCGGTGGGGGCCACGCCGTCAACGCTCACAGCGGAGACGGTCTCATCGACAGCGGAGAGGGAGGCGTAGCCGATGGCGTTGGGGTTGGAGGCGACATTGCCGATTACGTCGCCGGTGGAGGAGTACTCGTTGAGGTAGGCGCACTTGTCCTGGATGCCGAGGATCTCCTCGAAGGCGCTGCGGGTGCCGGAGGCGGAGTCACGGCCGAACACGGCGATCTCGGCGTCCTCACCGCCGACCTCGCTCCAGTTGGTGATCTCGCCGGTGAAGATCTTGGCTATCTGCTCGGTGGTGAGCTCGGTCACGGGGTTGGCGGGGTTGACGACGACGGCGACGCCGTCCTTGGCGATGACGTTCTCAACGGCGCCTTCAGCCTTCTCGTCGTCGGTCAGGCCACGGCTGGAGAGGCCGAGGTCGCAGCTGCCGGCCAGCACGCCGCTGATGCCGGAGCCGGAGCCGGAGCCGTTGTAGTTGACGGTCACGCCGGGCTGCACGCTCTTGAAGCCCTCGATAAGGGCGAGCATGACGTCGTTCATGGAGGTGGAGCCGTCGGTGTTCACGATGCCGGTGAGCTCGATGGGCTCGCTGGACGGGGTGTCGGAAGCCGGGGTATCGGAGGCGGGAGCCTCGGAAGGATCAGTCTTGGCCTCGCCGCAGGCGGCCAGCAGGCCGAGGCAGCAGACCAGTGCCAGAGCTATCGCGAGAGTCTTTTTCATCTTTTCAAATTCTCCTTATATGTATTGTCGCGCGGGCTTTCCGCCCTGCATGATGGAGAATACAAAGGCCGTGTAAAATGAAAAAGCTCCGCTTTGTTAAATCAGGGTAAAGTTAAAAGTTTAATTTTTCTCTAATTCGCGTGAGTTAAGATAGGCTTTACTAGATGTGCGCGTTGACGCGGGGCGTCCCTGATGTTAAAATACAAGATGTTGGATGACGCGGCTTTGCGCGCTTTGCAAGGGGTTTGAGCGATGGATAAAAAGGGCGGCGGCTCGTTTATGCAGAAGGTCGCGGCGGTGATCGTGGACAGGAAGACGTTTTTCTTCCTCGCCTTCATCGTCATGGCCGTTTTCTGCGCTTTTTCCCGCAACTGGGTGAACGTCAACGACGACATAACAAGCTACCTCGCCAAGGACACTGAGACCCGGCGGGGTCTTGACATCATGGAGTCGGAGTTCACCACCTTTGCCACGGCCAACGTCATGGTCTCGAGCATCACCTATGACGCCGCGGAAAAGCTGGCGCCGAAGATAGGCGCCATAGACGGCGTCCACTCCGTCGAGTTCGACGCCACGGAGGCCCACTACAAAAACGCCTCCGCCCTCTTCGCCGTCACCTTCGACGGGGACACGACCTCCGAGGTCAGCGAGAAGGCCATGGACGAGATAAAGTCCCTGCTCGCCGACTATGACACGTACATAAGCTCCGAAGTGGGCAACCCCATGGAGCAGACTATAAAATCCGAGATGGTGGTCGTCCTCGGCATCGCCGTCTTCATAATCATCGCCGTCTTGCTCTTCACGTCCAAGACGTACATGGAGATACCGGTGCTGCTCATCACCTTCGGCGCGGCGGCGCTGCTGAACATGGGCACGAACTACTGGTTCGGCACCATCTCCTACGTCACGGACTCTATTGCGGTGGTTTTGCAGCTGGCGCTGGCTATAGACTACGCCATCATCCTCTGCCACCGCTACACGGAGGAGCGCGAGCACCTCGAGGCGCGCGATGCCGCCGTCGCCGCCCTCTCCAAGGCAATACCCGAGATCAGCGCCTCCAGCCTCACGACCATTTCCGGCCTTGCGGCTCTGACGCTGATGCACTTCCGCCTCGGCTACGACATGGGCATCGTGCTCATAAAGGCCATAGTCATGAGCATGCTCTCCGTGTTCCTGCTCATGCCGGGACTGCTGGTGCTCTTCTCCAAGCTCATAGACAAGACCCACCACCGCAGCTTTGTGCCCAAGATCTCGCTCTGGGGCAAGCTGACGGTCAAGACCCGCTATGTCGTACCGCCGCTCTTCCTGGTGATCGCTGCGGCGGCTTTCGTGTTTGCGAACCGCTGTCCCTACGTCTACGGTTACAGCACCCTGGACACGGTCAAGCAGAATGAGAGCAAGATAGCCGACAAGATGGTGGCCTCCACCTTCGGCACGGACAACCTCGTCGCCATGCTGGTGCCCTCCGGCAGCTACGAAAAGGAGGCCCAGCTCCTCAACGTCATCTCCGCCCAGCCCGAGGTCGAGAGCGCCATGGGCCTTGCGAATATCGAGGCCATGGACGGCTACACCGTCACCAGCGCGCTGACGCCCAGGCAATTCGCCGAGCTCACCGACCAGGACATAGAGGCCGCCCGGCTGCTCTACGCCGCCTATGCCGTGAACGAGAAGGACTATGGCCAGATCGTCTCCTCCATCGACGACTACACCGTGCCGCTGGTGGACATCGTGCTCTTCCTGCGCGACCAGGAGAACGCGGGCTACATCACGCTCGAGCGCGACATGAGCGACATGCTCGACGAGATGTGCGCCGAGCTGGAGTTCGGCCTCGCCCAGCTCGAGGGCGAGAACTGGTCCCGCTTCGTCATCTATCTGAACCTCCCCGAGGAGTCCGAGGAGACCTATGAGTTCCTCGACACGCTCCACGGCATCGCCGGGGCGTATTACAGCGACTGCGTCCTCGTCGGCGAGAGCGTGAACGCGCGCGACCTGCGCTCCTCCTTCTCGACGGACAACCTGCTCATCAGCATACTTTCGGCGCTCTTCGTCGTGGTGGTGCTGCTCTTCACCTTCCGCTCCGTGGGCCTGCCGATACTGCTCATAATCGTCATCCAGAGCAGTATCTGGATAAACTTCTCCGTGCCCTATCTCACGAGCTCGAACCTCTTCTTCATCTCCTACCTCATCGTCAGCGCCATACAGATGGGCGCGAACATAGACTACGCCATCGTCATCTCCAGCCGGTACCTGGACCTCAAGAAGTCCATGCCCATCAAGGAGGCCATGATCGAGACGCTCAACCAGGCCTTCCCGACGATAATCACCTCCGGCGCCATGCTGGCCTCGGCGGGCCTCATCATCGGGCGCATGACCTCGGACAACACCATCTCGTCCATAGGCACCTGCCTGGGGCGCGGCACGATAATCTCCATCTTCCTCGTCATGGGCGTCCTGCCGCAGATCCTGCTGCTGGGCGATATCCTGATAGAAAAGACCGCCTTCGCCATAAAGGTCCCCGAGATAACGCATGTCGAGGGCAGCACGATACGCCTGCACGGACGAGTGCGGGGTCAGATCTCCGGCTTTGTGGACGCCGACATCCAGGGCGTGTTCCAGGGCAGCCTGCACGCCATGGTCGAGTCCGGCGCCATAGAGGTGGACGAGACAAGGGCCGAACTCCCGCCGGGTGACGACACGACACCTGCGGACGACCGAGGGGAGGACACTAGCAATGAGGACTAAAAAGGCGCTGTCGCTGCTTCTGAGCCTGCTGCTCGTGCTGGGGCTGCTGTCCGGCGCGGCGGGCGCGCTCGCCGAGGACGCGGCGCAGACCGGCGTCACCTATTACATAAACGGGCTGGAGGACCTCCTCAAGCTCGCGGACAACTGCGCCGTGGACACCTATTCAAAGGACGTCACCGTCATACTCCAGACGGACATCGACCTCACGGGCTCGGAGTTTTCCTCCATCCCCACCTTCGGCGGCGTGTTCGAGGGCGGCGGCCACACGATATCGGGCCTGAACCTCACGGCGAACCGCTCGCACACGGGCTTTTTCCGCTACATCCAGCCCGGCGCCGAGGTCAAGGAGCTCAACCTCGCGGGCAGCGTGGCTCCCGGCGGCTCCGCAGAGTACGCGGGCGGCCTCGCGGGCAACAACGCCGGCACCATCCGCGACTGCTCCTTCAACGGCACGGTAGAGGCCCTGACCTCCACCGGCGGCCTCGTCGGCGCCAACGAAAAGACCGGCGTCATCGAAAACTGCCGTGTCTACGGCACCGTCACCGGCCAGCACTATACCGGCGGCATCGCGGGCCAGAACCTGGGCAGCATCGTCCGCTGCGTGAACTCTGCCGCCGTCAACACGACGAGTCAGGAGATCAGCACCGACCTCTCCGGCCTGAGCATCACGAACCTCGACTCCACCACCGAGCTCATCAACGACTACACCGACACCGGCGGCATCGCGGGCTTCTCCTCCGGCACCCTCAGCGCCTGCATGAACACCGGCGCCGTGGGCTATGAGCACATGGGCTACAACATCGGCGGCATCGTCGGGCGTCAGTCCGGCTTTGTTGAAAACTGCACCAACAGCGGCAGCGTCCTGGGCCGCAAGGAGGTCGGCGGCATCGTCGGCCAGATGGAGCCCTACCTCTCGCTCGACCTCTCCGCCGCCTCGGCCGAGAACCTCTCTGCCGAGCTCTCCAAGCTGCACGACCTCCTCGACGTCGCGCTGCTGAACGCGGGCGACTCCTCCACCAATATCACCAACCGGCTCAACTCCGTCTCCGGCTACATGGGCAGCGCCTCGGATGACCTTGCCTACATCGCGGGCGAGACCGTGGACTTTGTGGACAACACCGTCGCCTCGCTCAACGACATCCTCAGCCGCATAGACTACGTCTCCGACAGCGCGCCGTATATTCTCGGCGACGTGGAGACCGCGGGCAGTCACATCTCTGACGCCATGGGCTGGCTGGCCGAGGTGAACCGCGACCTCTCCGTCATCACCCACATGCAGGGCAGCAGCTATGACGAGACCAACCACCGCCTGCTCACCGTCACCACCGGCACCGGCGGCTATGCCCGGGCCGACACCTCGAACCCCGCCGCGGGCAGCCTCGTCACCGTGGAGCTCCGGCCCGACACGGGCTATGAGGTCGGGCGCATAGAGATCGCCGACGCCGACGGCGCCAGCGTGCTCTATAACTACGACCCCGCCTCCCGGACCTTGACCTTCACCATGCCCGTCCTCTCCGGCGACCCCGTGAACGACCCGGTGAACGCCCGGGCCAAGAACACCGTCGTGCGCGTGGCCTTCGTCCCCACGGCGACCTATTTCGAGGATACGCAGAGCCCCGTCAGCATCGCCACCAGCGCAGGCGGCACGGTCACGGCCACCCCGGGCTCCAGCGGCATATATGTCCTCGACATCAGCCCCAACAACGGCTACGAGCTCGCCTCCCTCTCCGTCACGGACGAGAACGGCGCTGCCATTCCCTATGAGCGCATCAACGACCTCGGCACTCAGTATGCCTTCACTCTCAGCTCCAGCCGGGCGTACGTCAACGCCAGCTTCCAGCGCGTGAGCGACTGGGATATAGTCACCGGTGCGGCGGACACGATAGGCTCCGCCGGCAGCGCCCTCAGCTCGGCCATGGACAACGCTCAGGCCGACGCCAGCGCCCTCATGGCCCAGCTCAACAAGCTGCTCCAGAACCCCAACCCCAGCCAGGCCGAGGCCCAGGCCCTGCTCGACGCGCTGGGCCGGCTCTCCAGCGACCTCACCTCCGCGGGCGGCGCGGCGGCCGACATCATCGGCGCCGGCAACACCATAGCGGGCGCCATGGGCCCGTACATAGCCGAGGCCGCCGTGAACCTCAACGAGCACCTGGGCTACGCCATACAGAGCCTGCAGGCGGCCTCCAACAGCATAACCGACGCCGTCGCGGGCGTGCGCGACGTGCTCAGCTACCTGAACGGCCTGCCCGACGTGCAGTTCCAGGGCCTCGGCAGCGAGTACAGCCAGCGCGTGGACTCCCTCTGCGGCAACATGAAGAACATCTCCGACGCGCTCACCGCGCTCAACACCGAGCTCGGCAGCTCCGCCACGGTGCTGGTGGACGACCTCCGGAAGGTCAACGACCAGTTCTCCGTCGTCATGCTCATGCTGGTGGACGCCATCAAGAGCGCCGCCAACCCGAACATCGGCGACGTGTTCACGGACGTCTCCGAGCAGGAGGGCTCCGCCACCGAGGGCAACGTGGCCGGCTGCGGCAACTCCGGCTCCGTCTACGGCGACGTGAACGTCGGCGGCATCGCGGGCGCAATGGCCATAGAGTTCGACTTCGACCCCGAGAGCGACCTCACGGGCTCGACCACCATCTCCCGCGCCTTCAACAGCCGCTGCATCCTGCGCGGCAGCGAGAACACCGGCACCATCCGCGCCAAGGAAAACTGCGCCGGCGGCGTGGTGGGCCTCATGGAGCTCGGCGTCACGCAGGGCTGCCAGAACTACGGCGCCGTCTCCAGCGAGAGCGGCGACTACGTCGGCGGCATCGCGGGCAGCAGCAACTCCACAATCCGTGCCTGCTGGGCGATGTGCCCCCTGACCGGCGACGACTGGATCGGCGGCATCGCGGGCCTCGGCATGAAGCTCTACGACTGCCGCAGCCTTGTCGAGATCGACGGCGGGGACGAGTGCCTCGGCGGCGTCGCGGGCGCCCTCTCGGAGGACGGCGAGGCCACCGGCAACCTCTTTGTCAGCGAGACGCTCCACGGCATAGACGGCATCAGCTATACCGGCGGCGCCGAGCGCGTGCCCTTCAACTCGCTCAAGGCGCTTGAGGACGTGCCCTCGGAATTCCTGGACCTCAAGCTGGTGTTCGTGGCCGACGGCGTGACGATAAAGACGATACATTTTGAATACGGCGACAGCATCCCCGAGAGCGAAGTCCCCGCCGTGCCCGCCAAGGAGGGCTACACCGGCGCGTGGCCGGAGCTCGACCTCACCAACGTGACCTTCAGCCGCACGCTGGAGGCGGTGTACACCCCGCTGGACTCCTCTGTGGCGAGCACCGCGGTCCGCGGCGACGGCGTGCAGTCCCTGGTGCTGGTCGAGGGCAGCTTCCGGCCCGGCGCGGCGGTCGAGGCCGACGTGATCTCCAGCGGCGAGGCGCCCGAGGACGCCCCCGCCCTCTCGCGCGGCACCAAGTCCCTGGAGGAGCTGAGCGTCTCCGTCACCGGCAGCGCGGACGAAGGCAGCGGCTACCGCGTGCGCTACCTCGCCCCGGAGACGGACCGCGTCACCTCCACCATCGCGCTCTACGTCCGCGAGGGCGGCGGAGCCTGGCAGGAGACGGACTACGACACGCTGGGCAACTACCTCTGCTTCGACGTGGACAGCTCGGACTTCGAGCTGCTGGCGGTGGAGCGCCCGGCGGACATGACACGCGTCATAATAATCGGCGCGGCCGCCGTGCTGCTGGTGCTGATAATCACCGTTGGCAGCATAGTCCGCCACAAGCGGGCGGTGCGTCCGGCCGGAAAACACGGCAAATGAGCGCAAAAGGGCCCCGGTCCATGAGACCGGGGCCTTGTTTTTTTATTTTTTCTCCTCGGGCGGCTCGCTCTGCTGCGCGGCTCCCGGGCCGTCCATGTCCTCGGCCGCGGAGACCGGGATGAGCATCTTCGGCCCCGGCATCGTGAGGTTCACGATGAGCGCCACGACTATGCCGATGACCGTATCGAGCATGCGGTTGAGCGCGTATGTATAGGGGTCGGCGTCGCCGACGTGATAGACCGTCGTGCTCAGAAATACGACGCAGGCAAAGCCCGCGACGGAGGGCTTTTTGATGCCGATGGTCGTCAGTATGACCGGGATGAGCATCAGCGAGACGACGAGGTAAAAGAGCGGCGGTACGCGCTGGAGGTTGAACTGAGTCTCGAGAAAGAGCACGATGACGCCGTAAGCGCCGCCCACGGCGGTGCCCATGACGCGGTTGAAGGAGGTGGAGAGCGTCTTTTCCGCCGACTTCTGCATGCACAGCACGGCGGCGATCATCGAAAAGAAGGTCATCTCGCCCCTGAGCCACCCGATGATGGCGCAGACGAAGACTGCGATGACGGTCTTGATGATCCTCATGCCTATGTGGAAATGGTGAGGCGGTTCGACCTCCTCAAAGAAAAGCTCCCTCCAGGGCTTCACTCCGTCCCCTCCGATCAGATTTACGTCTTTACATTATACCCTGACTGTCGGTTTTTGTAAAGCGGCGGGGCCTGAACTGCCCCACCAGCGCCCCCGCGAGCACTAGAACGGCCCCAATGAACTGCACAGCGCTGAGCCTCTCGTCGAGGAACAAGGCGGAGAAGATGAGCGCCGAGACCGGGTCAAAGTAGCCCATCAGCGCCACGGCCTTGGCCGGGAGCCGGTTCATGGAGGAGAAATACAGCCAGCAGGCAAAGCCCGTGTTCACCGTGCAGAGGAAGAGCAGCGCAAAGATGCCGCGAGCATCCGTCGGCAGCGGCACTCCACCGCTGGTGGCGAACACATATGGCAGCAGTATGACCGCGGCGATGACTATCTCAATAAAGGTAAGGTTCAGTCCGGACACGCCGGTTATCTGCTTGTTCACGAGCATGAGCATGGCGTAAAACACCGCCGAGCCCAGGCCGACTATCAGGCCCGTAGCGCTCACTCCGCCCTCGCCGAAGTCCGTACCGACCACCAGCAGCATGCCGACGATGACTACGGCCATGCCGAGGTAGGCGAGGCCGTTCTGCCTCTCCTTTAGCACCAGCGGCGCCAGGACAAGCACCAGCACCGGCGCGGTGTAGTATGTAAGCGTGGCGAGCGAGACGTTCATGAGGTTGTAGGCCTCAAAAAGCAGCGCCCAGTTGGCCCCGAGGCAGACCCCGGCGAAGAGCAGGCGCCATTTTTCGCGGAGAAGCACCTCTTTGGGCGTCCGGCTGCGCGAGATGAGGATTATTATGAGCAGCACCGCCCCGCCTATCAGCGTCCTGAGGAGCACCAGCTGCGCCCCGGACATCTCCAGCATCGACGCAAACACGCCGTTTGAGCCGAAAATGAGCATTGCCGCTACAAACATCAGATAGTACTTCATCCTCCGCGCCTCCGAACTGCGATATAGCAAAAGAGACACAGCAAATGCTGTGTCTCTTTCGTGTTGGCACTGACCTATCTTCCCGGTCCGTCTCCAGACAAGTATTTTCGGCACAGGTGAGCTTAACTTCCGTGTTCGGAATGGGAACGGGTGGACCCTCACCGTTAAAAGCACCAACTATGGTACACCATCAGGGACTCGAACCCTGGACACCCTGATTAAGAGTCAGGTGCTCTACCAGCTGAGCTAATGGTGCATGTTACTGCTCAGGGTTCGTACTCTGTACCCTGAAAACTGAACAGAGAAACTTTTGCACATCCACAAGGCTGCCTGCATTATTCCTGTAGGTCAAGCCCTCGGGTTATTAGTACCGGTCAGCTGAACACGTTACCGTGCTTACACCTCCGGCCTATCAACGACATAGTCCACGTCGTCCCTTACTCCTTTCGGATGGGAGATCTTATCTTAGGGGGAGTTTCACGCTTAGATGCCTTCAGCGTTTATCTCGTCCAGACGTAGCTACCCAGCTGTGCCGTTGGCACGACAACTGGTGCACCAGAGGTCTGTCCATCCCGGTCCTCTCGTACTAAGGACAGCTCCCTTCAAATCTCTTACGCCCGCAACAGATAGGGACCGAACTGTCTCACGACGTTCTGAACCCAGCTCGCGTGCCGCTTTAATTGGCGAACAGCCAAACCCTTGGGACCGAATACAGCCCCAGGATGCGATGAGCCGACATCGAGGTGCCAAACCTCCCCGTCGATGTGGACTCTTGGGGGAGATCAGCCTGTTATCCCCAGGGTAGCTTTTATCCGTTGAGCGATGGCATTTCCACTCACATACCACCGGATCACTAACTCCTACTTTCGTACCTGCTCGACCCGTCGGTCTCGCAGTCAAGTTGGCTTTTGCGTTTGCACTCTATGCACGATTTCCGTCCGTGCTGAGCCAACCTTTGAGCGCCTCCGTTACGCTTTTGGAGGCGACCGCCCCAGTCAAACTGCCCACCTAACAGTGTCCCCCGACCGGATTCACGGCCGCAGGTTAGAAAACCAGCAATACAAGGGTGGTATTCCAAGGTTGCCTCCGCCTAAGCTGACGCCCAGGTTTCTCAGGCTCCCACCTATCCTGTACATGCATTACCAATCTTCAGTATTAAGCTACAGTAAAGCTCCATGGGGTCTTTCCGTCTAGTTGCGGGTAACTGGCTTCTTCACCAGTACAACAATTTCGCCGGGCGGGCTGTTGAGACAGTGCCCAAATCGTTACGCCATTCGTGCGGGTCAGAACTTACCTGACAAGGAATTTCGCTACCTTAGG
>ENA-OOXJ01002002-OOXJ01002002.1-human-gut-metagenome-genome-assembly--contig:-NODE-2002-length-11389-cov-2.588318_pt1 | contig 11389 bp, 10 predicted proteins | sample MGYA00241587_ERZ501343 | MGnify/ENA primary metagenome ERZ501343 (study PRJEB25962, sample SAMEA2042918) | human gut metagenome | biome: human gut; feature: human-associated habitat; material: faeces... | reverse complement strand
TGCCCACCGCCAATCCAGACGCGGCCCCCGCACGAACGGGAGCCGCGTTCCCTTGCTCTCTATCCGCGCGCGCGATATCCCACGCCGCGCACGGTCTCTATCAGGTCCGCGTGCTCGCCCAGCTTGGCGCGCAGCTGCTGCACGTGCACGTCGACCGTGCGCGACCCACCGTCGAAGTCCCAACCCCACACCCGCTGGAGCAGCTCCTCGCGGCTGAAGACCTCGCCGGGATAGCGCATCAGGAACTCCAGGAGGTCGAACTCCCTCTGGGTGAGCGTCATCTCGGCGCCCTCGAGCGTCACCTCGCGGCGCTTCGGCCACAGCGTGAGCGGACCGAGCGAGAGGACCTCGTTCTTCTCGCCCGTGGCGCTCCTTCCCGCGCGGCGGAGAAGGGCGCGCACGCGGCTGACCATCTCCATCATGCCGAAGGGCTTGGCAAGGTAGTCGTCCGCGCCGTTGTCGAGGGCCCGCACGGTGTCGAGCTCTGTGTCCTTTGCCGTGAGCATCATGACCGGCACGTTCTCGAGGCCCGGCGTGCGGCGGATGCGCCTGAGGATCTGCAGGCCGTCCGTGTCCGGGAGCATGATGTCCAGCAGCACCGCCTCGGGCACGCGCTTCGCGCACGCAACGCGGAACTCCGCGTCGTCCGAGAAGCCCTCCGCCTCGATGCCCGCCTGCTTCAGCGCGTAGATCGTGAGCTCGCGGATGTTGGTGTCGTCTTCGACGTAGTAGACCACGTTCTGTCATTCCCCCATCGTGCGTCCGCGGTACGAGCCCGTAGCGCGGAAGATGGACCAGTCCGAAACGCTCTGCGCGTGGTCGCCCATGCGCTCGTAGTACTTCGCGACGGAGAGGATCTCCGGTGCGACGCTCGCAGGCTCCTCGCCGGCCTTCAGGAGCGCGACGACGCGCGTGCGGACCTGCTCGTATAGCTTGTCCATCGTGTCGTCCTCCACGAAGACGTTCTCCGCGACGGAGACGTCGCCGCTGCCGAACGACTCGACGGCCTGCATGACCATTTTAGCCGCGTTGTCGGCCATGGCCACCAGCAAGTCGGCGACCTCCTTCGGCGAGCCCAGGTCCACCTCCATGGAGAGGAGCGCGGTCTCGTAGGCCATCTCGTCGATGCGGGCGAGGTCCGAGATCGCCCTGAACGACGCCGTGACCAGGCGGAGGTCGCTCGCCATGGGCTGCTGCAGGAGCATGAGGCTCATGCAGGCGTCCTCGACGTTGCGGTGCAGGCGCTCGAATGCGTCGTGGCCGTCCGCGACCTCCTGCGCCGCGGCCTTGTTGCCCTGGCCGATGGCAAGGGCGGTGTTGCGGATGTCCTCCACGACGGCCTGCCCGATGACGGAGACGTGGCCGTCCAGCTGGTCGATCTGCTTGATGTAGGCGCTTCTGGTGGTAACCATTATCCAAACCTTCCCGTGAGGTAGTCCTCGGTCCTCTTGTCCTTTGGCGTGGCGAACAGCTCAGGCGTCGGGGCGGCCTCGACGAGCTCGCCCAGGTAGAAGAACGCGCACTTGCTCGAGATTCGCGTGGCCTGCTCCATATTGTGCGTGACGATGATGACGGTGTGGTCCTTGGCGACCTTGACCGCGAGCTCTTCCACGAGCCCCGTCGAGATGGGGTCGAGCGCGGAGGTGGGCTCGTCCATGAGCAGCACCTCCGGGTTCACGGCGAGGGCGCGCGCTATGCACAGGCGCTGCGCCTGGCCGCCGGAGAGCGACAGGCCCGAGTGGTCGAGCTTGTCCTTCACCTCGTCCCAGAGGCCGACGCCGGTGAGGGTGGTCTCGACGATCCGGTCAAGCTCCACCTTGCTGTGGTGCCCGTAGTGCCTGGGTCCGTACGTCACGTTGTCGTAGATGGACAGCGGGAACGGGTTGGGCTTCTGGAACACCATGCCCACGCGACGCCTCAGCTCGTACACGTCGTACTTCTCGTATACGTCGGTCTTTCCCAGGAGCACATTGCCCTCCACGCGGCAGCCGTCGATGCGGTCGTTCATGCGGTTGAGGCAGCGCAGGAGCGTCGACTTGCCGCAGCCCGAGGGTCCGATGAACGCGGTGACCTCGCCGGCGGGCATGTCGAGCGTGATGTCCTTCAGGGCATGGTGGTCGCCATAGTAGAGGTTGAGGTCCTGGACCGACATGCTCTCTGCCATTAGCCAAACCTCCCGTTGAGATAGTCGTTGAGGCGCTGGTCCTTGGGGGCGCCGAAGATCTGCGGCGTGTCGCCGCACTCGACCATGGTGCCCATGAGGAAGAACGCGGTGCGGTTGGACACGCGGCTCGCCTGCTGCATGTTGTGCGTGACGATGATTACGCAGATGCCGCGGCTCGCCATGTCCGTGATGGTCTCCTCGATCGCGAACGTCGCGATGGGGTCGAGCGCGGAGCAGGGCTCGTCCATGAGGACGACGTCCGGCTCGAGCGCGAGCGTGCGCGCGATGCACAGGCGCTGCTGCTGGCCGCCGGAGAGCGCGTAGGCGGAGTCGTGGAGCTTGTCCTCCACCTCGTCCCACAGGGCGGCGGAGCGCAGGCTCTTCTCGACGCGCTCGTCGAGGTCGGCACGCTTAGTCATCCCGTGGCTCTTCAGCGCGAACGCGATGTTCTCGTAGATGGACTTGCGGAACGGGTTGGGCTGCTGGAACACCATGCCGACGCGCTTGCGCAGCCACAGCGTGTCTATGCCGCGGGCGTTGACGTTGATGTCGTGGTACACGACCTTGCCACCGATGACGCAGCCGGGAATCTCCCTGTTCATGAGGTTGATGCTGCGCAGGAACGTGGACTTGCCGCAGCCGGAGGGACCGATGAGGGCCGTGACGGTGCCGCTTTCGAACGAGAGGCTCGTCTCGTTGAGGGCGCGCTTGCCCGAGTAGTCGACCGTGACGTCGTGCGTGTGGAGCACGGGGTCGATGGGCTTGGCCTGAGCGGAGGTTACGTCGGTCATTCTGCCGTCAGCCTCCTTTCGAGCGCACGGCCCGCGATGCGGGCGACGATATTGAACGCGAGGATGCAGACCATGAGGACCGCCGCGGTGCCGGCCGAGACGGCCATGAGGTCGGGGACGACGCCCTCGGAGTTGATCTTCCAGATGTGGACGGCAAGTGTCTCTGCCGGTCGGAAGACGTTCAGCGGGTTGGAGAGGCTCGTGATGGGGACGGCCCAGCTGAGCTCAGGGGCGGACTGGCCCGCGGTGTAGATGAGGGCCGCGGCCTCGCCGAAGACGCGCCCGGCGGACAGGATGACGCCCGTCGCGATGGCGGGCATGGCCGCCGGCACCAGGACGTGGACCGTGGCCTCCCAGCGCGTGAGGCCAAGTGCGAGCGCGGCGTCGCGCTGGTCGCGCGGGACGGCCTCGAGCGCCTGCTGGATGACGCGGACGAGGATGGGGATGTTGAACATCGTGAGCGCGAGGGCGCCGGAGAGGATGGAGAAGCCCCAGTGGAACGTGAGCACGAACGTCAGCATGCCGAAGAGGCCGACGACGATGGACGGCAGGCTCGACAGGGTCTCGATCGCGGTCTTGGCGACGTTGGTGACGAGGCCCTGCGGCGCGTACTGCGTGAGGAAGATCGCGGCGCCGAGCGAGATGGGAAGCGAGATGACCAACGTGAGGACGAGCAGGTAGAACGAGTTGAAGAGCTCGGGGCCGATGCCGCCGCCGGCCTTGAACTGCTCCGGCTTCTTCGTGAGGAAGCCGGGGTCGAGAACCTTGCCGGCGCCGGACGCCAGGATGTAGGCGATGATGGCGGCGAGCCCCGCGATGATGAGGGCGACTATGACCGTGAGGATGACGGTCGCCGCCTTGTCCTGGACGCGTGCGCGCCTGACGGTGGCGGTGTAGTCGGCAGAGGGGGCCTTTGCCCGGGCCTCGGCCTTCGCGACGGGGGCGTTCTTCTCGCCCGTGGCGTCTTTGCTAGTCATGCTTTGCGCCCCCCTTCCTTCCGATGAGGTGGACGATGAGGATGAAGACGAGGGACATCGCCAGGAGCACCATGGCGAGCGCCCAAAGCACGTCGTTTGCGACGGTGCCCATGGCCTCGTTGCCCATGCCCATGGTCAGGACGGACGTGAGCGTGGAGGCGGGGGTGAACAGGCCGGCCGGCATCTGCGGCGCGTTGCCGATGATCATCTGGACGGCGAGCGCCTCGCCGAACGCGCGGCTCATGCCCATGATGACCGCGGTCATGATGTCGGACAGGGCCGAGGGGAGCACGACGCCCACGACGGTCTGCCATCGCGTGCAGCCCAGGCCGTACGAGCCGTCGCGATACGCGTTTGGCACCGCGGCGAGCGCGTCCGTCGAGAGCGACGTGACCGTGGGCAGGATCATGACGGCGAGCACGATGGAGGCCGAGAGGATGCCGTAGCCCGTGCCGCCGACGAGGCCGCGCATCCACGGGACTACGACGCCGAGGCCGACGAGGCCGAACACGACCGACGGGATGCCGACGAGCACCTCCGTGAGCGGGCGGAACACGCGGCTGCCGAAGCCGGGGGCCACCTCGACCACGAAGATGGAGCCACCGAGCGCGAACGGCAGCGCAAGCAGGCACGAGAGCAGCGTGACCGAGAAGGAACCGACGATCATGGGCAGGACGCCCGCGAGAGGGACCCCGTCGGCACCGTTCTGGTGCGGGTTCCACGTGGTGCCCGCGAAGAAGGACCCCAGCGGGATGCCGTCCTTCGCGAAGGTCGAGATGCCCCTCGAGCACACCATGAAGATGAGCGTCAGCACCAAGACGACGACAAGCATGACGCAGAGGCCGGTGAGGATCTGGCCCCTGCGTTCAATTCGTCGCTTGGGAGAGACGCCAACCACCTCTGAGGATGGACTGGACTGTGATGACACGATCTTCTCCCTTGACATAATGCCTTGCTAGACGAGGTACGCGAACCCTAGAGTTTCTTGACGTTGCCGTCGGCGTCGCGCTCGACCTTCATGCCCTTGGTGGAGATGTAGCCCGTCTTCTTGACGAGGGTGCCCTGGACGTCGTCGGAGAGCATGTACTTGATGAAGTCGGCCGTCGCGGCGTCCGGCTTCGCGGCGGTGTACATGTGCTCGTAGGCCCAGATGGTCCAGTCGTTGGTCTCGACGTTCTTGTCCTTGGGCTCGACGCCACCGACCTTAAGCGCCTTCACGTCGTCGATGAAGTAGGAGAACGCGAGGTAGCTGATGGAGTTGGGCGTCTGGGCGACCATCTTGACGACGGTGCCCGAGGAGTCCTGCTCCTGCGGCCTGAAGTCCTCGGGGACCTTGTCGCTGCCGAGGACGGCGCTCTCGAACGTGGCGCGGGTACCGGAGCCGGCGGCGCGGTTGATGACAACGATCTCCTTGTCGTCGCCGCCGACCTCCTTCCAGTTGGCCACCTTGCCGGTGAAGATGCCCTTGAGCTGGTCGATGGTGAGGTCGTCGACCTTGACGTCCGGGTGCACGACGGGGCCCATGCCCACGACGGCGACCTTGTTGTCCTTCAGCTTCTTGGCGTCGTCCTTGTTCTCGAGCTTCTCCTCGGCGAAGACGTCGGAGTCGCCGATCTGCACGGCGCCCTGGGCGATCTGCGTGATGCCCTGGCCGGAGCCACCGCCCTGGACGGTGATCTGCACGCCGGGGTTCTCGTTCATGTACTGCTCCGCGGCGGCCTCGACAAGGGGCTGGAGCGCGGTGGAGCCGACGGCGGTGATGTTGCCGGAGACCTCCTTGCTCGAGCTGGAGGACGAGTCCGACTTGGACGCGTTGGAGTCGGTGTCGGAGCTTCCGCCGCAAGCCGCAAGGTCCAGGCCGAGGGTCGCGACGAGGGATGCGCCAGAGATGGTGACGAACTTGCGACGAGACATGCTGTGAGACATATGCTTCCTTCCGCTTTGCCTTGAGCCTGCGCCACGGCGATTGCGGTCGCTCGGCTCGTTTCGACTTGGATGCTATGCCCCGCCGGGCTCCCGAGGAGCGTCATCCACCCTGACTTACCGGGCCGTGACTGGCGTTTACAATTGCCTTACATAGCGTTAGCTGTTTGTAAGGTCGCAGGTAACGCCGTCTTACCGTCCCAAATAATGCAGCCATTTGCCGCAGCGTCGCCCACTTGGGGCCGGCGATCCTGAATGTGGAGGTACCTTGCGAATCCCCAATGTGCATTGACCCCCATTTGCTAGGCACCTAGCATGTTTGCGTCCGATGCAACTAGGAACAGGAGGTACGGGTGACGGAAAGGGACGCAGACCCCGGTCGTCAGCCCCGCGACCGCGCGTCGACGCCAGAGGACGAGGTCCTGCGCGACATGGGATTCTTCGGGCATTTCCTCTACTGGCATGCGGGCGGTCGCGGCGGCAAGAACGTCATTCTGGGACGCCTGCTCGAGCATGACGGGCACCTGCCCCAGCGCGAGCTGCTCGAGCGCACTCACATCTCTTCGGCGGCGCTCTCGGAGGTGCTGTCGAAGCTCGAGTCGGAGGGGCTCATCACGCGCACGCGCTCGGAGGCCGACCGCAGGCAGCTCGAGATAGTCCTCACGGGCGAGGGCGCGCAGACGGCACGGCAGATGCTCGCCCGCAAGGAGGCGTTCGCGAAGGACAGCCTCTCCGTCCTGACGGAGGGCGAGAAGATCGAGCTCCGCGACCTGCTCAAGCGCGTGCGGGACCATTGGGAAACACAAGGCTACGTCGGAGGAGAGACCTCATGCCGAAACAGCAGCAAGGCCTGACATACGGCCAGATAGTAAAGACGCTCGGCGCCAGCGTGCGCGAGTTCAAGGCGAGCTCGCTCGTGACCCCCCTCTTCGTCCTGGGAGAGATCGCCGTCGAGTGCCTCATTCCGTTCGAGACGGCCGGCCTAATCGACAAGATCTCGCTCGGCGGCGGCTTCGGCGACATCGCCCCCTATGCCGTCACGCTCGTGCTCATGGCGCTCGTCTCGCTCTTCTGCGGCACCATGGCGGGCATCACCTGCGCCAAGGCCTCCACGGGCTTCGCGCGCAACCTGCGCCACGACGTGTTCGCGCAGATCCAGCGCTTCTCGTTCAGCAACATCGACCACTTCAGCACCAGCTCGCTCGTCACCAGGCTCACGACGGACGTCAACAACGTCCAGCAGGCGTACATGATGCTGCTTCGCCTCGTCGTGCGTGCGCCGCTCATGATTGCGTTCGCCATCGTGATGGCGTTCGTCACCGGCGGCCCCATGGCCGCGGTGTTCGTGGTCGTCTCCGTCCTTCTCGGCTTCGCCGTGTTCAAGATCTCCCTCACGGTCATGCCCATCTTCAAGCGCATCTTCAAGAAGTACGACCGCCTGAACGACTCCGTCGAGGAGAACGTCTCCGGCATCCGCGTCGTGAAGTCCTTCGTCCGCGAGGAGCACGAGAAGCGCAAGTTTAACGCCGCGTCCGGCGAGCTCTACCACGACTTCGTGCACGTCGAGCGCATCCTCGCGTGGATGTCCCCGCTCATGACGCTCGCAATCGACCTCATCTACCTCTTCGTCGTCTACTTCGGCTCGTACGCCATCGTCAGCTCGAAGGCCCAGCTCATGGGCGTCGGACAGATGTCCGCGCTCATCACGTACGGCTTCAGCATGCTCATGAGCCTCATGATGCTGTCCATGGTCTTCGTGATGGTCACCATGGCCGAGGAGGGCGCATGCCGCCTCTGCGAGGTCCTCGTCGAGAAGAGCGACATCACCAACCCGCAGAACCCCCTGCTCTCGGTGCCTGACGGCTCGGTCGACTTCGACCATGTCAGCTTCGAGTACTCCAAGAAGGCCGAGCGCATGGCCCTGAAGGACATCGACCTCCACATCAAGAGCGGCGAGACGATCGGCATCCTCGGCGGCACCGGCTCCTCCAAGTCCACGCTCATCCAGCTCATCAGCCGCCTGTACGACGTCACGACGGGCACGGTCCGCGTCGGCGGCCACGACGTGCGCGACTACGACCTCGACACCCTGCGCAACCAGGTGGCCGTCGTCCTGCAGCGCAACGTGCTCTTCTCGGGCACCATCAAGGACAACCTGCGCTGGGGCAACCAGAACGCCACGGACGAGGAGCTCGTCGAGGCGTGCAGGCTCGCCCAGGCAGACGAGTTCATCCAGCGCTTCCCCCAGAAGTACGACACGTACATCGAGCAGGGCGGCACCAACGTCTCCGGCGGCCAGAAGCAGCGCCTGTGCATCGCACGCGCCCTCCTCAAGAAGCCGAAGGTCCTCATCCTGGACGACTCGACCTCCGCGGTCGACACGAAGACCGACAAGCTCATCCAGCGGGGCTTCCGCAGCTACATCCCCAAGACCACCAAGATCATCATCGCCCAGCGCACCAGCTCCATCGAGTCGTGCGACCGCATCGTCGTCATGCGCGACGGTCAGATAGACGCCATCGGCACCCACGACGAGCTCCTGCGCACCAACGACATCTACCGCGAGACGTACACGACGCAGAACAAGCGGTCGCACGACGTGAAGATGAGCCAGATGGGCGAGGAGCAGAAGGAGGCAGACCATGAGTAGCGACGCCAACACTCGCGAGAAGAACGAGGCCACGCGCCCCGAGCAGGCATCCCCGCAGGCAGGCGCCCCCACCTCGGGACACCGCGGCTCCCAGAGGCCCGGCGTCACGTTCAAGCGCATCCTGCGCACCGTGTTCCACTACTACCCCACACACGCGACGGTCATGGTCCTCTGCATCATCGCGTCGTCCGTGCTCGCGTCCGTGCCGTCCATCTTCCTGCAGCAGGCGATCGACATCGTGCAGCACGCGTTCCCCACGGGCGACTGGGCCGGCGCCGCGCCCAAGGTCGGGCGGGTCGCCGCGAGCCTCATAACGTGCTACGTCATCGCTCTCGCCGCCAACATCGCCTACGCGCAGCTTGGCGCCATCGTGTGCCAGGGCACGCTCATGCACGTGCGCAACCAGATGTTCGACCACATGGAGAGCCTGCCCATCCGCTACTTCGACACCAACAAGCACGGCGACATCATGAGCCACTACACCAACGACGTCGACACGCTGCGCCAGCTCATCGGCCAGTCGCTGCCCAACCTGCTCACGATGCTCTTCGCCATGATCTCCGTCCTCGCCATCATGCTGTGGTACTCCATCCCGCTGTCCGTCGTCGTGCTCATCATGGTCGCGTGCATGGTCTACGCCACCCGCGTCCTCGGCGGCAAGAGCGCCCACTACTTCCTCGACCAGCAGATCCAGCTCGCCAAGACCGAGGGCTTCGCAGAGGAGGCCATGAACGGCGAGAAGGTCATCAAGGTCTTCACGCACGAGGACAAGACCATCGAGGAGTTCGACGCCGTGAACAACGCGCTGTACGAGGCGTCGCGCACCGCGAACACCTACGGCAACACCCTCATGCCCGTCCTCATGAACATGGGCAACCTCGCCTACGTCATCGTCGCGGTCGCGGGCGTCGCCTTCCTCACCACCGGCTTCCCCAACCCCTCCATCAGCGGCATGGCCCTGTCCATCGCCGTCGTCGTGCCGTTCCTCAACATGACGAAGCGCTTCGCCGGCTCCATCGGCCAGGTGTCTCAGCAGATCAACTTCGTGGTCATGGGCCTCGCCGGTGCGGAGCGGATCTTCTCGCTCATAGACGAGAAGCCCGAGGAGGACGAGGGCTACGTCACCCTCGTGAACGTGCGCAAGAACGCGGCCGGCGAGCTCGAGGAGTGCCAGGAGCGCACCGAGACCTGGGCGTGGAAGCACCCGCACCACGACGGCAGCGTCACCTACACGCCGCTCGCGGGCGACATCCGCCTCTCGCACGTCGACTTCGGCTACACGCCGGACCACACCGTCCTGCACGACATCTCGCTGTTCGCGAAGCCCGGCCAGAAGGTCGCGTTCGTCGGCGCGACGGGTGCCGGCAAGACCACCATCACGAACCTCATCAACCGCTTCTATGACATCGCCGATGGCAAGATCCGCTACGACGGCATCAACATCAACAAGATCCGCAAGGGCGACCTGCGCCGCTCCCTGGGCATCGTGCTGCAGGACACCCACCTGTTCACCGGCACGGTGATGGAGAACATCCGCTACGGCCGGCTGGAGGCCAGCGATGAGGAGTGCATCGCCGCCGCCCGCCTTGCCAACGCCGATGGCTTTATCAAGCGCCTGCCGGAGGGCTACAACACCATGCTGACCGGCGATGGTGCCAACCTCTCGCAGGGACAGCGCCAGCTGCTTGCCATTGCCCGTGCAGCCGTGGCAGACCCGCCGGTGCTGATTCTGGACGAGGCGACCTCTTCCATTGATACCCGCACCGAGGCGCTGGTGCAGCGCGGCATGGACGGCCTGATGTATGGCCGCACCAGCTTTGTCATCGCGCACCGCCTGTCCACCGTCCGCAATGCAGACTGCATCGTGGTGCTGGAGCAGGGCCGCATCATCGAGCGCGGCAGCCACGACGAGCTGATCGCCAAAAAGGGCAAGTATTACCAGCTTTATACCGGTAATCTGGCCGAAAACTAAACAATTTCCCACCTTCTCACAAAGCCGCCGCACAGCCATGCCGCCGTGTGGCGGCTCTCTTTTATATTATAGAAAAGAAAAAACCACGGTGCGTGGTGCGCATCGTGGTTAAACAGGCCTATGAACAGGAACGGGGAACGGCGTTGAAACCGTTCCCCATCGATTGGCATTTGGTGGGTGTGCCCCTTCCCACATTTCTTTTGGCCCGATGGGCGTGTAGCAGCACATTCTCTACTTCAAATGCAACCTTATCCTATGATTATTATAGCATTTTTATTCCTTGATGTAAAGAATGGGGTTCCGCTCCATGAGCTTTTTCAGATTTTTATCGCGAATCCGATAAAATGTCATAACAGAATTTTTAAAATCCGGGTTATCTGTATCCAAGACTAAACGGATAACGACATTCAGATTTGTATCAGGAAGCTTCTTTACAGCAAATATCGTGCCTGCGTTCTTTAAGTCTTGAAGCAGGATGTCTGGAGAAAGTATAGAGTCACGCCCGTACTGTTCAAACAAATTATAATCTTCTGGATGGCGTTCCTTGATATGAGCGATTCTCTCGTCTGTTATAATGACTTCTGTGGTTTGTAGATGCCCAAATGTTGAAATAAGTGGAGTAGGGTCTAAATTACCGAGAACCGTCAGAATTATTATCTCCACGCTCCTGTCATTGTCGATAAAATAAAGTATAACATGATTTTATATGGCTGTAAAGGCAGACGCTTGTTTCCCATTGTGTCTGCTATTTCCCGCTGTGACCTCTCCCGTGAAAATCGTCCGCTCCCCGGTATACAAACGCCCCGGGCTGTGCTAGAATGGAGCAAACGAGTAGAAAAGGCTGGTGAGTGTATGCATCCTTTGACGGAATATCCCCGCCCCGCCATGCGCCGGGACAGCTACGAGAACCTG
>ENA-OOXJ01001996-OOXJ01001996.1-human-gut-metagenome-genome-assembly--contig:-NODE-1996-length-11416-cov-3.472582_pt1 | contig 11416 bp, 10 predicted proteins | sample MGYA00241587_ERZ501343 | MGnify/ENA primary metagenome ERZ501343 (study PRJEB25962, sample SAMEA2042918) | human gut metagenome | biome: human gut; feature: human-associated habitat; material: faeces... | reverse complement strand
TGACCGGGCCGCGGCTTGCGCCGGAGAAGCGTCCGTCGGTGATCAGCGCTACGCTGGAAGCCAGCTTCGGGTCGGCGCAGATGGCCACTCCCCTGAGAAGTTCTCGGGCAAGTGGGCATTTCTCTTTCTCTATTTCCGACTTACTCTTGCAGTCACGCATCCCGATGAGATGTTTCAAGTTTTTGAAAACCGTCAAACTGCCCAAAATACGCCCCTAAAAGTTTACTTGACGCGATTTTAAAATCAATATATAATTGGGTCAGAAACCAATTATAGAAAAGGATGATTTCCAATGGCGCGCAGATACGACAGCAAAGAAGCAAAACGGCGGATACTGACCGCCTGTGTCCGGCTTTTTCTGGAAAAAGGCTACACGAACACCAAGGTGGCAGAAATTTTAAAGGAAGCAGATGTTTCTGCCGGGTCGTTCCAGAATATTTTCCGCACCAAGGACGGTGTGCTGACCGAGCTGATCGGCATGATGTTCAGCAGGCAGTTCGGCGCGGTAAGGCCGCTGGCGGCAAACGCCCCCTCGCCGGTGTACCTCTACGCGGTGGAAACGGCTTTGCAGCTGGCGATGACCGAGCTGAGCGAGAACCTGCGGGATATCTATGTGGAAGCGTACACCTTCCCCGCCACGGCGGAGATCATCCACCGCAGCACCACGGCCGAGCTGCAGGCGGCGTTCAGCGCGTATCTGCCCGGGTGCGCCGAGTGTGATTTCTACGAGATGGAGCTGGGCACGGCTGGCATGATGCGCGGCTACATGGCACGGCAGTGCGACCCCTACTTTACGCTGGAGCGTAAAATACGGCGCTATCTGAGCATGAGCCTGAGTGCGCTGCAGGTCCCCGCGCAGGAGCGCGAGCAGGTCATCGCTTTTGTGGCGGAGATCGATATGCTTGCCCAGGCGCGGAAGGTGGTAGATGCCGTGCTTGCATCGCTGTCCGTGCAGTTTGATCTGAAAGGATAACAAGGCTTGATGACAAGGAGGGAGTAACATGAAAAAATGGCTGATCTGGTGTTTGACGGTGCTGGCAATGGTGTGCCTGATACCGGGGATCGTGTTAAACGTTAAAGCGGCAGATTCTATCTATACGTACTGCTTCGTCTGTATGCAACAAAGAAACTATGAGATCCTCGGATATACAAAAGTTGATTCAACCAAGCATAGGATCCATATAAAATGCTCAGTCTGCGGCAGGAAGAACAGCATTGTTTATGGAGATCTTTCGGACCATACCGGCGGCACCGAAACGCCCACCTGCACCACAGGCAAAACCTGTGAAAAATGCGGCGCGGAATACGGCATTCTCGGTCACAAATGGAAAACTCCGGCGAACGCCTCCCTTGGCAACGGCACGCACCGCATCATTTGCTTGCGCTGCGGCTTAAATGGTACCGCAAGCTGTACCGGTGGCACAGCAACCTGCACCACCAAAGCGGTCTGTGAGGCGTGTGGTGGGAAATACGGCAAAAGAAACCTAAATAATCATGCTCTGGTGCATTATGATGCGCAAGCCCCCACCTGTACGAAACCCGGCTGGGACGCTTTCGACACCTGTCCCCGCTGCTACTATACCACTTTTCGAGCAATCCCCGCGCTAAAACATGATTTAGAGCACCACGAAGCAAAAGCCCCCACCTGCACGGAAAAGGGCTGGGATGCTTACGACACCTGCTCCCGCTGCGATTATACCACCCGCAAAGAGATACCCGCGCTGAACCATGATTTTGTGCATCACGATGCGCAAGCCCCCACCTGTACGAAACCCGGCTGGGACGCTTTCGACACCTGTTCCCGCTGCGACTATACCACCTATGTGGAACGGCCTGCACAGCATGATCTGGAGCAGCACGCAGCAAAAGCCCCCACCTGTACGGAAATCGGCTGGGACGCTTTCGACACCTGTTCCCGCTGCGATTATACCACTTATCAAGAAATCCCCGCACTGAACCATAATTTGGAGCAGCACGCAGCAAAAGCCCCCACCTGCACGGAACCCGGCTGGAATGCTTACGAAACCTGCTCCCGCTGCGACTATACCACCTATGCGGAGCAGCCCGCACTGAATCATGCTCTGGTGCAGCATGAAGCGCAAGCCCCCACCTGTACGGAAAAGGGCTGGAATGCTTACGAAACCTGCTCCCGTTGTGACTATACCACCTATGCGGAACTGCCCGCACTGAACCATGATTTAGTGCGTCACGATGCAAAAGCCGCCACCTGTACGGAAATTGGCTGGAATGCCTACGATACCTGCAAAAACTGCGACTATACCACCTATGCAGAGGTGCCCGCGCTGAATCATGATTTGAAGCAGCACGAAGCGCAAGCTCCCACCTGCACGGAAATCGGCTGGGATGCTTACAAAACCTGCTCTCGTTGTGACTATACCACCTATGCGGAGCTGCCCGCGCTGAACCATGATCTGGTGAATCACGACGCGCAAGCCCCCACCTGTACGGAAATCGGCTGGAACGCTTACGAAACCTGCAAAAACTGCAACTATACCACCCGCAAAGAATTGCCCGCACAGCATGATTTGAAGCAGCACGCAGCAAAAGCCCCTACCTGTACGGAAATCGGCTGGGATGCTTACAAGACCTGCTCTCGTTGTGACTATACCACCTATGCAGAGCAGCCCGCACTGAACCATGATTATCAGGCTGTTACCGTAGAGCCTACCTGTGAAACAGACGGCTATACTGTTTTTACCTGCTCCCGCTGCAAAGACAGCTACACCGCAGACCCGACCGATAAGCTGGGGCATCAGTTCGGTGCATGGTCCCCGAACGGAACCGGCTCTCAGAGCGCCGATTGTCTGCGGCAGGGCTGTGCGCACACTGGCAGCACGGATTGCCGGAAGTTTACTTTCCGCACTGCGGAAGGCGAAACGCTGACCTTCTGCCCCGTGTGCGGGCAGGCAGAAAACGCCGCGCAGCTGGAAATGATCGATGCCGCAACGGCATGGCCGCTCAGCGGCAGCCTTTCTGCGGAGGATGTGACCGCACGGACGAACGGGGAATACCTGAGTGTGGCATTTGAAACCGCAGGCAGCCTGACGCAGCCCACCGGTCGGGTAAGACTCGCGCTGCCCGCCGGATTGCTGGAAGGCAAAACGCTTGTGCGCATTGCCCCGGACGGCACACAGACGGAGATGCCTTTTGAAACAAAGCGCGGAAAGATCATCCTTACGCTGGATTTTGTAAACAGCGAGCTGCCCGTGATGCTCTTCCGGCTGGTACCCCAGACCGCCGCCCTCTGAATGCTTTTACAGCGGCACGAACAATAAAACGCAAAATGCCCGCCCACCGTGGGTCTCCACAGGTGGGCGGGCTTTGTTATAGGTGGTCTCCTGCGCGATCAGCAGTATGTACTGCCGTCCGGGGCAAAGAACTGAACGTGCTTTTGCCACTGGGTGGGGCTGATGGTGCGGCGGTAGCAGTCGGCCAGTGCCTCTACCACAGCCTCCGGGGCAAGGGGTGCGCAGCCCGGGCAGTCCAGCACCAGAATGCGGAACCATGCGTCAAAAAGATGCTCGGTGTAGTGGGTGTCCCACGCGCCGCAGCGGGCGTAAAAGCCCAGCCGCCGCACCGCCATGGCGGCGTCCTCGGCCTTTTCCGGCATTTCGGCTTCAATCAGGATGGCTTCGGCGTCGCCCTCCTGGGCGGGCAGCTGCGCCAGCAGCTGTGCCCCGATGCCGTGGGCGCGGTAGGCGGGCACCACGGCAAAATAATCCAGCTGGCTCACCCGGCAGCCCTCCGGCCGCACCATCAAAAGATAAGCCGCCAGCGTGTCGCCGTCAAACACGCCCCAAGTATGGGCAGTGCCGTCCGCCTCGCTGTTCAGGATCATGCTCAGGGGCTTCAGCTCCCCGGCGGGGAAATCCCGGCGCATCTCGTTCAGATACACCTCGGTCAGCTCGGGGCCGGTGAGCAGCCGCCATGTGAAGGTTTTAGTACACATACGATAAAGATCCCTTTCCGATGCTCCTTTGCGCAGCATCCCGTTTTTTGCCTTGTCCAGTATAGCATACCGGATGTTTTACCGAAAGTCAATCTGTGCAAACAGTGTACCAGCGCCGCCGGTTTTGCCAAGGGGCTTGCATCCGGGCGCAGAATCGGGTACTATACAGGTGACAGAATTTTTTTCCTCCGGCGTTGCCGGAAGGGCAAGCATATAAAAAGGAGACTTGTACTATGGAATGGACCGATATCCGCCTGACCGTGGCCAAGGCTGATGCCGAAAACGCCGAAGCCGTTGCCACCCTGATCGCCGAGGGCGGCATCTACATCGAGGATTACAGCGACATCGAGCAGCAGGTGGCCGAGATCGCCCATGTGGACCTGATCGAGCAGGAGCTGCTGGACAAGCCCCGGGATACCGTGATCATCCATCTGTATCTGGAGCCGGGTGCTTCTCAGGTGGAGACGCTGGCGCTCATCGCTGCCCGCATGGAAGCCGCCGGCATCCCCTACACCGTGGAGACCGAGGGCGTGGAGCAGGAGGACTGGCAGAACGGCTGGCGCAAATATTATCATCCCATGGAGATCGGCAGCCGTCTGGCTGTGGTGCCCTCGTGGCAGCAGTACGACACCGACCGGGTCAAGCTGATCCTTGACCCCGGCCTTGCCTTCGGCACCGGCGGTCACGAGACCACCAGCCTTTGCCTTGAAGCGCTGGACGAGCAGGTGCGCGGCGGTGAGCGGATGCTGGATATCGGCACCGGCAGCGGCATCCTTGCCATTGCCGCCCTCAAGCTGGGCGCTGCCAGCGCCGAAGGCGTGGACATCGACCCCGTGGCGGTGCGCACTGCCGGGGAGAACGCTGCGCTGAACGGCGTGCAGGACAAGCTGACCGTGCTGGTGGGCGACCTGTCCGATAAGGCCAGCGGCACCTATGATATCATCACTGCAAACATCGTGGCCAACGCCATCCTCAGCCTTGCCCCCGCCGTGCCCGGCCTGATGGCCGAGGGCGCTACCTTTATTGCCAGCGGCATCATCGACAGCCGCAAGGACGAGGTGATCGCCGGGCTGGAAAAAGCCGGTCTGTCCGTCGTGGAAGTCAAGGAAAAGCGCGGCTGGGAGTGCATCGTCTGCAAAAAGGCCTGAGATTCAAATATTATAAGAAGGAGCGCACAATATGCCGCACCGCTACTTTACCACCGAGATCTCCGACGGCACCGCCACCCTGCGGGGCGCGGACGCCCATCACCTTGCCCGGGTGATGCGGGCAAAGCCGGGAGATACCGTCATCCTCTGCGACGGCAACGCCGTAGAGTACACCGCCACCATCACCGGCTTTGGGGAGGACCGGGTAGACTTTGCCGTAGAGCCGGGCTACCCCAGCGCCGCCGAGCCCACTGTGGAGGTGACGTTGCTGGCGGGCTACCCCAAGCAGGACAAGCTGGAACAGATCATCAAGCACGGGGTCGAGCTGGGCGCGGCGCATATCGTGCCTTTCTTCAGCCGCTACTGCGTGGCTGCACCCAAAAAAGAGGAGCAGAAGAACGAGCGCTACAACCGCATTGCGCTGGAAGCCGCCAAGCAGTGCGGCCGGGGCGTTTTGCCGGACGTAGCCCTGCCGCTGCCGAACTTTGGGGCGGTGTGCCGCAGCTTTGACCAGTACGACCTTGTGCTGTTCTGCTACGAGTGCGGCGGCGCACCCCTGCGCCAGCTGCTGGCAGAGGCAAAGCCCGCCGACGGGCAGAAGCTGCGCCTTGCCATCGTGACCGGTGCCGAGGGCGGCTTTGCCGCCGAGGAGGCCGAAATGGCCGCCAAAGCCGGGGCGAAAACGGTGGGCCTTGGCCCCCGCATCCTCCGCTGCGAGACCGCCCCGCTGGCGGTTCTCTCTGCCGTCATGACCCTGACGGGGAATCTGGAATAAGCACAAAAAAGGACGTATCTGCTTGACAAATACGCCCGGAATGATTATACTGAGAACAGAAAAGGTGCTGCCCGGCAACGGTCAGCTTCCATACCCTAGACAATCAGAAAAGATTGGCCGTTTGAGTCGGGAAAACTGTGGCGGTCAATCTTTTTTGTTTTGCTTGCTCTCGATGTACTGTAAAACTTTTAACGTAACGTCAACCGTTTCGTAGACCACGGTAACGATAAGCGTTGCCAAGGCCAAGGTTTCCAGCAGCGTCATAGGGCATCCCCCCTTTGCCGTCAGGCTCCGGGAAGATCACAAATTCTCAAAAAAGTTCCTTTCCCGGCGTTGCGCCTGATTCATTCCGAAGAACGAGTTTTGCGAGCCGGGTACGGAAGCATGACCACCTGCAATGCAGGCAACACCTAGTCTACCGCCTTTTCAGGCGGTATTTTTATTGTAGCATACTTTTTTATTCGTTACAACAAAAATATTTATATAGTCAAAGAGGCTGCTGCACAGGGTGTTGTGCAGCAGCCTTTTATTACTTTATGTTATATTACGTTTTGCAAATGCTTTTAGCCGTTTTCCCCTGCATCCGGGTGGGCATCGGTGTCCAGCAGAGCTCGCTTTACCTTGAGCAGATTCTGCGGGCTTACCGAGAAGCTGCGCAGGCCAAGGTGCAGGTACTGCGCCGTGTTGGCGGGGTTGCCCACGGCAAGGCCGCATATAGTCACAGGGACGTGGTGCGCGCTGGCGGCATCCATCACCATGGCGATCAGCTTTTTCATGGCCGGGCTGGCGGGGCGGTAGTAGTGCTCCGCGCTGGCGAGCTCCCGGTCGGCGGCGTGGGTGTACTGGGTCAGGTCGTTGGTGCCGATGACCAGAAAATCGCAGCCGTGGGCTACAAAGTCCTCCACGGTCAGGCAGGCGGCGGGGATGCTCAGCATCACGCCGAACGGGGTGTTTTCATTAAAGGGTACGCCCCGCTCCCGCAGGCTCTGGCGGCAGTGCTCCACGATGCTCATGGCGGCGTCCCAGTCCTCTACATCGGTCACCATGGGGAACATCACCCGCAGCGGGCCACGGGCGGCGGCGCGCAGCAAGGCACAGATCTGGGTCTGGAACTGCTGGGGCTGACGCAGGCTGTTGCGGATGCCGCGCAGGCCGAGCTTGGAGGACTGCGGCCCCTGATTGGCATCGGCCACGGTGCGGTCGGAGCCAAAGTCGAAGGTGCGCACAGTCACCGGGCAGCCGTTTGCGGCTGCCAGACAGGAGCAATAGAAGAAATACTGCTCCTGCTCGTCCAGAATGCGCCCGGGCAGCATCATATAGCCGCTGCGCAGCAGCCCCACGCCCTTGGCACCGGACTGCATGGCGGTGTCGATATCCTCCGGGCCGAAGCAGTTGGCCAGCAGCTCAAAGGGTTCGCCGTCCCGCGTTTCGTCCGGCAGGCTGTGCAGCTGCTTCATCTCCGCGTCCTCGCGCTGGAGCTGGCAGATGCTGGCCTCTGCCTGCTGGCGGGCGACGGCGTCCGGGTCAAGGATGCAGTTGCCGTTGGTTGCGTCCAGAATGACGGTGCGGCCGTCGCAGTCGTCCAGAAAATCCTTGCCCACCTGCACGATGCCCGGGATATTCATTGCCCGGGCAATGATGGCGGCATGGCTCTGGCCGCTGCCCTCTGCGGTGATGACGCCCAAGATCATGCCGGAGGGCACGCTGAACAGGTCGGTGGGCATCAGCCGCTCTGCGGCAAGGATCACCGGGTGATCCAGCGCCAGCCACATGCGGGGGCGGGTGGTGATGATGTTGATGACCCGGCGGCTTGCGTCGAGAATATCCACACTGCGCAGCTGCATGTAAGGGTTATCCTTCATGTTGGCCAGCTGGTCGGCGTAGCGCTGGCCCACCTGATTCATAGCCGCTGCCGCACCAATGCCTGCATTGATGCAGAAGCGCACCTCGTTCATCATGCCCTCGTCGTCCAGCATCATGCTCTGGAACAAAAAGATGGCCTGCTCGGTGGGCGCGGCGCGCTCTGCCATGGAGTCCAGTTCGTTCTGCGCCGTGTGCACGGCGTTTGCCAGCAGCCGCAGCTCCCGCTCCGGGTTGAAAGGCCCGTGGCTGAAGGTCTCCACATGATGTTCCAGTCGGCTCACCTGTCCCAGCACCAGCCCCGGGGAAGCGGATACGCCTTTATAAACCTTCATCTTCTATCACCTCCGGCAAAGCCGATGCGGTCAAAGTGCGCCACACCAGCGCCTGTAAGAATGTATTGGGCAGCAAAGCGGCCAGCGCCGCCTGCCCGGCGGTGCTGCTGCCCGTAAACAGCGGGGCAAAGCTTTCCATACGGTCCTTGTCGCACGCCGCCAGAAACGCCTCGGCCAGCGTCCGGGTGGTGTAAAAGCGGGTGGGGTCCACCCCGGCGTCCTCGGCGGCGGCTTCCAGCGGGGCAAGCTGGGCGTCCTTCATCCGTGCCAGCAGTAAAGCGGCGTCTGCGGTCAGGGTGACAGGGTACTTCTCCCGCACCTCCTTCTGCACTGCGTCAAAGGCTGCACGGAAGGCTTCGGCATCGGCACTGCTGTCCGCACCGCTGTCCACCGCGTAGGCACAGCCCCGGATGCGTCCAAAGGCGCGCAGGGTGTCGTAATAGCCCAGCTCCATGTTGCGTTTGGCGGTGTCGGGGTCGAAGTGCAGGATATCGCCCAACTCCCAGTAGCTGCGGATCATGGTGGTGGGCAGGCCGGTCAGGTTGGGGCGGGTGATGCCCACGCCCTCAAGGTCCACACAGACCAGTTCCTCTGCACCCATGGTCTTGGCAAGGCCGGTGGGCATATTATCGCTGTACCCGCCGTCCAAAAACTTTACCCCGTCGATCTGCCGCGCCCGCAATGCGGGGAAGCAGGCCGCCGAAGCCATCAGGTAGTCCCGCACCTGCCCGGCAGGGATATCCTCCAGCGTCAGCTCCCGGGGGCGCAGCCCGCGCTGCTCCACCGTCACGATGCCGAACCGGATGGGCGCTGCCCGCAGCGCGTCCTCGTCCAGCACCCGTTCCACGATCTCCTCCAGCGGGGTCACGTCCATGCCGCCTTCCTTTACCACCCGGCGCAGAAACTGATGCAGGGCGGAAAGGTCGGCGTTTTCCTCCGGCAATTCCATCACATCCCGGCTGCGGATGGTCAGCCACATATCCCGGGCGGTCTCGTACAGATCCAGCACGAACATGGCACCGTTCAAGCCGCCCACGCTTGTACCGGTAATGATCTGCGGGTGCCAGTCCAGCTCCATCAAAGCCCGCCAGACGCCTACCTGATAGCTGCCGCGCGCACCGCCGCCTGCCAGCACCAGCGCCTTTTGCGTGGGTTCTCTGCGTTCCATATCCAGCCCTCCCGTGCACGTTCCCGGTATTTTCTAAAATTGTTATAATTATACCATACTTTTGGATAAAATTCTCCCGAATTTTCAGAGATCATGCCTTTTTCCTGTGAAAGTTTCGTGCTATACTAGCCGGAGATGAGTATAGAGACAGCCCGGAGGGGCGCACAACAGGAGGAAAGTATGCACTGCAAACAATGGATCTTTGATATGGACGGCACCCTGACCGACAGCATGGTGGTGGTATGGGAGGGTGCCCCGGAGGCGCTGCTGGCGCGCTTTGGCCGCACCCCGAAGGCAGACCTGCACGAGACCCTGCTGACCATGGGCATGGAGGACGGCGCACAGTACCTCATCCGGGAATATGCGCTGCCGCTGGACAGGAACGGCTATCTGGACGTGATGCGCGAGGTGATCGCCGCCCTGTATGAAAAGGTGGAGCTGAAGCCCGGCGTGCGGGACACCCTTGCCCGGCTGCGGGCCGAGGGCGCACGGATGTGCGTTTGCTCCAACACATGGAGCAGCCAGTGCCGCGCCGTACTGACCCGCCTTGGCATCGACGAATACTTTGATTTTTACATCGAGGCGCGGGGCGCCATGAGTAAAAGCAGTCCCGCCCCCTTTATGGAGGCGCTGCACCGCCTTGGCGGCACAAGCCCTGCCGGGTGCGCCGTGTGCGAGGATGCGCTCTACGCTGCCCAGACTGCCCACGACGCCGGCTTTTATCTGGTGGGCATTCAGGACACCACCAGCGCTGCCGATGCCCCCGCCCTGCGCCGGATATGCAATCAGTTTTTGCCGGACTGGACTGCGCTGGACTGGGCGCAGGTATAAACTGCCTGTGCCCTCACCAGTCACCTGCGGTGACAGCTGTTCCCCTCTTTCTCCCCGGCGCGGGGAGAATCTGTCCCTTCCGGGGGAAGCCTTTAATGGGAAAATTGATCTCTATGGGTAAAACGCCTATCCTCTTGCATTTTGCGTGCTATAGGAGTATGATAATATAAATAATTACGTCTTTTTTACAAAGACGTGCTTTGGTGAAGCGAAAAAACCAAACCTTATCGTCAAAAGGAGATCCCTGTCATGACAAACCCGCTCGTCAGCATTATCGTGCCTGTGTATAATGCGCAGAATAATGTTGCCCGCTGTCTGGAAAGTATTTGCGGCCAGACCTATCAGGAGCTGGAGATCATCGTGCTGAACGATGGCTCTACGGATGACAGCCTTGCCATTTGTGAGCAGTTCCGGGCAAAGGATCCACGCATTGTGGTGGTGGACAAGGAAAACGAGGGCGTTTCCTGCACGCGGAATGCCGGGCTTGTCCTTGCACACGGCGACTATATCCAGTTTGTGGACAGTGATGACGCACTGGATCCCGATTACACCCAGAACCTTGTGCAGGCTGCTTTGCAGCACAGCGCAGACCTTGTAATCGCCCCATACTGGATGGTGATTCCTCCAAATTCCACCAAGACGGGTTACTTCCTCGAGACACTGCAAACTTCGCTGGGCATCGAACCGGAAACGCCGAAAACTGAGGTGCGCAAATATAGCTTTCTGCCGGAGGGCATTTACAGCCGGGAGGACTACGCCCGCAGCCTGATGCAGCAGCCTGCATCCTTTTACTACGGTGTGCTGTGGAACAAGCTCTACCGCCGGAATATCATTGCAGAAAATCAGCTCGGCTTTGCCCCCGAGATACACTGGGCTGAGGATCTGATCTTCAATATGTGCTATCTGGAGTACGCGCAGGTGTTTGTGTCCATCTCCACCGCCGGGTATCATTATATCCAGAACCCCCAGAGTCTCTGCCATACCCAGATCGGTCTGCTCGACATTGTGGAGAACAAAACGCAAATCTTTCAGCTGTTCAAGGAGGTGTATACCCGCCTTGGACTGTACGATGAGATGGCGGCCAAGATCTACAAGTATCTGTTCGCTTTTTCGGAGAACAGTTCACCCTCAAACAGTCTGCAGGGTGCTTTGCTGGATGTTATGGCTCATTTGAGCGACACCGCCGACCAGTCCAAAACCTCCACCCAAAAGTCTCAGAAGAAACCCAAAAAGTCTCAGAGTAAGTCAAAAAAGTCTCAGCAGGAGCCCAAAAAGCCCCGGCGTAAGACAGAGTGAAGCGTTTTCCTTTGTGAATCCTAAAAAAGCCGC